>Ga0308421_1000107_pt1 | contig 47595 bp, 44 predicted proteins | sample HotsprSampleMS60_FD_203673 | JGI IMG/M metagenome (GOLD analysis project Ga0308421, IMG submission 203673) | Hot spring phototrophic mat microbial communities from Mushroom Spring, Yellowstone National Park, Wyoming, United States - 20090730_MS60 ...
TCAGGAGAGGGGAGCAACCGTATTGTCTGTCAAACTGGTGTAACCGGCGGGCCGAGTGCCCCACAGTTAACCAGCAAGTTCAAGGCACCATTTCCGGCGATCCCGGACCATCGCATTGAGGATGGTTAACAACTTGCGCATACAGGCAACAATGGCCACTTTGGGCGGTTTCCCGGCGGCCCTCAGCCGTTGATAAAACGTTCGCAACACCGGATTGCAACGAATGCCGGCAATCGTGAGCATATACAGCACCTCCCGCGCCGCCTGCCGCCCGCCTGTGACCCGCCGCTGGCGCTTTTGTGTCCCGCTGTCCCGATTGTAGGGAGCAACCCCCACCAGGGCGGCGATCTTCTTCCGGTTCAACCGGCCAATCTCAGGCACTTCTGCCACCAGCGTGGCAGCTCCCACCAGGGCCACGCCCGGAGCACTATCCAGAATCTCTACCGTCTCTGCCAGCGGTGTTTGATTCACCCAATCCGCTATCTCTCGCTCCAGCGTGGCGATTTCAGCATCCAGCCATTCCAGGTGCTTCCGAATATAAGGCCGGGCGGTCTCCGGCGCGGTTCGCCAGTGATGCTCTTCTATTGCCCGCATCTCCACCAACTGCCGCCGGCGAGCCACCAGTATCTCCAGATGACGGGTGTGCTCGTCCGGCAGAACGGTCACAGGGGGCCGCATTTTCTGGCCGAACTCGGCCAGAATACGGGCATCCAGGCGGTCCGTTTTGGCGAAGACGCCAGAAGCGCGGGCGAAATCCCGCACCCGGCGCGGATTGACCCGGCTGAACGGGAGACCCGCGCGGGAGAGGGCATCCATCAGATCGGCTTCCAGCCCACCGGTGGCCTCCAGGACGATGAGGGTCGGCGAGAGAGCCTGGAGGTGGGCCAGGAGTCGGTTCACCCCTTCCGGGGTGTATGGGAACCGCTGGGGGGCTTGGTCAGGCCCGAAGGCGACGTCCAGATGCTCTTTGGAAATGTCAACGCCAACGAAGATTTCAGTATTCATTTTTCCTCCCCCTGGTGTTGTGAGATTGGTAGTCCATTCTGGTATACGGGCTTGGGAGCCCTGGCAACCGTTCGGACTGTTCCGAAGAGAGGGTACGGCGACCCTGCTCCCCTACGGTCTTATCACCTGGGGGGTAACGGCCTGCCGCACCCGCTCATATTATACCACTCGCTATTATACCAGGGGGTCAGGGGGAGGGGTGAGGGCCCAGGTGCCCCCAAGCACCACCCCAGGGGTTGCTTTAAAAAAGCAAAACTCAATAGTGCATCTTGAGCTGAATGAGAATCACATCAGCGGAAATGTGTGGTACCGCCACCGGGTAACTTATGAAAAACGGAACCCAGGAAGTGGTGGTGATGGTGAAGTGAACTACTCCTTCACCCATAACTGGACCTGGAGAGATAGCTGGTTGGGCAAAGTAGTATACGACCGATGGTTTAACAAGAAATACAGCGACCCACCTGGCTTGGTCAATTAGAAGGCGAGGTTTATTGGTTTAAAATTCGCAAGGAGGTCTAAGATGAAAAAACTTTGGATAGGCATTGCATTCCTGGGATTGACGTTGACAGTAGCACTGGCAGCACTAGTGCTCACGGAGCCTCTTGAACTCTATGCCGGAAAACGTATCTTCCACGGTGAGACCGCCACTTATAGCTATACGGGGGAGGTGTTAGAGGGCACCGGGGATGTTCTTGTAAACGTTTACTATCTCCGTGGTGGTGAGAAGGCAATACAAGCCTATAGGGAAGCCAATACCAAGCGCAACTATGCCCTTCTTGCTCGGAAAGAGCCGAAGCTCATATATGTGCAGGTGACCTTTGTTCGGCCAATCCCGAGCGCTGAGGTGAGCTCCCTGGTTAAAGAGACGGGCTTTAAGGTGGAAAATTTCCTCATGGCCGGCCGTAATTCTCAAGGGGGCAGAGCATGGTGTATAGACGGAACTGGCAACCTTGACAAACCGTTTTGCGATGATCCAAACCTTGGGGTTATGATTTTAAAAGGGTGGGTGGAGACGACAGAGCAAGGGTTGGGTCGTTGGATGGCAGATGAGCGAGTCTATATAATTGACACTGTTGCGGCTGAAATTATGGAAATTCTTGCTCAAAAGCATCCAGATATAGTGGCTGGCAGGGAACTTATAGGCCCTGGGTCGATGGATGGCAAGAAGGTAATTGTTATAGGCGCTGAGTCCCCATTCTGGGAGCTTGAGTGGTAGTTCTCCGCGGCCTTGGGCGGGATGTCCCCGGTCCTCCAGGCTGACGGCGAAGGGGCGGGGATGGGGCACCGTTTCCACGGCCAGTAGCCGGAAGGGGCGCTTCTGAGGGAGCAGGAGATGGTGGGCAAAGCGGGCTCGGAGGTGAGTGTTGGAGGAGGAAAGCATGAAGCGCGTCTTCACAGCCCTTCTCGTCCTTGTCCCATTACTGGTAGGGGGGGACGACAGATAGCCCTCCTGTTCCTGCCCCTCTGGTGACAGAGGGAGAAGCACGGAGTCGTTTTCCGGAACTCCGTTTGCCCACCCATCTCCCAGAGGGCACCGTTGGCCCCGCCTTTACGGTTCATCGCGTGGATGGCCTGCCTCTGGTGATCCTGCACTACAGTTATACACTGAAAGACCTGAAGGTGAGAGGATTCCAGATTCAGGAGGCGCCATCCTCCCTTCGGGCCCATCTCCTTCCCCGTCCGATCAAAGAATTGCCGGCTCGCAGTGCATTCGGCCTGATCGCTACGATGCCGGAGAAGGCCCTGCCCGAGGAACAAGTGCTGCAACCGAATCAGGAAATCTGGCGAGGCTATCTCATTGATATTGTGAGGGGCAATCTTTGCGAGGATCCGCTCTGTGAAGAACGTATTCTCTATGTGCAGGCAATGACTTGCGGGGGGAGGATTTGTGCGCGGATTGAAGGGCCTCTGGAAGAGGAGACAGCGAAACGGGTTCTCATTTCCCTGTTTGAGCCCTAAGGGTGAGGGGTCTTCAGTCACAAAAATGGTCAACCAGTAACTACCTGCCAGAAGGCCTCCGGGCAAGCGCCATCAAAGACGCGGCGAAGGCATGCCTCTGTAGCGCAGGCCGCCAGGCTTGCATGCAGGCCTGGCGGCCTGCGCTGCATTACTTGCGAACCGATTCGGATAGATGGTTACCAGGAGGATATTGACCTTCGCCTTGTCATAGTAACATTTTTTGTATAGAATATATCCCACCTTTGTAGGGAGGAGGGACAATGCGGCCCAAAGGGAGTGCCGAAGCGCTGGAAATGCGCCGAATGATCGCCGTTCGGATGCTCCAGGCAGGCAAAGGGGTTCGGGAAGTGAGTCGCCTGGTCGATGTCTCCCCGGCCTCTGTTTCTCGCTGGAAAAAAGCACTCCAGGAGCAGGGGGTAGAAGCCCTGCGTGCGAAACCCCATCCCGGTCGTCCCCCTCGCCTGACCGCCAACCAGAAAAGCGTCTGGAGGAGATTCTCCGACAGGGGGCCAGAGCGGCCGGATTCCCCACGGATTTGTGGACCCTTCGCCGGGTAGCCCAGGTGATTGAGCGGGAGTTTGGGGTGCGATACCATCCGGGTCGGGTCTGGTATCTGCTCCGGGGGATGGGATGGAGCCCCCAGAAGCCCCAGCGACGGGCCAGGGAGCGGGATGAAGAGGCCATCCGCACCTGGCGCACCCAGAAGTGGGAAGAGGTGAAAAAAAGTCCAGGGAGAACGGCTGGCCCATCCTGTTTATAGACGAGGGTGGCTATCGGCTGCAACCATTGGTGCGCCGGACGTGGGCGCCGAAAGGGGAGACCCCCGTACGGTACAGTTGGGATCGGCACGACCGGCTCTCCGTGATCGCCGGGGTCAGTTTTTCCCCGGTGCAGCATCGGCCTCGTTTGTTCTTTCAAAAGAAGAACATCCGTTTTGATGCCGTGATCGCCTTTCTGGGCCTGGTGCATCGGCACGTGAAAAACAAAGTCATCTTGGTTTTGGATCGGTACAGCGCCCATCGGAAAGCGGTTCGGCTTCTCCAAGAGCAACACCCGGATTGGATAGAGGTGGTCTGGTTGCCTGCTTATGCACCGGACCTGAACCCGGTAGAGATGGTCTGGAATCACAGCAAATATGGGGACCTGGCCAATTTCTTACCGGAAGGGATAGACCATCTCCAGGAAGCCGTCAGTACTTCTCTGGAACGAATGAAAACGAAGCCCGCCTTGCTGCGTTCTTGCTTTCGCTATACTGGATTGGAGTGGTGATTGTTACTTTGGCAAAGCGAAGGTCAATAAAAATGAGGCAACCCAGCACCTTCTTGCAAATCGTGGCAGGTTGTACAATTTCTTTGCCCTGCTTCTGTCCGAATGCAACCGCCCCAGCGACCAGGACAAGAGCGAGGTACCGTCATACCGGGCTACGATATTAGAGTTCATCGGAAATTAGAGCCCGGCGTCAAGATTGTGCCAATGCTAAAGGAAAAATCCGTGCTCGTCCGCGTCCATCCGCGTTCATCCGCGTCCTATTTCCGATGAAGTCTATTGAACCATACCGCTCTGGACATCTGCCAGGTACGGCTTTCGCGTCCGTATCAACAAGCATGGGGAGAGAACGTGTTAGGGAATATGCTGTCGTCTGGCGCGTGCACCACCGTGGAAATCCCGGCTGGCATGCACGATTTCCAGTTCGTGCCCTGTGCAGAAACGGAACCTCCCCTGGAAAGATACAGAGTCATCGTGGAAGGCCCCACATGGTTTCCCCTCCGGATCGGCTATCCTCCGGGCCAGGGGGTTCCTGCAGATTGTTCATTACCGTAAAATCCGTGTTCATCCATGCCCATCCGCGCCCACCCGTGTCCAATTTCCGATAAATTCTATTATGCAGGAGCACCGTCCCGCTGGCCCCCGTACCAAAGAGCACGCGCCCCTCGGGCGTATCCACCAGGACGGAGAGCCCGTGCTCGCTCCAGAAGGGCATGGGGTGCAGGACCGCGTTATCCACCAGCCAGGTCAGTTTCATCACACCTCTAAGCCAAATACCATCCGCATCAGGATGCCGATGCCGAAACTGACCGCCGCCACCGCCAGACTCAACCCGGCCATCTCCAGGAACCGCCGCCGGAAAGGCAGGTCGCGGGCCACGGAGATGTAGTAGGTGAAAAAGGCGATGATCAGAACCGCGACCGTCAGCGTGACCGCCAGACAGAGGAACGGGTTCCTCATCACCAGGTACGGCAGGATGAGGGCCAGGACGGTGAAGATGTAGGCGACGCCGGTGTAGAGGGCCGCCCGCAGCGGGTCCCGCCCGTCCCCTTCCGCCTTCGTGGAGAGGTACTCGGACGCGGCCATAGAGAGGGCGGCGGCGATGCCCGTGATGGCGCCCGTCATCGCCACCAGTTGGGTGTTCTGCAGGGCAAGGGTCAGCCCCGCCAGCGCACCCGTCAACTCCACCAGCGCATCGTTCAGCCCCAGGACAATGGAACCGGTGTACCGGAGCCGCTCCTCGTCCACCATTGCCAGCAGCGCCTCTTCGTGCGCCTTCTCGTCCTGCGCGATGGCCCCGACGTCCGGGACGACGCCCTCCAGCCGGGCGTAGTTGTCCTGCGCCCTCTCCTCCCCTCGCTCCATCAGTTTGACCGCGAAGGTGATGCCCAGAATCCGCCCGACCAGGGTGTAGAACCAGACCCAGAGCCAGTTGGGGCGGACCTCCTGCCCGGTGAAGCAGGCCCAGAGGCGGGAGTGGCGCAGTTCATCCGCCGCGATGCGCTCCAGGACGGCCCGATTCTCCGGCGACCGGACCGTCCGCGCCAGCCGGGTGTAGATGTGGTGCTCGGTCAGTTCGTCCCGCTGATAGGCCAGCAGGGCCTGTCTTTCCTGATGAGTAAGAGTCAGTTCAGCCATACTCCGTCCTCCGTTTTCACCATTTGGGGTTTACTTTAGAGACCGGACCACCAGGGTGGCGTAGGAACCGGGAGGAAGAGCGAAGGTCAGGGTGATTTTCTGCCGTCCGGGGAAGCGCTCATCGGGGGCGGGAGGGGAGGCGGACACATCGGCAGGGCGGAGAACCAGGCGCCGCTGCCCGCGGGGAAGGTAGGCCCGGCGCAGAAGGCGGGGTTTCAGGTCGGAGAGCGTCAGCCCTTCGGCCTGCAAAATGTTCTCCACCACGGCGGCCAGCAGCGGGTCGCCGTAAACGGCGCGGTGGTGGGGAAGCGGGACGGTCGCGTCGGGCGGCAGGCGGTCGGAGAGAGCGGGGAAGAGCGGGAGAGCATCACCGGCGACCTCCACAAATCCGCACGGAGGGCCCAACCGGGCCTGTAGATACCCGGCGGCGATACGGTTCCACAGGAAGGACTGGTAGGCCGTCAGATACAGGCTCAGGATGCGCGGGGTGACCAGGTTCAGGGCACGGCGGAAATCGGTGGGGTGATCGCAGAGGAAGGTGAGGACAGAGCGCAGGTTGGAGGGACGAGGCGCCGTCTCCAGGAGCATCCGCCACTGGCCCCAGCGGGCCGCCGCCTCCTGCTTAAAGGCCCGCACATCCGCCGGGTCGCCGACCATCGGTTCGGCCAGATACGCCCGCAGCGCCCCCTCGGCGTCCCGGTGGAGGATGCGCCGGCCCGGAAACTCCCCGGACACGGTCTGTGAGCCGAAGCGCTGCTGGTCAAAGTAGTTGGGCAGTCCCTCCACTGCCACCTCCGCCAGCCGTCGGCCGATGCGGTCGGCCTCCTCGGGGGCCAGGTCGCGCACTGTCACCTCAAAGCGGTTGCCGATGAGGTCGGAGGGGGCCAGGGGACGGGCCACCCGGCCCACCCGTTCGGCGGTGAACCCCGGCCCGCTCAGGCGCCTCGGTCCCGCCCCGCGCACCGTCGCGTACTGGATGGCCACCGCGTCCCGGTCTTTGAGCGCCGGGAAGGCGACAGCGGAGAGGGGGAGACGGAGCGCGCGGGCCAGCCGCGCCTGGACTTCCAGCGTGGTCGCTTCCCGCTTCTGTACCCGATAGAGGGAGTGGGGGCCGCCGCTGGGGGGAAAGCGAATCTGCTCCTCTACGAGGAAGTCCTCTGGAACAACCTTGAGGCGCATGGTGCCGCCAGTTCTGCCTGCCGATGAAGAAAGGGATTCTACGGCGGCGGCCGAGGGCCGCCGCCGCAGAATCCCTTGTTCCCCAGTCCCTACGGCGTCGGGGTCAGCGGAATGACCGTCACGGGCAGGGTGGGCGGAGGCGGGGCCGGAGTGGGCGACGGGGTCGGAGTGGCCGGAGTGGCCTGGACAAAAACTACCTCCTGGAAGCCGAAACTCCGGATGAAACCCTCCAGGAAAGAACGGGCGTTCCGGTCCGCCGTCTCCAGGATACCGTCCGCCAGGGCGGCCTTGAGGATTTCCTGCTCAGCCGCCTGCCGCGCTGCCGTCTCCAGGTCCGGCTTCATCCCGAAGAGCCCTGTCTCCCGATCGTATACGTAGGTCTTCTCGTTATCCAGCCGGACGACAAAGACCTCCGCCGGAGGGAGCACCATCATCACCCGGTCATCGGCAGTAACGGTGATGTCCCCTTCCCGCACTTTGCGCAGGTCCATACCCGCGATGACCTGCCCATGGGCAACCAGGAGGAGTTTGTCGCCAAAAAGGAAACCCAACGCTCCCTGCCCGGATTCGGCGGTGATCACTTTCTCCACGGTGTAGACGACGGTCTCCAGCCGGCTCAAACTCTGCACTTCCCGCACGATGGTCGCCGGACTGGGGCGAATCGTGGGAGTGGGGTGCAGAAGTTTCTCCACTTCCCGTTCCAGCGTCTGGCGCGCTTCGCCCAGCGGGTTGAGGCGGGCACGAATATCCGGCGCCAGCCAGATGACCAGCGCGATCAGGGCCACCAGAAGCAAAACAATGACTGCAGTTGTACATCCAGAGCGGGTGGTCATGGCACCCTCCGAGTCCCTACAGTTATCGGGATATGATGGGGATTGTAACACGATTCAATCCGTTGTCAAACTTGACAAATCCGCCATTCTGGGGCATAATGCGGGCCAACCAACAGTGAGACCGCATTCCGACAATTGATCCCACCAAAGGCGACGACGGAGAGGAGTAGGCGGAGGGAGACCGACAGGGAGGCGGGGCCGGCGCCAGCCACCGGCCCGACTGAGAGCCCCGCCCGGAGGAAGCCCGCCGAAGTTCGCTCCCGAGCCGACGGGTGAAACCGGATGCCGCCATCCGGCAAGTAGTCCGCTCCGCAGGCCCTGCGTTATCGGGGCAACTGATTGCGCCATAGCGCGCTGTCGGTGTGATGAGAGGGTTCGCTCAGAACCAAGAGGGGTGGTACCGCGGGAGTCCAGCGCTCTCGTCCCCAGCGGGGCGAGGGCGTTTGTGTTTAGACCACAGACGACGGACGACGGACCACAGACGACGGACGACGGACCACAGAATTCGTCTTGCCTGACCTCCCGTTCAATGGGACACGGATGGACACAGATGGTGCGGATTTTCACGGATTTTTCATCCGCGCCGATCCGTAAAACCCGTGTTGATCTGTGTCCTATTCCAAACTGTCAGGTAGTCAGATTCGGGATTTGCGATGCCCAATTAGCGATACGCGATAAGCGATTAGCGATACGCGGTTCGCGATAAGCGATAAGCGATATGCGATAAGCGATATGCGATAAGCGATAAGCGATATGCGATATGCGATATGCGATATGCGATATGCGATATGCGATATGCGATATGCGATATGCGAACAAGGAGGCCCCATGCTGGAACAACTGGCCCAACTGGAGACGGAAGCCCTCCAGAGTCTTGAAGAGGCCCGAACACTGGAGGACCTGGACCGGTGGTACCACGCCTATCTGGGCCGGAAAGGCGCGCTGACGGCCATCCTGCGCTCTGTGGGAACCCTGCCGCCGGAGGAGCGGCCCGTCGTCGGGCAGCGCGCCAACGAGATCAAACGGCGTCTGGAGGCCGCCTACAACGCCCGCGCCGAAGGGGTCCGCCAGGACCAACTGGCGCGGGAACTGGAGGCCGGCGCGCTGGACGTCACCCTGCCGGGCCGGCCCGTCGGGCCGGGCCATCTCCACATCACCACCCGCACCCTGCGCCAGATATACGCCATCTTCGCGGAGATGGGCTTCCAGGTCTACGAGGCGCGGGACGTGGAGACGGACGAGATGAACTTCGGCCTGCTGAACATGCCGCCCCACCACCCCGCCCGGGAGATGTGGGACACCTTCTGGATTAGTGAACGGGCAACGCATGCGTCACCACTCCTCCTGCGCACCCACACCTCCCCCGGCCAAATCCGGGTGATGCGGGAGCGGTACCCGGAGCCCATCCGGGTCATCCTCCCCGGCAAGTGCTACCGGTACGAACAGATCACCGCCCGCTCCGAGCACCAGTTCTTCCAGGTAGAAGGCCTGGCGGTGGGCCGCCACATCACGATGACCGACCTCATCGGCACCCTGACCGCCTTTGCCCGCCGCTTCTACGGCGCCGAACGGCGCATCCGCATCCGTGGCTCCTACTTCCCCTTCACCGAACCCAGCATTGAGGCCGACATAGACTGCATCCTCTGCGGCGGGAAGGGATGCCGGGTCTGCAAGTACTCCGGCTGGCTGGAGATTGCGGGCGCGGGCATGGTCCACCCCGTCGTCCTTTCCAACGGCGGCTACAACCCCGACGAGTGGTCCGGCTTCGCCTTCGGCCTGGGGGTGGAGCGCCCCGCCATGCTCAAATACGGCATAGACGACATCCGCCTCTTCTACAGCAACGACCTGCGCTTCCTGCACCAGTTCGGATAGCCTTTGTCCAGGAGAGTAAATACCTACCCACCCGCGTCATTGCGAGCCGCCGAAGGCGGCGAAGCAATCTCCAGGCCTGTGGGGAGATTGCTTCGGCGGCTATTGCCGCCTCGCAATGACAGCGGGTAGGTAATTACCCAGGAGAGCAGATATGGAGCGAGTCGTCACACTGGAAACTGCGCTGGAATTGGTCAGACGTCTCTCCCCCAGGGATAAAATACGGCTGATCGAACAGGTCGCATCCGACGTGGAGCGGGAGTTGATGCGGGCCCGGCCCGGCCCCAAACGGTCCCTCTGGGGCCTCTGCGCGGACCTGGGACCAGCCCCGTCAGCCGTAGAGATTGACCAGGCCCGGCAAGAAGAGTGGTCCGATTTTCCCCGGGAGGACCTCTGATGTTGCGCGCTGTTGCAGACACCCATGCGCTCATCTGGTACATCTTTGGCGACCATCGTCTCTCCCCTGCTGCCCAGAGGTTCATAGAAGAAGCGGCCAGCAACGGTGACCAAATCGCCTTCTCCTCAATTACCCTGGCTGAAATGGTCTACCTGAGCGAAAAGGGCCGCATTGCTCCGTTTGCACTGAACCGTCTGCTGGAAGCGGTGGAGCAAGAGGAATCAGTACTGGTGGAAGTCCCCTTTGACCACCAGATTGCTCTGGCCCTGCGGGAGATTCCGCGCCATCAGGTCCCAGACTTGCCGGACCGCATGATTGGGGCGACGGCTCTACATCTCGGACTGCCCATCATCACCCGAGACCGTCGCATCCAGGTTGCGGGCTTGCCTGCCATCTGGTGAGAACTTACCGGGAGGAACCCATGCGCGTCCCACTCTCATGGCTCAAAGACTACGTGGACATTCCCATCCCCATCCCCCAACTGGCCGAACGGCTCACCCTGGCCGGGCTGGAGGTGGAGACGGTCACCTACATCGGCCTGCCCGGCGCCGAACTCCCCTGGGAGCCGGATAAAATCGTCGTCGGCGAACTGCGCGCCGTCCACCCTCACCCCAACGCCGACCGGCTGGTCCTGGCCGAGGTGGAGTACGGGGGGCCGGCGCCGGAAGTCGTCGTCACCGGCGCGCCGGGCCTCCTGGCCCGCCGGGGCCAGACCGACCTCCACATCAAAGTCGCCTTCGCGCTGGAAGGTGCCCACCTCTACGACGGCCACGCCCCCGGCTTCCAGGTCATGAAACTCAAGGCCACCAAAATCCGCGGCGTCCCCTCCCGCGCGATGGTCTGCTCCGAAAAGGAACTGGGGCTCTCCGACGAGCACGAGGACATCATCTACCTGCCCGACGACGCCCCGGTGGGTGTGCCCCTGGTGGACTACCTGGGCGACGCCGTCCTGGAGTTTGACATCAAGGGGCCCTTCGCCCACCTCTACTCCGTCTTCGGCGTCGCCCGCGAAGTGGCCGCGCTGCTGGACGTCCCGCTGCGGAACGACCCCCGGCGCGCCGCCGCCAGCCACCCCGTCACCATCACCCCCACCCCCGACTACATCGTCCTGGAGATCGCCGACCCCGACCTCTGCCCCCGGTATTCGGCGGCCTTCATCGGCGGCGTCCGGGTCGGCCCCTCCCCCTTCTGGATGCAGATGCGGCTGCGGCTGGCCGGCATGCGCCCCATCAACAACATCGTGGACATCACCAACTACGTGATGCTGGAACTGGGCCAGCCCCTGCATGCCTTTGACTACCACCGACTGCGCCCGCGCCCCGGCGAAACCCGGCCCGCCATCATCGTCCGCCGGGCCCGCCCGAACGAGCAGATGACTACCCTGGACGGTGTCCTGCGGACCTTTGACGGCGAAATGCTCCTCATCACCGACGGCGGGGGCCCCGTGGCCGTGGCGGGCGTCATGGGCGGACTGGAGAGCGAAATCACCGACGCCACCACCGACATCCTCCTGGAATCGGCCAACTTCCACTTCCTGAGCATCCGCCGCACCGCGCGCCTCCTGGGGCTGACCAGTGAGGCCAGCCAGCGCTTCGGGCGACAGGTGGACCCGGAATTGACGGTCCCCGCCGCCCTGCGCGCCGCGCTCCTCATGGCCGAACTGGCGGGTGGGACCGTCGCCCCGTCGGTCGGCGACCTCTATCCGGGCCGACAGATGCCACGTACAGTGGAACTGAACCCCGCCGACGTGACCCGCATCCTGGGCGTGGAAGTCCCGCCGGACGACATCGTGCGCATCCTCACCGCCCTGGAATTCACCGTCCGGCCCGCCGATTCCGGTTGCTACACGGTGACCATCCCCTCCCACCGCCCCGACGTCACCCGCCCGGTGGACCTGGTAGAGGAAATCGGCCGCATCTGGGGCTACGACCGCTTCCCCCCGACCCTCCTGCAGGACGAACTGCCGCCCCAGCGGCCCAACGTCCGCCTGGAGTGTGCCGAACGGGTGCGGGACCTGCTGGTGGGCTGTGGGCTGGACGAAGTCATCACCTACTCGCTGGTGGACATCGCCGATGAGGGGCGGTTGCGCCCGCAGGACCCGCCCCCCGACCCTTCCCGCTACCTGCGGCTGAAGAACCCCCTTTCGGCCGACCGGGCCTACCTTCGCCAGACGTTGCTGCCGTCGCTCCTGCGGACGCTGCGGGACAACATCCGTTTCCAGGAACGGGTGGCGATTTTTGAGATCGGCGCCGTCTACCTGCCCGTGGACGGAGAACTCCTGCCGGACGAACCCCTGCGGTTAGGGATTGTGATGACCGGTCCGCGCGAGCCCCGCTCCTGGCTCCCCGACCGTCAGACGACCCCGCTGGGCTTCTACGACCTCAAGGGCGTGGTGGAAGCACTGCTGGCGGGCCTGGGCCTCTCCGGAACCTTTGAGCGTCCTGCTGGTAGTGAGCCCCGCAGCGCAGCGGAGTGGCGTATCATTGACGCCTTCCACCCCGGCCGCTGCGCGCAGGTCTCCGTGAACGGGACGTTCCTGGGCATCATGGGCGAACTTCACCCGCTGGTACGGGAAGCGTTTGACCTGCCCCAGCAGCCGGTGGCCGCGCTGGAGTTTGACATGGAAGCGCTGCTGGGCCTGTGGGGCGCGCCGCGCCGGATGACCCCCATCTCCCTCCACCCGCCCGTCTACGAAGACCTCTCGGTGGTGGTAGATGAGGAGACCCCGGCGGTTCGGGTCCGGGACCTCATCGCCCAGACCGGCGCGCCGCTGCTGCGCTCCGTCGTCCTCTTTGACGTCTACCGGGGCGAACAGATCGGGCCGGGCAAAAAGAGTCTGGCCTACCGGCTGACCTACCAGGCCGACGACCGGACGCTGACCGACCAGGACGTCGCGCGCGTGCGGGAGAAGATCGTGCGGCGGCTGGAGCGGGAAATCGGGGCGACAATCCGGGGGAAATAACAGGGGGCACCATCACGTCTCACGTTTCACGTTTCACGTCTCACGTTTTACGTTTCACGTCTCACGTTTCACGTTTCACGTCTCACGTTTCACGTTTCACGTCTCACGTTTCACGCTTCACGCATCACTCCCCGGCCCGTGGGGCCTGTGCCTCCCTGGTGCTGGCGGGCCTTCTGCTGCTCCTGGCCGTCGGTCGGGGGCTGACGTCGGGCTGGGAGGCGGGGCTGGTCCCCACCCCCACCGCCACCCCGACGGCCACCCCGACCGCCACGGCTACTCCGACCCCGTCGCCCACGCCGACGGCGACGGCGACGCCGACGCCCACCCCGACGCCAACCCCCACGCCCACCCCGACGCCAACCCCCACGCCCACCCCCACCCCAACCTCGACGCCGACGGTGGCCCCGAAGGCCGGCGGGGCCGCGCTGCGCTCCCCTCTCCCGACCCCCGCGCCCTGCCCGGACCCGGGGCCGTTCCCTCCCGCCGCGGGCTGTCCGGCCTCCCTGCTGGTCGGCCGGCGGGTGGTGGCCTTCTACGGCACCCCGTTGGGGCCGGGGCTGGGCATCCTGGGCCGCTACGACATCACCACCACCCTCGCCCTGCTGACCGACCAGGTCCAGACCTACCGGGACCTGGACCCCACCGTGGAGACTGTCCCCGCCTTCCACATGGTGGTCACCATCGCCGACGGGTATGCCGGAGAGGACGGGGACTACAACCACCGGGTACCCACGGACACGATCCGCCTCTGGATAGACGGGGCGCGGGCGGCCGGGGCGTGGGTCTTCCTGGACCTGCAGGTGGGACAGGCCGACCTGGAGGCCGAACTGGACATCGTGGAGCCCTTCCTCTGGGAGTCGGGCGTCCACCTGGCGGTGGACCCGGAGTTCATCGTGAGCGCCGACCAGGTGCCGGGGGCGCAACTGGGCCAAATCAGCGGCCCGCAGATCAACCGCATCCAGGCCCGGCTGGACCGCATCTCCCGCGCCGTGGGCGAGCGCAAAATCCTCATCATCCACCAGTTTGACGACCGGATGATAGAGAGCAAGCACTGCATCCTGGACTATCCATGCGTGGACCTGGTCTGGGATGCGGACGGATTTGGCTCTCCAGGGGCCAAGATTGGCGACTACGTCCAGTACAGCCAGGAGCCGGGCTTTGAGTACGGCGGCTTCAAACTCTTCTACGACTACGACACTCCCCTGATGTCCCCCGCCGACGTCCTCCGCCTCTCCCCGCCGCCGGTCGTGGTGATCTACCAGTGAGGGCTTGCCCTGCAGGGGGATTGATGATAAAATAAAATCGGTTCGTTCCCCCGCGTTGGCCTGGAGGAGAGCATGGCGGGCAAAAAGTCCTCTCCTGGCTGGCTGCATCGGATGCACCAGGGAATCCGCCAGGTGCAACGATGGTACTGGCATCACGCGGATGATTGGCCTCTCTCAGCCCTTCAACAGTATGGCAAGGCCCTCTTTGTCCTCATCCTCTGGCTGCTGACAGCCCTTGGTCTCTTTCGCTTGATCCAGTATTTGCTCCCGGATACCCTTTTGGCTCCGCTGACCGAGGGAGTGACCGGGGTGTCTAAGGAAGCCATTGCCCTGCTGGGCTCTCTGCTGACGGCTCTGATCGGCTTTGGGCTACAGCAGTGGAAGGGTCAGGAAGAGGATGAGAAACGAAGGCGAGAACAAATCCAGCAGGCTCTCTCCGAGATTCAGGAATTTGCCGAATCGCTCTCCCAAAACCCTTCCGAAGGGGCTCGCCAGTATCTGAAATGTCGGAAAAGGGGAGGAATCTGGCAGAAGGCTCAGGTGCAGGACGCTCTGTCAGAAGCCTGTGAGAAGGCACCGGTGGAATTACGTCGCTTCGTGGCCATTGTGGAGCATCTGCCCGAAGTCAGAAGTATTGGAGAGGAAGAGGCGATACAGGCCCTCTGGTGGGCCTATGAATCTCTGGACGAAGAGTGGCAAACGAAAGCTGTCGAGGCCCTTCGGGGATTCGGCCGGCCCGTTCCGGGGTGGGAGAGAAGAGAACTGCAAACCATCGTGGGCATCTGGCCCGATTTGCAGTTGGAGGCCACTCCGCCAGCCCCGATGGATCGCGAACTGATCCAGGGCATCCGCGTCCTTGGGCTGGAGGGGAATCCGTTCGGTCCGGAAAAGGTGGAGTCCCAGCCACTTCGGGAGGGGTCTATCGCAGCCCCATCATGGTGGGAGACCGCACGCAATCCCCGAACGAAGGTCTTTATCACCTTTCCAGGAGGCGGACGGACGACGCTCGCCCTCCACTTGGCCCAAAAAGCGCTGAGGCAGCGGACGGGCTTCCCCATCTACTGGCGGGTGGACGCCCAGGAATCCGCTTCCGGCTCCCTTCTGGACCAACTGATGCCGGTGGTGACGGCTGTTCTGGTGCGCTACATCGCCCGTCGCCCCCAGGGACTTACAAATGCCACTCCTCTCCAAAGGAAGTCTATCGTTCGTTTGTTGTGTCATTACCTTTCAGAGGATCTCCTCCCCTCTCTCCGGCGAGCCGGGCTGCCTTCTGTGGGAGAGGGGCTAACGGTGGAGAAGATTGTACAGTCTTATGCCCCACCCCTTTCCTGCGAGAGGCTATCCGATTGGGAAATCTGCGACCTCCTGCGCCAAGCCGTTCCTGCCGGCTTTCCCTGTCTATGGATCCTGGCCGACGTGCAGGGGGAGAGTGATGAGAAAACAGCCCGAAATTTCTATGGACTGGCCCAAATGCTTCAGCGTTTCGGGGTCGTCGTGCAGGTCTTTCTGGGCTCGCCTTCCCCCGAGGATCTGGGGGACTTCGGAGAGGTCTGCCTCTGGACAACTGACGACCTCCGCCAGATGCTTCGCCAGCGCCTTCAGATTCTTTCGGGGGATGATACATTGGATACCTGGTGTGACCTTCGGGAATGGCATGGCCTACCCGCCGAAGAACGCCTGATCCGTGCCGCCAACGGCCGCCCGGCCCAATTGGTCTGCCTGGGGAACGAGGTGCTCCGCTGTATCGGCCGCACCGGGCGGAGACTACGCCCGGAAGACATGGATGAGATACTGGGAGGCTCCCCATGATGAGGAGGGATGCGGAGAGAGAGGTATCCGTTCATCCGGAGGAGCAAGCATCTCTCGGTCCGGCCGCTTTTCTTGCGTTGCGGGCGGAGGAGGAGCCCTGGCTGCCCGAATGTTTCGTCCCGCCACCGGATTTTGACCGCATCTCAGACCCTCGCCGCTCCGTTGTCCTTTTCGGAGACCCAGGCAGTGGTAAGACAGCCGTGCATCGGATGTTAGAGACCATCAGTCTCGGCACCGACGGCAAACCCTTCCGTCTTCTGGTTCACTGGAAACCTGCCCTGCCGATTTCAGTGGCGGAAGCCGGCCTGGATTGGGTCAAGGCTATGGTGGGTCACATCCTGGATGCCTGTGCGGATGCCCTGATCCACCATCTGGCCGGCTATCCCCAGGATTATCAGAAAGCCCCGCCCTGGGCACAGGCCCGTTTTATCTGGTTTATCCATCGCTATACTCGGGGCAATCCCATGCTCCGCTGGGGGCCACTGGTAGAGGGAGACAGCCCCGGCGCTCCCCTGGTTCGCCAAATTCTCAGCGGGCCTGTGGATGACATCCTCTATGCAGATGCGCCGCCCGAGTATGTGATCTCGGAACTGGTCAGCGCGCTGAAAGCACTGGAGATGGATGGCATCTGGATCCTGACGGACGGACTGGAGGGTTGGGCAGAGATGGCTTTTGATCGTCTGTGTGCTGGCCTGAAAGCATTTCTATCTACCCTCTCACTTTTTGACCCGTTCGGCCTGATATACAAAATATGCCTCCCCTCTGAGTTAGAACCAGCACTCAGCCATGCCGGGGGTCTGGCGCGGGCACGGCGGCGTGTAGAGGGTATCCACATTCGTTGGGACTCTCCAACCCTCCGCCGATTGGTAGAACGTCGCCTGTCCCTGGCATTCGGGCGAGAGCCTTTTCCACTGGAAGAACTTTGCACGGCTGCCGGATTGCCGGAATGGCTGGAGAAAGTAGGGGGTACCTCCCCCCGGGAGTGGCTGGACCAGGTGGCCGGACTGGTGGAGTATTACACGACTCATTCCCGGAACAGGCCTATTGATGAGGACATCTGGAAGAGGCTGCGGCTTCAACGTCCCCCGCGCCTCTACCTGGACGACGAACGACGTCGGGTGATCGTGGGAGGCCGCTGCGTTAACCTGGAAGACCTGCCCGCAAAAGCGTACGAAATGCTCCTCTATCTCTACCAGCGAAGCGGTGCTGTCGTCACCAAAGCCGAATTGTATTTTCGGATATACCGGGGGCTGGATCGGATTCCCCGTCCGGGAGATAAGGAGTACGAAGCACCTAAAGAATATACCGGCCTCATAGATACCAACCTCTGGCGATTACGGCAGGCGATAGAGCCGGATCCCAGCGCCCCGGTACTTCTCGTCACCCGTCGGGGCCACGGCGTGGTCCTCCAGGCCCGCTGGTGAGAAATCTGTGAGGTGATTGTGAGCAAATATAGATGAAACTGCAAGCGCGGGAAGCCGGATGGGGCTTGCGTTTTTCACAAATCACGCCATAATGTTGTCAGTTTCAAGGAAACCAGCGAGGCTAAGAATATGCCATTTTTACTAAATGGCTCATCCCTGTTGAGTCCGGAATAGCGTCCTTCTCTCCATCCTTCACTTCCGCTTCCACGATTCCTATGGCTTCCTCAACCCCTGCTCTCCACCAGACGCCGGACTCGTCTGGGGTGCCCGAATGGTTGAGGTGGGCCGGGTTTCGGTTTGACCCGTTCGGTCCGTTGGACGCAGCCGCTGACCCTCACCTCAGCGAGTACCTGGTCGGGCACGAGGTCTTCGCGCGCGTTTGGGGAGATGGGATTTCCTGGGTTTTTGCCCCGGCAGGCGGTGGAAAGACCGCCCTGCGTATCAGCGTGATGCAGACCTGCTGGATTGGTCAGGAGACCAACCGCCCCTTCCCTATCCCCTACGTGCCCCCCTTTCTCGCCTGGGGGCATGCGCGTCCATCGGAAGAAGAGCACCTGATGGCCCTGACTCGCTCGGGCGCCAGGGCGCTCTTTCTGGCAATGGCCCACCGGCCCCATTGGTTCTTTCGGCTGGACGTTTCTGAGCGACAAGATATAGCAAACCTTTTCCAGTGGAACCTCTCCGGGCCCCTTTCCGTATATCTCAACCTATGCCGCCAGAGCCGCCAAATTTCTCCCCTCCGAGAGGTACTGGATCCGACGTTCGTCATGCGCGATCCGCCCGATGAGGTCACACTCCAGCAATGGTGTGACGAATTGGAATCCGCTCTGGCGTTTCAACCTGCCCCGCCTCCTGCAGAGCGTTGGGCCCATCTGCTGGCTGTGCTCAAGATGCTGGGCTTCCCGTCTGTATACATTCTGGCCGACGGTTTTGACGGCGCGCCGGAGACCATAGACAACCCGATGATGATTGTGGATTGCATGAGGCCTCTATTGCACCGGGCTGAAAAATGGGCCCAGGATAACGTCTTCCTGAAGGCATTTCTGCCCACAGAAACCTTCCCCCTTTTGGCTGAACAGTTCCCCCTTCTCCTCTCTGACCACGTCGCAGTGATTCATTGGACGCCGGACTTGCTGGCAGAAATCATACGCCGCAGAGTTTATGTTGCCAGTGGGGGGAACTTCGGGAGTTTGGACGCGGTGGCTTCCCCCGCGCTCCGAGATGTGGAGACCGTTCTTGCCAGATCGGTGATGCCCCTTCCGCGAGAAATGCTGGTCCTCACCCGACAGGTCATTGAAGAACATGTCCGGCGAGAAGGGGCTGAAGGACTTCTGACAGGCGAAGACGTAGAAGCAGCCATTTTACAATATACTCAAGGAAACCTGCTGCTTACCAGAACCGCGCGGTAATTAATTTAAAAAAGAAAGGGGGCCCCCCGATGAGCGCCGTTCAGTTGCTTCCTTACTCGCCAAGACTTTTCGTTAATCGCGAACAGGAATTGCAGATGTTAGAAGAAAGGGTGCAAGCCCTTAAGGAGGGCCGGGATGGGCATGGAGTGCTGATCCTTTCGGGAGAGCGGGGAATCGGCAAGACATGGCTTCGGTCCCATTTTGAACATCAACTCAGCCAGGAGCGGATACCCGTTGTCCGGTTAGATCTGAAGGAATACGCCGGAAAGGACCCGGCCTGGGCTGTCGCCGACATCCTTCAGCGGGTGAGCATAGAAACCGGCGGCCCCAGGGAACGTCTTGGCGCAGACCTGGCGGAGATGAGCCGGACGGTATTCCGGCATCTCCAGAAATTCCTCCAGCAGCCATTGGTCGTGATCGTAGATCATGTCTATGAGTCAGACTGGGCTCTGCTTCCTTTGTTGGAGGATTATCTTCTGGGGCCTCTCGCCGCGGAACGGCGCGTCCTGCTTCTCCTTACCGGACGAGGAAGGCTCTACCCATGGAAGAACCCGGAGTTGAGTACCCTGGCAGTTCCCCTGGGGAAACCGGAGTTGGAGCCTTTTGACCCACTGTTTACGAAAGATCAATTAAAACGCCAGGCACCATCGCAAGCCCACCGCGCTGATGAAATTTATGAACTCACTGGCGGAAACCCTCTCGCCAATTACCTGGTAGCCGCCTACAGCCTGGATCAGGCAGTGGAAGGATTGCTGGAACCCGTGCCTGAAGAGCGGCGGCGGACGGTACGGGAATATTTGGAAGCACTTTGTGTGTTGCGCGCTTTTGACGAGGAACGAATCCCGGATATGCTGGCAACGTATTATGATAACGATTCGTACCGCCAATGGACGTATGCCCGGTCCCGACGGGTACGGGAAGAACTGATTCGCTGGGGACTGGCGCGCTGGGATGCAGAGCAGCGCGGCTATGTGATGGATCGGATCGTCCGGCAACTGATAGAGCGATACCTCCAAACGCAAAAGCCGGAATTGTGGCGTCGTCTTCATCAAACGGCTTATCAACTATACCAGCAGTGGGCAAACAATTATCCGGCAACCCGTGAACGGTGGTTGGAAGAGGCGGAATACCATCGGCAACGCCTGCAGGAGTACGGCTCTCTTCCCTCGCGATCCGAAAACATCAGCGCGGCCGACAGGAGGATACTATGACCCCCATCGCTATCGCCTCACAAGAAGAGCAGTACCTGAGCCCCATCGCCACTGCTGAACTGGTGGGAAGAGAAAAAGAGATTGCACAGGTCCTGGATACCATCCGGAAGGGAGGGCGATCGATCGTCTATATTACCGGTGTGGGCGGCATTGGCAAGACCCGGCTGCTCCAGCACCTCCTTAAAACACTGTCTGAGCAGCCCACTCTGCGCGTCGCCGCAAGGCCGGTAGATATGTACCACACTGTAAATCATACAGTGGAGGGGCTGATTCAAGCCATCCAGGAGGTACTGGCCCCGGACGGAACAGGGTTTGAGCACTACCGGGAGGAGCGTGAGAAATTGTATCAAATCACCCGGGAAGAACGAGCCCAATGGCAGGAACAAAGAAACAAAGTGATCCGGGCATTTCTGGAGGATTTGAATGGCATTTCCCGGGCGACCCCGGTCGTGCTGGCGCTGGACACCGTGGAGAGGCTCTTCTTGCAGGAGGATCCCGTTGCCTCCCGCCTGGGGATTCCTACAGCGCGTGCTCTTGTGTATGACTGGCTGCTGAAAGAGTTTCTCCCCAGCGCGGTGAACACCGCTGTGCTCCTGGCCGGGCGTCCGGTTCCAATCCCTGTGGAGCAAGAGTTGGGCAGGACAGGTACTTTTTGCTCCATCGTCCTCTCCGGCCTGACGGAAGAGGAAACCCTGGAGTACTTTGAAAAGTTGGTATCCACTCTCCAGGCCAGCGACAACCACCGGGATCGCTTCGTGGCGGAGCGGATCCACCAGTGGAATGAGACATTTCGCCGGATGCTCTTCCACGCGCTGAAGGACGACGGGACGATCCGCCCGATTCTTCTGGCCCTGGCCATTGACCATCTGGCCATCAGCGGTGAACCGTTCCAGGCAGCACAATCCCTGACAGAAGCACAAAAGTTGAGCCCTGAAGAGCGTCAACGAAATCAGCGGGAATTGCTGCAAAGGGTTCAGACGCTGATTCGCCAGTCCCTTTCTCCTCTCGGAGGCTTCATTGAGGTGATGGGCTGGCTGCGTAAAGGGGCTGATGCGGAATTGCTGGCGATGCTTTTGGAGGCAGAAGAGGCGGAAGTCATAGAGGCCTGCAAGTGGGCCCGGGAACTATCTTTTGTCAAAACTCGCCCGGCCGACCAGCGGCTCTTCCTGCACGATGAGATGTACGCCTTGCTTCGCGACCCCCGTGAGGCCGTTCCATTGAGGATATTCCGATCCTTGAAAGCCTACTATTCTCAACGGTTAGATCGGATTCGTGAAGAGATCGCTGGAATCTATAAATCGGCTGAGCCCAATCTCCCTGATTTTGGGGAGATTTACGGGCCCTCAACTCGCCTGCGGGACACCCTTGCTGAGAATCTCCATTACACTCTGCGGCACAATGCCCAGGGGGGCTTCCAGGAATACCTTCGGCTGGCGGAAGAAGCCCTCTCCATCGGTGATGAAATGCTGGACATCCAGTTAAGGGCGGAGTTGCTGGACTTCTGGCGAGAACGGGACCCGCAGGACCGGGAAGCCATTGTAGATGGAATCCAACGGGCCGATTTCCTGGCCGACGCGTCAGTTCGCTGGGTGAAGCGGTTGATCGCCGCCGGACAATACGAAGAGGCCCTGAGAGTGACCCGCCGCCTGCGGGAGGACGCCAGCGACCTGATCGAACAGGGCGGAGAGATAGCCGTGACCGAACTGAACCTGGCCGAAGCGCTCCTGATGACCTATCAGGGGAACCTGCAGGAGGCGGAGCATTTGCTTTCCCGGGTAAAGGCGAAAGTAGAGGCACTTCCCTCATCAGAAGCCACGATTCGCTGGAATATCATCAGAGGCCAACTGTATAATACCCTGGGATACCTGCGGCGCGTGCAGGGGCAATTTATCGCAGCAGCGGAGATGTACTGGCGGGCCCTCCCTTATTGGAGAGGCCTGAATATGGAAATGGAGCAGGCCAACACCCTGACCAACCTGGCTTTTGCTCTGATGTTAAGGGGAGCATTCGTTGCAGCCCGAATTCACGCACGGGATGCCCTGGGCCTCCGTAAGAAACACGGATTACCGGCCAGGGTGGCCCTCACGTTGAATACCCTCGCCGGGATAGAGATTTATGCTGGAGAATACCGGGAAGCGGAAACGTATGCTCTTCAGGCATTGGCGATTGCCCAGCAAACACAATTCCCACGAGGAGAAGGGCTGGCGCATCTCTCTCTGGCGGCATGTTACCGGTTTATGAGCGAACCCCCCTGCCCGGAGCAGGAGCGGGTCCGCCTTCTGCAGAAATCCCTGGAGCACAGCCAGAGGGCCTTTGAGATTTTCTCCCAAGAACCGAGGGAACCCGAACGGTTGGTCGCCGCCCTCTATGAGAAAGGGATTACCCACCGTGAGTTCTGTCGTTTCCCATCCCCTGATGTTGACCTGCAGACACACAGGGTAGCAGCCGAAAAAGCGCTGCGGCAATCTATGGAAATGGCCCGGGAAAACGGCTTCTGGGCGCAGTACCTGGACGGAGCGCTGGGACTGGCCTGGATGTACTATTATGCTCAGGATGCAGCTCTGGACCAGCACCTGCAGACCATAGAACAGGAGGTCCGGCAACAATTTGCTTCCTACCTGATTACTCCATCCTCCTTCCCTCAGGTCCGGGAAGATACAGTCCTGGGTATCTTCGCTCAACTGGCCCGCATGCACGTGCTGAAAGGAGTGCGGGCCATGGACGCTTTTGAACGCTCGGGGAAAGCCCCCCCCTATCCTGATCTGCAGGCCGCGGCACAAGAATTCGCCCTGGCGCTGGAGTACGACAAATTGATCGCGGATGACTTCCGCGACATGCGCCGGGCGCTCCGGGTGATTCACGAACGCCTGAAGAGGCTCAATGCTCGTGAGTTGAAAGCCATTTATGATGCCGTTTCCGAGATGGCTGCAATGTATCGGAGAGACCGCGAGCAATGGTATTTCTGGCATCAGTTGCAGATCCTGTTTGGTCCCTACGATGTTCTCAGTACCCTGGCCGCATAAGATCCGGCGGTACAGGATGGCCGATCAGAATTCCCTGATCGGGACTATCAACGCCGTCTGCGCCGAGGGGATGATGCGCACACCCCGCTTTGAGCCCACTCCGGCCTGGGAGCACGCGCTGGCCCAGCCCGATTGCCCCTGCCATCTCCTGCTGGTGGCTGTGGAGGGGGCAACCGTCGTGGGCTGGTGCCGCCTGTTCCCTACTGATGCCAACGGAGAGGCTGAACTGGGTATCGGATTACTCGCTACTGCCAGAGGACACGGGCTGGGGACACAAATGTTACTTGAAGCCATCGCCTGGGCCCATGAGCGCGGATTGGCCCGGTTGGTATTGACGACCCGCGCGGATAACTATCGGGCCCTACGCCTTTTCACGAAGCACGGCTTCGTGCCCACGGGCCGGAAAGAAGAGGATTGGATAGAAATGGCCCTGGGGCTGCAATTTTTGGAAGCAAGGAGCAGGCCGTGACCCCCCCTTGCCTCATCGTATATGCTCCACTTTCTGGCAATCTCGGCGAATCCGATTGCGCTTGCGAGAATTTCTCCACGGCCATCTCTGCCATTGAGCCATCCGAGTCCGACTGCGCCTGCGCGCCGGCTGCCGCCCCTATCCAGGCCGGTCTGCCAGCGGGTGGGCTCTGGGGGCTGGCCCCCTCCCTCTACCGCGCCCCTCTCCCCGGCGGATACCAGGTGGCCTTCAGCCCCACCGGCCCCGCCGGGGTGGTGGTGCTGAACGGCCCGGCGGCGCGGGCCCTGGACGCCTTCGCCGCCCCGGCCCCCCTGGCCGACCCCACCGCCCGCCAACTGGCCGCCCTGGGCCTGCTCACCCCGGCCCATGCAACGGAAAACGCAACCCGCAATACGCCTCACGCCTTCACGTTTCACGCCTTTACGTTTCACGCCTTCACGTTTCACGCCTTTACGTTTCACGCCCTCACGTTTCACGTCTTCACAGTCTGGCTCCACCTCACCACCCGCTGCGACCTCCGCTGCGCCTACTGCTATGCCCCCCGGGGCCAGGCCGACATGCCCCCGGAGGTCGGGAGGGCGGCGGTGGACGGGGCCATCCGCTCCGCGCGCGCCCACGGCTTCCGGGCCCTGAAACTCAAGTACGCCGGCGGCGAGCCCACCCTGAACCTCCCCACTCTCCGCGCCGTCCACCGGTACGCGCGGGGGCGCGCTCCCGAGGCCGGCCTGGACCTGCGGGAAGTGCTCCTGACCAACGGCACCACCCTGACCCCGGGCCTGCTCCAGTGGCTGCGGGACGAGGGCATCCGTCTGGCCATCTCCCTGGACGGCCTGGGCCCGGCCCACGACGGGCAGCGGGCATCGGAGAGCGGCGCCGGTTCCTTTGCCCGCATCGCGGAGGGGATAGAGCAGGCGCAGGCCTCAGGCCTCACCCCCCACCTTTCCGTGACCGTCACCGCACACAACGTGGACGGGCTGGCGGAGGTGGTGGCCTTCGCGCTGGACCGGGGCCTCCCCTTCAACCTGAACTTTGTCCGCCCGGCCCCCGGCCGCCCCGACCTAACCCCCGACCCGGGGCGCCTCATCACGGGCCTGCAGGGTGCCCTCTCCGAGATGGAGCGCCGTCTGCAATCCACAACCGGCAATCTGCAATCTGCCATCTGCAATCTGCTGGACCGCTGCGACCTGAGCGCCCCCCACCGCTACCCCTGCGGCGCCGGGCACGCCTACATCGTGGTGGGTCCGGGGGGAGAACTGGCCCGCTGCCATATGGAGATGGGGCGGATCGTCGGCACGGTCTGGGAGGAGGACCCGCTGGCGGCGGTGCGGGCGGAGGACGGGTTCCGCAACCCGCCGGTGGAGGAGAAGGAGGAGTGCAGGGAATGCCCCTGGCGCTACGTCTGCGCGGGGGGATGCCCGCTGCTGGCCCAACGGCATCGGGGCACCCCGGCGGCCCCGTCCCCCTACTGTGCCGTCTACCGGGCCATCCTCCCCGAACTCCTGCGGCTGGAAGGAATGAGGGTCTTGCAGACGAACCGCATCCACTGGTAAATCCGTCCAGCGATAGACTTCTTCGGCAAAAGTGCCGGACGTATCAAACGCCCGGCACTTTTTGTTTGCAAAAGAGAGCCCCGTTGACAGACTTGCCGTTGATCAATCTCCCCTACCATCAGGTGATGACCAGAGATGCTGTGAGGAGCCTGTAAGCCAACAGTTATCTCCGGCGAAGACTCCGGCAAGCAAACTGGCATTCAGATGGCAGTGGGAGCAGGAATATCCGATGTAAAATGAAATCAGAACACTGCCACAGGGGGTGCGAGATGACATCCGGGCCGTTCGTACTGCTCCTCGTCCTGGCCTTCGTCCTCGGCGAAGCCACTGTATTGGGGACCCAGTTCTGGCTGGTTGACCGCAAGGGGAAACTCAGCCGACACCTCAGCCTGGGCACGCTGATTCTGGGCCTCTTCAGCGTGCCGACCGCGATCAGCGTCCTGACCTTCCTGGTACGAGGCCCGTAGGAGGGTAACCATGATGGTCAACAACTCTGTTACCGGAGCACTGGTCCTGCTGGTTCTCGCAATGGTTGTTATTGGTCTGGTTGTAGGACTCGCCCTTTCTAATAGCGACCTGGTCAACCCCTATCGCAGCCAGGCCGAAGCGGAACGGATCCGGCAGGAGGCCGCCCTTCAGTCCCAACGGGAAACGATTGATCTCCAGGCTTACCAGCGGGAACAGGAACTGCGCCTCCGGGCCCTGGAACAGCAACAGGCCGACGAGCGGGCTTACCGCCAGGCCCGGCAGGAAACCCAACTCTTCCTGATGCGTATGGCGGGCACAACGATCGTGGCCATCCTTGATCTTGCCCTGCTCATCCTGTTCATCGCTGTCGCCTTCCGCATCATTGCCCAGGCGCGCCGCGTTTGGACGCAATCTTCCGCCGAAGTGCAGGAATTGCGAGCCCAGATGCGCCGCCTGGCCCGGGAGAACGAACGCCTGACCCGCCAACTGAACGCACTGCAGCAGGAGATGGCACTGACCGAAGGGGGCAACGGTCGCCACGAAGAAAGACCAATTCGGCGGACCTGATGCTCCTTACTCCTTTTTCCTCACACAAAGACACAAAGGCACGAAGAAGAAAATTTTTTCTTTGTGTTCTCTGTGTCTTTGTGTGAGGCCTATAACCAACGGGCGTCTACGGCGACGACGCCCTCGGGCAGGGCCAGCAGCGGGTTGATCTCTATCTCCGCAATGTCCGGGTTCTCCACCAGCAGGCGGGAGAAGGCCAGGATGGCCTCCACCAGCGCCTCCCGGTCCGCCGGGGGACGGCCGCGCGCGCCCTCCAGCAGGGCCCGTCCCCGAATCTCCGCGATCATCTCCTCCGCATCGGCGCGAGTCAGCGGCGCGACCCGGAAAGCCACATCCCCGAAGACCTCCACAAAGACGCCCCCCAGGCCAAACATCACCACCGGCCCGAAACTGGGGTCCTGCCGGCCGCCCAGGATGACCTCCACGCCTCCGCTGACCATTCGCTGGACCAGGAAGCGCAGGTCGGTGGCATCCGGTACCTGTGAGAGGACCCGCGCCCGCATGGCCTCCGCCTCCCGCCGGACTGCCGCTCCGTCGTTCAGCCCCAGCACCACCCCGCCCACGTCCGACTTGTGCAGCACGCGAGCAGATAGGGCCTTCAGGACCACCGGGTACCCCAGCCCGTCCGCTGCCTCCGCCGCCCCGTCGGGGTCGTCCGCCACCGCCCAGGGGGCCACCGGGATGCCGTATTCCCGACAGAGGGCCAGCGCGCCGTCCAGAGTCCCCAGCGGCAGGGGACGGCGCGGGCCGGTCGGCGCGTCCTCCGGCAGGGCCTGACGCCGGGCCCGGCGTCGGTGCCACTCCCGCGAGGCCGCCAGGCCCCGTACCGCGCCCTCTATGTCCGTGAAGACCGGTATAGAGACCTGGCCGATCAGTTCGTGCGCGGCGCCACCCTCCCCGTAGGCGCAGAAGGCCACGGGCATCCCCGTCTCCCGGACAATGGCGTCCACCTGCTTCGCCAGTCGGTGGGCTCCCGCCGCCTCGGAGCGGCTGTAGGTGTTGACGAGCAGGACCGCGTCCGGCTTCAGCATCCGCAGCGTCTGCTCCACGATGCGGGCATAGAGGTCAAAGTCAAAGATGACCCCCAGGTCCAGGGGGTTGGTGGGCGCGATGACGTCGGCGCGGAAGAGGGCCCGCACCGCGTCGGTGAAACGCGGCGGCAGCGGGGCCAGACGGAACCCGTACTTTTCCACAAAATCGGCGGCGATGACGGCGTGCCCGCCGGAGCGGGAGATGACGACGAGGTCGTCCCCCCGGACGGGCGGGAGCGTCAGCCCCAGGGCCATGGAGACCGCGTCGCCGAAGGAGTCGGCGCGCAGGATGCCCGCCTGACGGAACGCCGCGCCCACGACGCGGTCGTCGTTGGCCAGCGCCGCCGTATGGGAGCGGGCGATGCTCTGGCTGGCCGTCCCCCGGTTCGCCTTGTGGACGATGATGGGCTTCTCGGACCGGCGGGCCAGCGACATCAGCCCCCGGCCGTCGTCCACCGACTCCAGGTACAGGCAGACGATGCGGGTGCCGGGGTCCTCCAGCAGGTACGCCAGATAGTCCGCCTCGTCCAGGTCCGCCTTGTTGCCGATGCTGACGACTTTGTTGACGCCCAGCCCGGCGGCGGAGAACATTTCGGCGTAGGTGATGGAGACGCCGCCGCTCTGGGCAACCACCGACACGGGGCCAAGGCGGAGCGTCTCCCGCTCAATGTGGGCAAACGGCAGGCAGACTCCGGCGTCCAGGTTGACAACGCTGATGCAGTTGGGGCCGACGAAGCGGATACCCCAGCGGCGGGCAATCTCTTTGAGTTGTTCCTCCAGTTGGCGGCCCTGTTCCGAAAATTCGGAAAAGCCGCCAGACTCAATGACCACGTGGCGGATGTCCTTTCGTCCACAGGTCTCAATGAGGCCGGGGACCAGAGGGGCGGGGACCAGGATGACCGCCAGGTCCACGCCGTCGGGCACTTCGTCCAGCGAGGGGACGATGGGGACGCCGTAGACCTCCCCGCGCTCCCGTCCCACGGCGTAGAGGGCACCGGAGTAGCCGAAGGTGCGCAGGTTGAGGATGATGGTGCGGGCCAGGTTGTCGGGTTTCTCCGAGACGCCGATGACGACGATGCTCTGGGGGTAGAAGATGCGGTGCATAGAGCCTCCGGTGTGAATGATCCGAACGCGCGAATGCATAAGATTCGCGCGGGGTGTTTGTCCGATGCAAAAGGGGTATAATACACTTCAGGGAGTGAGGCCAGACCGCAGGATGGTTACAACAGTTTCCACGATGGTCCTGAAGGGACCCGCTTTCAGTCGACCAATCTCTGCCACAATCAGGTCGTGATGGGCAGTGAACAATTTCCCAGGCCGCGCGTAACTGACGAGGTGTAATGAACCTGCAGCGAAACTGGCATCATCCAGCATAATGGCCCAGGGATCAGCGTATGGCCTGCTGGTAATCTGGCATAGAATCCAGTCCCCGCGTCCGGCATCGGCCAGCACAACCGCCGGACGCAACTTGGCCTGGGAGAGGTCGGAAAACGGGAAGGGGATCAGGACCACGGCACCTGCTGAAGGTGCGACCACGCTTCGTCCTCCTCCGGGCGATTCCAGTCTTCAGCCAGGGCAGGTTCACTGAGCAGGGCGGTCTCAGATACCTTCAAGAGGGGTTCGTCATCCAGAACAATCACCAGCACCCGGCGCAACGTCGGCACGCGTATGGGCTCCAGCAGGCGAATGTTGCCCTCCCTGTCTATTACGCCCTCAATCGTTCTCGGCATGGTACCCCTTTATACAGCAGATTGGTTCACCTCTGGCCAACTGTCATTATCCGACAGTTTGTGACAAAAGTCAAGAGTCGCGCAAAATTGCTCCCTTACCCCTCTTTTCCCCTTCTCCCCCGAAACGGGAGAGGGGGAAAGAAGAGGGGGGCAGCGAGACTACTGCCGCAACCGTTTACAGAACCAGCACCCGCCTCACCCGGTCCCCCTTGCGCAGGGGGATGAGGGAGCGACCCTGGGCGGGGCGGTCCTGACGGGGGATGGAGCGGGTGCCCACCACCCGGACCGCGCCGGCCTCGGTGAGCAGGACCAGGCGGCACTCCGCGCCGCTCCGTGCCGCACTCCCCACAACGGTCGCGCCCGCCAGCCCGACCCCGGAGGCGGCGAAGCGGGCGGTGATGACCCCCTTCCCGTAGCGGCCCTGGGTGGGGTACTCGCTGAGCGGAGTCCGCTTCCCCCGCCCGTCCTCCGCCACCACCGCCAGGTCCTCCTTCGGGCGCACCACCACCAGCGCCACCACCCGGTCCTCCTCTTCCTTGCCCGCCGCTTCCTGCAATTTCACGCCGGCGACGCCCCCCGCCGGAAGCCCCATGGGGCGGACTTCCTCCTCCCGGAAGCGGATGGCCTGACCGGCGCGGGTGACCAGGACCACTTCGTCCGTGCCCGTCGTCCAGGCGGCGCCGACCACCGCGTCGCCCTCCGCGACGCCGATGACGGTCCCGAAACCGACCACGGGCAGGTCCGCCACCGCCACGCGCTTGACCATGCCGCGACGGGTGGCCAGGAAGAGGTATTCGGGACGGCGCTCCGCTTCGCCCGGTGCCTCACTACGAGCCGTGGGGAGCGCCAGCGCGGCGACGGCCGGGAAGGGGCCGCTCTGGGAGACCAGGTCGCCGATAGCGCGACCGGCGCCCTCCCAGACCGCGCCCTCCGGCAACTGGTGGACGGGGTAGGCCGCGAAGTGCCCGTCGGCGGAGAAGACGTAGAGGATGTCCCGCGTGGACGCCCGGAGCAGGGCTACCGGCAGGGCCGCCCGGTCCAGTTTGTCGGGGAGCGCGGGAGGCCCGCCCTCATCCGCCACGCGGGCCACCCGGCCCGCCTCCGTCACGGCCACCCACACGGGGACGTCCGGGATCAGTTCCTCCGCCCCGACCTTCCCCCGGGCCCCGGCGATTTCGGTCCGGCGCGCGTCGCCGTACTTCCCCTTCAGCGCGACCAGTTCCTCCCGAATGACATCCCGGATTTTGGCCGGACTCTTCAGCAGGGCCGTCAGATAGCGGATTTGCTGCTGTTTCTCCTTGTACTCTTCCTGCAGTTTGTGCCGTTCCAGAGCGGCCAGCCGCTTGAGGGGCATGTCCAGAATCGCCTGGGCCTGGATTTCGGTCAGTTTGAACCGGCGCATCAGGTTGGTGCGCGCCGTCTCCGCCGTCCGGGAGCGGCGAATCAGGTCAATCACTTCGTCCAGATTGTCCAGGGCGACCAGGAGCCCCTCCAGGATGTGGGCCCGTTCCTTCGCCCGCTCCAGGTCGTAGCGGCTGCGCCGGGTGACAATCTCCTGGCGGTGTTCCAGATAGAGGAGCAGGGCTCGCTTGAGCGTCAGGAGTCGCGGTTCGCCGTCCACCAGCGCCAGCAGAATGATGCTGAAAGTGGTCTCCAGGGGGGTACTTCGGAAGAGTTCGGCCAGGACCGCCTCCGGGTCCGCCGTCCGGGCCAGTTCTATCACCACCCGGATGCCCTGGCGGTCGGATTCATCCCGCAGGTCGGTGACGCCTTCCAGGCGGCCTTCCCGGGCCAGTTCGGCGATGCGCTCCACCAGACTGCTCTTGTTGACCTGGTAGGGGATTTCGGTGACGACCAGCCGCTGACGGGCGCGGTCCATTTCCAGCCGCACGCGGGCGCGGACGGTGATGCGTCCCCGGCCGGTGCCGTAGGCCGCCGCCAGCGCGTCCTCCCCCTCCGCCGTCTCCCGGTAGACGACGCCGCCGGTGGGGAAGTCGGGGCCCTGGATGAAGCGGAGCAGGTCCTCCACGCCGATGTCGTCCAGATGTTTCCAGTTGTCCAGCAGATAGATGAGGGCGTCGCAGACCTCGCTCAGGTTGTGGGGCGGGATAGAGGTGGCCATGCCGACGGCGATGCCCGAGGAGCCGTTCACCAGCAGGTTGGGGATGGCCGCCGGAAGGATGGCCGGTTCCCGGAGGGTGTCGTCAAAGTTGGGGACGAAGTCCACGGTCTCTTTCTGGATGTCGGCCAGCATCTCGGCGGCGATAGGGGCCAGGCGGGCCTCGGTGTAGCGCATCGCGGCCGGGCTGTCGCCGTCCACCGAGCCGAAGTTGCCCTGTCCGTCCACCAGCGGGTAGCGCAGGGAGAAGTCCTGGGCCATACGGGCCATGGCCTCGTAGACGGCGGCGTCGCCGTGGGGGTGGTACTTGCCCAGGACTTCGCCGACGATGCGGGCGGACTTTTTGTAGGGGGCGCCGGGGTGCAGGCCCAGTTCGTGCATGGCGTAGAGGATGCGCCGCTGGACCGGCTTGAGGCCGTCCCGGACGTCGGGCAGTGCCCGCGCCACGATGACGCTCATCGCGTAGTCCAGGTACGCCCGCTGGAGTTCATCCCGAATCTCTACCTGACGGACCAGGCCAAGTTCCATGATGTTTCCTCACACAGAGACACAAAGGCACAAAGATTTTCTTTTATTTCTCACACAGAGACACAAAGGCACAAAGATTTTCTTTTATTTCTCACACAGAGACACAAAGGCACAAAGATTTTCTTTTATTTCTCACACAGAGACACAAGGCACAAAGATTTTCTTCTATTTCTCACACAGAGACACAAGGCACAAAGATTTTCTTTTATTTCTCACACAGAGACACAAAGGCACAAAGATTTTCTTATTCTTTTTTCTTCTATTCTTCGTGTTCTTTGTGTCTTTGTGTGAGGTTTATTCTCTTTTCTCACACAAAGGCACAAAGGCACAAAGATTTCTAATTCTTTTATTCTTATTCTCCGTGTTCTTTGTGTCTCTGTGTGAGATTTATTCTATTTTGCCGTTGATGATGCGGTAGATGCCGTCTTTCATCGTCGCGGCGCCGAAGTTGAGCAGATAGCCCAGTTTCATGCCCGTCAGCCTGAGGTAAGTGAGGACCTGCTTCTGGTGCGCGCTGGTGATCGCCTCCACCGATTTCAATTCCACAATCACTTTGTCTTCCACCACCAGGTCCGCCCGAAACCCCTCATCAAACCGGACGCCCTCAAACTCTATCGGTATTGCGACCTGCCGCCTGACCTTCAGCCCCGCCTGTTGCAGTTGATAGGCCAGCAGGACCTCGTAGACGCTTTCCAGCAGGCCGGGGCCAAGCGCCATGTGGAGGCGGACAGCACGGTCTACAATAATCTTCCCGATCTCATTCTCATTCACAGGTCGTTCAACCTCGTGAAATTATTCTCACACAAAGACACGAAGACACAAAGATTTTTTCTTTTATATTCTTTCTCTGTGTCTTTGTGTCTTTGTGTGAGTTCCTACCGCGGTGGGTAGCCGGTGATGCGGCGGATTTCCTCGTAGAGGGGCCGCAACTGCCGGTACATCCGGCGGTACACCCGTTCGTACAGCGCCTGGTATATCTCCTGCGTCTCCGGACGGGGGTAGAAGGTCTGGCTGACGCGCGTCATTTCGGCGACGGCGGTCCCAAAATCGGGGTGGAGCCCCAGGCCGACGACGGCATCTATGGCCGCGCCCAGGCCTGCCGTCTCGTAGATGTGGGGGCGGGAGGCGGGCAGGTTGAAGATGTCCGCCGTAATCTGCATCGCCGCATCCGATTGCGACCCGCCGCCGGAGACCCGTATTTCCCGCGTCCGCACGCCCAGCCGCCGCTGGGTCCACTCCAGCCCCTCCCGCAGGGCATAGGCCAGTCCCTCCAGAATGGCCCGGTAGATGTGGGCCCGGGTGTGGACGTCGCCGAAGCCGATGATGGCACCCTTCGCCTCCGGTCCGGGGCGGCGCAGCCCCGGCGACCAGTACGGCTGCAGCATCAGGCCCATAGAGCCGGGCGGCACTGCCTCCACCAGTTCGTCAAACAAATCCTCCGGGGCACATCCCCGCTCGCGCGCCATTTGCTCCTCCCGCAGGCCGAACTCCCGCCGGAACCAACTGACCATCCAGTAGCCCCGGTAAATCTGCACCTCCAGGTTGTAGGCGCCGGGGACCGCGCTGGGATAGGGCGGGATGAGGGGGATGACCTCCACGTAGCGGCGGCTGGTGGTGTTGACCGTCGCCGTCGTGCCGTAGGAGAGGCAGGCGACCTCCGGCTCCAGCGCCCCTGCCCCCAGCACTTCGCAGGCCTTGTCGGCGGCGGCGGCGATGAGGGGAAGCCTGACCGGGATGCCCGTCGCTTCGGCGGCCTGCGGGGCGATGCGCCCTAACTCCTGGGCCGGCGGGATCAGGTCCGGCAGCATCCGCTCGTCCATCGGCACCACCCGCCATTTCCAGTCCCACTTCCGGGCCCAGGTGAGCCGTTTGTAGTCAAAGGGGATGTACCCGACCTGGCAGCCCACCGAGTCCACGAAACGGCCGACCAGGCGGTAGGTCAGGTAACCGGAAAGGAAGAGGTACTTGTGGGTGTTCCGCCAGATTTCGGGCTGGTAGGTGCGGAGCCAGTTCGCCTCCGCCTCCGCCTGCAGGTAGGCGACGGTGTCGGTCAGGCCGACCAGGCGGAAGGCCAGGCCCCAGAGTCCGCCGATGGGCTTCTGTCCCTCCGTACGGCGCGCGTCCAGCCAGACGATGGCCGGGCGCAGGGGGCGGCCGTCCCGGTCCACGTTGACCATGGTCGCCCGCTGGGTCGTCAGCGCCACGCCCGCCACCGCGTCTTTGGGGACGGGTGCCTCCTGCCAGAGGCGGCGGCAGGCCGCGCAGAGGTTCTCCCAGAAGTAGTCGGGGTCCTGTTCCGCCCAGCCGGGCTGAGGGGAGACGTAGGGTTCTATGGGGACGCGGACTTTGTGGACCAGGTGGCCCTGGGGGTCAAAGAGAAGTGCCCGAACGGACTGAGTGCCGACGTCTATGGCGAGGATGTGGTCGCCCATCGCGCCTCCACTGGGGGGTGGAACAACAGGGGGATGCGGGGACCGCCGCCCCGCAAGCCATGCCAGTAAAGAATACTTGCCCCCGGCATGGCGGGGGCACCACGAGAAAAGTTGTACTGTTTATCCTTCCAGTTCTGCTTCCTCCGGTCGTTTGTACCGGTAGACAATCCGCCCCCGGGTCAGGTCGTACGGGGAGAGTTCCACCCGCACCCGGTCGCCCAGGAGGATGCGGATGTAGTATTTGCGCATCCGGCCCGAGAGGTAGGCCAGGACCTCGTGGCCGGTATCCAGTTTCACCCGGAACTGGGTGCCGGGCAGGGTCTCTATCACCGTACCTTCAATTTCTACTTTGTCTTCTCGTTTGGCCATAGACCACCCTTTTCTGAGACGAAAGACGCGAAAGACACGAAAGGCGCGAAAGGCGCGAAAGGCACGAAAGAGGCGAAAGGGAACCCTTCGGGGTTTATGCCGGCTCGGGGACGGCGGCGGGCTCGCTCTCGGCTTCCTCGGGGGCAGTGATCTCCTCCCCTTCGGGGGTCTCTGCGGTTGCCTCAGCCCCGGGGGCCGGTTCCGCCGCGCGCTCACGGGCGGCCTTCTCGGCGGCCCACCGTTCCCATTCGTCCCGGCGCACCCGCCGGGCGCTCAGGCGGATGCGGCGGCGGGACGGGCTGACTTCCAGAATCTTCAGCAGGATGGTCTCGCCCGGCTTCAGCACCTGCTGCGGTGTCACGTCCGGGGCGCCGATCAGTTCGCTGGCGTGCAGCAGCCCCTCCACCCCCGGCTCCAGTTCCACAAAGGCGCCGATGTCGGTGACGCGCGTGACCTGCCCTTCCACCAACTGGTTCTCGCGGTACTTCTCTCCCACCCGGGTCCAGGGGTCCTCCTGGGTCTGCTTGATGCTGAGGCCGATGCGCTCTTTGGACCGGTTGACCTCCAGGACGACGACCTCCACCTCATCCCCCACCCGCACGACCTGATGGGGGTCCTCCACCCGCTGCCATGAGAGTTCGGAGACGTGGACCATCCCCTCCACGCCGTGGCCCAGGTCCACGAACACGCCGAAGTCGGTGATGCTGGAGACCTTCCCCCGGCGGCGCTGCCCGACCTCCAGGCTGTCCAGCAGCCGCTTGCGGAGGATGCGCTGCCAGGCCCGGTGGGCCCGCCGCTGGGAGAGGATGAGCCGCCGCTCTTCCCGATTGACGTCCACCACTCGCAGGCCGACGGTCTGCCCGACCATCGCGGCCAGCCGCTGGCGCCGCTCCGCCTCCTTCAGGCCGCGCGGGATGCCCACCACCTGGGAGACCGGGATGAAGCCCCGGATGCGACCGAACGGAACGGTCAACCCACCCCGATTGTACGAGGAGATACGCCCTTCGTAAAGGGCGCCGCTCTTCAACATCTCCTCTGCCCGAATCCAATCCTCCTCCAGGCGGGCCTGATAGATGGAGGCCTTAATGTACCCCTCGCTCTCGCTCTCCAGGAGTTTGACAAATACCTCATCGCCCTCTTGAATTTCCCCCATCTCTTTGCGCACCTGACGCAGGTCGCTGGCAGGGACAAACCCCTCCCGCTTGAGGCCGACGTCCACCAGGGCACCGTCCTCGGTGACCTGGATGACGCGTCCCTTGCGGATTTCTCCCGGGCGGGCGACGTATCCTTCCTGCCCCTGGAGCAGACTTTCCATGTCCACAGCCGTCTCCGGCTGGGCGGATAATGATTCGTTTAACTCCAACACCATCGTCTCTCTCCTCAAACCCGGTACCCGTCCACAAAAAACCCGGCCTCGCCGACGCTCTCACCGCCGCGCGGGCGATGCCGGGGAAGTGGGCCGTACCCAGCATCGCGGAGTCCCGTACTTTCCCGTGCCTCCTTTCTCTGAAACCGGCCGTGGGAACGGTTTATCCAGCGCGCTCTGCGGACAGGTATCCAGAAATCGTATAGATATTTTATCACGTCATTGGGGAAAGTCAAATGACTGCCCGCCAGGCCAGACAGCGGGCCAGCGAGGCCAGAGTTGCCTGCAAGTCTCAGAACGGGGTGTGTCCCAATTTCGTCGGGCTGGGCTTTCGGCCTTTCCGCCTGGCCGTAAACGGCCAGGCTCAGGCGAAAACGAGGCGCTAAAGCGCCCCTTTCGCCCTGGCAACCCGTGTTTCCGAAAGGCTACCGAAGGGAGAGGGCGCTTACAGCGCCCTGCGCCACCTCAGCCAGGCCGTTTACGGCCTGGCCCTCTGGGCCCCGACGATTTGGGGACACACCCTCAGAACGCGAGAATTTGACAATCTGGGGAAAGCGGGTATAATTATGCCAACAATTGGACAACCAAAGACGGCGAACGGGAAGAGTAGGCGCTCACACGGAGGTCCAGAGAGTCGGGGAAAGGTGAGAGCCCGACCCTCACGGGAGCGCGGAATGGGCCCGGGAGTCGCAGGGCGAACCCTCCAGAGGAGGCAGTAGCCTGAGCCGGTTGACCCCCGTTACCGGGTCGGGGTATCCGTCTCCGGGCGCTATGTTCGGAGACCGGTACCCGCAGAGGGTGAGGCTGGCTTTCCGACCATCGTGGGTGCGCTCACGGTGGTCGTTTTGTTTCCGGCTGGCCTCCAGGGCCCTCTGGCCTTCGGGCCGGTTGGGCCAAGAAGGGTGGCACCGCGGGCAGAAGCGCCCGTCCCTTCCGGGACGGGCGCTTTGCTTTTTCGGAGGTGAGGTATGGACATCCCAATTCATTGCTCCGCATCGCCCGATGTTCCCCCCGGCTCCCTGGTTCCGGTCTGGCGGGAACTCCCGGCGGACCTGGAAACTCCAGTGTCCGTCTATCTGAAACTGCGCCGGAACGGGGTTCCTTCTTTCATCCTGGAGAGCGTGGAGAAGGGGGAACGCCTGGGGCGGTACTCCTTCCTGGGAGTGGAACCGGTGGGCCTGCTGACCGCTCGCAACGGCGAGGTGGTCTACGAAGAGCCCATCGGGACCCCCATCCTTCGGGCCCAGGGAGACCCTCTGGCGCTGGCGCGCCAGGTCCTGCACCGCTACCGGTTCGTGGAAACCGGCACTCCACTCCCCCGCTTCTGCGGAGGCCTGGTCGGTTATCTTTCCTACGACGCGACCCGGTTCTTTGAACGGGTGCCGCTGGCCCCACGCCCCGGACTGGGCCTGCCGGATGCCGTCTCTCTCCTGGTGGACGACATCGTCATTTTTGACCACGTCCGGCACCGATTGCTGGTGGTTGCCAACGCACGGGTGGACGGGGACGCCGAATCGGCGTACGCAGAAGCAGCCGGGCGGGTGGCCCGGATCAGTGCTCTGGTAGGGCAACCGATACCGGAGATGCCCCCCTCTCCCCTCCTCCCCGTACAGGGCCCGGACCTCCGCTGGGAATCCAACTTCTCGCAGGAAGCCTTTGAGGACGCCGTGCGCCGGGCCAAAGGGTACATTGCGGCAGGAGACATCTTCCAGGTGGTGCTCTCCCAGCGGTTTTCCCGCCCTACCACCGCCGACCCCTTCGCCATCTACCGGGCCCTGCGGATGCTGAACCCTTCACCCTATATGTTTTTTCTGGAATTACCGGACGATCTCTATCTGATTGGCGCGTCTCCAGAGGTGCTGACCCGGCTGGAAGGGGGCATCGCCGAGGTCCGCCCCATCGCCGGAACGCGCCCGCGCGGGGCCACCCCGGAGGAGGACGCGGCGCTGGAACGGGCCCTGATAGCCGACGAGAAGGAGCGGGCCGAGCACGTGATGCTGGTGGACCTGGCCCGAAACGACCTGGGGCGCGTCTGCCGCTATGGGACCGTCCACGTCCCCGAACTGATGGTGGTGGAGCGCTACTCCCATGTGATGCACATCGTCTCCGGTGTCCAGGGAGAACTCCGGCCCGATGTGGATGCGTTTGACCTGCTCCGGGCCACCTTCCCGGCCGGCACCGTCTCCGGCGCCCCCAAGGTGCGGGCGATGGAAATCATCGCCGAACTGGAAGGGGAGCGCCGGGGGCCATACGCGGGCGGCGTGGGGTACTTCAGTTACAGCGGCACGATGGATACGTGTATCACCATCCGGACGCTCATTATGCGCGGGAACACCGTCTATGCTCAGGCCGGAGCCGGCATCGTGGCCGATTCCGACCCCACCCGGGAGTACCAGGAGACCTGCCACAAGGCCCGCGCGCTGATGGAAGCCGTCCGTCTGGCGGAACAGATGGAGGTGAAGGAGGTGCAGTATGGTCGTCGTGATTGATAACTACGATTCCTTTACGTACAACCTGGTGCAGTACCTGGGAGAACTGGGGGCCGATGTCCGGGTCTTTCGCAACGACGCCGTCACCATAGAGGAACTGGAGGCGCTGAGGCCATCCCACATCGTGATCTCCCCCGGCCCGGGCACTCCGGAAGACGGCGGGATTTCCAACCAGGTCATTCGCCATTTTCACCGGCGCGTGCCTATCCTGGGGGTCTGCCTGGGCCATCAGTGCATCGGATCCGTCTTCGGCGGGGTCGTGGGGCGGGCTCCCCGGCGGATGCACGGGAAAACGTCGCTGATCTACCATACCGGGAGCGGGATTTTCGCCCGCATGCCCAACCCCATCGTCGCCACTCGCTACCATTCCCTGATCATCCAGTCGCTGCTCCCCCCGGTGCTGGAACTGACGGCCTTCACCCAGGAGGGGGAGGTGATGGGCGTTCAGCATCGGGATTACCCCGTCTTCGGCGTCCAGTTTCATCCCGAATCCATCCTGACACGGGAGGGCAAAATTCTGCTGGAGAACTTTTTACACATGGTGTAAAGGAGGTGCATTATGGACATTCGTGAAGCCATTGCCCGATTGGTGGAACGACAGGACCTGACCGCCAGGGAAGCCGAAGAGGTGATGGGTCAGGTGATGCGGGGAGAGGCCACCCCGGCCCAGATCGGTGGGTTCCTCATCGCCCTGCGGATGAAGGGGGAGACGGTGGAGGAGATTGCGGGATTTGCCCGCGCGATGCGGCGTCACGCTCTCCCCGTCCCGACCCGCTGGGCCCCGCTGGTGGATACGTGTGGCACCGGCGGCGACCGCTCCGGGACTTTCAACATTTCCACCACTGCGGCCTTTGTGGTCGCCGGAGCCGGCCTCCCGGTCGCCAAACACGGCAACCGCTCCGTCTCCAGCCACTGCGGGAGCGCGGACGTCCTGGAGGCCCTGGGGGTCAATCTGGACCTCTCCCCGGAGGCGGTGGCCCTCTGCGTGGACGAAATCGGCATCGGATTCCTCTTCGCTCCCCGCTTTCACCCTGCCATGAAGCACGCCATCGGCCCCCGGCGGGAGATGGGGGTCCGCACCGTCTTCAACGTTCTGGGTCCTCTCACCAACCCGGCGGGTGCCCAGGTTCAGGTCCTGGGCGTCTACGACCCGGCCCTGACCGAGATCCTGGCGGGCGTTCTGGGGTCCCTGGGCTGTCGGGCCGCCTTCGTGGTCCACGGCGCGGACGGACTGGACGAACTCTCCACCACCGGCCCCAACCGGGTCGCCCAACTGCATAACGGTTCCATCCGCTCCTACGTGCTGGACCCCACAGATGTAGGGTTGCCCCGGGTGTCCATCTCCGCGCTGCGGGGAGGGAGCGCGGCCGAGAACGCCGCCATCGTCCGCTCCATTCTCCAGGGGGAGCCGGGACCCCGGCGGGATGTGGTGCTCCTGAACGCGGCGGCCGCGCTGGTGGCCGGAGGCTGCGCCGCCGATATGCGGGAGGGGCTCCATCTGGCCGCCCGGAGCATTGATTCGGGCGCCGCTCTGGACAAACTGGAGGCCCTCATCGCCTTCACCCGAAATGCAGGAGGGGCCGCATGATCCTGGAACGTATTCTTGCCGCCAAACGGGAGGAGGTTGCCGCGCGCCGGGAGGCGGTCCCGCTGGCGGAGGTGCGCGCCCGCGCGGCGGACCAGGCACCCCCGCTGGATTTCGCGGAGGCCCTGGCGCGGCCCGGGGTCACGCTGATCGCGGAGATCAAGCGGGCCTCCCCCTCGCGCGGCCCCCTTCGCCCCGACCTGGATGCAGGCGACCTGGCCACCCTCTACGCCGCGCACGGGGCCGGAGCCCTTTCGGTCCTGACCGACCCGTCCTTCTTCCAGGGGAGCCTGCTGGACCTGGCGCGGGCGCGGGAGACCCTGCGGGCCCGGGGCTATGCCCTGCCCATCCTGCGCAAGGACTTCATCATAGACCCCTATCAGGTCTATGAGACCCGCGCGTGGGGGGCAGACGCCGTCCTCCTGATCGCGGCCGCCCTCCCTCCCGCCGTACTCGCGGAACTCCTGGCCCTGACCGGAGAACTGGGCATGCACGCCCTGGTGGAAGTCCACAACCGGGAGGGACTGGAAGCCGTCCTGCCCCTGCGCCCGCCCATCATCGGCATCAATAATCGGGACCTGCGCACCTTCCGGACCGACATCACCACCTTTGCCCGTCTCCACCCCCTGATCCCGCCGAGGACGGTGACCGTCGCCGAAAGCGGCATCCGCACCGCTGAGGACGTCCGGTACCTGGCCCGGAAAGGGGCCGATGCCGTTCTGGTGGGAGAGGCACTGGTCACCGCTCCCGCCATCGCGGCTCGTGTGCGGGAACTGGTCTTCGCAGGGCGGCATCCTCTCCGGGATGCAGGATACCTGTCGGTCCTGCCTCTGGCCGGGGCGCCATGATTGAGTCTCCTGCAAAAAGGTCATTTCACCGCCGAGACGCAGAGTACGCAGAGATTATACTGATATAGAACTCTGCGCTCTCGGCGTCTCTGCGGTGAGTTTTTGCAGGGAAGTCATGATTGTCAAGATTTGTGGCCTGACTTCTCTGGAGGACGCGCGGGTCGCGGCCGAAGCGGGCGCGGATATGCTGGGGTTCCTGTTTTATCCCCCCAGTCCCCGCTTCGTCCCCCCCGACCGGGCCGCCGGGATCATCCGCGAAATCCGGCGGGAGTTTCCTTCCGTCCGCTGCGTGGGAGTCCTGGTCAACGAGCCGCTGGAGACCATCCGGCACCTGGTGGCCCTCTGTGGGCTGGACATGGTCCAACTCCACGGGGACGAATCCCCCGCTGAAGTGGACGCGCTGATGGCGGAAGGGATTGCGGTGATCAAGGGGTTCCGCCTGCGGGACGACCGGGTGCTGGAGATGATGTCTCGCTACCGCCCGGCGGTCTATCTGGTGGACGCGTACAACCCGGACCGGCCCGGCGGCACGGGCCAGACCTGCGACTGGGAACTGGCCGCCCGGGCCCGGGAACTGGGCCCCCTTCTCCTGGCCGGGGGCCTGATGCCGGAGAACGTCGCGGAAGCCATCCGCGCGGTGCACCCGTGGGGGGTGGATGTTGCCAGCGGGGTGGAAGCCGCTCCGGACCGCAAAGACCCCGACCGGGTCCGGCAGTTCGTCCAGAAGGCCAGGTCTCAATCTGGGGAAGTTTCTCAGGACATCAGGGCAATGGTCGCCAACTCTGTACTTCCATCTCTTCACAATCTTCCCGATGAGCGGGGCTACTTCGGCCCCTACGGAGGAAAGTTTGTTCCTGAGACATTGATGCCGGCGCTGGAGGAACTGGAGACGGCCTACCGGGAGGCCCGGTCCGACCCCGCGTTTCCGGCCGGGTTTCGGGCCCTTCTGCGGGACTACGTGGGCCGCCCCACTCCCCTCTACTTCGCCCGCCGCCTGACCGAATCCTGCGGCGGGGCCCGCATCTACCTGAAGCGGGAGGACCTGGCCCATACCGGCGCCCACAAGATCAACAACACCCTGGGGCAGGCCCTGCTGGCCCGCCGGATGGGGAAGCGACGGCTGGTGGCCGAGACCGGGGCCGGTCAGCACGGCGTCGCCACGGCCACCGTCGCCGCGCTGCTGGGGATGGAGTGCGTCGTCTATATGGGCACGGAGGACATGCGCCGCCAGGCCCCCAACGTGGAGCGGATGCGCCTGCTGGGCGCGGAGGTCCGCGGGGTGGACGCCGGAAGCCGCACCCTGAAGGACGCCATTAACGAAGCCATCCGGGACTGGGTGACCCACGTCCGGACCACCCACTACCTGCTGGGGTCGGTCCTGGGCCCCCATCCCTATCCGATGATGATCCGGGATTTCCAGAGCGTCATCGGGCAGGAGGCCCGGGCCCAGATTCTGGAAGCGGAGGGCCGCCTCCCGGATGTTCTGATCGCGTGTGTGGGAGGTGGGTCCAACGCGATGGGCCTCTTCCACGCCTTTCTGGGGGACCCCGTCGCGATGGTGGGGGTGGAGGCAGGAGGGCTGGGGCTGGAGAGCGGCATGCACGCCGCCCGTTTCAGCGATCCCCGGCGCGGCCGGGTCGGCGTCCTGCACGGCACCCGAACCTACGTCCTTCAAAACGAGGACGGGCAGATTCTCACCACCCACTCCATCTCTGCCGGCCTGGATTACCCCGCCGTGGGGCCGGAGCACAGTTACCTGCGCCAGATTGGCCGGGTCACGTACACCACCGTCAGCGATGAAGAGGCGCTGGAGGCCTTTGACCTCCTCTGCCGTCTGGAGGGCATCATCCCGGCGCTGGAGTCCGCCCATGCTCTCGCCGAGGCGGTCCGGCGGGCCCGGGAGATGGCCCCGGAGCAGATTCTGCTGGTCAACCTCTCCGGTCGGGGGGATAAAGACCTGGAGACCGTACTGCAGGCGAGGGGAGGGGGGCGATGAACGGCGTGGATCGGATTGCGGCCGTCTTTGCGGCGACCCGGGCAGAGGGGCGCGCGACCCTGATGCCCTACCTCACCCTGGGCTACCCTTCGCCAGAGATGACCATCCCCCTGGCCCGGGCGGTGGTGGAGGCGGGCGCCGACATTCTGGAACTGGGCATCCCCTTCTCCGACCCTCTGGCTGATGGTCCCACCATCCAGCGGGCCACCTACCGGGCGCTCCAGCAGGGAATGACCGTCGCCCGGTGCCTGGAGATGGCCGCCGCGCTCCGGCGAGAGGGTGTTGGTGCCCCCTTCGTGCTGATGAGTTACTGCAACCCCATTATGGCCTATGGGGAGGAGGCATTCTGCCGCGCCTGCCAGGAAGTCGGAGTGGATGGGCTGATTGTTCCTGACCTTCCCCCCGAAGAGGGAGAGGCGCTGGAGGCCCTCTGCCGTGCCCGGGGCCTGGCCCTGGTCTACCTTCTGGCTCCGACCAGCACGGCGAAGCGCATCCGCCGGGTGGCGGAACGGACCCGGGGGTTTCTCTACCTGGTCTCGGTAACGGGGACGACGGGGGCCCGCGAGCACCTCCCGCCCGACCTGGCGGATTTCATCCGGCGGGTCCGCGCGGCGACGGAGAAGCCCCTGGCAGTGGGATTCGGGATTTCCCGGCCCGAGCAGGCCCGCGCCGTGGGCGCTCTGGCCGACGGGGTCATCGTTGGCAGCGCGCTCATCCAGGCGGTGGAAGCGCAGGGAGTATCGGGGGCCGCGGCCTTTGTGGCCGACCTGCGCCGGGTCCTGAACGGCGGGGCCACCCACCCGAGTGCTCGCTTTGCCCGACGCTGAAGCGTTGGGCTTGTGTTGCAAACACCTGCTACGAATTCCCCCCGTCTCACGGAATCAGGGGCGCTCATGAACTTTAAACAATGGTTCGGACATAACACTGTGGGGGTCTGGCTACCTGACGGTTGGGTGGAAAACGCTCTCGCCGATTTCCCTTGACCCCTCTCATCCCCCCTGGCCCCCCTTCTCTCCCCGCTGCGGGGAGAGAAGGGGGGAAGAGGCGGGGTTTGGGGGCGGCGGCGAAGCCGCCGCCACAAAAACAACTTTTTCTTTATATCCCTTTCCTCCCGGTAGGCGAACCTCCCGTCACTTTCTCAGCAGGCTCCCCTTGGCCTGCGGCCAGGGGAGGGGGGAGAAGGAAGGAGTTTTGCGGCGGAAAATGACAAAATCCCAGGAGTTACGCGGTGTGCCACTTCCGAACGTGCCAGGCACTTTTGGAAGTGCCTGGCACGTTCAGCATCTGCCGCTCCGTCAGCCGTGGGTGAGTGCCCTACCGGGCCAGCAGCAGAGCAAACAGGTCGGGATCAGCAGTGGCTCCGAATGAACTGATAGCTCTTCTCGGCCACGAACTCCCACTCGCTATCCACGGTGATGCAGTGGCCGGAGTTGTGCAGGGCAATCAGTTCCTTATCCCGGGAACCGGCCCGCTCATACGTGTACGGGCCGCTGCGGGGGTGGATGGCCTGGTCCAGCGTGCTGTAGATGATCAGCAGTGGGCAGGTTATCCGGGGGAGTAGCCGCCGGACGCGCCAGGTCAGTTTCAGCAATTCGTGGGCAGCGGAGACGGGATGTTCTTCATAACTCCAGAGGCGCAGGTCCGCCTCCGGGTCGGTCAGGTCCTTCTCCGGCGACTTGGCCCGTTTTTGGATGAAGTACTTGAGGACCGGAGTCAGGTAGATAAGACGGTCGGCGACGATGGTCGCCGGAGCGTAGAGGACGGCGCCGGGGAGTTCGGGGTGGTGGGCGGCCAGGTAGGCCGTCAGGACGGCGCCCATAGAGAGCCCGCCGACGAAGACCGTCTCGCAGCGGGCGCGCAGGTCGGTCAGCGCACGCTCCACGTGGCCGGTCCAGTCGGTCCAGCGGCAGCGGTTCATCTCCTCCACCGTTGTCCCGTGACCGGGGAGCAGGGGCGCGTAGACGGTGAGCCCCCGCTGATGCAGGTACTCCCCCACCAGCCGCATCTCCGGCGGGGAGCCAGTGAAACCGTGGATCAGCAACATGCCAACCGACCCACCTTCTAACAGAAACGGCGAGGGGTCCAGATGGGGATGTCGGGTCATGGTGGCCTCCGTATTTGTGTCTCATTCGTGCTCGTGTCTTATTCGTGGACGTGGCCCACTCCTGCCACCAGCAGGTCCAGCGCCGCCTCGGGGGTCACGTCCCCGGTTTTGATGGCCAGGTCCAGGTCCAGCAGGTAGCGGTAGATACGTTCCAGTTGGGCAAAGGTGAAGTTGGCGCTCTGAGTGTGGAGTTTCCGGGCAACGAAGGGGTGCAGACCCAGCAGTTGGGGGATGGACGCCGGATTCTCCCCCCGCCCGGTCAGGTCCTTTACCAGGATGATGAGCCGGAACTGGCGGACAACCATGGCCAGAATGCCCAGCGGGTTTTCCCCGGCATCCAGGAGTCGGTGGAGGAGGATGGCGGCCTGGCGGCCCTCGCGCCGGCCCAGCGCGTCTACCAGGTCAAACATCACCGCCTGCTGGACGTAGGGCACCAGTTGAGCCACGTCGTCGGCGGTGACGACCCGCCCGGGGCCGGCGTAGGTGACCAGTTTGGCGATTTCCCCGTCCAGCAGGCGCAGGTCGCCAGGGCCGATGACCTGGGCCAGGTGGATGGCCGCGTCCCGCTCCATTTCCCCGCCGTGCAGGCGGGCACGCTCCTGGATCCAGCGGGGGAGTGCGTCCGGAGGGGGTGGTTCAAATTGTCGGACGAACCCCTCCTCCCGCCCGGCGGCGAATTTCAGAACGGGGTGGTCATCGGGCAGGGGGCCGTCCTCTACGAAGACCAGCCGGGTCGTCTCCGGCAGGGCCTGGAGAAGACGGACCACCCCCTCCAGGAGCCCCCGCTCCTTCCCCCGCCCCAGCCGGGTCAGGAGACCGGTGACCAGCACCAGCCGCCGGTCGGCCAGAAAGGGTACCGTCTCACAGGCGCGACGGAGTTCCTCCAGGGTCGCCGTGCGCCCGTCCAGGTGGACGGTGTTCAGTTCGCCCAGTTCCCCCATGCGGCGGCGCAGGTCGGCCACGGTTTCACTGCGGGTGAACTCATCGCTGCCGTGAAAGATATAGAAGCGGGGGCTGTCCATCTTTTTCGCAGTATGGGGCAGGGGCAAGCCCTGCCCCTACAAATCAACGGGATGTAGGGGCAACCCTTGCGGTTGCCCCCCCGTTCACCCTTCAGTATAGACGTGGTGGATGACCATGGGGCCGCGCTCTTCCCGGACGATGGTCACCACCCGCAGATTTCCCACGCGCGGGTCGGTGGTCAGGGAGGCCTGAAGGGCCAGCCCCAGCCGCTGGCCCAGGATGAAGCCCAGGGTGGTGATCAGGAGGACGGTCGGCAGGCGGCCCAGCCACTCCGCCATACCGCGGCGGCGGGGGGAGAGGACGAGAAACGCCCCCAGGCCCGCCAGGGTGCCAGCCGCGACGGCATTGGTGCCGCAGGTGGGATGGACCGCCAGGTTGCTCTCCCCCGCCCGCAACCGCTCCAGCGCCTCCTGCGCCGCCTCGTGGACGGCGTCGGTGGGGAGGTCGCCGTACAGGATGAATCCGTTCGGGGTGGACCGGCCCATCACGTGCAGATGGCGGTAGCGGCGGGAGAGGATGTGAATGGTCGCATGCTCCAGGGCGTGGTTGCGTCGGACCCGGGCGATGAGGGGATGGTCCAGAAAACTCATATCGCCTCCTCAGGGTGCTTCCATCAACCGGGATGGCCACTCTTTGGGCCGCGCGATGACGATGAGGCGGAAGCGGGTGCTCCCGTAGGGGTGACAGGTGACCAGCGTAACCCGTTCGTCATCGGTGGGCTGAATGTAGCGGGCGTTGGCCTGGCGGACCTCCAGCGGCTGCCCGGCCTCCAACAGCAGCAGAACCTCGTCCACCCGATAGACAAAGACCAGGGGGCCCGAATACAAAATCACCGGGTCGCCGACCTGAACTTTGTACAGGAAGCGGAACGGTCCGTTTTCCGGCCAGTTGTGGCCGCTGAGGACGGTGTTCCCCGGCCCGCCCAGCGGGGCGGAGGTCTCGTGCCAGCCCACATACGGGGCGTCGGGTACCACCCAGACGGGCTGATGGGCTCCCTCCACTTCCTGCATCTCCCAGTGGGTGGGGACGACCGGGGCGTCTATGCCCACCGAGGGAATGACGATGCGAGTGGGGGGATAGACGGCCGGGGTCGGGGTGGGAGAGGGCGGCACCGGGGTCGGCGTGGTTGTCGGGAACGGTACAACCGCGGGGGTCGGCGTCGGTGCAAAGACGGGTACCTCGCCCGGGCTCATCGTCGGCGGGAGCGGCGACGGGGAGAGCGTGCCGGGCGACGGGGAAAAGATGGGCAGAGGCATTCCGGAGACCAAATGAGGGCCGGCAACCACCCCTCCGACCATCATCAGGACCATTCCAGCCCAGATCAACAGGCTGGAGAGCCGACTCCGGGGAGAGGGAACCTGATCCAGCATAATCTCCTAATGGACTGGAGAAGAAATGGATGTTACTGAGTTTTCATTATAGCCCAGGAGATGGAAACGGTCAACCGCGTGGCCAACCGATTGGGTGCGTTCCAGAATTGGCAGGACCACTGCTCGCATTTGTCCTACGGAATTTTAACGGCAACCGCCGGATGCGGGTCCCCACAGCATGATAGACCCCGTTGGCCACCGCCGGCGCCACTGGAATTGTCGGCAGTTCGCCGATGCCCTTGGCCCCGTAGGGCCCCTCCGAAGTGGGATGCTCCACGATGAACGAGACAATTTCCGGCACA
>Ga0308421_1000114_pt1 | contig 46710 bp, 37 predicted proteins | sample HotsprSampleMS60_FD_203673 | JGI IMG/M metagenome (GOLD analysis project Ga0308421, IMG submission 203673) | Hot spring phototrophic mat microbial communities from Mushroom Spring, Yellowstone National Park, Wyoming, United States - 20090730_MS60 ...
CGCTCTTCTGGTCTGGTAGTCCACAGGGTCGCTTTAGCTATGTCTATTCTGGCGATATGAATCAAGATGGCGTCGTCAACAACGACCTCATCTTCGTGCCAAATCGTGCTAGTGACCTGCGCTTTGAACAATTCACACAAGCTGGGCGCACCTTTACCGTTGCTGAACAGCAAGCCGCTTTTGATGCCTTCATTGACCAAGATGACTATCTTAGAACTCGTCGTGGTCAGTATGCTGAGCGCAACGGGGCTCTTTTCCCGTGGGTCTTCAGAGCAGACCTTAGTATTCAGCAAGAATTTTTCTTAGAGCTGGGTGGCAAGCGCAACACTCTGCAACTGCGTCTTGATGTGTTTAACGTTGGGAACCTACTCAATAGCGAATGGGGCGTCGGCTGGCAGCGTGTTGAGCCCTTCCCGCTCAATTTTGTCAGAGTTGACCCCGATGGCGTCCCAGTCTTCAGAATGCGTTTCGTCAATACACCAAGCGGTCCTGAGCTGCTGCGCGAATCTTTCCGTCGCACCGCCAGCATCAGCGATGTATGGTCAGCACAGTTCAGCATCCGCTACATCTTCAACTAAAGAACCGTCCTTTGCAGAAACCATAAAGGCGTTCCACAAGCGGAACGCCTTTTTTGTTTTTTTCATGAAAAAAGCAAAACTATTCACTATCTGATGACGACTGTTTTCACCTTTTAGAGCCATGCCGACATCGCTACTAGGCTTACATCGCACCTTATGCTTGCGCTTGTGGAACTAACTGTTGTTCAGTTAAAATCTCTTTAATCAATTCGCTAATTTTGTCATTGCAAAATTGTGTCTTAAAATGAATCTTTACGCCCCCTCCAAATAACTCTTCTGCATGTCGAATCTTCTTAATCTCCTCTTGACTTAACCCACTCTCGTTAGGATAGTTTTTCGCCTCTATAATAAAGTGCAACTTTTGCTCTCCATTTTTCAACCTCACTACATATGCAAAGTCAGGTGAATAAAACCTGCCCCCCGCAACAGGAATCCTAATAGAATTCTTGGGAATCTTGCTAAAAACCGTTACCTCTTGAATATCGGTTGTTATATTCTCCTTCTCCAATTCAGAGTCGTAATACAGCTCATTAAACAAGTATGAATCAGCAACCCCCTCTTCCGAAAACAACACCCCCACATCCGTCGCCGAAATCTCTTTGAGCACATTGCCGTTCTCGTCAGTTAGTTTGGTCGGATGAATACAGTTGGAAACTTTTTTATACGCTATGGAATACTTATCAAAGGCTTGTGTCATAAGGTAATCATCAAATTGTTGCTTAATTCTGCGAAGCGTAGCCTGATTGAGATAGTTGTTGATATCTATTTGCGCCTCACGAATAGACTCATGAAGTGTGCGCATATTTACATTCAGTTCCTCTGCAAGTTTCTTCAAAAAGTCGCTATACCTCATGGTTGAAATTGTCTCGGATGTTCCATTTCGGATAGTCTCCTTTTCATGTTTAACCGCCTTATTTTCTTGAAACTGAACTTCCGAAAGCCTTTCCCTAACCTCATCTTTTACAAAACTATCTTTCTGCGTTTTTAGAAATTCCGTTAGCAAATGCTTAAACCCACCTTCGTTTTCAAACCTATATTCAAGAATTACCTTTTCATTGAGCTTTTCCCAAAGCTCTCTCAACTCATCATACTTTGAAGTTCTAACCGTCACTTTCTTCTTCTCGTCGGTGGCTTTACGCACTTTGTTGGAATTTACCCCTTCAAAAATCAGTGGGAAGTGCTGTTTAATAAACTCAAAACCGCCTTTCTTAAAATCATTATCTCGCTTGATAACACCTTGTTCATCTAAATACTCCAGTAACTTCTCCTCATCAGCAAATTGGTCAGCATACTTTTGAAGAATAATCTTCAACAAAGGATTGACACTCGTATAAGGCGTTTCCATGGATACTGCCCCAGACTTATCATTGATTTCACTGACCAACTTATCTACAAAATCGCTTTCTGTAAAATCTACAAAATAATGCAGGTAAAACTGTTCATCCTTCACACGGTTGCCATACTCATTGACCGGCAAACGCAATCCACGACCCACCTCCTGCAATTTGGATATTTCACTACCACTGCCCCGCAACTTGCAAATCTGAAACACATTCGGATTGTCCCAACCCTCTCGTAATGTCCACTTAGAAAAAATAAATCTTCTCGGATTTTCTAAATCCAGAATCGCTTGCTTATCGTGTAAAATTTCGTTTATCTCTCTCTCAATCGCTTCATCTTTCTCCGTGTTGTCCCTTGAGAAATACCCCGCATGCGTGGCTGAAAGGTCTCCCAGCGTCTTTTCAAGATAGGCTCTGTAAAAAGTATCCGTCTCCGTCTTCAGCAACGCTTCAGCTTGAGCTTTGATACACTCTTCAACCGTTTTTCGGATGTACCCTTCTTTACTTCGGTATTCCTCTATGTTGTCAATAAAAAATAGTGTCAAAGGCTTAATCCTCACTTCCCTTGTAAGCAGTTGCCTCTCAATTTCAAAATGATGCTCAACCGCTCTTTTTATCATCAATTCCTGCACGATTTCCGCATACGAATACGGATTGATTTTATCGCCCTTTTTCAGTTCCAACCCATTAGATAAAACAACCGCGCTTTTATTCAACTTCTCAATCATCAAACCGTTCATCGCCGAATGAACCCTTGCTAAACTCTCTTTTTCTTTCAATTTCACAGGCTCTTCCTCATTGAGCCGAAAAGTCGCTTCCTTGCCGTCGGAATCAATAAACTTTACTACTGCATTCTTTCCACTTTCAAATTCGATAATATGCCCTATGACGCCTTTCACTAAATTCCTATTAAACGCATCAACAGCAGTCAGCTTATACACAAGATTTTCATACCTCGTAAAAGTCGCCCCATAACGCAAAATAAACTGAGGCTTCATTTTTTGAAGATTTTGCCATGTTTTATTTTCCTGCTCAAATCGATGTGGTTCATCAATAATCATAAAAGGCTTCGTAGCGGCAATTGCCTCAAATGGCTTGCTGAAGCGGTCAAACATCATTCCATCATAGACTTTTTCCATCGTGTCAGAATTGACCATGCCTGTATTGATAATCATGACCTGAATCGTATCCTTTTCAAAATTGCCAGCATTGACAAAACTGCTGACAGCAAGCGGAAAATAAGATTTTTTGTTTTTGTTACTTTTTTGACTTTCTACAATATGCAAACGCAGGGTCTTGCCATACTCCTCTCTAAAATGCTCACGGCAACTTTCTGACCGCAAAAAGTCAATTGTCCCTGCTTTGATAGATAAAGTCGGCACGACAATAATAAACTTGAAGATGCCAAAGTGCTTACTTAGTTCAAACATCGTTTTGGTATAGGTATAGGTCTTGCCCGTTCCCGTCTCCATCATAATATCAATAATGTTGCTCCCTTTGAATGGCTCATTGATGCCATACTGCCGTTGTATGTTTTCAATGTTTCTTCTGTATTCGGGGTCTTTTTCCCATTCAATTGTAGGATTGATGCAGTTTTTTTCTGCTTCCGAAGAATGCACAACTTGAAGTGAATGAAAGACAGCAATTGTATTTTCTACAGCTTGCTTTTGGTGTGCTAAATCTCTTTCAAAATGAAATCCTTTCATATTAGTATCGTGCGATGAATTTGATTTCCGTTTTCTTTTTGTTGTTATAGGCTCTGACATTCTCGGCAAGCTCCTGAAGCCTTGCACTCTCAAAATGATACCCAAACGCAATAATTGTGCGTGGCTCAAAATGCTTATCGGTATCAACTTTTTCTAAAATGGCTTTGAGATGTTCGGTCTTGAAACCTTTGTGCATCAGATATAACTTACCTTTGCCATAATATGCTGTGTAGTTGCCTAAATCTACTGGTTCCAACTCTTGCGTCAGTGGAATGCCGTCGTAAGTTTTCCAAGTTGTAAGTAAGGCTTTTATATCGTCTTCGGTCAGTTTGCCTGTATCAAAGAGCGTGTGCGAACTATCGTATTTTTCGGCTTCATAGTTGTAGTTGTCCCATATCGGTATGGTTTCAAATATCTTGAATCCTAAGTCTTGTTGCTCTAAGGCTTTGATTTCGGCTTTCAGTTGCTTGATTTTCTCTTGCTTATCTTCTAAATCTAATTTGCCTTCTAATTCCTTGATTTCTTTTTGCTTTTCAGCGATTTTTTTATCAATGGTTTCGGTTTTGATTTTTTTAGCGGCACGAATCAGGCGCTCCTTTGTAATTTCAAAAATTGTGGGATACTCTACGCCTAGTTCATTCTTCACAAAATCGTAAGCCGTTTTGTTCTTCTTTTCATCAATTGGTTCAGGCATTTGCACTAAAATATATTTGCGGTTGCCCCCATCTTCCGCATTCAGTTGCATCACCGCATCGCCCGTCGTGCCACTGCCTGCAAAGAAGTCCAAAATAATATCTGTTTCTTTTGTTGAAATTTTTACAAAAAATTCAACCAATTGCGAAGGCTTTGGGTTGTCGAAAACACTGCTTCCATTAAATAACTCACTGACATGTTCAGTTGCATCTTCGGTCATAGGAAATTTATTAGAGTCTAAGAATGAATACGGCAAGATACCTTCACCTAACCTTTGCTTCTTGTAAAGAATACTGCCTGATGGACTTGTTCTAAGCTCTGCTTCGCCCTCATCTAACATTTTTTTTATGGTCTTCTCTGTATAAATGCATTTTTCAACCAAGTATTCTTTTCCATTATAAGTTATTTTGATGTCTCTCCCTCTGGTTGAATGTTTTGCCGTTTTCCAATAGAAAATACCCTTATCATCGACTTGGTCGTAATCCTTCAAATCATCATTAGAGTATGGCACAGTCCATTTCTCCAAACCATATTGCTTAACATAGACAACAATATATTCATGTTGAATCGAAATATATTTTAAGTTCTGATTACCACTTTTATTCTTTTTCCATAAAAAAACTCCCACAAAATTTTCCTCTCCAAAAATTTCATCCATCATCAGTCGCAGTTGAGCAACTTCGTTATCGTCAATAGAAACGAAGATAGCGCCGTCCTCACGCAAAAGATGTTTGGCAATGTAAAGTCGGGGATACATAAAGGTGAGCCAAGCAGAATGGCTATTGCTTTTGCTTCGGGTAAAGTCTAAAATGCGTTGGGCTTTTTCTTCGCTGATGCCAGCCATTTTTGCTAATTCTTTGGCGGTAAATTTTCTATCATCTTGATAGACAAAGCCATCGCTGCCAGTATTATAGGGCGGGTCGATATAAATCATTTTAATTTTTTCGTAGTAGGCATGGGCGAGGTGTTTAAGCACTTCGAGGTTATCGCCTTTGATGAGGAGGTTTTGGGAGGTTGCGTTTTCAGGTTTAGTGTTGTGGGTTTCGTCGGCTTTGAGAAGCGTAGTGGCGGGGTCGGTGGCTAAGAGTCGTGCGTAGCTTTTGCCCAGCCACTCCAGCCCGTAGCTTTCGGCAGAGAAACTTATTTTGCTTTCGGCAAGGTGTTTTTTGAATTTTTCTAGGTCAAACTTTTCGTCTTTATTGAAGCAGTGGGGGAAATGTTTTTTCAGCACTTCCAAATCGGAATTCGGTACAGCGATATTTTTGGTGATGCTTTCCCTAATGACTTGTATTTCTTGCATAGCCTGTTGTAGTTATTTTTGTTGTCAAGAGCGTCTTGTTCTCGTCGTGAGAATACTTCATTGTAGCGGCAAAGAAGGCTTTAAATCATAGAACGGCTTCGCTCAATAGGGTTTCTGCATACACAGTGAGGTGTTAGGAAATTCTCCCAGACACTTTCAAGGTGTGGGAGGCGCTCAGGGTGGCATCTGCACAATAAAAAAGCCTACCTTTTGAGATACTTTTTTCTGCCCTTTCGTACAGGCACAATCGCCTACGCTGCGTTGGTTTGAGATTTAGCTGACTTGCGTGTGCAATTCAGCCAGCACATCGGTCTTGCTGTATAAGATGGCTGTAAGTTTATCACCTGTTTGCACTTTGCCCACACCTTCAGGCGTGCCTGTAAAAATTAGGTCGCCAGCCTCCAAGCCAAAAATGTGCGAAAGATAGGAGATAAGAAAACTGATGCTGAAGGTCATCTCACGCGGATAGCCAAATTGCACGCGCTCCCCGTTTTTTTTGAGTTCGATTGCCATTTCGCTAACCTTATGCAATGGCAAGGGGACGAAATTGGATATGACTGCTGCAGTTCGGAACCCTTTCGAGAGTAGCCATGGCTGACCGTTCCTCTTTGCTTCGGTTTGCCTATCGCGCAAAGTCATATCTAAGCCTACCCCGAAGCCTGCCACATAGTCCGCTGCATTTTCTTCACTGACTTCCACAGCACGCCGTCCAATCAAGACAACCAGTTCAAGTTCATGATGCATTTCATTTGAAATTGCTTTTCCTCTGAAGCGCGGAATAGTGATACTTTCACCAGAGTGAATGAGCGAGCTTGCTGGTTTGGAGAAAACAATTGGCTCTTGCGTTGCTGCTGTGTCGGAGAACTCCAGTCCAAGTTTATTGCGCATTTCCTTAGCATGCGCTTCGTAGTTTTTACCGATACAGTAGATAGTGCCTACAGCAACGGTTTTTGTGTCCAACAATACACTTGCCATGTTTGTATGAGATTTGTTTCCGCAAGGATAAGCATTGGTTGAAAAGAATGAAAAAGTTTAACTTCATCACAGAATTTTCACTGTTTCCTGCCTTATTTGTAAAACCTCAGCAAGTTTGTATCTTTTTGGGATTTCATCTCGCACCACTGGATTACAAATTTCACAGCAAAGGAGTATTGAGTACATGGAGAAGGAAAAATTTACCATCGGCATTGAAGAAGAATACCAGATTGTCGACCCGCATACTAGAGAGCTTAGAAGCCATATTCAACAAATTTTGGAAGATGGCAAGCGTATTTTGAAGGAGCATATCAAGCCTGAAATGCATCAGTCTGTAGTCGAGGTTGGTACAGGTATTTGTGCCAATATTGAAGAAGCTCGTCGCGATCTTGTTGCGCTGCGCACAGAGCTTGCCAAGCTTGCCATCAGCAAGGGACTGCGTATCGTGGCCGCTTCTACGCATCCTTTCTCTGATTGGAAATACCAAGAAATCACTCAGCATGAGCGCTATCGTGGATTAGTCAACGATTTCCAAGATGTTGCTCGTGCCAACCTTGTTTTTGGCTTGCATGTCCATGTTGGCATCAAAGACCGTGAAGCACAAATTCAGGTCATGAACCAAATCCGCTACATGCTCCCACACATCTTAGCGCTGACTACCAGCTCACCGTTTTGGCTGGGTCGTCCGACAGGACTTTTTTCGTGGCGGACGCAAGTCTTCAAAAGTTTTCCACGCACTGGTATTCCAGACATTTTTGATTCCTACACGGAGTTTGATGATTATGTCAAATTGCTGGTGCAAACTGGCTGCATTGACAACGGCAAAAAAATTTGGTGGGATGTGCGCCCGCATCCATTTTTTGAGACCATTGAAATTCGTATCTGCGACATTCCCACGCGTGTCGATGAATCCATTGCCGTTGCGGCGCTTATTCAAGCAACGGTAAAAACACTCTACGATCTCTACAAGCGCAACATGCAGTTTCGCCACTATAGCCGTGCGCTGATTGAGGAAAATAAATTCCTTGCCGCACGCTACGGTCTGACCGGTCAGCTCATTGATTTTAGTAAGAAACAGAAAATTCCGACCGTAGATTTGATTTTGGAGTTTTTGCGCTTTGTCGATAATGCTGTCGAAGAACTTGGCTCACGCAAGGAAATCAATACCATCTACAAGATTTTAGAGCACGGCACCAGCGCTCGCAAACAGTTGCAAGTCTATGAAACCAGCGGTGGCGATATTAAAGCCGTCGTCGATTTTCTCATCAAAGAAACCTTGCATGGCTTGCCTATTGAGATGCCTTCAGTAGCCAGCACGGCACACTAAGTTTTGGGACTTAACAGCACATTTTCCAAGAGGGCTTCACTGGCGGCTATCACTTCTTGTGGCGTAATAGAGGCAACTGTACCATTATGCGCATGCAGTGCCTGAAACGGTGCAAAAGTCGGATACCACGCGGTTTCACCTTGAGGCAAATGCGTGAGAATCAGCATCGGCACGCGCCAAATATCCGCCAGATGCACGGCAGCAGAATCAGGCGTTATCAAGATATGCAGTCGCGAAATGATAGCTGCAAAATCTGCAAGTGTTTTGGTCTCATCGCATAGCGCTGCGCCACTCTGCTTGGCAATTTCTTGAGCTATTTCGCAGTAATTTTTAGCATACAAAATCAGCAACGCCGCATCGGGTCGCTTGGTGCGCAGATGTTTGACAAGCTCAATGAAATTTTGCGTCCCCCAAAATTTGAACGTTTTTGTGCTTGCAGAAATGTTGATGCCGATAACGGCTTGTTCAGGTGCTGTGCATACCTTCTTGATAACTTTTTCGGCAAATGCGTGCGCTGTATCTGGAACATGAAAGCAAGGTAGCAGCGGTTCCTCATCAGGGTTGAGCTGGAAGAGGCGCAAGATTTCAGCAAGTTGGCGCATCATGCGTTTGTCGGTCGGCATCTTGACCTTTTCGTCATAGAGAAAATCATTTGGTCGCTCAAAGCCCATAATTACCTTCGCATTACAACAGAGGCAAATAAGTGTCGAGGTGGAAGATGCTGAGTGCACCAAGTCGACCACAATATCGTAGCGCTCTTTTCGTATGGAGTGTATGGCACTGAGGATATCGAGCTTTTTTTGTTTGATGATGTAGCGTTTGCGGATATGCGGATTTGCTTCTAATGCAACGGCATTGCGTCGGTCGAGCAATACATCTATGGTCATTGCAGGATAGTGGCGCTTGAGTGCAGCAAAAATCGGTGTTGAAATCAGCGCATCTCCAATCTGATTTTGGCGCAGGAATAGCACCTTCGCCGTCCGAAAATCTACTTGATGCAGTGATGCCTTGCGGCGCGGGAGCACCCAGCGCAACAGGCGAATCAAGCCCTGCTGCAATCCGTATTCCGTCCATTTTATGGCTTCGCTAATGATGTATTTCGGCGTGTATTTGACTGGTGTGCGGCTCATGTCGGCTGATTGTAGAGTTGTGCATCGCTTTGGGTTGTGGCAGCCGCAGTGGGCGCAGGATGTTTCCAGCGGTTGTGTAGCCAGAACCACTGTTCGGGATAGCGGTAGATATAGGCTTCAATGGCGCGTGTATATCGTTCTGCCAGTTTGTGTACATTGTCGTGGCTGTAGGTCAAGTCGTCGGTTGGGATATGTGTGATTTCCAAGCGGTATTTGCCGAAGCCTGTTCGCACGGGCATCACCAGTAGCATGGGCAGATTGGTGCGCAGTGCAAAGACGGCGGCGCCTAAGAATATGGCGGCACGCTGTCCTAAAAATTCTGTGAAGTATCCGTCGCTATGTCCAGCTTGGTCGCTCAGCAAGGCTAAGAGTTTGCCTTCACGCAATCGGCGCAGACCTAAACGCGCCGCATCTTGCATGGTAATAAGTTCATTGCCACACTCTGTTCGCCATTTATTGAGCAATGCATCTAAGTACGAATTGGAGAGTGGTTTATAGACGATAGCTACTGGTGACACGACCCGTGCCCAGCAGACTGCCATCAATTCCCAATTGCCGAAGTGCGCTGAAACCACCACGCCACCACGCTGTTTTGAAAAACATAGGTCATTGATAAGACTGGCATCGATTTCAAAACGTGCCTTGGCATCGTGCTCGGTGCGCACCAGCGGCAGGCGCAGGACCTCCAAGAAATTCATGGCTTGACCAAGATACATGCGTCGGGCAATTTCGGCGCGCTCATCCGCACTTTTTTCGGGAAAAGCCGCTTGCAAATTTTGCTCGACTAACTTTCTGCGCAGTTTGAGCCCATCATACAGCCACTTTCCCAGCCGCTCTGCAAAAGCATACACCTGCTCATCTGACATGCGTTGCACCACAGCTGCCACTATGCAAACCAGCCGATAGAATATCCAGTCTATCACCCGTTTTACCTGTCGCTTCATGTATCAAATGTGAATTTCACAGCAAAGCAAATCGGTTTGTCACGACACTGTGTTGAACTTGAATTTTATCAGAAGAACACCATACATTCGTATTTTCAAGCCACGTGCGGCACTTGACCAACTGCCTATATTGCGTTTGCAAATTTACACCAAATCTTTTTCGTAAAACTGCATGATGAATTTACATGGCGCCATTTTGCCACTTGACGCGGCCAAACAACTGGTCTATCGCGCTCAGCAACTTGGCAAGACGGTGGTTTTCACCAATGGCTGCTTCGACATTCTGCATGCTGGGCATGTGCAGTACCTTGAGAAAGCCAAAGCACTTGGCGACATGCTTATTGTTGCCATCAACAGCGATGCGTCTGTGCGCCGACTCAAGGGCGCACCGCGTCCGATAAACTCTGAGCAAGATCGTGCGTATATTCTAAGCCGTCTCAAGCCCGTCGATGCCGTCGTCGTGTTTGATGACGATACCCCCTTACGCGTAATTGAAACGCTGCTGCCCGATATTTTGGTAAAAGGCAGTGATTGGGATGTAGAGAACATCGTTGGCAAAGACATTGTTGAAGCCCACGGCGGAGAAGTGCGCACCATTGAGTTCTTGGATGGTCGCTCTACAAGTGGCATAATTGAAAAAATTTTGAAGGCATATCGAAACCCTTGAATATGTGATGCCTTTGAGTGATAAAATAATTTTGCTTTTAGCCTTTGTTGCCGAGTGGTTATATCGTTTGGCTGTTTTTATTTTTCGCAATGCTTTCTACCTGATACTTCTTTTGTGTACTACCGTAGCTGCACTCTTTGGCTATGCTCAAACCGAACATGGAAAAGCGTTTTTGAAAGAGAAGGCTATTGCCTTTTTTGCTGAGAATTTCAATGGTCGGCTGGCGTTTCATGAACTTTCTTTTCGTTTCCCTAACCAATTGATGGTAGATAGTATCAAAGTCTATGTTGCACAAGATAGTGTGCCGAGCCTTTCAGCCGACCAACTTGCTATTGATTTTGCTGCCGATGTGCTCTATGATGGTCTTTTGAACGGTTTTGTAGATCGTGTTCACTTTCGGCGCATTTTCCTACGCAACTTCTTTGTGCGCCTCAATGAGGATACAACTGGCAATTTTTCCATCCTCAATCTTCTTAAGTCAGAACCTGAAACCTCTGCCGACACTGCCGAAAGCACCCTGCCAAAGCTCATTTTTGATGAAATCGCTTTAGATTCTGCCCAAATCATTTGGCTTCGTGCGCGTGCAGCACCTGCTACTCGTGACTCTATTGTCTATGACTACTGGAATATCACCAATCTTAACTTGCTCTGCTATTTTGAATACAGCAACGATGTTCTTTCCCTCATTTTGCGCAAACTGCAGTTTGAAGAGCCTCACAAACATCTGGTTCTGCGTCATGCCTCAGGCTTTTTTATGGTTACTGACGAGCGGGTAGAAGTGTTAGGGTTAAGAGTAGAAACTGCCGCCTCACGCCTTGCTTGCCATGCTTCACTTAGCGGCATTAACATCTTTGCTCCGATTACACAAGCCGCTATTGAAAAAACTCGTTTCATGATCGATTTAGATGCCTCATGCATTGTGCCTACAGAGTTTCAAGCAATTGTTCCTGATGTGCCTCTGCCTGCTGGTGAATTTGGCGCCCTAATTGAAGCACGCGGTTGGCTCAACAATTTCACTCTTTCACCAAGCTATGTGCGCACGCCACAAAGTTTGCTCAATCTCTCTGGTGAAGTGGTTGGCATTTTTTCACTTGAATCGCTTTGGATAAATATACTGGTTCGCGATTCCTATCTCTCTGTGCCTGAACTGTCAGAGCTTCTGAAGCTAGAAGGTCTGCGACCTTATTGCGGGTTGGGCACCATTGAACTTGAAGGCCGATACCGTGGCACAATAGACAATTTCAAAGCTGAACTGGCTGCTGCTTCGAACGCAGGTATTCTGAATGCCAACTTAGAGATGAGTTTTAGACCGGGCTACCCAGTTCGCTATATTGGCGACATAAGCTTGCAGCGTCTTAATCTTGCCACAGTGCTGAGTGATTCTTCCATGCAGAGCAACATCAATTTCAGCGGTGAAGTCATCGGCGAAGGGACAGACTTTCTACGGCTGCGTGATGTCAAGACACGTATCAACGGCAGGTTCGACTCTTCTTCCTTCGGCTCTCGCCATATTTCTTCAGCTACACTCAATCTTAACATCGCCCAGCAGAAAGCTGTGGGCGGACTGCACATTCGCTCTGGGGAACAGGAACTGCACTTCAATGGCGAACTGGACCTGCGCCAAAAAGAACCTCGCTACAAGGGTCGCGCCGAGCTAGTGCAAGTTGACCTCAGCCAGTGGGTTGATGATGATAGCCTTACCACATACCTGAACATGACCTGCGAATTAGATGGCGAAAGTTTTGACCTCAGCAAAATCAGTGGCAATTTCAAAATCACATTCGATTCTTCACATGTTGGCAAGCTCTACATTCTTTCAGGTACAGAAGCCTCGCTGTCGCTTTTCCAGAGCGATAGCCTTTCGCGCATTTCTTTGGAGAGCAACGTAGCCAATTTTGAAGCGGAAGGGCAGTTCAACCTTCCTACACTGCTGAAGTTACTGTCTCTGCAGAGTGCTGTAGTCAGTGAAGAAGTTCTTAAGAACAACATTTTCCGCAGTCCCGCTCAGCAAAAACGCTATGAGCGCATCATGGCTCGCTCCGACAAGATTTTCAGGGATTTGCAGAAAAGCTCACGCCGCAAGCGAGCACCCGACGAAGCAGAAGAAGGGAGCATCACTGATTCTTTGCTGGCTCTTCCCAGTCTTCAAGTTCGCTATAAACTTCGTTTCAAGAGTCTTTCAGATATTACGCTGGTGCTGCAATCTGGCTACTTCAATGCGATTGGCGAGCTTTCAGGCTACTTGGAAAGCCAGCCGAACTTTTGCCGCTTTAGTGCAAACTTAACGATTGATTCTCTGCGCTTTTCTAACATTCTTGCCGCACGTCGGCTAAACGTCTCACTTGACTACATCGATAACCTGAAACCAGATTCGTCTCAAGCTCGCACTTTTCATCACCTCGGCGGCACGCTCATTGCCAATGTATTCCGCATGAAAGTGAGCAATCAGCGCTTTGTTAAAACCTCCCTAGTCGCTAAGTATTCACCGAGTAACCTTAATCTTAACTTGCGCACAACCAATCAGAACATTCGCGGGCTTTTTGACTTGGATACCGATATTCGCGTCATCAATGATAGTTATGTCATCTCTTTACGCGATGCCACTTTTGCTACGCAAAATTATTTCTGGCAAAATGATAGCAGAGCCCAAATCCTTATCAGCCGCGAACTTATCAAATTTGAAAACTTCAGTTTCAGCAATGCTGAGCAAGAAATTACACTGCGCGGGCAATTCTCACTTTCAGGTCGTAGTGAGCTTGCATTCACCATCAAGGATTTTTCGCTTGCCGATATTCGTCAGTTCTTGTTTGATTCTCCCAACGTCCAACTCGGTGGTCTGCTCAATCTCTCTGTGGTTGCCACAGGCAATTTCACTGCACCTGAAGTTAAGCTAAATGCCACGCTTGATAACTTCTTCTACGAGACGATTGACATCGGACACTTTGAACTTGCTGGTAAGTATCTCGATACGGAGAAGTCTTTTACTTTCGAGCTTCATGCCAACACCGATACGGCTCGCTACCAATTGCTCAAGCTACCGCTCAAGCCTTACACCCACATCACTGGAGAGGGGCGCATTCCGCTTGACCTTTCACGCAATGCTGAAGAACGCCTGCCAAAACGAGAGCGCCTTTTTGTGCAAATCGTCTGTCCAAACATCAGTCCCGCCTTTTTGGAATTTGCTGCGCCTTTGCGAAATACCTTTGGCGAAATCAGTGCACGTGCAACGCTTTCTGGATTTTTCCCTCACCCGAAGTTAGATGTCTTACTTCGGGTTAAAAATCTGCATACAACTGCTATTGCCTCTAATGTGGAGTATATTATCAACGGCAGTGCAGCGCTTACACCCAGTCTTGTAAGTTGGCAAGGTGTGGAAATGCGAGATAGGCAAGGTGGAGTATTGGTCACCAGCGGGTCTGTGCAAATGTCCGATTTCGATGTTCAGCGATTTGATATTCGATTGAGTTTTTCGAAGCTTTTGCTCTACAATAAGTCTGCAGGCAGAAGTGAAGAGCTTTTGGGGAGATTGGTTGCCAGTTCAGATGAGTTGCGTTTTTCGGGCACACTTGCTGAGCCGATGCTCTCTGGCTCTCTGCGTCTCGATAATGGTCGGCTTACGCAGTTTCGTTCAGGGTCTAGCAAAGGCTCGCAGATTGTGGAAGCTTCTCGCTTTATTACGACCATCGTTGAAGCTGATACTTCTCTTGAAGCCCGCTTGCGACGCAATCCTACACTTAATTTGACGCTCGATGAAGAATTTGAACTTTCTGAGACAGCTCGTGCCATTCGCTCTGCATATAAACCGTCTTTTGTCGATGCGCTGTCCATGTCGCTTCGCGTCTCGACGGTTCAACCGCTGGTTTATACGCTGGTATTTGACCGATTCTTGGGCGAACAACTAGATGCAACGATTGAGGATATGGCAATTACCATCAATAAGCGCCGCTTAAATTATCGTGTGTTTGGTTCAGCCAGTATTACATCAGGACGATATAACTTTTACGGCGTCGCCTTCGATATTGAGCCGGGCGCTACGATGAAATGGTTTGGTGGCGGCTTAACCGATGCCGTGCTTGACATTTTTGCTCGTCATTCACTTCGTGTGCTATCACGAACCCGCAACGAGTTTGAAACTATTGTCTTGCGCCCACACATTGCTGGCACGGTAGAAGATACCCGCATTGAGATTGGCTATTTTCTCAACGAGCGATTCTACAAGGCTCCCAACACGAGCCTCGTTGGAGAAGAAGACCCTAACGCTGTTTTGAATTTTGTAACGCTACTGACCGCTCGTCAATGGTATGCTCCTCCGGGTAGCGCTACGAGCACACTTTCCAGCGAGATGCTAACTGGCGCAGGCTTATCTGCTGGCGCTGGCTTGCTTTCTACGCAAGTTACACGACTTGCTTCAGCCATTCAGGGCGTGCAAGCTATCAACATTGATTTTGCACGCGACCGTAGCGGACAAGTTGCAGGCGTCGATTTTTCGTTTGAATATGCTGTTCCGGGCACAGACGGCCGACTGGTCATTACTGGTTCAGGTTCCACTGCTGCCATTGACTCACTGGGTCGCAGTAGCAACGCCATTAGTAATATGCAACGCTTGGAATATCGTATCAGCCGCAATTTGGTCTTGGAAGCTTTTCGCAATTTTGGTCCTAATAATTTCAACCTGTTTAATAACTCAATTGCGGAACTGTGGGGAATTGGCATCTCATACCGTGAAAGTTTTCACACTTGGGGCGAATTGGGCATGCGTTGGAGCGCATATCTTGATGCTTTTCGCCGATGGATATCTGGTAGCTCGGCTCACAAGAGCGACAGCGCGCAGCACACTGATAGCACTGCACTGCCAAGTGCTATCTCCCGCATCTCTCTGCCCAATCTCAACTCTGCGTTGCCTGCCCCTAGTGGCAAGAAGTTACCTATTTCAGACACTGATACTAGCAGCGCCCTGCTACCAATAGACTCGAGCGCTGTGCTACGTCGTCGTTCTAAATAACTTATCTACTGCATCACACTTGACGAAAGAATGTTTAACTCGCTCTCATGAAGAAACACGCGAACTTGCACGTCAGTTTGCTACAACACTTCAACCCGGTGATATTGTGGCGCTAATTGGCGAACTGGGTGCAGGCAAAACTGAATTTACGCGTGGCATTGCCGATGTCTTTAATGTCGAGGTCGACATTACAAGTCCGACCTTCTCACTACTCAATATCTATGTCGGAAGTGTGCGAGGCAGGCCCGTAGAAATCTACCATTTCGATTGGTATCGCATCAACGATGCAGAAGAGCTGTATAACATCGGCTTTGAAGAGTATTTCTATGGCGAAGGGGTTTGTATCGTGGAGTGGGCTGACCGCTTCCCTAAGCTAATTCCTAAACATGCACGGCAGGTTAGAATTGAAACTGTAGGTGACACTGAACGCCGCATCGTGATTGAAGGTGGATTACCAATTGCGCGTGCTACTTCTTTTTGGCGTCAGTAAACGCTCTGCACAGTTCGTGGTAGAGCCTTTAAGAGCCGCAGGCGATTGCTCTTTAAGCGCAAACGCACTACTGCTGTTACTTCTGAGCCTGCAGGAATTTCCCCTATGGTCGGCGTATCGAGCAGGCGGAACTCTGCTACGGTGTGATTAGGCTCCAACGATTGTCTCTCGACCCTACATTGCCAAAGACGGTCTTGATACAAAATCCATGCTCGGTCGATAGCTATGGCTGGCATGCGGTTACCTTCTCCCACGAGCCGAAGTACCCCCAAAAGATGCTTTTTTGAGGCACTATCTACGGTCGGCATGTGGTCATACCATAGTTCAGCAGTTAAGCTCACCTTCACTCCGTGAAGTGTTACTGCCAAGGGCGCTTTTTCCAAACGACTTCTCGAATATGGGATTGATTGTGCCTGTACCTCAGGCCAGATAACACTTATACTAATCAGCAGTGCTATGCAAAAATATCTTGGTGTGCATGTCATTTGTGCATTGTGTGGTCAGCACTTTATTGCGCTTTTATGCAGACTGCGGTCATATCATCATATTGTTGTTCCTCTGACTGGAATGCCTTGACAGCCTGCAGCACAGCCTGCAAAATGTGTGATGCACCTTCCTTGCGATGCTCCACTAACAATTTTTCCAAGCGTGCCTCACTAAACTGCTCATGCTCACGATTCATGGCTTCAGTAATACCATCGGTGTAAAGAAAAAGCACGTCGCCAGCTTGTAGCAGATGATGCTCTGTCTGATACGGTGTTAAGGTTGGAACAACTCCCAGAATTACTCCTCCTTTTTTGAGCGTGGTGTATGTGCCGTCAGCATGCACCAAATATGGCGGGTTATGTCCAGCATTGACAGATACGAACTTGCGTGTCTTAAAGTTTAGAATTCCGCAAAAGAACGTGGCAAACTTATCGGCTGGTGTATTTTCATACATGATGGTATTGATTTTTCCCACCACCTTTGAAAGATTGAAGGTTTGAGGATGATAGGAGAGCAGGTAGGCTTTGATGGAAGCCTGCAAGTTTGCCATCAGCAGTGCCGCTGGAATGCCTTTGCCAGTTACATCAGCGATGGCAATGAAGAGATGCTCATCATCCAGCATCATCACATCGTAGTAATCGCCACTGACTTGCAAGGTTGGGATATTGATGGCTGCGATGTCATAGTTTGACATCACTGGTAGCTTTTGTGGCAAGAGTGCGGCTTGAATTTCGCGTGCAACTTGCAGTTCCTTTTCAATAGCCTGCTTTTTGAGCATTTCTTCAAACAGCCGTTGCTGCTCGAGTGCGTTTGCCGCCTGTGATGCTGCCAGTGCCATAAAGTCGAGGTCGGAGCTGGAAAACATGGTCTCACTGTAGCGCGCACTGGTCAGGAGCAATCCAAGCGTATCTTCGCCAGCACGTAGCGGTACGGCTATCCGCATTTCAGCGTCGTACAGTTCTGGATAGTGCTCACGTTTGAGTTTGACTGGTGTGCTTTCCATGAACAGCCGTTGCAACTCTGCCTCTGGTAATGGCGGCGACTCCATGCCTTGACACACTTCTGCACGAATCTTGCCATTGTGCCGCACATAAACAGCACAACTTTTAATGAGCATCTGCCCTGCTACAGAACGCAGCAACAGACGCAAAATATCGGTGCGACTCATGCTGACATTATACTCTTTTGCTAGCTCAAGCAAGGTCCGCAGCTTTTGTACAGATTGATCCAGTGAGCGGCTCTGCTGGCGCAGTTCAAGCAGTGTGTAGGCATTCTCAATGGCAATGACAGCAAGCGAGACAAATGACTCAATAAATTTTTTTTCTGCTTCCGAAAATGGCGCCTTGTTAAGTTTCTCACCAAGCCCCAAGTAGCCCAGCTCTCGCTTTGGAGAAATCATGGGGAAAAGTGTCAGTCGAAACTGCTCAGCGAAGGCGTCCTTGTCGTAAAAGGTCTCTGGTGCACCAGTAAGTCCACGGGCAAGCTCTACACGGTAAACTTTCTCCAAGTTTTCCTGATACGATTCGCTGATGATGCAGGCACGAGTAAGCAGTAGCTTACCCATGACCGTTCTCAAAATATGCGAGAGAATAAACTGTAAATTGTCTGACGAGTTAAGAATTTTGCTTGTCTCAAGCAGTGAATTCAAGTCGAACTGGAACACAGTGGCGCTGTTGCCCTGCGTGGAAGGCTCTGGTGAAGATTGAGAGTGCACATCTGACATCTTTCCTACCGTTTATGGTAAGATAGCTCTTAGTAGGCAAAAACCGTGCACTTATGCGTCAGAATTGGGAAGGTGTTTGGTAAGCGTTAAGCGGTTGTGTGAACCGTGTGCAGCGTATTCAATTTCATCGACCAAAAGCCGAATGAGCTTGATGCCCAAGCCGCCACGATGACGTTCTTCAAAGTATTTTTTCATGTCGGGTGTTACATGCTTGCGTAGGTCGTAGCTTTTGCCCTCGTCATCAATCATGACCGCAAAGGATTTGCCGTTGGTCTCGATTGCAATGTGAATCTTATGTGTAGGGTCGCTGTTGTAGCCGTGACAGATGACATTGGTGCAGGCTTCGTCTGTGGCTAAGACAATTTTTTCAGCCTCGCTTGGCGGAAAGCCAAATTTCAGTGCCGCTTCTCGCACAAATTGGCGTGCACGCTCCAGTTCCCCAGTCCGACTCTGTATGGTCAGCGTTGCTCGTATCTTGTCTGACATCACTACAGAAGGATTATGGCGCTGCAGAAGCTTTGAATTTTTCAATTGCTTCTTTTTCGTCGCTGTAGATCTCGTAGAGCATTGGAAACCCTAATAGGTCAAATATCTGATAGATTTTCTCGGGCATATTGGAAAATTTGATGTCCCCACCTTTGCTGCGAACCTCATCAATAAATGCCATGAACACTCCCAATCCTGCGCTGGAAATGTAGTTAAGTTTTGAGAAGTTCATAATGAGATTGTAGCGCTGATTTTGAATCAGCTCTTGAATGGCACGTTCAAGTTGTACGGATGTGTGTGCATCTAAGTCACCTGAAAGGTCTACAATCGTTACAGACTCCACGGCTCGCGTGCTTGCTGAAAACGATGCCATGCTAATTTGCTCGGTTGTGTTAGTTGCGTCCCATGCTCAATTGCGCCTGACAGCGTGCTAAAGAGCTTGGGTGAATATAGGGAGTGTTTGACCACTTTTTCTACGTCTGCTTATCGAAAAGGTTTCATGTACCTGTGGCACAGCGTTTGACCACAAGAATCGTTAAGTCATCCCTGATACTTCCTTGCTCTCCAGCAAACGCATTGACGGCTTCAAAGAGTGCTTTCTTAATCTCGGTCGCAGACTGTTGCCGCATTTGGCTTAACACCTGCAACAGGCGCTCGAACCCAAACTGTTCATCGTTTGCATTGACTGCCTCAATGAGACCATCGGTGTAGAAGACCACAACATCGCCGGGCTGCAATGCTCGTTCCACTTCGCAGATGACTTTGTTGAATGTTTGCCCCCTATCTAAGCCTAAAGCTAAACCCTGCAGCCTGACAATTTCTGCCCCGTTTTCCTTCAGGTGCACCATTGGGCAGTGCCCTGCATTGGAAATTCGCATAGTATGCCGCTCCGTATCAAAAATAGCGTAGAGCGCACTGACAAACGACTTTCTATCCAGACTGCGTGATAGGGTTTCGTTAGCATGCTTGAGCAGTTCAGCTGGACTGTTTGGGTATAGCCTGCAGAGCGATTGAAAGATGCCTTTGAGTTCAGCCATGTAAAACGCCGCCGATGTACCTTTGCCTGAAACATCTGCAATCATCACACCAAATTTGCTGGCATGGCTATTTCTCTGCTCAAGCAGCATGTAGTCGTAAAAATCGCCTCCAACTTCAAATGCTGGATACGATACGCTATCCATTTCATAGCCTTGCACTGCCAGCGGCGCACTTGGCAACAGTCGCAACTGAATCTTTTGTGCCACTGCCAGTTCCTGCTGCATGCGCTCCTTGTCAATGACCTCGCGAATCAAGCGCGAGTTTTGCACCGCAATGGCAGCTTGGTCAGCAAAAGTTGTAATAAGCTCAATATCATCTTTGATGAAGCCATACTCCACATCCTTTGCAACGGTGAGCACGCCAATGAGATTGGCACGTGAGATGAGCGGCACAGACAGCGTAGAGACGATTTTTTCTTCTTCAGCACTGCGTCTTCTCCTCAAACGCCGCGTCCATAGCTTGAGAGGCGCTTTCTCTTTGACAATGCGCTTGTCAGTTGCTACATCATCGACACGAATCTGACGAGGGTTACGTAGCATTTCTTCCCATATAAAACTGGCTTTTTCAGCAAACTCGTGTAGGTTCTTCTCAGAGATATTTTGCCGCACAACCGTCTTGAAGAATCCTTTGCTTGTCTTCCACTGCAAGTTAGGCAGGCGTCCGGCTGTGTCAGCATCCACTGCCTTTGAATCAAAGGGCTGATAGATGTCGAACCAACCGCAAGCGGATTTGCCTGCTACCCCACATGCATAGCCAACTAAAGATGAATAGATTTTTTCTTCATCGAAGACTTCGGCGGCAAAACGGCTCATGGCATAGAGATTTCTCACTTCCGAGGTTTTGCGCTCCAACGCCTCAGAGGTTGGCAAGTATGCAAGCAAGCTGAAGAATGTGGTCAGCAGATACAGTGTCAGAAACCCTGATACGCTTATCAAAAAGTTGCCGACCACGCTACTGTATGCTTCCAAATGTTCAGAAGTATCCGATAGTCCTAATACCGCCAACTCGCCTACCATGCCCAGCACAAGAAATAGTGCACGGATTTTGTCATCGCGGCTCAATGGCAACACCCATGAGAGCCGAAATGCATTGACCAGCATCATAACCGCAGCAAGTAGCGAGACTATCACGGTCATAAACCCATCATTCGATTCGCCGGGTAAGTTTCCTAACTCTGCCATGGCTTTGACCAACAGCAATGCGACCATCGCCAAAAAGTTTGACTGCGTATTTTTTGTGCGGCGAAATAAAATCAGCCTTTCCAGCAACACCAGTGCTGCAAGTAGCACTGCTCCTAAAAAGATGGTTACCAGATGCGTCTTGAAGACTGCTTGCAGAGACTGTGCGCGCAACACTTCCGTAGATGGCATGATGTCGTAGTTTGATTTTGGCGCAACCCAATTGGTTAGCACCATTGCCAACGCCAGCAGTCCCAGCGATACAAACCCTTGCCAGAAAGCGTTGACAGGCTCTATCCAGATTTGTGAATCTGGGGCAGCGCTATGCTTGATGCGATTGCGAATAATGATGTAGAGGGCTCCAAATGCAACAGTTGCAAGCACATCCTTGAGAATATATGGCTCGCTTGAAAGCATGAGGGCTTGCTGTGCATAGAATAGGGCAATGTCAATAATCAGCAAAAGTGCTTCACAGGTTAGGGCTAATGCCGAAAGAAAGTATATTAGCCGTGATGAACTTTGCATAGCGCTGAATATACACTCTATTGCATAAATTCTTTGTGCAACGCCTCGCCTGCAAGAAGTGTTAGAATTGCGTCACAGGCTTTCTCAACCTTAATTACCTGTCTGACTATGCAACTTGCCAAAATTAAACGCTATCGGGATAATGCCTTAGAACTCACGTGGAGCAACGGTCAAGTGACTTACATTACGCTTCAGAAATTGCGTGATGAATGTCCTTGCGCCAACTGCAAGGGCGAAACTGTGCTATTTGAAAGCTATCAGCCGACCAAACTGAAAGTGTTTGTGCCGGGCATGTATGACCTCAAAAAAATTGAGGTTGTGGGCAACTACTCCATTCAACCGCATTGGGGCGATGGGCATCAGACGGGTCTCTACACTTTTGATTATTTGCATAAACTTTCTTCGCCAGTTGCCCCTGAGTAACCCCCTACGCCCGCTTTGCCGCTTTGATTGCATGTGTGCTCAACTTCTTGTATCTTTCTGCAGATTAAGTCACATTTAGTTCAACATTAGAAAGGAGAAGTTTATGCCTCAGCATTCAGCATCTCATGCACGCATGCTCTCGCAAGAGGAACAAAAACGGTTAGCACGCATCATCCAAGCCGGAAAAGATTTGCTCTCAAAACTGCTTACTAATCAAGCCGAGCTTCACTCGCTGCTGAATGGTTTGAACGGCGGCTATGTTGCTCCGCAATTCGGTGGCGATGTCATCCGCGATGGTGCGCGCGTGCTACCAACTGGTCGTAACATCCATGCTATGGACCCATGGCGTGTTCCTTCGGAATTAGCTATGCAGCGTGGGCAACAGATTGCACAAAAACTGCTTGCCGCTCACTGCAACTCCGCCAGCAAGTTTCCTGAAACAGTGGCACAAGTGCTCTGGGGCATGGATACCATCAAAACCAAAGGCGAGCCCATTGCTATCGTCTTAGCTCTGATAGGCGCACGCCCTGAAAAAGATGCTCATGGCAAAATTTCTGCCTACAAACTTATACCACTGTCTGAACTGGGGCGTCCCCGCATTGATGTGCTCATGATGGCTTCTGGCATTTTCCGCGATACCTTTGCCATGCAAATTGATTTCTTAGACAGGCTGGTCAAAGATGCTGCCCAAGCCGATGAGGCTCCAGAAATGAACTTCATCAAAAAGCATGTTGAGGAAATTATAGCAGAAAAGCATGTAAGCTTCGAAGATGCTACAGCGCGAATTTTCACCCAACGTCCCGGCGACTATGGCAACTATGTCGATGACATGATTGAAAGCAGTTCTTGGCAAGATGAAAATGAACTGGGTGAGATGTTCTTCAAGCGTAATGCCTATGCTTATGGCGGTACGAAGAAAGGCAAACTCTGTGCCGCAGTCTTAGATTCTTTGCTGACCAAGGTCGAGCACATCTCGCAAGAAATTGATTCAGTGGAGTACGGTATTACCGACCATCAACACTACTTTGCAGAGTCTGGCGCCATGCGTCAGGCAGTGGCTAAGCGCACAGGCAAGCAAGTCCAAGTCAGCTACATTGAGTCTTTCACCGCTGAGACCACGGTACGCAGTTTGGAATCTACTTTGCGTATGGAAGCTCGCACCAAACTGCTCAATCCGAAGTGGTATGAGACCATGCTCAAGCATCAAGCCAGCGGTGCTGCCGAAATCTCTAGTCGCTTCACCTACCTTTTGGGCTGGTCAGCCACAGCAAAAGCTGTCGATAAATGGGTCTTCGATGAATCTGCCAAAACTTACCTTCTTGATGAACAGATGCGCAACCGCTTGATGAGTCTCAACCCTGCCGCTCTCAAAAATATGGCTGGGCGCTTGCTCGAGGCGGCTGGACGCGGGTTGTGGCAAGCCGATGCCGACACACTTGCTCAGTTGCGCGATTTATACGCCGACTTGGAAGACCGTCTCGAGGGACTTGTTACCTCGTCATGAAAATAACCTGAGCTCCAGAACTTATACGAGGTATTTTGCGTTATCTTGCTGCTTCTTGAGCACGCTCATGCACTTCTGCTGACATTTCTTTGCTTAAAGACTATTCTTGCCTAAAACTTACGGCACCATGTTGTTCAAAGAGCAAGTTCAGCGCTACTTTGAATCCTTACAGGATCATATTTCAGCCTCGCTTGAAGCTCTCGATGGCAAAGCCCGTTTCATTGAGGATGTGTGGGAACATCACACGGGGGGCGGCGGCAAGACACGCATCATCCAAAATGGTGCAGTTTTTGAAAAAGGCGGGGTGAATTTCTCTGCTGTCTGGGGACTTTTGCCAGAGAAGATGGCCGCTAAAATGAATACCGATGTCACACCATACTTTGCCACTGGGGTTTCTGTAGTCATTCACCCTTACTCGCCAATGATTCCCACCGTGCATTGCAACTACCGATACTTTGAGCAATATCATCCCGATGGCTCTGTGAAAACGGCATGGTTTGGTGGCGGTGCTGACCTTACGCCTTACTACCCCTTTCTCGAGGATATCCAACACTTTCATCGTGTTCATAAAGCCGCTTGCGACAAGCACCACCCTGACTTTTATCCCAAGTTCAAGGCATGGTGCGATGAATACTTCTTTATTGCGCATCGCAATGAGACACGCGGCGTTGGCGGCATTTTTTTCGACTATCTCAAAGAAAACTTGAGTGCCACATTTGAGTTCGTCAAATCCTGTGGCGATGCTTTTACGCAAGCATATATCCCCATCGTAGAGCGGCGGCGGCATGAGCCCTTTGGTGAGAAGGAAAAACACTTTCAACGCCTGCGGCGCGGTCGTTATGTGGAGTTTAACTTGGTCTATGACCGTGGTACACTTTTTGGACTTGAAACACGCGGTCGTGTTGAGTCAATCTTGATGTCACTTCCTAAGGAAGCCGCATGGGAATACAACTATACACCGCCGCCAGACTCACGCGAAGCCGTGCTTCTGCGCTGTCTCAAGCCTCGCGATTGGCTCAACGAGACCGCTCTGTGAGCGTGCATGTTTGATGCTTTTCATGCCTTTCCTCATTCCAAGCGCCCGTGAGAAATCCACTCATGGATGCTTCGCTTAGCATGACAAGACCGAAGATGTCATTCCGAGCGGTAGCGAGGAATCCAGCATGGATGCTTCACTTTGCTTCGCCCGGCACGACAACCCGTCGGCATTCTTTGTTACCACCCTGAAAGAATCTTGTTCAGCATATCATCGGCAATGGTTGTGATGGCGCGTGAAATCGCTTCCTGTTGAGCTTGGAAGTTACCGATTGGATAATCCTGTACACCGTTGAAATCTTGCTTGAAGAGGATTTTGTTTTTGACTAAGTCACGGTATGTGGCTGAAACGCGAATGGTAATGCGGTTTTGTGTGGCGCGTTCGGTCTGCCCGCCAATCACGCTTGGCACATCTGAGTAGGCTGTGACCACAGCTTCAATGATGGAGTTAGCTTGCGCGCGCGATTGCTCGATAATCAGCGGACTTTGTGTTTGCACACGCTTGGTTAGCTCTTGTGTCAGGCGCTCACGCAAGTTAGGCACACCGCTACGTGATTCATCATTGAAAATAGGAATTGCAATCGTTTTGATATGAGGCGGTAAGGCAGCACCTGTGAAAGAATAGCAGCCAAAGCTACTCAGCGTAAAAAGTAGCCACAGGACTTTTGTGCCCATGTGTATTAGTATTCTTCTCGGTTGATTTTTCCAAGCCATTTTCGGAAAGGATAGGTCAGTAGCAATACTCTGGCTCGACTCGGACTTAGTGCTGAAAGAAATAGCCCAGTTTTGCCGTCGCTCCATTGGCTTGCCATTTTGGTAGCCAGTTCAGCTGCCACGCTGGGTGGCTGTGCAAAAATATCTTGAATGGTGCGAAAGCGTTCCAATCGCTTTTGCATTTCAGGCGTAGGATGGCGCGTACCTAAAATTTCAGTGCGCACCATGCCTGGGTTGAGCAGCATGATTTCTATGCCAGTATCTTTGTACTCCTCCGCCAGCGAAAATGTCAGGCGCTTGATAGCGGCTTTTGTGGCAGCATATGCGCTTATGCATGCCGTGCTATCAAACTTCTTCTCACTTGAGCCTGCTCCTGCCATGTTAATAATCTTTCCGTGCCCCTGCTTTAGAAAATAGGTCAATGCCGCTCGGCACCCATGATATGTGCCCTTGAGATTGACCTCGATAGGCTCATACCATGCTTCAGGTGGCGCATCTACGATTTTTCGGTAAGGTTCTGCCACACCAGCGTTGTTTATCCACACATCGAGCTTGCCAAATTGCTCCAATGCAAATTTTAACAATTCTTCTACTTCGCCATAGCAAGCCACGTTGCAGGTTTTACCGCGCACATTAGGCGACTGTAGGACTTTGAGCGCTTCTTGCAAATTTGATTGGCTACGCGAGGAAATTACTACCTGAGCTCCTTCCTCTAAGAATTTCTGCGCAATAGCTTTGCCAATGCCTTTCGTCGAGCCCGTAATGACGGCAACTTTCCCCTCAAGGCGTTTCATGTATCTGTAACTTAGGAAGTGTGATTGACTGACCTACTTTAGCCTCTGATGTCAGGTTGCCACCTTGCTTGAACGGCCTACTAACCTTTGGACCAACGTCTTCAGATTTTCTTTGCTTCTGCAAACAGTGTTAGATAGCTCTCGTAACGCATGGGCGAAATGTCGCCATGCTCCACAGCGGCGCGCACCGCACAATCTGGTTCAGTAGTATGTGTGCAAGAAGAAAAGGTACAATTCGGTGCATATTTTCTAAACTCAACAAACAAATGCCTCAATTCCTCTTGGGCAATGCCTTCCAAACTGAACTCTCTTATGCCGGGCGTATCAATTACATATCCATACTCACCTGAGTGTGGCTCTGACACCACTAACATGATGGCATTGCTGGTAGTGTGAGCGCCTTTGCGTGTTTTTTCACTCAATTCTCCTGTTGGTAACGAACTACCTGTCAGCTGATTGATGAGCGTGGTTTTTCCAACGCCAGAGTGACCGCTCAATACAGATGTTTTGCCGATGAGCTTGCTACGCAATTGCTCTATGCCTTCGCCCGTCTTTGCTGAAATTGCAAGCGTATCGTAGCCCAGTTCATTGTATAGCTTCAATAGCGACGGTGCAAGATGCTCAGCATCCAAATCAACTTTGTTTAGCACAAGCAGGGCAGCTAGTCGCTCAAATTCTGCAAACGCAAGGTATCGGTCAACAAGCTTTGGTCGGAAGGGTGGGTCGGTGATAGATGTTACAATTACGAGTTGGTCAATGTTGCTGGCGATAACATGTTCGGTTTCGCCGCTGCGGTTGCGTCGTCGTTCTCTGTTGCGTGAAAGTACGCTGCGACGTTTTTCTACAAAAGTAATGATACCGTTATGCAGAGCTACATCATTACGCTCTTCCAACGGTCGGAAGCGCACCCTATCGCCAACCACTGCCAGCGTAGAGTTCGGATTCTCGCTGAGCGTGGTACGAAGAGTTTTGCAGGTGTAAGTCTCTCCTTGTGGCGTATGCACAAGGTAATAAGGTCCCTGCACTCCGTAGATTACCCCGTGCCAATCATTTTCGTCAAATGTTACGAAGTTTTTTCGACGTAGTGGTGGACTGAGCTTCTTTGCCATACTAGTGCGCAACTAACCAATTTTCTCCAATCCCAACTTCCACAGCTACAGGTACAGTCTTGAGCCCAGCACGCTGTGCCGCCTCTATCATCTGCTTTTTTACTATTGCCGATAGCACATCGAGTTCTGCCTTCGGCGCATCGAAGAGCAGTTCATCGTGAACTTGCAATACCATTTTGGACTCCAATTTTTCTGAGCGAATTTGCTCATCGATTTGAATCATTGCCAGTTTAATCATGTCTGCGGCTGTGCCTTGAATCGGCGCATTGATGGCAGCACGCTCTGCCGCATTTCGGATAGAAAAGCTCTTATGCTTGATGTCTTTAAAATATCGACGACGCCCCAATGCAGTTTCAACATAACCCTGCGTTCTAGCCTGCTCCAAGACCCGTGAGAGAAATTCAAAAATTTTGGGATACTTGGCTTTGTAATTTTCAATGATGGCTTTAGCTTCGCTCTGGCTAATATCCAATCGCTGTGCTAAACCGAACGGTTGAATGCCATAGAGCACACCAAAATTGACTTCCTTTGCCTTGCGACGCATCTCTGGCGTAATGTTTTGCGTCTCAAAAATCACCTTTGCCGTTGCACTGTGAATATCTTCACCATTCTTGAAGGCACGCTGCATAGTTTCATCCCCTGACAGCTCTGCCGCAATACGCAATTCAATCTGGGAATAATCTGCCGAAAGTAGCATGTAATCGGGGCGACTGGCCACGAATGCTCGGCGGATTTGTCTACCAATCGGCGTACGAATAGGAATGTTTTGCAAGTTTGGGTTCGAAGAAGATAGCCGCCCTGTTGCTACCACACTCTGATTGAACGAGGTATGCACTTTGCCCGTTTTCTTGCGAATCAGCGACGGCAGTGCATCCACATAGGTGGATTTTAACTTTTGTAGGCTACGGTACTCCAAAATTTTTCCTGCAATCGGAAATTCTTCCGCCAATTCTTCCAAGACTTTTACATCGGTAGAGTAGCCCGTTTTGGTGCGTCTTTTAACGGGAAGTTTCATTTTCTCAAACAGCACCTGCGCAATTTGCTTGGGCGAATCGATGTTGAAGATTTCTCCAGCAGCAGCATAGACTGCTTGCGCCGCTTCTTGAATAGCCACATCTAAGGTTTTTGAAAGCTCGCTTAACACACTGGTATCGATTGCAACCCCAGCATACTCCATTTCAGCCAGTATCCGCAGCAGTGGAAATTCAATTGCTGTGCAAATGTTCATCAAAGCTGGCTCGTGCGATAGCTTTCCATGAAGTATGCTCTTGAGTTGCAATGCCATATCTGCATCTTGGCAAGCATAATTTTTGAGGTCTTCAATGGGCACTTCCTCGATTCTCTTCTGCAGTCTTCCTCTTCCCACAAGGTCGGTGTAGCGCACAGTGCGCAACTTTAGGTATTCGGCGACCATGTCGTCTAAGTTATGCGGCTCATCTGGATTGAGTACATAGCTTGCCAGCATGGTATCGAAATATGGCGGTGCCAGCGTGATATCGTAGTTTTTCAGCACGGTGTAGTCATACTTGAGATTCTGCCCGACTTTGCAAATGTTAGGATTTTCTAAAATCGGCTTCAGGCGCTGCAAGGCTTCTTGCATTGAGAGTGTATGGCGAAAATCTATAGCATAAGCTTCGCACGCTTTGACGGCAAAAGAAATGCAGACCAACTGCGCTTCCAAAGCATCCAGACTTGTGGTTTCTGTGTCAAGTGCAAACTCTTTAGTATGCTCAAGTTTTTGTAGTAATTCTGTTAGCCCTTCTGGTGTGTTGATGAGTGTGTAGTTTCCTACAGACTGCGGTGTCGGCAATTGGCTGGTATAGTCTTCCCCAATGTTTGCCCCAAAATCAAATGAGATGTCATCGTCGGGGTCGGCTGCACGGTCTGCTTCTGCAAGCTGGCTACTGTCGTCTATTACGATGCTTTTGTCGCGTCTGAGGCGGGCAAGAAATTGCTTGAATTCTAATTCTTCTAGCACTGGTATCAGCAGCTCTGGCAACGGCGGTTTTCGCTCAAGTTCTTCAATAGCTATTTGAATTTGCAGGTCGGTTTTAATTGTTACAAGGAACCGACTGAGCTGCAGCTGGTCTTTTGCTTTCAGCAGGTTTTCGCGCAATTTTGTTTTTTTGATGAGGTGCGCATTCTGCAGTAACGCTTCTAAGGAGCCATACTCATTGAGAAGTGCTGCCGCTGTCTTAGGTCCCACTCCATCTACGCCAGGGATGTTGTCGGAGCTATCACCCATCAGCGCCAGCATGTCAATGATTTGCTCAGGATAGACGCCGTATTTTTCTTTGACTTCCTGACGACTATAGTGCTCAAATGCATCATCGTCTTTAGATGGTTTCAGAATGTGGATATGCTCATTGACAAGCTGCGCAAAATCTTTGTCTGGCGTGACAAGAAAGATGTCGCACTCGGTCTCAAATTTTTTAGCCAGCGAACCCATGATGTCATCGGCTTCGTAGCCCGGCATCTGTACGGTCTTTACTCCGTAGCCTTCCACGATACTGTAGATTTTTTCAAGCTGCATTAAGAGGTCATCAGGCGGCAGTGGGCGATTAGCTTTGTATTCAGGATACTTTTCGTGTCGGAAAGTTTTTTCTTTACTATCGAAAGCAACGGCAATATAGTGCGGCGCATAATGTTCAATCAGTTTGATGAGGGTGTTGGTAAAACCAAATGCTGCACCGGTTGGAAACCCGGTTTTGGTTTGCATGCGTGCTGGCATGAGCGCATAGTAAGCACGATAGACAAGAGCCATACCATCGAGCAAAAACAAAGCCGGACGAGAGTATGGCGCGTTGTTAGGCATTTCAGTTACTTTGTCAGTTTCACACTTAGCGTGCCGTCATCTATGATGGTTAGCGGTGTGTTTAGGAAACCCGTTTCGGTAAGTGACTTGATTATGGCAATAGCATGATTTTGCACATCATAGACAAGGATAACCCGTCTCAATTTGCCGCGTGGGAATACTCTTGCCACGCTGCTCAAAACCACCGCTTTGTTCATCTATTCCAACTTCAACGATGGCACATATTCCTATAATTCCCTGAATGTTTATATGCCATAGGTCGGAAAATTGCCCAGTGAAGCTCCTGCATCAACGACGCTGTGAGCCAACTTATCAAGTTTCCACGATTTTCGTCCTAAAACATTTCCGTCTTGCACATGCTGTGCATCCTTGCCCTTTGCACCAACTAAGTCACAGTGTTTCTCGACGCTATTAATCACCTGTGCGGCATACTTGGAGTGCTCTTGATACGAGGCTTCAGAAAATCCCGAATGCAACGATAGCAATTTTCTTGTTACGGATTGTTTATTTCAGCTAGTCCTTTTTTCGGAGCGCATGCAATGTCTTGTTCAGCCAGTAGCACTTTAAGTGTTGATATGCAGCATTGGCATAGCGCTGACATGATTGTTATCTATACTCATTACTCTAAATTCCATCCTGCCATACAAATTTGTAGTGCAAAGGGGGCAGATAACCAAAGCATGAAAAGCGAGATGACAGAATGGACGCGGTTACAAGGTTTCAGCATTAGACCAGCGCCTTTTCGGTAGTGTTGTCGAAAAAGTGAACTCTAGTTACATCAATTACGCATTCAAATTCATCACTGAACTCGTGCGGCGTACGTGCGTCAAGACGTGCAACCAGATGTTTGGTCTCTTGTACTGTTGGCAGTTGCAGATAGACGAAAATCTCATTTCCCATTGGTTCAACTATCTCAAGGTGTAACTTTGCACGAGCCGCTACAGCAACTTTCTCTACTTCGTTGACATCATGAATATCCTCGGGGCGTATACCCATCGTGATGTCGGCACCGATATACGCTTTCAACTTGTCTGCAATGTTTTGGGGCAGGCGCACGTCCAGCATACCAGTTTTATCCCTGAAGCAAAGTGCGCCATTTTGATACAGCGACCCTTGAATAAAATTCATAGCTGGGCTACCGATAAACCCTGCTACGAACTTATTTGCAGGATTATTGTAGAGGTTAAGCGGTGTATCAACTTGCTGAATGACGCCTTTGTTCATCACCACAATTCGGTCTGCCATGGTCATTGCTTCCACTTGGTCGTGTGTGACATAAATCATCGTTGCGCCCAGCATGCGATGCAGTTTCGAGATTTCTGTACGTGTCTGTGCGCGTAGCTTGGCGTCAAGGTTCGAGAGCGGTTCATCAAAGAGAAAGACTTTCGGATTGCGCACGATTGCCCGCCCTAATGCTACGCGTTGGCGCTGCCCGCCCGACAGTGCCTTTGGCTTTCGGTCGAGATACTCCAGCAGTCCAATCGTCTTTGCCACCTCTATGACACGACGCTTGATTTCTTCTTTGGGTACGCGGCGCAACTGCAAGCCAAACGCCATGTTCTCAAACACCGTCATGTGCGGATACAGTGCATAATTTTGAAACACCATGGCAATGTCGCGGTCTTTGGGCGGAACATCGTTCATGCGCCGACCATCAATGAACAAGTCTCCACGCGAGATTTCCTCCAGCCCTGCAATCATCCTCAGCGTCGTCGACTTCCCACAGCCAGATGGACCAACCATTACGATAAACTCTTTGTCTGCAATACTTAGGTTGAAATCGTGCACGACTTTGATGCCCCCTTCGTAGATTTTCTCGACGTTTTTGAGTACGACAGTTGCCATGGCTTGACTAGGATGTTGAGTTGATAGAGAATTGGAAAAGGTGCAGTTGTATTGCTTCGGAATATAAGTATTGAGGCTGGCGACTACAAGGGTTAAAACTGTGGCTGAATCAGTAGCATGGCATTTAGGTTCGCTAGGGGGGAATACGCCACGCTACCGTGTGGGGTTAGCGTATGGATAACTTCGATTAGCTAAGCAGTAACCACGCTGCCATAATCACCAGAATGATGAGGCACTCCAGAATGTCTTTTTGAGAAATCGCAGCTTTGGAGCTTTGTTTTGATGCTTTATTCATACCCGTTCCTTCTCAATTTTAGATTTTTTGCCAACGAGATGATGGCTTTGGGTGTGTAGGGTAGCAATCGGCTTTAGCTTCACAAAGATAGGCTTTTTGTAGGATAGTCCCAAAATCTTTTTACTCGGCAAGCACCTGTTTGTAAAACTTTTCATACAGTGGAACGATGCAGGCGGTATCGTAGCGCAGGGCTGTTTCACGTGCGCAGTGTGCCATACGCGCATAAAGCGATGAATTGCTAAGCAGCTCAATTGCTCGTGCTGCCAGTGCTTCCACATCTGCTTTGGATACAGTATAGCCGTTATCACCATCCTTGATTAATTCAGGTAGACCGCCAACCCTGTAGGCTACAACTGGCACACTGCATGCCATTGCTTCAAGTGCCGCTAACCCAAAGGATTCCGTTTCACTTGCCATGAGCATTAGGTCGGAAATGGAGAGTAGCTCGACTACTGCTTCTTGCTTGCCCAAGAATCTGACCCGCTCAGTTATTCCCAACTCGCGCGATAGGTGCTCTGCCTCGGAGCGTTCAGGACCATCACCGACCAGTAGCAATCGGCTTGGCACTTTTTGTTGAATCAATGCAAATGCTCGAATCACATCCTTTACTCGTTTGACTGGGCGAAAGTTTGAGATGTGAATCAGGAGTTTCTCATCGGCTTTAGCAAATGCGGTGCGGTAATGCATGCAATCTCGGCGCACAAATTCTTTCGTATCCACAAAGTTTGGAATCACGACCACTTCTTTGAGTGGATGAAAATCTTGCATGGTCTTTTCTCGCAAATACTGCGACACTGCTGTGACGCCATCAGATTGATTGATGCCAAGTCGCACTGCGCCACTTAGGCTTGGGTCTATGCCAACCAGTGTAATATCGGTGCCATGCAGTGTGGTAATAATTTTCGTTGTTTTGCATACTCTTGTCAGTGTGGCTTGGTCACGCTGAATTTCGCGAGCAAGAAAGGCACTGATGGCATGGGGAATGGCGTAATGAACATGTAGCAAATCCAACTCTTCGTAGCACATCACTTCCGCCATTTTTGACGCCAGCGAAATCGAGTATGGCGGAAACTCAAAAAGCGGGTAGGTGCTGATTTCTACTTCATGATAGACGATGTTCTCTGAAAATTCACGCAAGCGAAATGGCAAGCTGTAGCTGATGAAATGCACCGTGTGTCCTTTTCCAGCCAATGCTTTACCAAGCTCCGTAGCCACTACGCCACTGCCGCCATATGTCGGATAGCAAGTTATGCCAATTTTCATGGCGTATTTATCGCCCGATGTGTTACAACTCTTCGGCTGCAATTTAACATTTGACGCAATTCTACAACTTGCACTGGCATGTTATCATTTCAAAAAATGGCAATTCATCCCAAACGCCCGTTTTCATGGCAGGTTTAGCACATCAAGTCGCACTGCTTTAGCATTTTTCTCAAATGACTCTCTGCCCTCAAATACCAGTTGTCTCAATTTGCCTTGCACAACAAATTGTGCCCGATTGTGAGTAAAAAGACTACGAAACTTCTCCTTCGTGAGCGTTGAGGTGTAGCGTGCTGTGTTTTCGGAACGCGTGGTAAACATCAATCTGAGTGAATCGCATACAATCGTTTTGCCCTCAACTTGAAAGAATGCGCGCTGAAGTGCGTAAATGTCAGGTGAAGGTGATTCTAATGTGAAGTTGCATGTAACGAGCATCGTATCGTTTTCGCGATATGTAAAATCAAGCTCGGCTCTTCCATCTTCACCTGTAAATTCAACGCTCCTAACGAAGTACATCAAGCCAAATTGCGTGGAAAAAGATTGAATTAGCATTGATGTCTTGCAAGCCGCAAGGCAATTAGCCAGAAGAAGCAAGCAGAGCAGCGTATATGAGTATTTCATTGTTCGCTGAAACAAAAAGGAATCGCCTCGTGAGCGATTCCTTCGCTTACCACAATGACCTTGAGTCCTATTCGCCTGTTACAATCACATTGTAGATTACAACAATGCCCAAATAATTGCTCGTCTGCATATCAACTGTCGAGACTTTGGTAATACCGGCGTTCTTTGCTGCCTTTTGAATACTGGCATCACCAAAGCCAATAATGCCGAGAATTATTGTGCTACTTGCTTGACCAACCTTTGGTCCGATAGGGTTGCTGGAAACCGCAACTGGCGTCACTATGGTACATGCACTCAACATAGCTGCAGTGAGGAGTGCAAAAAAGAACATTGCAGGTTTTCATAGTTTGCTTTGGGGTTAGTTTAGACGAGCGAGATGCTCACCACAAATCTAAGAACTTGAACGCAAAAGAACCTACGCCTTAGCAATTATTTAACAAGCAACATCTTCTTCGTTGCCACAAATCTGCCTGACTGCAAGCGATAAAAATACATGCCCGTTGAAAGCTCATAGCGAGCAGCGTTGGTGTATGAGCCTGCCCCTTGCCTTGCACCGACCAGCGTGGCAACCTTTCTGCCTAACACATCAAAGAGTTCCAAGCGCACCTCGCCCGATTCTTTGAGCCAACATGTGATGACGGTCGTCGGATTAAAATGGATTTGGATAGTTCTGTAAGAAGCCTGTATTCATGTGGCGGTCATAACCGCGAGCGTAACCGTGCCCAAATCAGAATCGTGTCGTTCAAATCGGTTCGGCGGAGATATTGATGCACGTTGCCGACCTTGACTTTTTGAATCCACAAATCAGTAGTGTGTTTCTTCGCTCGTCGTGCCTCTGCTGCGTAGCGACGGCGTATCGGAGAACGACGCCAGCTCAACGCCATCTTTCAAGATTGAGAAGCCAGTGGCCAAAATTGTGTGGAATGCAATCTGAACGGTAGGGCATCGGCAAGGGATGCAATGCTTGGGGCGGCACGGCTGAATGGACATGCTCGGCAACGCGCAGAGTCACTCGGCATGTCTTCAGTTTGTCATGCTGAGCAATGCGAAGCATCCACATTAGAGTGTCTCGCTATCACTGAACTAAGCGAAATACAGTTGCTGATTACTTTTTTGTCGCCACAAAGAAGAGTTCATCTCCTTCAAGTTTATCGTCATATTTCACATTGCTTTCAGCAAATTTCCTAATCTTATCAAAATTATATGGGGAGGAAGTGAAGAAAGTATTTTCAAATCCTTGATTGAGAAGAGCAGGCTCTAAAAATTCTTTATTCAGCGCTAAAACATGGTGCATACCAAAGCCGTGACCCATGATTTGCGACATGGACTCACAATTCGGGACAAATGCGATTAATTTTCCTTTGGGCTTCAACAGTTTTAGAAATAAGTTAAACAAATCTCTGGGGTAAGGCACATGCTCTATGACATGAGAGGTATAAATTGCATCAAAGCACTCTTGATATTTTTCCAATTCGTGAAGTGAATCAATCATTCTGACTCCTAAATGCTTTTTAGCATATCCGCCTCTTACTTTTGAAATTTCATAACCATACACATCGTAACCTGCGGCGGAAAGTTGATAGGAGACATAGCCCCAAGATGCACCAAAGTCAAGCACTTTACCACGTTGAATGAAAAGATTTAATAAGTTTAATTTTTCGGTAAAATCAACGGGCGTGCCTTTGAAATTAACTTGCTTCCACTTCTCAATGGTTTCAAGTGAAGGCATGTCGGTTGTAATTCCCTCTTGATAATCTTGCTGATAGTATTTCTGATTGTATTCAGGGGTTTCTTTTGGATAGCGAAACATCAAGCCGCAATTATGGCATTTGCGAAGTTGTATGATGAGCCTACGTCGCGCAATAAGTTCATTATCGAAACTGCCACAGTAGGGGCATTGGCGCGGCTGTCTTGCTAAGTAACTTTTTATGAGATAGAGAGAAAATGCGCTTTTTTCTGACATATTTTCGCATTGAATTTTAGATTTTCAGACATCCAAAAACATGTGCTCACAAACTTTGAAAGTGATAATGCATGGCTAAGGGGCGTGCGCCGATTGATTTGAGACTTCAAAAATTTGCACCCCGTCTTGGTCATATATTTTCGCATACCTTGCTAACTTTTCTGCTGTTCCCCCAAGCTGTCTTTCATGCTCACTCAAAAAGATATAATCAATCTTATACTTTCTAAGAACTTCTTGCTGCAAATGCACATCATCGCTTTGAAAAAAACGCATCACATCATCTGCTTTTTCTTTTGATATGTCTTCCCCATAGCCCAGCAAGGGTCTTTTTTTAGCACCGTTGAGAATATACAAGCCTGTTTCCACACTACATAACACATTTCGTCCCTCTTTCTGTTTGAGAAATTCATATGCTTTCATATGGCTCTTTGGCACATATCCCATATATCCTCCTGAATCAGATGTCCAGCGCCATACATACGCCAGTTGGGAAGGCAAGGACAGAACCAGAATAGCTGCAATTATCACATCCGGTTTTAGCGACTTGAACCCATACTCATAAAGTAGAAATGCGCACAAACCTGACAGCGGAATCCATATTCCCAATTTGAAGCGTGCGGCATAGACATTTGTGCCGAATTCTAAAATTCTCTTTACTGGTTCCGTGAGCGCCCCCAGATTCAGTGCACCTTGCTCTACAACTTTCAGCGCATCATGGTGCGGCGATACCGATATGGCGGTAATAGCTAATACCCAACTCCCCAATAGCACAGCGGTTCGTGTTTTTTCTCCAGCCTGAATCCAGTTTAGAATATCCATTCGTTTCCAGAAGAATGCACCTATTAGCAACGCCGTGCTTAATACAAGCCATAACGCTCGGCTTTTCACCGCATAATCTCTGATGATAAATTCCGACAGACCAATTGTTGCCGCCACGCTCGCCAGCAAGATGAGCACATAAAATGCGCGATGCCGTTTCTGCTGCATGAGTACTGCAAAAGATGCGGTCACCAGCAGTGCGATACCCGTCCAGATTGCCACAACCTCAGCGTTATAGAGCTGCACAGTGTATTGTGCAACAGACAATTTTACTTCTGGAATCTGCTGATAAAGTTTCCAGAGTATTGCTGCTACGATTAAGCCCAATAGTGTTGTCCCGCCAGCTTGAAGTACTTGCCTTGTGCTGTGACTTTCAGGCAGTGTTTTTTCGCCAGCTATAGCATGCACTACTGTCCAGATTACTACCATGACTCCATAAATCAATGCCGAAGCAGGATGAATAAAGGTTGCCATAAAAAGCATGCCACTTGCAAACCATATTTTTTTCTTGTCAATTGTTACTTCCGATGTGTCATACACGCCATGAAGTAGAATTAGGGTGTATAGTCCGAAAAAGCGTGCCATCAAGTAATATGGGCGGTTCATGCTTGTGAAAGTCACCAATTGATTACCCTCGTAGAACTCAAAGCTAAGTACATGATGCTCCCCAACCCAGTTTGGCAAAAAAAATGCATGTTGCCATGAACCCGTGCTGATACCTTGCCATAGCCAATTGAGCGTCAGCCAAGTTCCTGATATTCCAGAAGCAAAATAGGTAAGTATGAGCGCTGCACAAGCGATTTGTTCGTTCTTCAGAAATGTGTAGAAGAATCGATATGCTGCCCATGCACATAGACCGTTCCACAGCATTTCTATCAGCATGAGCATAATCGGACCAGGAATTCCCAGCAGCATAGCCACCCAGCCATATGGCACGAAAATATGTGCTAAGGCACCGGCTCGTAGAAAGATATTGACATCTCTCTCGAGCACAATTGATGACAGATAGTTTTCTTTTGGTGATTCTATTGCCCATACCCAGCCCGATGGGTCTCTGCCCTGTATAAAGGTGTAAGTATGCGAGTCTGGCGTATTCAAAATCTTGAAGAGATGCACAGCTGGTGACCACAAGGTGGCGAATACTACTATTATCCAAACCAGCCTTGGCACTTTGGTTTTTTTGGCACTCTTTATCATGTACTTATCTGGCTTCTTTGTTCAAGTAGTCAATATAGACCCAGTCTCCCCAGAGATTTTCACATATATGATTTTGTATGCCTATCAGGCTAACAAGGGTAGATTTGATTGGGAAGAAGTTAATGTGCTCATCGAGCGTATAGTAGTAGTATCTCTGGCGTGGCACCACTACAATTAACTGTCGTCTGGTAATTCTCTTGAGTTCTGATACAGCTTTGTTAAGATGTCGCACGTGCTCAAGCGTATGATGACAGGTTACAATATCAAAGGACTTGTCGGCAAAGGGGAGATTTTCTATGTTCACCTTGTGGTATGTTCCCCCGACTATCTCCACGTGGTCTAATAAATCGCATGCATGAGTTTCATACTTTTTCAGTGCAGCAACTTTATTTGCAAAATAGCCCCTGCCGCAGCCTACATCTATTAAAGATTTGGCTTCTGGGTCTAATGCTTGCATGATAAATTCAATACACTTCGTGTTTAAGTCCGTCTCTCGGTCTCGCGCCAAAGAATCCAGTTCTTGGTAAAATTTGGCAAACTCCTCATCCGACCACTCATAAACCAGTGATTTGAGGTTCATAATTTTGTCAATGTTTTTGCGCTTGAACCAGATGTAGAACAAGGGATACATGAAGAACTTATTATCTCGAATAATCGGTGGCAGGCATTCATCGAGTATGAAACGTATTACATTGGTCAGGTTACGGTTCATAGTTCGATAACGCTTTGAGTTGCTGCACTTTCTGCCTCTGTTCGGCTGCAAAGCGAGTGTTGATGCTTCGTTTTATAGCAAACAGACCAAAGAGCATTTTCATAGAGTCCTTGATGGGTGAAACCCGTGAATTTGGCGAGTTTATCCAAGTCACGCCCACTTCTTTCACAGAGAAGCCCAATTTCTTTGCCCAGAGCAGTACCTCTACATCAAACCCAAAGTGCTTGGTTTGCACACGTGAGAAAATTTCCTTAGCCGCACGATGCCGGAATGCCTTGAATCCACACTGTGTGTCTCGAATGCCGTCTATCACTATCCACCGCACAATACGATTGAAAATTTTTCCCATTGTTTCGCGGTAAAATGGTTGATGCTTCACCACATTCGAGTCAGGCAGACCACGCGAGCCGATTGCCACATCAAAGCCTTGCTCTAATGGGCGCATCACTTTGGCAATCTCTGACAAAGGTGTTGAGAGGTCTGCATCCATGAATAAGATAATCTCTCCTTTGGCACGCATCACGCCATGTTTGACCGCTGCTCCCTTTCCTGCATTTTCGTCAAGTCGCTCCAAGACCAATCGTGAGGTTGGCGTCTCGACTTCAAACTTCTGGACAATTTTTGCCGTGTCATCTGAACTCCCGTCATCTACCACAATCACCTCCCAATCTGAAAAGTGCTTTGGCAGATATGACACAATTTCCTGAAGAGATGCGCCAATGCGCTTTTCTTCGTTAAAAGCCGGTATCACAATTGAGAGTTGCATTAGTATGGTGATAGGCGTGGGTTTAGTTCAATATACATCGCTTGCTCTTGTGCTGCTTTTGCCTGCGCTGCATAGTAAGCAGGTGGTTTAAGCGCAAAACCAGCGAGAAACCAAAATGGAAATGTCAGTGCTGTCCAGCGTGATGACCAGCCAAAGATACCGTAGGTATAGAATGCTAAAATTGTCACCCAGACAAAATACTTCATCACCAAGTTCTTGTCATACTTGCCTGTGGCACACCGCTGCAGGTTCTTCAAAATCAGAATCCACAGGCTTAGTATTAGGATGAGATACACGCCAAGTCCTAAGTATCCAAGGTCATACATGAACTCCAGCACATCTGCATGCGCTGAACCGGGCTTCCCATCATAGATAAGGTTGATATCCAAGGAATGGCGCAGTATGCCTCCTCCAAAAAATTTATCGGCAAACGATTGGTTCTCGAAGCTATCGAGCAGCCTATACCAAATACCTGTTCTCCCGCTCAAACTTGCTGCCCACAATCCTCTCTCAAGAATTACGAAAATGTCGGAAAAGAACTTGCGTGAGAAATCAGTAAAGAAAAAGAGCGGTAGTGCTACAGCAAGGAACAAGCCCAGCAACCCCCACCGTCTATTAAGCCACAACCATACTACTGTGACAATCCCAGCCCCCAGCACCACACCTCGTACGAAAGATGCAGCTGCCACCACCACAGCCATCAATATAAACAGCCAATATCGCTGCCGATTTGGCTCATCTGATTTGCTCAGAAAGTAGTAGCACAGTGGAACGAGCACATAGAGCGGCATTGCCATCGTGCCAGAGTCCGCATAGAAGCCAGCATACCTAAATGCTTTTTCCTCAAGGCCGACATCAGCATAAGTCATTTGTGCCACACCAATATCTGCCAGTTGAAAGATGCCCGTTAGTTGCAGGAGTAGTCCGATGAATGGGACGATGTATGACCACACATACAGGCGACCAAAATGGTCAAATTTCTCGGCGGTATCAAAGTAATACCAGCCTGCACCGAACATCACAAATGGAGCAATCAGTTTAGCGAAGAGTACTGAAGCACTTTCTGGAAATGGTGAGCGTAAAAAGCCAATCGTTACAATGACTGCAAAGAACACCATCAACGGCGCAATTTTTGTACTGAAAGGATACTTCCTGACTCTACCGTATGAGAGTGCCAGCAATACGAGTGCTAGTATGGCTGGCAGTAGCGTATAGACGATACGCTGAATGTTTAGCTTCACTCCACCCACATAGATATCCACAAACCAAAATATGTCAATAATCTTTTGAAAGGCGACTACATACATAACCAGACGCAGCGGAGACAACACAAAAGTGTAAACAATCAACGCTACGCCTATGATGACAATTATCAACTTGACCTCAGGTGTCAGCATTTTTCTCCACAGTGATGTTTAGTGTTGATACTCCTGCAATAAGCCCACCTCAATGTTCTGGGTAACGCACATTAGCGACTACAGCACACTCTGGTATCGTCACATTCCTGTATGCGTGCCCACACAAGGATACTGTGCAGCCTATTACTTTTGGGCAGAAGTTCTTTCTTTATGGGCTGGTGATGAGGAAGACTTGCATTCGCAAATCTAAGTCATTTGATGATTTCCTGCAAGTAGATGCGCATTCCACTTCACCTTCCATACTTTGCCCTAATCTCTCCTTCTTCTTGGCTTGAGAATTTAGGCTAAACTCTCGCATATTCCTTTGGCTCCCCACACACTTATATCATCTACCGTGTCTTCCTGCTCTTGCCCCGTTAGTGTCTTAGCCTTCTTCACAGTCTTATTTGTAATACAGTTGCGTCACCAGCTCTCCCTTGCAGATGTTTTGTAATTTCGCTCACCCATGCTCGGACACCATCTATTGTCTTCAGTAAGTCTGTCATCCTTCCAGTTCAGGTAGCTTTGATAACTTATCAAGTGCAGCTATTACGAAAAATTTCCTGATATGCGCATTGTATATTTTTATGATAATTTTCCCAAGTAAACTGCTTCACATACTCTGCAGCACTTTCGCCCATCCTGCGGCGCAGCTCTTCATTTTCATAGAGCAACAAAATCTTTTCCTTTAGTATCTCAATATCCTTGATTGGAATGATAAACCCGTCTTTTCCATCCCGAGCAACTGCTCCAGCATTTTCACTCGCAATAATAGGCAAGCCACAAGCCATTGCTTCATATATGACTAAAGAGGATCCCTCAATGAGTGATGGAAGCACCAGAATTGACGAATTTTGATACACTCGCACCAAACTTTCGTTTGGCAAGGAGTGGATATGCTTGAATAGTCCTTCGTAACGTCTTAAAATTGGTTTAAATTCGTTGTCAATCGGACTAATCAGAAGCAGTTCTACATTTTTTAGGTTTAGTTGCTTAACTGCTTCCAAAAGATAATGAACACCTTTTCTGACTCCTATAATCCCGACAAACAAAATTCTGAACACATTATCTCTTTTCTCTCCAACAAAAAAGCGATTTGGATTATAACCATATGTAATACACTTTATCTTTTCTCTCGCTTTCCCATATCTTACGAAATCATTCGCTATCTTTTCTGTTGGCACAAAGATGTAGTCAGCCTCACTAATTTCTTGCTCTTTTCTTGCAATATTCATATCGTTTTTCAGAAGAAATTTTGGAATTTCCAACTTCAGACTTTTGTATTCATCAACCAAAACCTCACGAATTGTGGCATAGTGAAAAATCGGGTAATCTAAAATTGTGATTGCACCTTGTTTTTTCGCTTTTCGCAATGAATAAAGTACCGACCCCTCAAACCCATGAAAGATATCGCATTCTAAGTCTTGCATGACCACCATCCTATCAAATAATTCTCCTCTAAGACTCATCATATTGTAGCTTCCAAATACATATTTTAAGGGAGAGCGTTCCAAGAGTTCGGGCAAGTATAAAGAGGTTATTTTCGTCTCATCCAGCCCATCACGGAATCGATTACTCCTCTTTCTAGTAAGTGACTCTGGAATCAGTGAGCGCAGCACACGATGTTTTAGCGATGGATGAGTTTCATCATAAAATAGCGTGTAAAACCGCTTCAACCATCCCGCTGATTGTAACGCAAATGCTGTCTCATATGCATGATGACGACCAGCATGTGAGAGAATGACATGCTTCATGTTTGTTCCTCATACCCATCCAGATTTTTTGCCCTCGATAATTCTCGGGCGGTTACCTGAAATGTGGTCTAAACGACCAAGTGCTTTACCTGCTTACTGTGCATAAAGTGCCTTTCTTCAATCCGAGTGTATGCGCCCTGCACCCTTGCACGATAGTGCTCCCAAGTGAAATGCTTTACATACTCGGCTGCACTTTCACCCATCTTGCGGCGCAGCTCTTCATTTTCATAGAGTAATAAAATCTTTTCTTTTAGTGCTTCTATGTCACGAGCCGGCACAACAAATCCATCTATTCCGTTGCGCGGTTGCATACCACAATTTTCTGAAACAATTACGGGTATGCCGCAAGCCATCGCTTCACAGGTTACCATTCCAAAACTCTCCACCAAAGATGGCAACACAAATACCGCTGCTGAATTAAATTCTTCTACTAGGGCATGTTGTGCAATACTCGGATAATGCTTGAACATGCCAGCATATTTGGCTAAAACAGGCTCAAAACCCTCTTGGATGTTACCTATTAGCACCAATTCTATATCTGGCACTCGCAATCTCTTAAATGCCTCAAGCAAGTATAACACGCCCTTCCCTACGCCGACCTGACCCACAAACAATACCCTGAAAGTACTATGATGTTTTGGCGCAGTTTTGAACCTTGAAGGGTCAAATCCATATGGCACCACAAAAATAGCGTCGGGTGAAAACTTTTCATATTTTACAAAATCTTGTTTAATTTTTTCAGAAGCAACAAATATAAAATCTGCTTCTTGAAATTCAAGATACTTTCGGCGTACTGCACTATCCTCTTTCTGCAAAAATGTTGGCACAGGCAATTTCGCATCTTCATATCCCTGCTTCAGCCAATATCGGCTTTCCGTTGGATGAAATGTTCCTTCATCGAGTACAGTTATCGCTCCACACTTTCTCGCCTTCCTCATCGCATAAAGCGAACATCCTTCAAAACCATGAAACACATCACATTCTAAGTTCTGCATTGACACGCGTTGGTCAAATAGGCTATTTTTTAGATGCATAATTCTATACCGTCCAAACAGGCGTGGAATCAGGGGAACTCGTTCTAAAATCTCTGGAAAGAAAAAACTTGTTATGTATGATTCCTCTAATCCTTCCTGCTTGCGATTCATTATTTTTCTTCTTAAATTCTCGGGCAAAGCCATTCGCAAAATTTTCTGACTTAGCGGTGGCTTTTCCAAAGCATAAAATGATGTATAGAATTTCTTTAGTAGCCCTGCCTCTTGCAGTGCCAAAGCAGTTTGATAAGCATGATGCTTGGCTACATTTGAAAGTATCACATTCATGTTGTCGCAATAATATCTTTTTCTCTTAGGCTACTGAATTTCCTGCATGCTTCAAAGGTCTTTTTAGCAATTTCCGTATGCGTAAAATGCTCCAAGAAACGCTTTCGCCCTTTCTGTGCAAATTCCTTGCGCAATTGATCATGCTCCACTAACCGTGCAAGAATTGATGCCAGAGCTTCATCATTCTTTTCTGGGAAGATAAAGCCAGCATCGCCAATTACATTCGGAATTTCTGCTGAACTTGAGCCTACCACCACATTCTCGCATGCCATCGCCTCTACCAGAACATGCCCAAATTGTTCCTTCCAGTATGGCATCGTTTCTGAAGGCAAAATAAAAATGTCAGAAATACACATATATTTGATGACTTCATAATGATCTACGGCTGGCAGAAGTGTGACGACCGCTTCAAGCCTATTTTCTCTTATGAAATTCTCTACTACTGGTTTTAATTTGCCGTCACCAAGTAGCAGCAATTTCCATTTCGTCCTTAATTCCAATTTCTTCAGACGCTTGATAGCACGCAGCAGTGTTAAGATACCCTTCTGTTCTACAATTCGACCAGCATACAGCAGCCCCACTTGCTCTTTTTCTAAATATTTTTCTCTTAGCTCTGGCTGCGATCTGCGCATGTATGTATTCTCGTCTGCCCCTAAAAGTGGAATTACCTCGATTGGATTGCAGTAGCCTCGTGACACTAAAATTTCCTTTGCATCCATATTCCCAGTAATTGCACCGACTGTATTCTGAAAATTATACTTCTCTATCACATTCCTTGGAAAAGGTAATTTGTATGGCAGATTCCACCATGTGAAGAAAATAACCTTTGTCGTTGGTGAAAATTTCTTCTTATACCAAATCGCTTGCGCCAAAGAATTTGCAAATGCACCGTGCTCGACTAAAATTACATCAGGACGAAATTCCTGTATCAACTTTTTGAATTCGTTTCCATAGATGTGCCCAGTCTCATATTGTGCCAGATATGCTGGAAGTGGAATAAACTTGAGATTTCCAAAGTCAGCTGCTTGCCCAATTAATTCTTTACCAAAGTTATCCTTAGAGCGTTCTGGAAACACCACGCGAAATTCTGAATCAGGATACAGTCTTGCCATCGTGATATACTTATCCCAATTAATACGCGAGAGATAAGTAATACCGACAACTAATAATTTCATCTCGCCCTCTCACTGTTGAAATACTAAATTTGACACAAATTTCTTTTTATGCAACATCTCTTCAGCAATTTCACTTACTTGATGAGTATCAATCAAATTTAGACAAAATGGTCGCTGCGATTTTTTGGGTATATCGTTCTCTGAAACAGTACATTCATTTTTCCTGCATGGTGCGCAGGGCAAATGAACACGATAAACCACTGCATTAGGATTCAGATACGGTCCGAACTCTACATCATCAGTAGCACCAAACCAAACAATATGCTTGATACTTAATGCAGACGCCAAATGTGTTGCACCGCTATCATTGGAGATAAGAAGACTGCATCGCCGGAGCAACTCAGCAGATTCACGCAAAGATAATAAACCGCAAACATTAAACACGTGCGTTTCGTCACAAATGCTCATCGCGTCAACATACTTGCGCTCTGACTTCGCTCCAATGCAAAAAAACTTCCGATGAGGATTATTCTGGCGTAATCGTTCAATCACTTCAATAAATTTTTCAGGTGGCGCAGTCTTAATCACTGAATCAGATTTAACCGCGCTGCCTGCCGCCGCCGCAATCGCAATCAACTCATCAGAATCTTGAATACCTAAACGCTCAAAAAGTTGGTCTATCGTCTTACGCTCCTTCTCGGTTAGAAAAATCTCTAACTTATCGTTTCTTGGAATCGGCGTTTTAGAAATCAAATCTAACATCTCTAAATTGCGAACTGCAACATGGCGCGTGCGCGGAATCTCGTTCAAATCAATATAAACGTAATCGTCTAACATAAAATTGTATTTTGTGCATCGCTCCTTCGGCTCAGTAGAAAACCCAACTTTGTATGCCTTTCGGAAAAATATCAATGGAAACTTCAAAATAAGTTGCGTGGTTGGACAAAATACCAAATCATAGTGCTGGCGTGAAAGTTTTAGATAAAACCAAAATCGCTTTAAGGCAACTTTCCAACTTTTTCCCAAAATATGCTCATTGGACACTGTATAGATATGGTCAAGGTTCGGATTTGTCTCTATCGCATTTTTTGCCCAATCTACCACCACATAATCAATTTTTGAATCAGGATATAGCTTGCGCAAATTTTTCAGAAAAGGGGTCATGCACAGCACATCACCAATCGCCGCTTCACGAATGACCAAAATACGCTTGACTTCCTTCGGAAACTGAGCAGAGAAAAACTTTTTGAGACACTGAAATAGCATCAAGATTTCTTAAATGCGTTTCTGAATAATAATTCAAGATTTTTCCATCGTTGCTCTGAGTTCCATGCTTCTGTAATACGATTGTAACGGTAGTCGAAAAACGCAATCATCTTGTCAAGCCATTTCCGCTTTCTGATTTGTGCTGCCAAAAAGTTTTTAGCTCTTGTTTCAAAGTCAGGAGTTATGGAAAATTCAGGGTCACAGTATTTTTTGTATAATTCCTGCCATTCATAGTGGGTATAGAATGCCACCCAACCGCGAATACCAATACCATATTTCATAAATTTTATTCCTACCTGCTCCCTTGATAGCACGATAAAATTATTCACTAGACTTAATTCGTGTAATTCGCGATTATGCTCTCCATAATCCCATTGATGCTCACACGGAATATCAGTA
>Ga0308421_1000121_pt1 | contig 45844 bp, 61 predicted proteins | sample HotsprSampleMS60_FD_203673 | JGI IMG/M metagenome (GOLD analysis project Ga0308421, IMG submission 203673) | Hot spring phototrophic mat microbial communities from Mushroom Spring, Yellowstone National Park, Wyoming, United States - 20090730_MS60 ...
ATCTTCTTTTTTTCTTTTTTTATCCTATAACCTTATTAAAATCTTGTGTACACAAGTTTTTTAAAGGCTTTAGGTTAATATCACACTCTAATCTTAATTTTTTACCAACCAAATTTTTAAAAGAACCGAATAAAATAATAAGCACATTTATTATCAATCTTCGCGATTATTTGGAAGTTTTTTTAATTATTGGTGTTTTTTTTGGGAATTTCTAAGAAACTAAACATAAAAAGAGAGAAAGAAATTGTTTTTGCAAGCTTAATTGGAATAATAATATCTATTGGTTTACCAATTTTTGTTTTTCTTTTTTCTCAACAAGCTTCAAGGATATTGACAGAAAAAAATGCCGAAATTTTAGAATCTTATTTAATGATTTTTTCTGGATTTTTTATTGTCTATGTCGTTTTTTCTCTTCATAATTTTTTTGTTTTAAATCGATCAAAAACGATCATTAAAAGTCATCAAAAACTTCAACAAAATATTTTTGATTTATCTTTGTTTTTAACGATTTTTTTGTTGTTCGTGAGGGTTTTGAAATTGCTTTATTTACCGCCACCACCTCTCTTTTTTTTAAATTTATTGAAAATCTTTTTGGTTTAATTTTGGGTTTTTCTCTTTTGTTTTTGGAATTTTCACTTATTTTGGTTTTTTAAGATTTTCTATTAATAAAGCCTATAAATTAACTGAATTTTTAATCATCCTTCTTGCCGCCTCTTTGGTAAAAAATGGCGTAGCTGAGCTTTTGGAGATTTATTTTGATATCAAATTAAAAAATATTTTACCAATTAAATTAGTTTTTCTCCCTCATGAGTCAACTTTTGTCGGACATCTATTGAAGAACAATTTTGGCCTACAACAAGATTTTAGTCTGATGATGTTTTTTATTATTGCTTCTTATTTTATCGTCGTTCGACTTCTTTTTTTAAAAAGAAGATAAAAAAATGTTAAAATAATCCTTATGAAAATCCCAAAAAAAGCCATAAAAATTCGCTCTCTTTTTGGATATTATTACAAAAAACTGGAAGATATTGACAGGCAGTGGAAAGAGTCGAAGGAATTTGGCTCGATTTTGATTTTGTCTTTGGTTGAGGAAGTTGGTGAGATGGCGCGTGCTTATTTGGCGGCTCACGGCAAAAAACCAACCAATTTGGCGGCCCAAAAAGATGAGCGATATGATCAGGAGTTAGGTGATATTCTGGTTGCTATTCTTCGTTTTGCCCGGATTAAAAATATTGATCTTCACAAAAGAATAATGTATTCAATCAATAAAATTAAAAGAAGACAGATAAAACCAAAAGTTTAAAATTTTTAAATAAGTGCCAACCCTTTAATTTTTTTAAAATCTTTTTTATTAAGAGTGGCTAAAGAAAGATTTAGTTCTAAAGCTGAAGCAGCGATAATAGCATCGATTAAAGAAATCTCTGTTTCTCGTCTTATTTTTCCTGCTTTTTCCATAAGTTTTGGGGTAAGGTTAATAATTTCTCCTAAATTAAATAGTTGACGGATTTTTTCTTCATCTTTTGCGGCGCTTTTACCGCTAAAAACCTCAGCGATAGAAATAGCACAAAAATATATTTTTTCGTATTTTTCTAATAAGTTAACAAAAATCGTTGGTTTATCTTTCTTATAAGTTCGAAAGTAATCTATGATGATTGATGTGTCAACAACAACACCTGTCATAATTGATTATATTTTTTTAACCTTTTTTCTATTTTTTTTCTTCCTTTTTTTAAAAAAAGATCATCATTTTTTGTCCAAGAAATTTTTCCAATTTGGGAAAGAATTTTTATCTTTTGTTCTTTAGTATAAGGCGATTTTTTAATAGGAATTCCTTGAAAATAGTAGACATCTTTTTCTTGCTGGTTTTCATTATTTAAAGGTTTTAAAACGATTTCATCGGTTCTTAAAATTACTCTCAAATAACTTCCTTTAGAAAGCCCGCCTTTTTTTCTAATTTCTTGGGGAATAACAATAAGACCCCGATCCATCATTTTGACGACATTTTCGGTTATTGTTTGATTATTCATATTATGATGATAATCATTAAAATTAAATTTGTCAAGGAGTTTTTTAATTTTATTTAAAAATTTTGTCAAGAGTAATTTTTTCTTGATTTGACGCGATTTAAAAAATTATAAAAAATATATAAAAATTAGCTTGTTATAATAAGCCTTATGAAAATAGCTCTAGTTCAGTTTGAGACAAAAATAAGACAAGATTTTTCCGCAATTTCAAACCGGGTAATTGATTTTATTAAAAAAGCAAAAAAAGAAAATAGTAAACTTATTTGTTTTCCTGAAGATTTTTGGTTTGGTCCGCTTGATTATTATTCAAATAAAGAAATTGAGAAAATAACCACCAAATTTTTTTCTTAAATCATCAACTGGCTTTGTCATCAGGCAAAAAGATGTTCGATTAATATCATTCCTGGTAGTTTTATTATCAAAGAAAAAAAATCATTATTTTAACCAAACTTTTTTTATTAATAAAAACGGAAAAATTATTCTAACCCACAGAAAACAAAAACTGGTTCCTTTTGGATTTGAAGGAAAGAAAGTATCTTCTGGAAAAAATGATTTTGATGTTTTGGCCGGCAGCACCCAAGTATGTCTGTCTTTTTATGGTTGTTTGAAAAATTTAAAGCAAAATAAAGAAGGGGTGATTGTTTTTGATTTTAATAAAACAATTATTGAGGACGCAAGAAGAGCTTATCAATTGTTTTAAGAGTTGAATATATCTCAGAAATCAAATATAAAGATCCAGTAACAACACTCGGTTGATCTTTTTGATCTAATGCGAACTTTAAAGCATTTTTTAGATCTTTAATTACTTGATATTGATAAAAATTTTCTTTTTGAAGAGTTTTAACAATCGTTTCTGGTTCTTCAGAAAGGTGAATTAAATCTTGATTGTTAATAAAAAATTGGGTGATAATTATTTGAGAGGCAAGGGGAATAATATATTTTAGCATTTTATGATAGTCTTTTCCTTTTTTGAAAGCGATTAAAAAAACAAATTTTTTTTGCGGATAAATTTTTTTAAGGTTTTTGATAAAATTGGCCATCTTTTGAGGATTATGAGCGCCGTCAATAATAAGAGTTTTTTTATTTACTTCAAAAGTCTCAAATCGACCGGGGAAATAAGCTTTTTTTAATGCCTTCTTTATTTTTTCAATATTAAAAGTAAAACCATCTCGTTTACTTAAAAAAAGAACAGCGGCTAAAGAAAGGCTGCTGTTTTCCGCTTGAAAAGAGCCGGTTAGCCCGATTTCTAATTTTTTTATCCTGATGTCTAAAAAATTAAAATCAAAAGTTATTTTTGTTTTATTGATGATGATATTTTTAAAATTAGTGTCTTTTTTAAGATAATAAACTTTAGCTTGTTTTTCTTTGGCTATTTGGTTAATTATTTTTCTAGCCGATGGTTTTTGCCAAATTGAGAAAGTAGTATTTTGTTTTTGAATGATTGAGGCTTTATGAAAAGCAATTTCTTTTAATTTTTTTCCCAAAATTTTTTTGTGATCAAAACCGATTTTTGTTATGATAACTACTTTATTTTTATTGGTAATAGTATTGGTTGCGTCATATAAGCCACCCAAACCTGTTTCAATAACCGCATAATCAACTTTTTCTTCAAAAAAAATTAAAAAAGCCAAAACGACTAAAACCTCAAAATAAGTTGGTGGGCCAAACCTTGATTTTTTTACCTTTTCAATATAAGGGATAAGTTTATTTAAATAAAAGCAAAACTTTTCTTTATTGATTAACTGATTGTTAATTTGAAATCTTTCTCTTAAATCTAAAAGATGAGGAGAAATATGAAGACCGACTTTAAACCCTAAAGCTTTAAGGATAAGACTGGTTAGATAAGCAGTTGAGCCTTTGCCTGATGTCCCAGCAATATGAATGATTTTTATTTTATTTTGAGGATTACCAATAAGCTTTAAAAAATATCTGGCTCTTTCTAAACCTAAAGCGCCGGGAAATTTTTGTTTAACTCCACGGGGGATATGGGAGTAGAAAAACTGTTTAGCTTCTGCAAAATTATTAATCGTCATCATAATATTTTATCAGTAAATCCTTTCTTTTTTTCCTTGTCTCCTCATAGGCTTTTTTCAACCGCCAGATTTCAATTTCTTTATGATTGCCAGAAAGTAAAATCTTTGGCACTTTAAAACCTAAAAAATCCTCTGGTCTTGTATATTGATGGTATTCCAAAAGTTTTAATCTTTTCTAATATTATTTATTTTTCATTAAAGCCTCGATCATTCCTTCCAATCTCCCCACTTTTTCTTTCAAATCCATTATTTCTTTTAATATATGGGGCGGAACTTCATGATATGGTGGTGGAGGCGGTGGTGGATTAGGTTTATGCTCTTTACTTAATTCATCCTTCATATAAAATCACCCCCCTTCATCTAATAAAATTTATATATAACGGCAATAATATACTATAAAATAGTAACATAAATAAACTAAAAGGTAAACCTATTTTAAGATATGTGGGAAAATCTACTCTTGAATTTTTTTCATAATTAGCAGTTTGATGAGCTAAAATTATTCCTGCCGATGCTGCGGTAATAATACTTGATGAACCAGCACAAATTCCAGCTCCTAATGCCCAAGCTCCTAAATGAGTAGGAAATATTTTATAAACAATTGGAGAAACGGCTGTTGCCCAAGAAGCTGCTTCTGTAGATAATGTGCCTAGATATGATAATACTAGAATTGGCAGGATATTATTATTATTTTTATTTAAGATATTTTCAATATAACCATTTATTCCAATTTTCGAATGACCAAAAACCTGGGCTAAAACAAATATTGATAATAAAGTAAAATAAGTTCCTATTCCTAAAGCGTATAAACTCTGTTTTCTTTTATTTTCAGGCGAGCCAATAATTGCAATAATAATACCCAAGGCAGAAAGGGAAATTTCATATTGAGGAAAAACAATAGAGCCAACAATTGCTATTATTAGTGATAATAAACCGAAAAAGATTAGTTTTGTATCAAGCATCATAAATCGACTTTCGGTTTTAAATCTAATCATTGAATGAGCTAATACAATTCTTTTTAAATTATAATATTTAAGCGACTATCCGAGGGTTTTTAACCCTCGGCTGTAAAGCAGATCCCCGTTTATGATAGACTTTAATCATGAAAGGATTAAAGTCGTCTGCACAAAGTAAATTTGATTTAAGATATCACTTTGTCTTTGTGCCAAGATACCGCAAGCGAATCTTAAAAGGGGAGATCGCGAAAAGAATTGAAGGAATGATAAGATTTGCAGCCCAAATACATGAATGGGAAATATATGAGCTTACGGTCAACATTGATCATGTTCATCTCTATATAGGAGCACAACCAAAATTTGCTCCATCTGAAATAATGAAAATAATCAAAGGTGGAACATCAAATAAAATAAGAGAGCTTTTCCCAGAGCTTGATGAAGTATACTGGGGAGCAACATTTTGGGCAGATGGATATCTAGTTAAGACTGTAGGATTTGTTACAGACAAAGTGATATCGGAATATGTTGCCAAACAAAGATAGATTAAACATTAAAAGCCGAGGGCTTTTAGCCCTCGGATATTAACTATTTATAATTCACCTTAACAAATCTCCTCTTTTTTTCCTTGTCTCCTCATAGGCTTTTTTCAACCGCCAAATTTCTATTTCTTTGTGATTGCCAGAAAGTAAAATCTTTGGCACTTTAAAACCTAAAAAATCCTCTGGTCTTGTATATTGAGGATATTCTAAAAGTTTTACGTTTTTTACCCCCTTTTCTTTTAGTTTTTTTAAAATCTCATCTTCACCAACAACCTCAATTAACTTATCAATAGAAACTTCAAAAAAACTTTCTATTTCTGTTGCTTTTTCCTTTTTCAAAACCCCAGGAACTAGGCGACAGACAGCATCAGTAATTGCTGCCGCGGTTATCTCTCCACCAGTCATCACAAAATCACCCAAAGATACCTCCTCATCAACAAAATTCAAAATCCTCTCATCCACCCCCTCATAATGACCACAGATAATAACTAAATGATCTAATTTTGCATACTCTTTTGCCTTTTTTTGATTAAATATTTTTCCTTTTGGAGAAGTAAGAATGATTTTCTCTTTTTGATGTTTAAGATGTAATTTTGATTTTTGATTTTTGATTTTTAATATAGCCTGATACAGCACATCAACTTTTAATATCATTCCGGCCCCGCCCCCATACGGCCTGCCATCAACCGTACCATACGAATCCAAAGCGAAATCGCGAAGATTGACAAGTTTTATCTCAACCAATCCTTTTTCTTTGGCTTTTTTAACAATACTTTCCTCAAAAAAGGAGGCAATCATTTTGGGAAAAAGAGTGATGATGGAGATTTTCATAAAGATATTTTACTGTAAAAAGCGCTATTTTTATTCTAAATCATTAATGAGAGATAAAAAAGCATTCCTAAAAGCTTCTTTAATACTTTCTTTTCGTGAAAGTTTATTTTTTGAATAATGTGCCCAGGTGTCTTTTGAGTGAATTTTGCTTTCTTTTTCTAATTCTTTGAGTATCTTATAATGAGGTTTTTTATTCATTTTTAAAACTATATTTTCGGGTAGCAAAAAACCAGAAGAATAACCTAAATAATATTTTTTAATGTAGATTAAAAAGCACCAACATTCTTCAAACCAAAATCCATATCTTTTAACAAGACCGCTTTCCAAACCAATAAAAACTAAATTATCTTTGTCTTTAATATTTTTTTCTAAGGCTTTGGCTCTTTTTTTTGCCCCTAAAAAAGTAAGATTATTTTTTGGTGTTTTTGGAAATTTTATATTGCAAAATTTTTGTTTTATTTCAAAATTTTTATTTGAAAAATAGTTATTTAAAACCTCAAAAACAGCTGTTTTTTTAAGCTTACTATTTGAGTTAATTAAAAAATAGAGTTTTTTCATTTTTTTGCTATCATACAAAATAAAGCCCCAGTTAATTCAGATTTTTTATACTGCCCAGTTAATGTATAAAATGATTTTAAAAGCCTATCACCAACTCTTATTCTTCTTGGAAAATCATCAGGTGCTTGTAAAATCGCAAAATGAATATCGACAAAACCAGCAATTATTAATAGCTGAGCAAACTTACTAATAGAAAAATTTTCTTGATAACCAAATTCCCATTTTTTAGTTAATTCATTAATTTTTTGTGATATGGGTAATGTTGAATGTTTGGATGGTTGAATAAAAGCTATTCGTCCATCTTTTTTTAATACTCTTTTTGCTTCTTTTAAACTATCAACTATTTTTTCTCTGTCAACAATTTTTCCTAAAAAAGGGTCTTCTTCATAAAAATGTTAAACTACTCCAACTTCAAACATTCTATCTATGCTTTCATCAGAAAAAGGCAACGATAAAACATCCCCACATATTAATTCCACATCGTTACCAGGAGAATTATTTTTAAAAAATAAAAGAGCTTCAAAAGAAATATCTAATCCAATAGGTTTAATATGAGTTTGTTTTTCTATTATTGTTCTTAATGATTGGCCATGTCCGACGCCTAATTGAAGAATGATTGAATTAGGAGTTAAATTATCAAAAAAACCTAAATTTTTTAATGCTTCATAATACATTAAATGTTTTTCTGTTATTTCTGAATTTTTAGCTCTGTTTCTTTCTTTCTTTTTTATATAAAATTCATTCCAATCTATATAACTGCAACCATCTTTTTCTGCATTAAAAATTCCACTTATTTTGTTTTTATTTAAATTAGGAATTTTTCCGTCTCTCTTTCTCTCTCATAAATAATATTATAACAATCCAATATTAAAAAATCAATTCATTTGACAATCATGTTCAAAACGGCTAAAATGTACATATATGGCAAACATAAAAATTGTCTCGGCAACGGAGGCAAGAAATAAATGGTTTGAGCTTTTAAATTGGGTAAATGTTTACAATGGAGAAGTGATGATTAAAAAAAGAAATCGAATTGTTGCTAAAATCTTTCCCGGTAAAAAGCCGGTGATTGAAGATGTGGATGAGGTTTTAGAAAAAATGAAGGGCCGGCTTAAAGGGAAAAATTTTTATTTTCCCTATGAAGATCAAAAAATAATTGATCGAGAAAAAAAATATTTAAAAAACATTAGGCTATGGCGGATGAAATAATCGTTGTCGACACCAATATCATCATTGATTTTGTTGAAAAAGGCGATGAGACTTTAGAAGAGTATTTAAAACTTCAAAAAAGAAGCCGGAGAAAACTTTATCTTTCCGTGGTTACTGTCTTTGAATATTTTTCAGGAATTGATATCGATAAAAAAGATCTTTATCATGAGAGTGAAAAATTATTTGAGCGTTTTTATATTCAAGAATTAAATGAAACCATTGCCAAGATTGCAGCTTCATTAAATTTTCAAAAAAAACTTTACCGCTATATTGATACATCAGACATTTTAATTGCCGCCACCTGTCTTTATTTAGATGCTTTTCTTTTAACTAAAAACCAAAAACATTTTAAGTTAATTCCCAATTTAAAATTTGCTCCTTTAAAAGTTTAAAATATGAAAGGCAATCTTTATTTGGTTTCAACCCCGATTGGTAATTTAGAAGATATTACTTTTCGGGCAATAAAAATTTTAAAAGAAGCTGATGAGATAATTTGTGAGTCAACCTATAAAGCAAAAATTTTACTTTTCCATTATCAAATTGAAAAGCCTTTAATTCATCTTTCTGATGAAAATCAATTACAAATTGTCCCTTACATTTTAGAAAAACTTTTATCGGGAAAAAATTTGGCTTTGATATCTGATGCCGGAACACCAGTTATTTCCGATCCTGGATTTTTTTTAGTCAAACAAGCAATAAAAAATGGGGTAAAGATTATTCCTATTCCTGGTCCCTCATCGATTTTAACGGCATTGATAACTTCGGGTTTACCAGCACAGCCATTTTTATTTTTAGGTTTTTTACCAAAAAAACCAAGTGAAAAAAGAAAGATTTTTAAAGAACTTTTTGATTTTAAAATCCAAAAAGAAAAGCCAACGATTATTTTTTTTGAATCATCCAAAAGATTAATTGAAACTTTAGAGATTATTTGTCAAATAAGCCTCACTACCCAAATCTCAATCGCCCGGGAGATGACAAAGGTTTTTGAGGAGTTTATAAGAGGTAGAATAAGTGAGGTTTTAAAAAGTTTAAAAGAAAGAAAAGAGATAAAAGGAGAGGTAACAGTAGTATTAAATTTTTTTGCTTAATTTGACTAAATTTTTATCAAAAGTAAATAATTTAGTTTTGATGTTTTTATTAACAACAAAAATACAAGCGTCTATATAATGAATATTTTTTGATTTATATAATAAAAAAAGCCTCAAGAATTAATTTTTTTCTGGGGTTAATTATCCAATTTTGACTGATAAGTTTTTCTAAAGTTTCTATAATTTTTTCTTTCTTTATCTGATAATAAGAACAAAGGGCTCAAACAGCTTCAGCAACAACAATTTCATCTAAGTAAATTTTTATTTTTTCCTCTTGGGCTTTTAAAAAAATTGATTTTGTTTTTGGATATAAACCTAGATGATCATTAAGAAGAAATCGAAGAAGAACATTGGTATCAATAAAAAAAACTTCTTTCACTTAATTTTATATTTTTTAACTAATAATTGACCGGTTTTTTCCTGACTTCCTTAAAATTTTTATCTTTTATTTTTGTAGATAAAAAACAAGCTAATTCTTCAACTACCCCTTGAGGGATGATTTTAAAAACAACTTTTCTATCTTTTTTCTACCTCAGTAAAATAAACTTTATCTCCAACAGCGATATTAAGTATTTTTCTAATCTCTGCCGGCACCGTCACCTGACCTTTTGTAGTGATAGTAGTAATCATAGTATCGTAATAAATTTATCGTAAAGTAATACTTTTAAAGTTTACACAATCACTTTTTCAATCGGTCTTCCGCCATGATCGGTGTTTAAAGTAACAAGTTTTAAAGGCATATTTGATTATCTCATTTGAATTGAGCAAAATATTGATCAATTTCATCTCTTAATTCTATTCCTGCTTGTTCAAAACAATCTAATAAATCTTGATAAGTACCATTACCGGACAAAAAATCCCAAAATTCTTCGGCGACTTTTAGCTCATATTTTAAATCAAGCATTCCTTTCATTGTCCAACGAGCATACGGTTTTGGTTCATAGGGATTGTAAGGAATAGCAATCATTGTAAAAACTGTGCTTTTTGGATATTGATAAAAATATGAAGCAATCCATTCAAGAAGAGTTCTTTTATATGATTCAAACTCTTTAATATTTGGTTTAACTGTTTTTAAATCAAACATATAAACTTTTTCATCTTTACCTATTAAAAATAAATCAACTTTAGTTGATTTTAAATAATTTACTTTACCACTTCGAGCGACTTTTCTTATTCTTTCAATCTCTTCTAGTTTATCAACGTTTTTTCCCATTGATAAATCATTAATAACTCGCTGTATTTCTTTTTGCGCTTCCTCAGTAATTTTGTTACTCAGTTTATATTGGGTTTCAACAAAAGAAAAATTTGGTTGTGCTAATTCTTTGGCTACTGGCTCATAAATGGAAGTTCCAAAAGTAGTATTTAAAGATTGAATAAAAGAAAAAAGCGCCATTCTATCTTTACCTAATAATCGATAATGAAAAGGCATATTCTCTGATTCGGGCTTATAATTTTGAAATTTATTTCTTAAGCAATTTTTAATTGTTTCAACAATATGTTTTTTATTTTTTATCATATTTAAAATGAAAAATAATTTCTGAATAAGGCGACTTGTCGCGCTCAGTACGATTTAACACCGGTCTTTTGAATTGATTAACTATAACCAATCCCGATTTTTCGGCAATTATTGGATAAAGATTAAATTTATCATTGGCTACCAAAAAAATATCCGGATCATCAACCAAATACTTTCTGCAATTAATAAGCACCTGAGAAATACCCTCGATATATGATTTTCTTGCTTCTTCTCCCTGTCCTTTAAAAAGAGGGCCGATTTCTAATTCATCTTTTCTTTCAAACCCAAAAAGATCATAGGCATAAGCGTGCTGTTCATGATAATCAATCTGACCAACATAAGGTGGCGAGGTAAAAATACCTTGAATTTTTTGTTTTTTTAGCAAAGAATAAAAATCTTGGTTTATCTTTTCTACTTCGTTAAAAATATCTACAGTTCTTGAATCAGCAGTAATCACTGTCCAAAAAGCTTTGGTTTTTATTTTTGAAAATTCAATTAAACGATAATAAGTATCATCAGCATAACGGTAAAACCAATTCTTAATCGTCATTAAAGGTTTACAAATTTTTTTATGTTTGTAACAATAATATGGTGTAATTTGGGGAGTTTTTAAAGTGGCTAAATCTGAATGGGTAGTGGCGCGACAAGATCTTATGGTTCGACTTAAAATAATTGCCATTATTTTTTTAATCTTACTATCTTTTATTTTCTTAATTTCATTAAAAACAAAGTCTATTTCTTGACGAATATTTTTAAAATACCATTTGTCTAAAAAATTTTTTGGTGAGGGATTGATTAAATCAACATTATATTTTTTAATTATTTCGTGATAAAAATTTAGAACGATTTTTTCTTTTTCTTTACCCAATAAATCATTGTCTTTTTTCTTGATGGAAAAGTATTGATCGTTTATTGCTAAAATTTTTTGCTCTAATTCTTTTTCAAAGAGTAAAATTTTTTTATCGGTGGGATAATTTTTTATAATCTCTTTGAAGTAATCAATCGTTTTTTTTAATTTGGCAAAATCGTAATCTAAAAGTTTTACTTCACTAATTAAAGTATTGAATCGAGAAACATCAACCCCAATCGAATGAATGCCTAATTCATTAGCTTGAACCAATGTTGTCCCACTACCAGAAAATGGATCCAAAACAATATCTCCTTTTTTAAAAAAAACAACTTTTTTAAAATTATCAGTATGACTATCTAAAAAATACTCGACTAATTGAGGAATAAATTTCCCTTTATAAGGATGAAGGCGATGGACATGTTTTGTTGTTTCTTTTTCTTTATAATTATCGAAAGATAAAGCCCAATTTAAATCTTCCCCTAACTTTTCTTTCCAAAGCAACTCTCTTTTCCCATAAAAAGAAGAGTAATATTTTTTTAAATCTTCAATATCTACTGAAGTTTGACCATTTTCTTTATACTTCTTAATTTTTCCGTATTGGATAAGGTAGGAAATATTTGGCTCAGTAATCTTTTTGTTAAAATATTCAGTGGCCCACTGGCTAGCTTGTTTAAGAGTTAAAAGCGTCATAAGAATATGATAGCAAAAATATTGTGTTTTGAATTAAAATTTTTTATAATTAAAAAATTAAGAATGGAAAAAATAAAAATACCATATCAACCAGAACAACAATTGTTAGAGTTACCTCCTTTGATCGCAAATAATCCTTCACTAATGTTAACAGAAGGAAAAGAACCTTTTGATTTAATCTCACCTCAGCATAGAAGTACTTTTATTTTATTTCTTAAGTTAAGTTTAGGAACTATTTATACGATGCTCCAAGATCCAGCAGTATCATGGAGAAACGAAATTTATTCTAAAGTTAACAATCAAGTAAAACTTTTTGAAAAAGCACTTATGGGATTAGATAAAGAGATTGATGATGGCAAACGCAAATCTGTTTATGTTGGTATGTTTGCTAGATATTGGATTACATTGAATCTTGTTTTAAACGGGAATAATCAAATTATCGATTATAGAAACAAATTAAACCCAATTATCGGAAATCAATATTATGGTACTTTTGGAATAATTATAGATGGGCTACAGTCTTGTTTATCGCAAAGAGAAATGGAGGTTTTAGCAGACATTTGTTTTGGTTCAACCCCAAATTATCAACAAACCCTAGAAGAAGCTAAAAAGATGGTAACTCTAATTGAACGAAGAATTAAAAGAGAAAAATCTCCCAAAAAAAAGATTCACTAGGAGATGATTTTCTAGAAAGTTTGTTTTACATAGGATATGATGATGCTCAACAAAAAAGCAATTCTTAAATTTTTACTTTTATGTTTAATTAATTTTATTTCCACAATCCTTTTTACATTAAACACCCTTTCCTCTTCTCTTAAAAAAAATACCCTTCAACCGCCCAGAAGGAATGGCCTTGGAAGTCGGCTTGATAGATTTTTTTGGGTAAAATCACCCGTTTTGATTTTTTGTCTTTAGCTTTTAAATAAACAATTTCTAATTTTTCTTTGTTTTTAAATTATTTTTTAATTAATGCAAATTTTTTATCAAAAGAGATTATCTCCTCTGACTTTTTACATTGAAATTTAGTTAAAAACTGGCGGTAGTTGATACAAATTGCCAATTAAAAGAAGTTGTATCCCACCAAAAGGTTTTTCATTTTGGCGCGACTTTCTTAAAAACACATCAACACAGTCAAAAAGATTTGCCCGCACCATTGAGATTTAATCGATGATCAAAAGCGCTAATTTTTCATAAATTTCTGATTTAGTTTTTTTGCCTCTTTTTTCTGCTTCATCAACAGTAATCCCTGGTTTAAAACGAAAAAAAGAGTGAATCGTTTGACCACCAATATTAACCGCGACCACTCCAGTTGGAGCAAGAAGAGCATAGTTTTTTTGATATTTTGACAAAGATACTGCAAAAAAGTTGACTTGCCAGTGCCAGCCCGACCAGTGATAAAAAAATTTTCTCCTTTATTGATTAAATAAATTTTTTTTGAAAAGCCTCATTAATTTCGATTCGATTTTCATACAGGCAAATTTTATCAAAAAATATTAAAATTAACTATGCTCAAAAATTTTATCTTAAAACTCATTCGTTTTTATCAAAAAACAGCAATTTTCCATGGCACAATTGCCAAACAACTTTTTTTAACTGATAAAATCTGTCGCTTTGTCCCAACCTGTTCAGAATATACTTATCAAGCAGTAGAGAAATATGGAGTGGTAAAAGGATTGTTTTTGGGATTAAAAAGAATCATTCGTTGTCATCCCTTTTCTAAAGGTGGGTATGATCCGTTAAAATGATTTTTTAAAAGTAGACCCTTATTCTTTCATATATCCACTAAACATTAATTTTTGGACAACGGTTGTTGGAAAGTGTTCTGATAAAAGATATAAAAGCTCTGGATAGTTTTCATATTTTTTTGTCATCTCAATTACTAAATTAACTGGGGAGACGATTAAATCTGGTAAAAGACTTAAAAAACGCAGGATAATTTTTTCAATCTCCAAGCGGATAAAAACATACTCTTCTTTTTTCAAAAGAAGATAAAAATCATTACGACAAAGTTGAAGATAGGAGGGTAAAAAATCTTTTTCTATGGCGGCAATCGCCCAATCTTGCCTCCCGAAGAGCGATAAAGATAAAGGTGAGTTTTAAATTGGTATCAAAGATTTTTTCTAAGTCTTTTTGAAAGTAAAAAAACTGAGGTGAGTGTTTAAAGCGATTAAGAAATTCATTGGTTTCTTCTGATTTTTTAAGGTTGTCTTTTAGTAATTTTAAAATAATCTCTTTAGTTTCATTAATAATCTCAATAAATTTTTCATTTTTTAAGTTGGTAATAATCTGAGTAGCAATATAAGAAAAATATTCATAAAAAGGGGCTAAATAACAAAAAAATATCGGCGGTTTGGCAACGGAAAATACCTGTTTTAATTGTTGATAAACTTTTTTTATCTTCTCATCGGCTTGGGGCTCAAAGATAGGAGAGATCATAGTTTTAAGGAAATTATAGCAAGATTTAGCTAATGACATTTATCTATTGACAAAATATACATTTTAATATATATATAAATGTATATGAAAAACCCGGTTTTTAATACCACCAATCTTCGTTATCAAACAAAAAAAGTGGTTAATCTTTTAAAAGATGGCGCTTCTTTATATTTAATTCATCGCTCATCCATTATTGGCAAAATTGAACCTTTAAAAAAAATAAAAGAAAAAACAGTTGAAGATATTGAAAAATTTTTAACATTAATTAAGGCAATTAAGCCTAAAAAATTAATTGATAGTCAAAAAAGAAAACAAATTTATTTAAAACATCTTAAAAACCGCTATGAAAAAGATATTTTTTGATGCCAATTTTTTTATTGATTTAATTGAGGGACGATCAGAAATTGATATTTACCAGTTTAAAAATCAAGCGCTTTTTATCAGTCCGTTAACAGTTCATATTTATTTTTATGTCTATAAAATCAAAATCGCTGATCAAAAATTTCTTTCTTTTCTAGATTTTTTTAACATTGTTGATTTAAATGAAGAAATTTTAAGAAATGCTCTTGAAGGACCAACTAATGATTTGGAGGATAATATTCAACTTCATTCTGCTTCTTTCTCTGATTGTGATTTATTTTTAAGTAGCGACAAAAAACTTTCAAAAATCAAATTTTTTGGTAAGGTTAAAATTCAAAATAAATTAACTTGATTATCTTTTAATATTTCCTCCAAAATCTTTTCCATTTTTTCAAGACTTTCAAGACTAATTTTTTCTTGGGTTGTGTGTGGGTTTTCTACACCATCAGATAAAACAACTGTTTTTATCCCTTTGTTATTTAAGATATTGGCGTCAGAAATCCCTGAATAAGAGTAAAATTTTGGTTTTAAACAGGCTTTTTTTATTTTTTGGTTAATCATTTTTATAAGCGGGTCATCTTTTTTCAATTCATATCCTGGGCAAAAACCGTCGGTTTTAAATTTTATTTTTATTTGATATTTTTTAGCAAAAAGTTGGGCTTTTTCTTTTATTTTTTTTAAATTTTTTTCAAAAAGACTTTTTTGATAAGAGCGGACTTCACCTTTTAATTGAGTAATTTCTGGGATGGTATTGATGCTAGTACCGCTCTGCAAAAAACCAACATTGATTGTTGTTTGTTTTTTGTTGCTAAAACCTAGCTTTATTTTTTTCAAAAAATCAATGGCGGAAAGAAGTGAGTTTTTGCCTTTTTGGGGAGTGGAGGAATGAGCTGCTTGACCAAAAAATTCGATATAAAAATTGATGATAAAAGGAGAGCGAAGGACAATTCCACCCACTGGATTGGCATTGTCAAAGATTATTCCCCATTTTGATTTAAGCCAAGAAAAAGGAAAAAACTCAATCCCGCCACCAGTTTCTTCTTTAACTGAGAAAATAATCTCAAAGCTTTTTTGATAAGTTTCTTTTTTTTGAAGAAGCGATAGAATTGCTGCCAAATAGGCTTTGTTGTCAGCGCCTAAAATTGTTTTCCCATCGCTTTTAAAATATTTACCATCAAAAATAGGGATAATATTTTTTCCTGGCTCAACGGTGTCCATATGAGAGACAAAAAGAATAGGTTTTGTATTTTTGTAATTAAAAGTAAAAAGATTACCTACCTTATCCACTTTAAAATTTAAATTTTTCTCCTTTAAAAAGTCGATTAAAAAACTTCGCATTTTTTCCTCATTTCCAGAAACACTATCAATTTTGACAATGGTCTCAAAGATTTGTTTTAGAGTTTTCATAAGTTTTGATTTTAATTTTTAAAATGGTTTGGATTTATTATACCAATAGACATCTGATGGTTTTCCCCAACCATCAAAAATATTAACACCATTTATTGGAAAATGATTAAAATTATTGGTTTTTTCAGCGCTTAGAAAAATTCTTTGCCAATTACTTAAATGCTGAGAAAATAATTTGTTTGATGGTTTGTTGTCATGGGTGACAACGGCAATGATTGGTACTTTAAAAATTTCACCATTTAAATTATTAATGAGTTGATTAATAAGAAAGGGAGCTAAGCGATGACCGCGAAGGTCTGGATCAACCCAAACACTACCTAATTCAAAACAGGAAACTTCTCCTTTTTCATTTTTCCAAGGGGCTAATTTAGTAAAACCAATGGGTTGGAAAAATTCTGGATCAGTGATTAAAATAGCTCTGCCTTTCTAAAAAAGCAGTCATAATTTCATCAACAGTTAGTGGCAACATATGCGGATCATTAGAAATGATAGTACTTAACTGTTGAGCAAGTTTTTCAAAAACAGCTTGATAATTTTTTAACAAACTAGGAAAATCGCCTGGCAATGTTAACCAACATTGAGAAATAAATTGTTTAAATTTTTCTCCATCTTTTAATTCTTGTAAAAAATATTGTAATTGTTCCATAATTTTTAAAAAACTTCTAACAAATAAAAAAAGAAGCCCTTTAAAAAAGGGAAAAATTTAGGAAGACCTTCGCCTTTTAATTGAAGTGAAAAAATAGTTATCTTGTGTCATAATATAATTATAGCATATTTTTTTAATTTATCGTATGAAAAAAATTACTTATATTGATGAAGTTTTGATTAAAAATAAAACCATCCTTCTTCGAGTTGATTTTAATGTTTCTTTAAATCCTGATCACTCAATTGCCAACGATGCTCGGATTACTCAAGCTTTGCCAACAATAAATTATCTTTTAAAAAACAATAATCGTCTTATTTTAATCTCTCATTTAGGTCGACCCAAAGGCGTTGATGAAAATCTATCTTTAAAGGTTGTTGTTGAGCGATTAAAAGAATATTTAAAAGATGTTTCAATTTCTTTAGCCAAAAATTTGGCGGAGGCAAAAGAAAAAAAAGACCAAATTATTGTTTTGGAAAACATTCGTTTTTTTCCTGAAGAAAAAAATTACTCAACGTTATTTGCGAAAAAACTTTCCTCTTTAGCAGAAGTTTATGTTAACGATGCTTTTGGGGTTTGTCATCGGGCTGATACTTCGGTGGTTGGACCACCACAATTTTTACCCGCCTATGGTGGCCTTCTTTTAAAAAAAGAAATTACCATGCTTGATAAAGTTTTAAAAAATCCGCAAAAACCAGTGCTGGCGATAATTGGTGGAGCCAAAGTTTCAACCAAAATCAATCTTTTGGAAAAATTAACAAAGTTAGTTGATTATTTAGTGATTGGTGGAGGATTAGCCAATACTTTTTTATGTGCCCAAAACTATCAAATTGGTAATAGTTTTTGTGAATATGAGGCAACCCAAATAGCCAGAAGATTTTTAGCTAAGCAGATGAATAAAAAGCCCTATATTGTTCTTCCTAAAGATGCGGTTGTTGCCAAAGACAAAGAAAGCAAAGAAAAAATAGTGGTAAAAATTAGCAAGATTCCAAAAGATTACTGTATTTTTGATTTGGGACCGGAGACTTTGGCGGAAATTGGTCATATTTTAGCCAAAGCTAAAACGATTATTTGGAATGGGCCAGTTGGTTATTTTGAAAACCCAAATTTTCGCGATGGCACGGACTTTATTTATTATTCAATTACCCAAAATCAAAATGCAGTTTCGGTAGTGGGTGGAGGTGATACTTTAGCGGCAATTTCTAAAAAAGAGTATTTGGAAAAAATTACTCATATCTCAACTGGTGGAGGAGCGATGCTTGAGTATATTGAAAAAGGGACCCTTCCTGGTATTGAGGCGTTGCGGCGGTAATTTACCCAATAAAATACCCCTGCAAATAAAAGCCAAAAAGAACAAGATGAAGAATTAAAAACAAAAATCCCAAAGTGATTTTAACTGATTTTGATTTTATCCTTGAAAGAAATAAAAAAAATGAAAACGATAAAAGGCTATAGCGGGTGATTGAAGAAAAAGTGCCGGTTAAGGTTGGCAAAATTAAGTTGGCAACCGAAAAAAGATTTAAAGCCAAAAGATTTTGATTTTTTTTCTTTAAAACCCAAATTAAGTCCAAAATCAAAACCAAAAAAACTAAATTAAAAATAAAAAATTCCAAAAAGGCAACAAAATACTGAAAGTTAAAAGAAGCAGTAAAAAAGATTTTAAGATAGCGAAAATAGACTTGAGGAAGAAAAATGATAGTGGTTGATCGATTGGCACCAAAAACTTTTTGGGAGTTTAAAAACAAAAGCGGATCACCGGTTGTTTTTAAAAGATAAACCATATAAAAAGTTAATCCCAAAACAGTAATTAGCGGATATAAGAATAAAGTTAAAGAGATTTTTTTATCTTTAATTTTTTTATAAATAAGAATTAAAAATGGAATAGTAAGAAGAAGACCATTAATTCTTGTTAAACTGGCAAAAAAACTAAATATGGCGGCTAAAAAATATTTTTTTTGGGAAAAAAAGTAAAAAAATAAAATTAAAAAAACAAAAAAAAGACTTTCGGTGTAAACGGTAATAAAAAAAAATGAAGTTGGGAAAAGAAGCAAAAAAGCCAATACCCAAGCTGATTCTTGGTTAATTTTCTTTAAATATTTTTTAAACAAAAATAGACCAAAAAGAAAACAAAGATTAGAAATTAAAAGGCCGCTTATGAGATAGTTTTGAGTAAGAAAGGTAGCTAATTTTATAAGAAAAGGATATAGAGGAAAAAAGGCTTGTTCAAACTGGTAATAGCCGTCTTTGGCAATTTTTAAATAATAAACTCCATCAAAGTTGGCCAAAGAATAGATGAATTTTGGCAAGCCAAAAGTTTTTAACGTTTCTGGGTAAGCAAAAAAACCTTGATAGGCAAGAACTTTGTCGATAAAAAGACTGATTATTAAATGAGTTACTTGAAAGAGAAAAAATACAAAAGCTACCACAAAAATATTTTAGCAGATTTAGGGGAAGAAGATTGCTTGATTTTCGTCTCTTTTTATGTTATAATATTTGCTATATGGATAATTTTAATAAGGTTTTGTCGTTTATTTTAGGGTTGGTGGTGGTGATTGTTTTTTTTGCGGTATTGACGGGCAGGCTTTCTTTAAAAAAAAGCTTTCCTTTTATTTCAACTAAGGCTACTCCTGCCGCCAAAGTTGAGGTTACCCCAACCCCAAAACCAGTTTCTTCAATTGTCGTCTCCCCAACCACATCTATTTACCAACGCTATCAGACAACAACCAAAACACCCTCTTCTATTCCTTCAACCGGCTCACCCACCCTTCTTTTACCTTTTTTTATCTCAACTCTTGCCGCTGGTTTTTATCTTCGAAAGAAAGCTTAAAAGCAAAATTGGTTCTTATTGAGTAAAGCCAGGTAGTCGTAAGACTTTTTCGCCGATAAAATTAACTAAAAAGACGGCCGAAAAGGCAAAGATCAAGCCGGCAATCGCCCCAAAAACAATTCTTTTTCCTTGATTGATTTTTTCTGGATTACTTTGTGAGGTTAAAAGAATAAAAGCTCCATACAGCAAAGAAAGAAGCGAAGCACCACCAACAAAAGAAAAGATAATGTTTAAAAGCAGTTGGACCACGCTTGCGGCCGCTCCTGGACTCTCGAAACTGCCAAGATTGGTACTGATACAGCCTAAGAAAGTATACCACCTTCCTGGATAGGGAGTGGGTGGCAGGTGGGTTTCTTCATCAACTTTTAAGGTATCGCCGACTTCTGGCTGGGAAGAAGCGTTGGGATAAAGACAAGCGCGACATTTTTCCCAGTTTTGGGGAGGCGTTTTTCCTTGGCAATAACCACAAAGATCACAGGAAGCCAAGCGATTCTGGGCAAAAATAACTTTTGGCAAAAGAATTATCAAAAAGAAAAAAAATATGGCAAGCAAAAAAAATCTTCTCATAAATTTGATTATATAAAAGATTAAAATTTTTGGTAAGATTATTTAAAATTTTTAAAGTGTTAGAATTTTGGTGTTTTTTTATTTTTTTATGTTTTATTTAAAATACCGACCAAAGACTGTTTCTGAGCTTGATAATAGTGAGGTTAAAGAAAAGCTTAAAAACATTTTAATGGGTAAAGATTTACCCCATGCTTTTTTGTTTGTGGGAGCAAAAGGAACTGGCAAAACCTCAACCGCAAGAATTTTGGCCAAAGCGGTTAACTGTTTAAACAATAAGTTTTCCCAAAAAAATGATTCGTTTGAGCCTTGCAACCAATGCCAAAACTGTTTATCAATTGATAAGTCGTCTTTTCCTGATGTTTTTGAGATTGATGCGGCATCAAACCGGGGGATAGAGGAGGCAAGAAATATCATTTATCAAACCAATTTTTTACCAATGGCCGGCCGTTTTCGGGTGTTTATTATCGATGAAGCCCATATGATTACCAATGAAGGTTTTAATGCTTTACTTAAAACTTTAGAAGAACCACCAAAAACGGCCATTTTTATTTTAGCCACCACCAATCCAGAAAAAATTCCCCAAACGATTGCCTCGCGTTGTTTTCTTTTAAATTTTGGTAAAGCCAAAGTAAAGGATATTGTTTCAATGCTTAAAAGAATTACCAAAGAAGAAAATCTTACTTTTGATGAGGAGATTTTAAAACTAATTGCCAAACACTCTGATTTATCTTTTCGAGATGCGACCAAGCTTTTGGAGGAAGTGACACGACAAAATTTAAAATCAAAAGAGGAGATTGAGGTTTTTTTGGGCGTTTTGGGACGGGAGAATTTTTTGGAAATTTTGGAAAAAAAAGATGAAAATTTAACCTTTTCTTTTTTAGAGCAGTTTGCTCAAAAAGGAGGCAGTTTTAAAAATCTAATTGAAGAGTTATTAGAAAAACTCAGGCTTTCTCTTTTGGTAAAAAAAGGTGTTTCAAATGATTTAGATTACCAAACAAAGCTTTCAGAAAAAGAGATAAGTTTGCTGATTAAACTTTTGCTTGAGGCTTATTCGAGTTTAAAAATTACCCCAATTGAATCTTTACCTTTAGAGATTGCTTTGGCTGAGTTTTATGAAAGAACAAGAGACAAAAATTCCTAAAAACGTTTTAATTTTGGGTTTGGTTTATTTTTTGCCTCATTTTTTGGTGGGATTTTGTGGACAAAAATTGGTCCGCAAGCAACTTTTTACTTTGGAGCAATCATGGCTTTCATTTCATTTTCTATCCTTTCTTTTGGTAAGTTTTGGAAAAAAATTTAATATTATGCGCTTAAATAAAAGATTGATTTTTTATCTCGCTTTGACTTTTATGCCTTTGGGTAATGGTTTGGCCAATCCTTCAATTCAAGCAATAGCATCGGAGGATGTCCCAAAAGAAGAATATGGCGGCACTTTGGGATTATTACAGTCAGTTGGATCTTTGGGGCGAATTTTGGGGCCAATTATTGGAGGCGAACTTTTTTATCATTTTGGTAAAGATATGCCATTTTTATTTACCTCAGTTATTCTGTTTTTTGTTTTTTTAAGTAATCTTAAATTGAAAGATAAATTGTTTTACCACCCTCCTCTTGACCGAAACGGTCGAATTTAGGTTGTTTTGGACATTGTCTATGACAGAACCACCAAACCACCGGCAACAATGGAGTGGGAGTAGTAAACACGTTTCCAAAAATAAGATATAATTGTCCTAATTATGGAAATGTTTAATATTAAAAAAATTCAAAAATCATCTCTTTACCAATTTGTTAATTTATGGAATCAAGGAAAAGATTTTTTAACTTCAATGCTTTTATGTTTTTTAAAAGTTTAGGATTTAAAAAAGTTGGAATTAATAGAAAAGAAAATCATTATATTTTGGAAAAAACAAATTTTAAAATTTATTAAAATTAATGGTTGGTATGAAAATCGTTGATAAATTTATTACTTTGGAAGAATTGAAAAAAATGGCAGAAGGTATGTTTGGTAATTTAGTAAAAGCGGTGGTTGATGTTGAAAAAGAGGTGATGGTGGTTGGCGGTGAACTTCATAGTGATGAGGAAAAATTGCTTTTGGAAAATGGTTCTTGCCAAAATAATCTTTGGGGTATTAACATTTATCCAGAAAAACAAGAAGATGATTTTGTTGAATTTGATTCGGTAATTAATCTTCGACCCTCACAGAATAATTACTCACGTTTTGTTGAGGATGAAAAAATCAGAAATAAGATTTTAAAAATTATTGAAAAACTCATTAAAAAATGACGACTTTTTTTAAAAAAACCGCCAAAGATTGGGGTAGACTTTCTTTAATGGAACAATTAGCCAACATTGGTGCTGAAGTTTGTCGGGCTTTACGGTTTAAAAACAAAGGTGACAAAAATGAAGCCAAAGCGGCTTTTTACCGAGCGCTTGAGCTTTTTGATTTGACTATTGCTGATGAAAAAAATCGCTTTCGCTTAAAAGAAATTTTGCGGATGCGAGAAATTTTTGCCGATTATTTTTTAGGCAATAACCCTTATCATTTTAAAGACTCGGACTTTGATAGGTATTTTCTTTTATTTAATTTAGCAATAAGAAAAAGAGTTTAGCTTGTTATACCGGCCTTCTTTTGATCGAAGCGGTCGAATTTAGGTTGGTTTGGAGTTCTTTTATGTCATCCCGAACTCGTTTTGGGGTCTCATTGCAAATTTTAAACGAGATGCTGATCCTCCGAATCGGAGGACAACATGACAACGGTGTAAGCTGCAAAATCAAGTAGAAGGAGTATACAATTAGATAAAAATTTATTAAACTATAAATATGGAAGAAAATATTTCTCAACAACAATCAGAAGCCGTTTAAACTCCCACTAAAAATACGCCTAATTCAATTTGGAAATCCAAACTTCTTTTGATTTCCGGGCGGGTTTTATTAATTGTTCTCGTCGGATTAGGTGGTTTTTTCATCGGCAAAATTCTCTCCCAACCAAAAACTCCTCCACCCTCAACAATTTATCAACTTTCCCCAACCTCAACCCCATTTCCAACTCCAACTACACAAATACCAACTCCTACTCCTAACACCGATCCAACCGCTAACTGGAAAATATATAGAAATGAAAAGTATGGATTTGAATTCAAATATCCACCATATTTAGAAATTTCTGTAAGAGAAAAACCAGATTTAGAAACCATACTTCGTGTTTACCTTAATTCTCCATCTCCCTATTTAGAATTTGCCCTAGAAATTACCTCTCTTTCTAAGTCAGATATATTAGCAAGAATGGAGACTAATCTTAAATGGGAACCAATAACTATAGGGGGGATAAGAGGTGACAAATATTCGGGGGGAGTAGGAGAAGCAGAATCTGTAAAGGGAACGAGAATTATTATCTCTGATGGCAATCTGAACTATTATTTTTCTGCAGGAACACATGATAAACAAGAAGTTATTAACCTCATCCTCTCCACCTTCAAATTCCTCGACTAAAATGGTAAATTAGGGTATGTATAACTGGTCGATGGACGAGGAAAAATTCAAAAAAAGGTATCCTAGAAAATACAAAATCTGGCGGATCGCCCAGCTTATAAACTATGGATTGGATGGGGAAAAGCTGGATAAAAAAGAGGTAAAAAAATATTGGAGGGAAATTGAATCTTGGCTTGATCCTAACAAAGCTTTATATATTAAATATCTATTATGGGGGAAAAACCATCCTCAAACCAATTCATCTTAAATTTTTGGAAGAAGCCAATAAAGTAAGTTATATCGTCAAAAATTTTTATTGGACCGGAGGCACTGTTTTATCAGAGTTTTATCTTCATCATCGAGAATCATAAGATATTGATCTTTTTATTGAAAATAAAGAAGTTAATTTAGGCGTGATTAAACCTTTTATTACTGACTTTGCGAGAAAAAACAAAATAAAAAAAGTGATCCATGTTAACTATCTTGGTTTAGAATCGTTTAAAATGGAGCTTGAGGATGGTTTTCTTTTTAAAGTTGATTTTAATTATTATCCTTTTCCTCGGATTGAGAAAGGATTAAAATGGAAAAATATTGTTGTTGATAGTCTTTTGGATATTGCTGTCAATAAAGTTCACACGATTTCAATGAAACCCCGCGCCAGGGATTTTGTTGACCTTTTTTTATCTTACAAGAAAAAAATATGATATAAATTATTTGATTTTGCAAACAAAAGCTAAGCTTGATTGGGATATTGATCGGATTCAATTGGGTCATAAATTAATGATGGTTAAAACTTTTACTGATTTTCCCAAAATGCTTGTTACTTTTTCGCAAAAAAAGATGGAAGATTTTTACTTTTCTTTAGCCAAAAGTTTTGAGAAGGAGATTTTTAAGTAAGCCGAAATTTTTCTGGATAAAACTTATCAAAACTTAATACTTTCTCCATTTGATGAGTTTCTAAAAGAGCTAAATTACCGCAGTCAATAAAAGAAATGCCTTTTTTCTTTTGATTTTTAAAAACCACCCAAGCTTTTTCCTCCAATTTATCATCTAAATTAATCACTAAAACTGGCGTTGTTTTTATTTTTTCTAAAAAATTAATTGCTGCCTTTTGATCAAAGCGATAACTTAAAACTGTGGCTGTTTCTTGAATGACTAAATTTAAAACATAGATTTCCTCATTAAGATACTTTTCTAATAGTTTTTTGGCTTTTTGATGATGAAAATCGTTTGAAACAAAAAGAGCAAAAAGAAAGTCGGAGTCCAAAAGAACTTTCATAATTTTTGATAATATTTTTTAATTTCTTCGTTAGCTTTAGTTTTGATTTTGCTTTTATAAAAACCAACAAAACCGCGCCAGTTTTTTTTATTGTTTTTTAATTTTTTAAAAAGTTCTTTTTTTATCGCTTGTCTTATTAACTCAGACACAGTTAGATTATTGGCTTTGGCTAAAAGATAAAGTTTTTCAAAATCATTATTTTCGATATAAATTTGAGTTCGTTTCATCATATAATGTATAATGTATAATGTATATTTAAAAAAGTCAAATGGATTTTTAAATAATTTTTAACTTAATCTGTTTTTCCTTGATAAAGATTGAGCCATTTTTGGAAGTTGGATAAAGAAGGGGTGGGGGAGGGAGAAGGGGAAGGGGTGGGTTGGGCGATGATTAGGGCAACTTCATCAGGTTGAAGAAGATTAAGATGGTTGCGGATTGTTTTTTCGATTTCTGAAAGACTGGTTTTTTTAAGGATTTCTGTTTTTAACCTTTGGTTTTTTTCTTTTTCTTTTTCAAAACTATTTTTATAATGCTGATAAAATTTTAACGCGTTTTGATAATTTAAAATGTTTCTTATTGAGGAAGAAAGAAGAATGAAAAAAACAATGGCAAAAAAAAGTTTTTTAAAAAAACTCATAAAAAAATTATAAGCCATTTCTCAATTTTTTAAAATTAATTTTCTTGAAATTTTAAAGAAAATAGAGTATAAAATATTTATCATTATGAGAACTACAAAAAAAGAAGAAAAAAAGGTAGATGTCTTTTTGCTTTTAAAAGATTTTCAAAAGCTTATTAAAAAAAAGCCACCGGTTAAAAAGATGGTTGAGGAGATTATGATGATGGGGCTTAAGATAAAGCCAGTTTTGGGTGATATTTCTCTTTTAGATCTTTCTAACAAAAAGATCGTTGAGGTGCTTTGGAGTTTGGGTAAGTTTGATGATTTTTTTCAAGCTTATTATGAAAAACTTTCTGACCACGAACTTTCCATCCTTCTTAAGTATTTTGATCATCTTAGAAATAAACTGCTTGTTTATTTACCAAAACCAATCTTAAAAAGTGAGAATTTAAATGATATTAGGCTAGGGATTTTTGAAATTGAAGTTCTTCGACCAACCAACCATCAAAAAAAACTCAATTAGTTTATGAAACAAAAACCAATCATTATTGATTTAGAGACCAAGTATACGTTTCGTCAGTTTACTGACCCCAAAAAATTAAAGATTTCAGTTTTAGCCATTTACGATTATGCCACTAACCAAGGAATCACTTTTTTGGAAGAAGAAATAAACAAGGCTTTTTCCTATTTTGAAAATGCTTCTTATATTATAGGATACAATATAAAAAGTTTTGATCTTCAAGTTTTTCAGGCCTATTATCCAGGAAAAGTGGAGAATTTTGCCGTTTTTGATATCTTAGAAGATGTTCGGGAGAAAGTGGGGCGGCGATTGGGGCTTAATGATCTTTTGATCGCCACTTTAAACAAAAGAAAAACCGGTCATGGACTTTTAGCAATTGAGTATTATAAAAATAAAGAATTTGATAAATTAAGAGTTTATTGTCTTGATGATGTGATTTTAACCAAAGAAATTTTTGATTATGGGGTAAAAAATAAAAAGATCTATTACTTAACACCCAGCGGCAAAGCCGAAATTACGGTTGATTGGGAAAAATATTTGGAAGGTGATAATGGAAAAAAAAGCGTTTCTTTAACTCTTCCTTTTTGATTTTTACTTACTCTCTCCTCTCAAAATAACTTTTTAAAATCTCCTTAGCAATTGGGCCGGCCATATCTGATCCTTGACCGGCATTTTCTAAAAAAACGGTTAGAACAATTTCTGGGTTTTCAAAAGGAGCAAAAACAGTAATCCAGGCGTGGGGTAAACTCTCTTTCGACTGGGATTCGGCTGTTCCGGTTTTACAAGCGGTTTGAATTTCTTGGGTTTTTTTATTGGGTAGATTGACTTTAAAATTAAAAAGCGGCCAGCCAGTACCATCAGGGGAGCAAGCTTTTTTCATTCCTTCTTTTACTAAATCAAGAGTTTTTTGAGAAAGGGGTAGTTTTTGGCAATTTAAAGAAGATTTGCCATGGCGTGTCTCTGCTTTAGATAATTTTAACAACTGTGGTGGACAAAGATAACCGTTGGTGGCAAAGACAGAAGTTAAAACGGCAATTTGAAGCGGGGTGGTTAAAAGATAACCTTGGCCAATAGAAAGGTTATAAGTATCGCCCAGATACCATTTTTCTTTTAATTTATCTTCTTTCCAAAAAGAAGAAGGAACAAGTCCTTCTTTTTCCTCAATGCCAATGCCGGTTTTTTTCCCCAAGCCAAAGACTTCTGCCCATTTTTTTATTTTTGTTTCACCAAGTTTTCCCCCCACTTGATAAAAAAAGATATCATTGGAGCGGGCAATTGCTTTTAATACATCAACCACCCCATCGGTTTTACCATATTGAAGATAGTACCAATTACCAAAAGTTAACGGTCCAAGTTGTAAAATTCCTTTATCCTCAATTTGAGTTTTTTCATCAATGGTTTTTTCTTCTAAGGCAGCGGCGGCAACAACCAATTTAAAAACAGATCCAGGTGGATATTCCCCCTCTGAGGCGCGGTTAAAAAGTGGTTTTTTTTCGTCGGCAAACAATCTTTCAATCACCTTTTTTTCTTCATTTTCAAAGGCTTGGGGATCAAAAGAAGGAGAAGAGACAAAGACAATCACCTCGCCCGTTTTTGGCAAAAGACCAACTACCACCCCCTTTTTTTCTTTGATCAACTCATAAGCTTTTTTTTGAAGATAAAAATCTAAAGCCAGTTTTAAATCCTTACCATTTTCTGGGGGGACGATGGCGACCGTTTTTAAAAATTTTCCTGAAGCATCAACCTCAATTAATTTTTTTCCTTTTTTTCCGCGAAGTTGGCAGTCAAATAAGGCTTCAACTCCCTTTTTCCCAACCTTGTCGCCAATTTTTATTTTGTTTAAACAGGTATCGGTTTTTAAATCATCGCTATTTGCCAAGCTTCGATAACCAACTAAATGAGCCAATGTTTCTCCTTCATAATAAAGGCGTTTGGAAACAAGGCGATTTTCTTCTTCTTTGATATTTGCGGCTAAATTTTTAACTAAGATAAGACCTTTTCGATCAAGAATCTTTCCTCTTTGGGGTTCAATTGTTATTTCTTTTATTCGGTTTTTTTCGGCCAGTTTTTGATAATAACTGCCTTTTATAATAGTTAACTGAAAAAGGCGAAGAAAAAAGACAAGAAGGCTAACAAAAATTAAAAAAACAAAACCAAAAAACAAAGTTTCTTTTTCTTCTTCCTTTTTTTTAAAATAAAAGGGATTGGTTTTAATTTTTTTGAAAAATAAGGCGGACATAAGACAAAAAGTATTATAAAATAAAATCATGATCTTTTTGAATCTTAAAACCTACAAAGAAGCCACCGGAGAAAAAGCCGTTAAACTTTTATCTTGCCTTAAAAAGATAAAAACGAAGGTAAAAATCATTCCTATCGCTCAAGCGACCGATATTTACCGGATTAAAAAAGAGTTGGGGATTGAGGTTTGGGCCCAACATGTTGATCCAATTGATGAGGGAAGGGCGACCGGTTATATTTCGGCTTTTTCTTTAAAAGAAGCCGGTGCTTCTGGAGTTTTGATTAATCACAGCGAACATAAATTAGAAAAAGAGGCGATTATTTTTATCCTAAAAAAAGCCAAGGAAAATAATTTAAAAACTTTACTAGTTGGTCATACAAAAGAAATGGTTTTGGAGTTTGATAAATTATCAATTGATTTTTTAGCGTATGAAGATGAAAGATTAATCGCCACTGAAACATCAATTTTAGAAACCCAATCTTCAATCATTAAAAACTTAGCGCAAGAATTAAATCATCCTTTAATTGTTGGAGCAGGAATAAAAAGTGGGGAAGATGTGAAAAATGCTTTAATTTGTGGCGCCAAAGGAGTCTTAATTGCCAGTCATTTTGTTAAAGCAAAATCGCCAGAAAAAATAATAGAAGAACTTATCTCTTCTTTTTACGCCTCAACATAATCGCCAAACACCAAACACCTAACATCTAACTTATAACTTCTAACACCTTAAAAAAAGGGGTAACGGGGGACGGATAACGCGAAACGGGTAACATTAAACATTAAACGTTAAAATTCTATCTTAAAAACGGCCACATCCAAGATAGAATAAAATAGAAATAAATATAGATTGGTTAAGATAAGAAAAGATTGAGAGTTTTACCTTTTTGTTGCGATCGCATTAAATTAGTAAAGTTTTGGGTGATTTTTTTAAAGAAGAGAGATTAAATAAAATAAATAAAAAAGTTGACAAAATTAACAAACGATCGCCTACTTAATTTGTCAACTAATAAATAATCTTTTTCTTAATTTCCTAATTTCTTCATCTCCCAATCTCTACTTATCTCCATTAATCTCTATTAATCTCAATAAATCTCTACTTATCTCCATTTATCTCTATTTATCTCAATGTATCTCTTTCTTATAAACGTTTAACTTTTTTTCCGATTTATCCGAATTTTTCCGATGTTTGCCGATTTATCTGGTTTATCTGACTTCTATTTGCATAATTCACATCTTTATTTGTATCATTCGTATTGTATCTTAACTTTCTCAACCGGAGAAAAATCTTCATAAAATTGGGAAATGGCGGAAAAATATTTTTCCTTATGATAAATAAAAACCTTATCAAAACCAGGATTTTTAAAGTCAGAAGGGCCAACCGGGGAGGCTAAAATTATTGTTTGAGGTTTTTTTGTTTTTAAAAAATAAAAGGCAGCACAGACAGTTGCGCCCGTGGCTATTCCATCATCAACTAAAATCACGGTTTTATGTTTTAAAGTTTCAAAAATTTTTTCGTTGATGTTAAATTTTTGACAGTAAGAAAAAAACTTTTGTTTCGCTTTTTCTAATTGTTTGTTGATTTCTTCTTTTGGAAAAAAGTAAAGATTTAAAACCTCTTTTTCCCAATAAATTTGAGAGAAACAAAAAGCACCAATTGCTAATTCTTGATTTTGGGGTGAGGCAATTTTGGCAACAGGAAGCGGTAAATTTTTTGTTTTAAATTTTTCGGCTATCGGCACACCAACAATTACCCCACCTCGCAGCAAAGAAACAACAATGATTTCTTTTTTATCTTTTATTTTTTTAAAAAAATTGTCTTGAGCAAGAAAGTTAGCCAGTTTTTTTCCAGCATCAATCCGGTCTTTAAAAATTACCATCAACTAATATTTTATCAACAAATACCAAACATTAAAAACTTTAATTTTTTTTAAATTTGGTATAAAAACATAAAAAAAATAAAAAAAAGTAATATATAATTAAACCATATGAAAAAAATCTTTATCGAAGAAACGCCAAAAATGGTAGGACAAGTGGTTGAGCTTTATGGCTGGGTTTCATCAAAAAGAGACCACAAAAAAGTGGTTTTTATTGATCTTCGCGATCGAAGCGGTGTAGTGCAAATAGTTGGTGGTGAGGAGTTTAAGAAGTTATCTTTAGAAGATGTGGTTTATGTGCAAGGAGAAGTAAAACAGCGACCAAAAAATCTAGTCAATCCAAAAATAAAAACCGGTACTGTTGAGATTGAGGCGAAGGAAATAAAAGTTTTAAGTCAAGCCAAACCGATACCTTTTCCCATCGATAGCGATGGTTATCAAATCGATGAAGAAATAAGATTAAAATACCGCTATTTAGACCTGCGCCGAGAAAGACTAAAAACCAATCTTCTTCTTCGCTACCAATTTATCAAAGAAATTCGTCATTTTATGGATGAGAAGGGATTTTTGGAAATTGAAACCCCAATTTTAACTAAAGCTACCCCTGAGGGTGCCCGTGATTTTATCGTTCCCTCGCGTCTTCAGAAGGGAAAGTTTTACGCTCTTCCTCAATCACCTCAGCAATATAAGCAGCTTTTGATGGTTGCTGGTTTTGAAAAATACTTTCAAATTGCTCGTTGTTTTCGCGATGAAGATCCAAGAGCCGATCGCGCTTATGGCGAGTTTACCCAACTTGATATTGAAAAATCATTTACTACCCAAGAAGAAATTCAAAGTTTAATTGAAGAACTTTTGGCAAAACTGATTAAGATCGTTTTTCCCAAAAAGAAAATTTTAAAAATTCCTTTTCCAAAAATTCCTTATTACGAGGCGATTTTAAAATATAAATCTGATCGACCAGATATTAGAGAAAAAAAAGATGAAAATATTTTAGCTTTTTGCTGGATAGTTGACTTTCCTGCTTTTGAGTGGAAGGAACAAGAAAAAAAATGGGACGCCACCCATCATCCATTTACCGCACCAAAAAAAGAAGATTTACCCTTTTTAGAAAAAGGTGAGTATGAAAAGGTCAGAGCCGATCAGTATGATTTGGTTTTGAATGGTTTTGAGGTTGGCGGTGGCTCAATTCGAATTACTGATCCCAATCTTCAAACAAAGATTTTTGAAATTATGGGTCACACTAAAAAACAAGTCGAAGAAAAATTTGGACATCTTTTGGAAGCTTTTTCCTATGGAGTGCCGCCGCATGGGGGGATAGCTTTGGGATTAGATCGGCTTTTACAGGTAATTTTAAATGAAAAGTCCGTTCGCGAGGTGATTGCTTTTCCGGCTTCTTCTGGTGGAAGAACAGCGGTTATGGATGCCCCATCCTCAGTTGACGAGGAACAGTTGAATGAGCTTGGGATTGAAATAAAAAATTCAGATAAATCGGGAAAATTCGGCTGATATCAGAAAAATTCATATAAATCGGTAACTATCGTAAAAATTCGGATAAACCAGAAAAAATGAATTGTTTTACGTTAAACATTTAACATTTACGTATGATTCGGAAAAGGTTTCTCTTTCTTTTTGTTTTTTACACCCTTCTTTTTCTTTTTTATCCGGGTGATTCTTTTTACTTTCATATTTTTTCTTATCATCGAGAAATTTTTGCTAAGAAAGAAGGAAAAAAGATTTTCTATAAAATCAGTCCTGTTCCTTTTCGAAAAACAGAAGCTTTTCCTTTTTTGACGGCTCAAGGAGTCTATGTCTTAGATCTTCCTTCATTTACACCCGTTTTGGAAAAAAACGCTAAAGAGAAGTTTTTGCCGGCCTCAACTGCCAAGATAATTACCGCCTTGGTTGCTTATGATGTTTATAAACCTCAAGTGGTGATTGAGGTAAAGAAAGTTGTACCATATGGGCAAACAATGGGATTGGTTTTGGGAGAGAAAATTACTGTAGAAAATCTTTTGTATGGAATATTGGTTCATTCGGCCAATGACGCCGCCTATGTTTTAGCCGAAAATTTTGGTTACCAAAAATTTTTGGATTTAATGAACAAAAAAGCCAAAGATTTAAAAATGGAAAATAGTCATTTTGTTGATCCTGCTGGTTTAAGTGAAGATAAAAACCAGTACGCCACCCCTTTTGATTTAGCTTTGGCCGCAAGAGCCATTTTAAAAAATCCTTATCTTTCGAAAATGGTTTCTTTAAAAGAAATTGTGGTCTCAGACGTTGATTTTTTGTATTTTCATCGCTTAGTCAATGTAAACAGACTTTTAGGTGAAGTGCCGGGGGTTGGGGGAGTAAAAACCGGTTATACTGAAGAAGCAGGTCAAAATTTGGTTTCTTTTTATAAAAAAAACAATCATCAGTTTATCATTGTTGTTCTAAAGAGCGAGGATCGATTTTTGGATACCAAAAATATTATTGACTGGCTTTCTTGGAATGTGGATTATTTGACTGATTTAAGATAGTCTTTTAAAGCTTCTTTAATATCGGGAAAGGCCAATTTTTCCCAAGGGATTTTGTTTTTGGGAAAAAAATTAATCGATAAAACATCATCAGCCGCTTTTAGTTTTTTTATCTTTTTATTACTAATTTTTTCAAAAAAAACAAGACAAAGCGGTTGATAGTTTATCCCTTTGTATGGATAAAAACAAATATAGGTGCCCAAGAATTTTGGTTCTTTTATTTCAATTCCAAGTTCTTCTTTAACTTCACGAACGATTGATTTTTCGGCTTTTTCATTAAAATCAATAAATCCGCCCGGCAAATCCCAAAACCCCTTTTTTGGCAAAAACTTTCTTTTTCCAAAAAGAATTTCGCCATTTTTATTTTCTAAAATTATTGCCACCGTGGGTACTGGATTTAAATAAAAATGAAAACCACAGGCTGAACAGTCTAAGATTTTTTGATTGGTAATTTTTAGTTTTTCCTTACAGGTTGGACAGTATTGAAATTTTTTGGTCATAAAAATTATTCAAAAACTTTTGCTCCTAATTTTTTGGCTAAATTGCGATAAAAATTTTTTAGTTGACTGAGTTTTATGGGAGTAATCATTTTTGGTAAAGAAGTAAAGTCATCAATCTTAAGAAAATCTTGGGCTAAAAGAAGAATATCAATATCTAATTTTTTAAATTTTACTTCAGCACTATAAAGAAGATCCCAAATACTATATTTTTTTTTCAATAAAAAATAGAGATCAACAAAGTCTTTTATATCGGTTCGTTGATTAATGGTAATAAGCTTATTAGTGGCAATATCTTTCAAACTATCAATTTCAATGTTTTGATATTTTATTCCTTTTTCAAGTCTTTTGTAAGGGTAAAAGCCAAAGTCAATTTTTAAACTAATGTTTTTGGGAAAAGTAATATTAAAGCGATAGACAACTTCAACAAAGTGTGAGGAAAAAGAAAAATGGTATTGTTTACTCAATTTACTCATTAAAGCGAAAATAATTTCTTGATCGATTTCGTTTTCCGAAAAAAAATCTAAATCTTCAGAATAGCGATGATGAAGATAAAACTCAGAAAGAACAGTACCACCGGTAAAATAAAAGTTTTTTCTAAGATAATCGTTTTCTCCTATACCGGCCAGAATAATTTTTTGTTCTTTGGTGAGGATTGAGGTTTTTTCCATATTAAAAGTTCTAATAATCTTTGAGCTTTGGGATTTAAATTTAATTTATCCCAATACTTTTTAACAAGTGATAGTTTAATCTTTTCTTTTCCTGGGCCATAGTTGATCATTCTTTCTAGGATTTTTATTCTTCCTTCTTCAGTCTTTTTTAATTTGTCATAATCATAGTCCCAAAGATAGGGTTTTGATTTTTGGCGTTTCATAAGGATAGTATATCATTTTTCGCTTTGCTTTATTTTTATTTTTTGATTAAAATAAACTTATATGGCAGATCCTAATGAATCAGGAAAAGGAGGGATAGATGAGATAACCAAAGTAGTTGAAGCGGCCAAGGAAGAAGTGAAAAAAGAGATTGAGGCAGCCAATAATTCATCCAATCCTGATCAAGAAAAAAGAAGACTGGGTGAAAAAATTAGGGAAGAATTGGAAAGAACAAAATTAGCAGCACAAGAGGCGGTATCTGATGAAGCTGAGGCAAGGATAAGAGGACGGTTACCCTATAAGAAAGAAGAAGGAAAAAAAGTGCTTGCGGCTTTAACCAAAGCGGTTGAGGCAGTTCGCCAAGGAATTGATCCAAGTTATATCGCAAAAACAAAAGAAGGAGCGGCAGTTTTACAAAAAATTGCCCAAGAAAGAATTGATTTTACTCCATCAACTGCTTCAGCGATTGAGTATTACTTTGGCGATTATTTGTTTGGTGATAAAAGCCTAATTGATCCATCGTCGAGAAAAATAAGTGAAGAGGTGGTTAAAAAATTTTCTGAACTTAAGCAAGTCAATCAAATAGCAGCGGAAAAAATTGCTCAAGCAATCGAAAATGCAGCCACTGAAATGGGAATATCAAAAGACGAAGTTAGAGAAAAATTAAATATGAAAAAAGACGAAGCACATTCAATTTCTCCAGAATTAGAACAGATACCACCAGAACTTAAAAATAATTTACCTCTTGATAAACCAGAAATAAAAGAAATAGTTGAAGCTTTGTTAACTCCTGAAAATTTTGTTAAGTATGTAAAAAAACATCGCGAAAAAATGATTCAAGAAAAAAAGAATTCTTTAGGAAGAGATTTGAATAGTAGTGAATTATTGAAAGTTGATGAAGAATTAAGTTATCATATAGAAGAGTCGATCGTTGATTTGGTGGCTGAGCTTTATAATAAAGCCGATGCCGATCCAAGCTATGTAAGGATACCTTTTCATGAAGTAGAAAATATTGGTTATTTTCAAAGCCTGCAAACAGCATATAACACTTTATCAACCCGAATCCAACTTATTGGAAGAACACTTTCTGAAAGAGATGATTTGAAAGATATTCATTTTTTTTCCGGTTTTTCTTCTTATAAAGAAGGAACAAGAAAAGTTGGCGATAATGAAATTAATTATTCAGTAATTGATCCTATAAGAAGAGCAAGATCTATTTCCTTACCCGATTTCTTTAGGATTATTAATTTAGAGATCTCACATTTTAGAGAATTAAGAGAATTTACCCATAATGCAAGAATTGTTTTTCGTTTTCCAACTGGCGGACAAGAAAGCGCTTGGGCTCAATTATCATCTTATGCCAATAAATTGATGACCTCTTCAGATTTCGATCATATTTCGTTTCTTCCTCATTCAGAGGTTTATCATGATGCCTTACAAATTTATACTGGTCTATTACAGGAAGAATTAGCAAAAAATGACTGGATATTAGAACCAAAACTATTTGCTCCTGATGATAAAGATGGTTTAAACAAAGTTGAAAGAGATACATTGAGAATTTTAGAGGAAAGATATAAAGGTGAAAAAAATAGCTATCAAATAAGATCGGCTTTTTCTTTGGCTCAAGGAGTAGCAATGGCTATTCTTTTAACCGAACCAGAAACAATTGCTAATGCCGATCCAAATTTAAAACACAAAATAGGACCAGATGGTAAACCAGTGATTGATCCAACTTATCTTGGGGAATGGCTTTCTGACACTGTGGTTACCGGAGTTTTAAATCCTTTTGTGAGAGGACATTTAAGATGGATGTCAGAATCGACGGTTGGTGGTCCTTTAGGATATTTGCCGATTCCTGACCCTAAGTTAGTCAAAAAATGGCGAATGGGTATTTGGGATCATAATGAAGCGATGAAAAGTATTGAAAAATTTCAGCGACGATTTTTTGAAGGAAAAAAATCAGGATTACCTGAAGGTTATTTAACCCTTTTTGACATCAGAAATCCAGGAAGAGTAGGAAGTCATGCGACTCGAGGTGGATGGCGTTGGGAAGAATCTTATCAAGGTTTGCTTTACAATTATGATGGACCTGAGATTAAAGAAGCAGATATTTTAACAAAATGGCGAAGGTTAGAGGCAGTTGGTTTTGAACCATGGCTTCATTTTTCTGGAATTATAAAAAGCAAATTTGCGGATTTAATTAAAAAAAATCCAACGTTTTTTGAATACGTTTATAATCGTTACTTTAATGGAATTTATGATAAAAATCAATTAGAGGAAAGAATTAAAAATAATCCTCAAGAAGTAGTGGAAGAGATTGCGGTAAGATTTTTAATTCAGCGGTTACCAGCAAAAATTATTACCGAGGAAAGAACTAGATTTTCAAGCGACCAAAAACGTTTGTGGGAAATTTTAAGAACAAGATGTGGTTTTAGTTTTCAACAAATGGATCAAGCGGTTAAAGACTTAATTTTAGCTCAGACAAATCTTCGAAGGGAGATGTCTAAGAAAATGAGGGAAAATGAAAAATTAGGTAAGGACATCGGTTTTTTAGAGGGTGATTTTTTTCTTAGTGAAGCAACTTTAGAAAAGTACTTAAATGAGTCGCAGATGGCAGAGATTGATGAATTAACAAAACAACAACGAATAGCTAATTTAAAAAATTTGTTAAAAGAGTTTAATTCTTATTTTAATCCTTTTGGTGATGGTAAAGGAAAATATTTTGAATGGATAAAAAAAATTCGCGGTGGCCGATCGGCCATTCCTTTTGCTTTGGCTTCAGAAGAGGTTGATTATCGTTATCTAACCCTTCGTACTACTGGCATGACAACAATAAAAAGAGTTTTAGGAGATACGGCTAGAGTTGATCAAGTTTTGACTCCTGTCTATGGAAAGTTATTATCGATTTTAAAGGCAACCGCTATATCAGGGAAAAAAGATATTAGCGAGTTGGTAAAATTGATTACTGAGGTTAAAAAAACATTTGAAGGAGTTCATGGAAAAGAGTATGCTAATGAAATAGCTTGTTATATGGCTTATTTAGCAATATCTTATTTTAAAAAAGATACATTTGCTAAGCCTCTCAATGGATTAGCAGGAATTGGTCAGATTACTTCATTAGCGGCTGAATTTGCTGGAGGAGCAGGAAGAGTTTGGGAGTGGGATTCAAGAGATATTGGTCGATTTATTTTTTCTTTGGAGCAATCGGGCGCTTTAGAAAAACAACCCTATGATTTAAGTAAAATACCTCAGTATGAAGGAATTAAAATTTTTGGGAAACAATTACCAACCGAGATTAATTTATCAAAATGGCTTGGGGAAAAATTAGGAAGAAAAGATGATAAAGGTCAAGTAATTCCAATTAAATTTTTTGGTCGCGAGATTAAGATAAGGTTACCTAAAGTAAGAAAAAAAGATTTTAATATTTACTCAGAAACACTTAAACGGATGGCAGGGGGAGAGTTTATTCACAAACTTTGGGATGCGGTAAATACAGTAATTCCAATTGCCTTGGCGGTTTTACTTATATTTTTAATCCAAAAAGCAATAAAACAAGAATTTGGTCAAAAAAAATAGTTATAATGAAAGTATGAGACTTTTCATTAAAAGATTTTTTAATTTTTTTTTACTTCTTTTGATTTTGTTAAGTATTTTTTCTTTTAATGTCTTTTCTCAACAACCAACTCCAACTCCAGAAGAAGGAACACTGGGTGGAAAGTGTAAATCAGCTAATATCGATATTAGTCAAATAAATATTCCTAAAATTTCCGGTCCTGAAGATAGTTATGATAAATGGGGATGTATTGATCTTCTTTTTGTTAAATTATTTTGTGTTTCTGATATTCTTAGTTCCTCTCAAAAATCCGCGGTTGATTTTTTAGATCGGGTGGGAGTTTTAAGTCAATTCAGCGCTTTGGGGGTTTGTGAACCGGGTCTTGAACCATCAACTTTAGATATTAAAGACCCAAATTGTATTTGTATTAATCCAAATGATAAAGACCTGGCTCGGATAAGTGATATTTTATGCAATCGTTATATTAATCAAGAAAAACCAGCTTCGGAAAAATTAAAATCAAAAGAATTTGTAAGCTGTTCTAATTGTTTTGCTAATGGTGGTTATTGGTCGGGGTTGGGGTGTATTTATTTTTCTAACTGGCAGACTTTTTTTGAAAAAAATGTTTTTGGGTTGCTTATTGGTTTGGCTGGGATAATATCTTTGTTTTGTATTATTTATGCTGCTTTCCAAATTCAAACCTCTTCTGGGAATGCCGAAAAAGTAAAAAAAGCCCAGGAGCTTTTAACTTCTTGTATTATGGGCTTGATGCTTATAATTTTTTCTGTCTTTATTTTAAAACTGATTGGGGTTGATATCTTAAAGATTCCGGGATTTAGTAGTAAATAAAACGATAATTTTAATATTGACTGGTAAAAAAATCGTGCCACAACTACTTTGTATAGATAAAAAATATCTTTAAGCAAGAAATATTGAAAAAGATTAAGGATTAAGTTTGTGGATTTGTACCTGTTCCTTGCCCTGGAGAAACCTGACTTGTATTTAATGTATTCTGAATAGTCTTTGACGCGTCTCCTTGTCCTTTAAAAAGCTTTTGCAAAATTCCACCTTGGCCTAATAAAAATTGATACGGAGTATAAAATTGTCCTGCAGCTCCGAGAGCTCCACCAACAATTGCGCCGGCTCCCGCAGTAAAGGCGCCAAAATTTAATCCTAAAGGCATCGGTTTAACGCCAGTCATTTCTTTTAAAGCTTTTATTAAATCGGGTGTCATAAACAAAATACCCATTGAGATAATTATTCGGATATATTCTGGATTGACAGAAATTAAAAATGGCGGAAGCCAAAAATTACCCTGGCTTGGTGGTTGATTAAGAAGGATTTGGCTAATTAGTATCATAATTATAAGAAGAGGCCAAGTAGCTAGGTTTAAAAGTAGATTTTTTACCCAAGAGGAAAAAATTGATTTGCCAGGAATCATTTCCGCGGCAAGAATCACTGGAGAAAAAAATATTAGAAGAATAATTTGAATGTAAGAATATAAAAGCATAAAAAAGATACGGAATAATAAATAGAGTAATGTAAAAACTAATATTATAGATACAACAATCCAAAATAAAATATTATAAAAAAATATTCCTAAAACTATTTCTATAACAAGAAAAATAAAAATAACAACTATACCAATGAAAGTTTGACCTCCAAGATGCTTAAAGTTTTCTTTTATTAAGTTAATAAACCAACTCCAATTTAAACCTCGATTTAAAACACCACCTACACTACTTGTTACGATGGGCAGAAATGTAGTAGGAGGTATAATAACAGCAAGTATTCCTGTAACAATATTTCTTAAATATTCTGGGATTATTCCAACAATAGAAGATGATAATTTAAGAATGTTGAAATTACTAAAACTTACTCCTGTTACATATTCCCATATACCCCAACTTGTTGAAAAATAAAAATTTTTTAAAATTTCTTGTGGTTGACCAGCAAACCAAGTGGGAGGATTTTGGACATTACTAAAAAAAACTGCAATTATTCCAATAGAGATATAAGTCAAATCAATCAAAAACCCAGCAATGGGAAAGGAAAAAGTGATAAGAAGAAGGGCAACCACAATTTTGGGAAGGGAGTTTTCAACGGAAATAACAGTTTGTGGGTTGATTTTGGCGCGAAACATAATCATAAAACCAATTGCAATTAAAACCAAAACCAAAAGCATATAAGAAATATCCCGAAAAACTTTCCAGATATTAATGAAAGGTTTTATCGCAGCAAAACCAATGCCTTCGGCGGCATAGGTTTTTGGGACAAAGCCTGCGTTTTGCAGCCCCGAATAGGCCCAATAGATTCCAGAGGCTGGTGGATTGGCATAGGGAAGAACGATAAGATTGGTTACAAAGCCAAAAAGGGAGTGATTAAAGTTTTTATCTCCATCTTTTGGATTATTAGTACAAGCTTCACCAATAAGGCCACAAAGCATCGACCGATACAAGGCAATGGCAATTTTTCCCTCCTGGGTATCTTTGATCTTTGGGTCATTTATCACTTTATAAATCTCCTCTCTATTTTTTTTCACCGGATCAAAAGTTGTTTTTGGTTTATCTTTGTTTATAAAATGGAGAAAAAGAGAAATGACGATAAAATAAACGGCGAGGACAATAAACGCTTTTTTTAAAAAACCAAGGATTTTTTTTAAACCTAAAAGATAAAAAGAAAACATAAATTGATTGTATAATAATTAAAAGAGCAAAGTCAAATTTATTGAAAAATGAATTGATCTTTTGGGATTGAAGGATAATTATTTTTTAACCAGTCATCAAATTTCTTTTGACTATCTTCGTGAGGCGGATTTAATTTAACAACAAATTTATCATTATCATAATCAAAGTCAATGGCAAAATCATTTGTTTTTAAAGGCAGTTTTTGCATTAGGGATAGTTTTTGCCTCGAGAAATCAACCATTTCTTGAGGAATAGGCTCTTCTTTTACTCCGGTAAATTCTATCGGTGTTAGATCGGGAGTGATGCTTTGATCAATAATTGGTGTAATAGAAGTAGGTATAGGCGTCAGCCTAGTTTGAGACTGTTGATAAGTTGTTTGATAAGTTGTTGGCACAGGCGGATAGGTGGGTGTAGGATTAGAGGGTGTTTGATTAGTTGTTTTTTTACTATTTTGAATAAAAAGAGTTAAAATTGAAAGAGCAATGACTAAAGATAAAAGAGAAAGAACAATTACTAAATATCGATTTTTATTATGTTCCATATTATTTATAATAACAAATTTTATTTCTTAACCGCAAGAAGAACTCTTATTTTGGGAAAAGGATAACGGACTTTGTGATTGATGGGTTTTGGAAGTTTGATATCATAGGCTGGGTCATAGGCCCAGATATTTAGACTTTCATCAATTCTAATGATCCAAAAATAATGTCCACAACCATTTTCACAAAAATTAGCCAAAGCAAAAAAAGTCCAGCCAGACTTTTGGTAATTTTTAATAATTTCCCCAAATTGAGTCATTAATTGGTCGATAGTTCTTATTCGGTTGTCTGCAAAAATAGTAGCTATTTTTAGATTATAACTTTTTAAGATGTTTTGACCATGAAAATAATAAGAACCACTGGGACCTAAATAATAGCCGTTTTTTCTATATTCTTGAACTACCAAGGGAGGGTTGATGTTTTTATCTACATAAGAAGCCAAAATCATTGCGACCGTGGTTGGACCACAGCCAGCTTTACAAATAGTCCCACCTTGAGGAAGAGGATAATTGTCATATGGGCCCTTACATTGTGGATAGTAAATTAAACCATTAACATCAGGAGTAACTTTAAAATCAGGAATAATTTTAATATCAGGAGTAACTTTAATATCAGGAAAGTTAGAGATGTTTAAAGAATAATCTGAAGGATTGACTTGATTTTTTTGATTAGGGGGTAAAGTATTTTCATTACCACCGAGACCAAACATTATCTTTAATAAATCAACTAAAATTTCAAGACCGTTATTACTATTGACGAGAGGAGTAATTGTTAGTTTAGGTGAGGGAGTAATTGTTTGCGCTTGATTTTTTGATAGAGGAAAAAAAAGAAAAGAAAAAAATAAAACAAAAAAGATAAGGATTTTTTTCCTCATAATTTTAATGTAGCAAAAAACCGATTTTGATTGCAACTTTAAAAAAATATTATTTAGTGGGTGAGATGTAAATGACTTTTATCCCTTTTTCTTCCGGGATAGGAGAAAGAATTTTGTTTTTTTCCTGAAGAAAGTTATAAATCACAAAAACAATAAGCGCTAGTCCAAAAGCAATTAAAATTAAGCCAATTGTTTTTTTCATAGATTAACTTTTTCTTTGACTAAATAATTGGGTCGTTTTTGGATTTCTTGATAGATTTTGCCTACATACTCCCCAATAATCCCGATGGTTATCAGTTGGACTCCACCCAAAAAAACAATGGCAAAAAAAAGGGAGGCCCAGCCAGGCAGCCAATCGCCTTGTTTTAAGACAAAGTGTTGAAAAGATTTAACGATTATTATTAAAATCGCAAAAAAAGAGGTTAAAAATCCCAAATAGGTGGCCAAACGCAAAGGTTTGATTGAAAAAGCGGTTATTCCTTCCAAAGCAAAATTTACCATTTTTGGCAAAGGATAATGAGTTTTTCCAAAAAGACGTTTTTCTCTTTTAAAATAAACAAAAGTGGAGGGAAAGCTTGGCCAGGCAACCAGGCCTCTTAAGAATCTTGGTTTTTCGCAAAGTCCTTTTAAAAACTCAACGACCTTTCGATCAAGAAGACGAAAATCACCAACATCGGAAGGAATAGGAACATCAGAGACAAAGTTTAATAAGTTATAAAAAATTTGGGCGGTTATTTTTTTTAAAAAAGAATCGACTTTTCTTTCTTCTCTTTTAGCATAAACCACTTTGGCTCCCTTTTGCCAGGCCTCAATCATTTTGGGAATAATTTCTGGTGGGTCTTGAAGGTCGGCATCTAAGGAAATAATCACATCGCCTTTGGCATGCTCATAGCCAGCAAAAAGAGCCATTTGATGGCCAAAATTTCGCAAAAAAGAAATGAGTTTTATTCTTTTCTCTTTTTTAGCTTCATTCTTTATCACCTCTTCAGTCTTATCGGTTGAACCATCACTGACAAAGATAATTTCAAAGTTATATTTTTTAACAACCTTAAGAAGTCGTTTTAAAAGAGGCTTAATATTTTTTTCCTCATTAAAAACGGGGATAATAATAGAAAGAAAAAAGTTGTTCATGGTAAAGATAATATTGTTAGCCCTCCATATCTTACTTCAACGCTAAAATTTAACGCTTTTTTCTCCCGTATTTTAAGAGCATCTTTGGAGGGCATAAAAGTTCGCATCCTACTATTATCGGAAAATAATTTTAATGTTACGGGGCCGGGAGTTGAACCCGGTCTACGAGATTATGAGCCTCGTGTGCTACCGTACACTACCCCGTAAAAGTATTATTTATTATAACATATCTAATCTAAGGTGTTAACCTCTTTATACTTTTTATTTTATCTAAATCAAGATCATAAGAATAAATTTCTTTTAAATCATTTTCTTTTGTATAAGCGGCAAGATAGGCGTCAATCCAGTCAATATTGTGTTTTTCAAAAAAACTTAAGGCGGTAATCATCACTTTTTTATTACATTTAATTGAAGGAAGATGAATTAAAGCAGTAATTTTTTTAACGATGTCTTTTTTTGGCTCTTTATAATAAGAAGACAAAACCCAGATAATTTCGGCAATCGTGACATCAGTTAAGATCAAAGTTTCGTTGGAACGAATGAGTTTTTCGATAGCATTAGTTTTTTCTTTATCATCATCAACTAAAAAACGGATGATGATATTGGCATCAAGGACTTTTTCCATAGCGTTTTTTTAATTGGTTTTTAGCGCTTTGGCGCATTTTTTTTATATCAAATTTTTTTTTTGACTTGATTGAACCGCGAAAATCAAAAAATGAAGGTAAAGGTGAAAGAATCACTTTTTCTTTTTCTAAACTAAAAGCGATTTTAGTACCTGAAATAAGGTTTAATTTTTGACGGATAAAATAGGGGATAGTCACTTGCCCTTTTTGGGTGATGGTTGATGTTTGTATCATACAGTAATACTTATACCATAGAGTATTACTTAAGTCAAGAGTAAGACGGTTCTTTTAAAAATTTGGTTGGTGAAAGATGGAATAATTTTTTAAGGTCGTTGTCAAAGTAATTTTTTTCAAATTAAATTAAATTTTATTTTCGCATTAATTTTTTTCTTTGATATTTTTTTATAACTTATATCCAATTTTTTGCAAAAAATCTTTCCTTTGTTTTTTATCCTCTTTACTTTCTACCCCAAAAGGTGTTTGACTATCAACCACGCCTAAAATGGCTTTTTCTTATTTTTATAAACATCCTCAATTGTTTTATTAAAATCATCTTGGGCAAGGATAAAGTTTAAACAAGCAGGGGTGGAGGGAATCGAACCCCCATCAAAGGTTTTGGAGACCTCTATTCTACCATTGAACTACACCCCCTGTGCTCCCAGGCTGAGTCGAACAGCCATCAGAGGTTCCGCAAACCCCTATTCTATCCATTGAACTATGGGAGCATTTATTATATATTTTATCAAAAATAGGTTAAAATATATAAGTATGGAAAATTGTATTTTTTGCCAAGTAGTTTTGGGTAAACTGCCTTGCTTTAAGGTGTACGAAGATGCGGATTTTTTGGCCTTTTTAGATATATATCCCCGAGTTGAAGGTCATACTCTTGTTATTCCCAAAAAACATTATCGTTGGGTTTATGATGTTCCCAATTTTGGTAATTATTGGGAGGTGGCATTAAAAATTACCAAAGCGATGAAAAAAGCTTTTAACCCTTACTTTATCACTTATGTCACTCATGGCTTACAAGTGCCTCATGCTCATATTCATATTTTGCCTCGAAAAAAGGGGGAAGAAGAGTTTGTCCCCGAGGTTAAAAACATAAACCAAGATTCTTTAAGTAAAATTGCCGAAAAAATAAGAAAAAATATTTAATTTTAAAATGCCATCTAAAAATAACGATTTTGACTTTAAGTTAGTTTATCACCTTGTTTCCTTAATTCCAAAAGGCAAAGTTTTAACTTACGGCAAGGTAGCAGAAATTTTGTCGATTAAATCACCTCGATTAATTGGTCGAATTCTTCATCAAAACAAAAATCCAAAAAAAGTTCCATGTCACCGGGTGGTTTTTGCTGATGGCGCGCTTTCAAAATCTTATGTTTTTGGTGGATTAAAGGGACAGTGTCTTAGATTAAAAAACGAAGGAATCGAATTCTATCCAGTAAACGGCCGCTTTCAAGATAGAATAAAAGTTAACTTAAGAAAAAGTCTTTGGCAAGTGAATCAGGTTTTAAAAATTTATTTTTTTCTTCTTAAAATTTTTTCAAAACTCTCATGCCTTGATTGTTGAATGAAAAAAGAAAGTTTTTTAAAATTTGCATTTTTTTGAAAAAAGGAGTATAATATTTTTATGCTTAATAAAGCCCTAATTTTTTTAAGTTTTCTTATCTTAGTCGTTGCCATTCCCTTCACTGTTTATTTAAGTGAGGTTACCGAGGTAAAAGCGGAAAACAAAGTGGCTTATCAACTGCCTTATCCTGGGATTTTACCCGATCATCCGTTGTATTTTTTAAAGGCTTTGCGCGATCGTCTTCACTTTTTTTTCAACCGCAGTCTTCAAAAAAAAGCAGAAATTTATCTTTTGTATTCTGATAAAAGGGTCGCCTCAGCCCAAATTCTTATTGAAAAGGGAAAAGAAAAGATGGCTTTGGATACTTTGGCCAAAGGGGAAAAATATTTTTTTGAAATTCCTTTTTTAATGGAGCAAGCAAAAAAACAAGGACAAAGCTTCCCAAAAGAATTGATTGA
>Ga0308421_1000130_pt1 | contig 44183 bp, 43 predicted proteins | sample HotsprSampleMS60_FD_203673 | JGI IMG/M metagenome (GOLD analysis project Ga0308421, IMG submission 203673) | Hot spring phototrophic mat microbial communities from Mushroom Spring, Yellowstone National Park, Wyoming, United States - 20090730_MS60 ...
TCTCGTCGCCTGAGTTGGAGGGGCGATTCGCGATTGCGCCCGGCGCACACAAAGCGGCGGACTATATCGCACGGGTGTTCGAGCAGTCAGGACTGGAGCCGAAGGGCACGAACGGCTACTTTCAGGATTGGGAATTGACGCTGGGCTTCAAGCCCGGCGCGGACAACAGCCTCAAGATTCGCGGCGGGCGCGTGTGGGAAGCCCCTGCGGAAGCCATCCGCCCGCTGAACCTGACCGCCAACACGAAGGTGGAGGGCGAGTTGGTGTTTGTGGGCTACGGAATCTCGCAGCCGAACGCGGGCTACGACGACTACGCGAATGTCGATGTCACGGGCAAGATTGCGGTCATCCTGCGCGGCGCGCCGAACTGGGAGGGCGTCGGCGCAGACATCCAACGCGCGGCGCGCATCGCCCCGAAAGTGCAGACCGCCCTGCAAAAGGGCGCGGTCGGCGTGATTTTGGTGAACCAGCCCGACAACGACCGCCTGCTGCCGCTGGGCATGCGTGGGCGCGCCCCCGCCGCGAACGCCGCGCTGCTGAATGTGCAGGCAAGCGTCGGCGACAAACTCCTGCAACCGCTGGGGCTGACCGTCGCGGAAGCGGTCAAGCGCATCAACGAAACGGGCACGCCCATCAGCGCAGAGCTGAACCTCTCCGCCGAGATGAGCGCGTCCATCGAGCCGAATCGCGGCATCGCGCGGAATGTGATAGGGTTTATTCCTGGCAGCGACCCACAACTGCGCGACGAGGTGATTGTGATTGGGGCGCACTACGACCATCTGGGCTACGGCGAGGTCGGCTCGCTCGCGCCTGAACCCGGCGACATCCACCCCGGCGCGGACGACAACGCTTCGGGTACCGCGGCGATTATGGAACTCGCCCGCCTGCTGGCGCAGAACCGCGACCGACTCAAGCGCAGCGTGCTGGTCATCGCTTTCTCCGCCGAAGAGGAAGGCTTGCTCGGCGCGGAACACTTCCTACAGAACCCCACCATCCCGCGCGAGAACATCGTCGCGATGCTGAACTTCGACATGGTCGGGCGGATGACCAACAACCGCGTCTCGGTCAGCGGCGTTGGCACAGCGGCGGAATGGGAAGGCATCCTCAAGGCGGCGAACACAGCGAACTTGAACCTGCAGTTGGGTCAGTCGGCGTCGGGCGGCAGCGACCACATGCCGTTTATGCGCCGCGAGATCCCCGTGCTGTTCTTCTTCACCGGCATGCACCCCGACTACCATCGCCCGTCGGACACTTGGGAGAAAATCAACTACGAAGGTCAGGCGCAGATTGTCGCGTTGGCGGAGCGCGTGGTGTACGACCTTGCGAGTCGACCTGAGCGGCTGCAATACACGCGTCCGCAGCGGTCTGAACCGCAGCAGGACGCACCGCGCCGCGCCTTTCGCGTGCGCATCGGGCTAATCCCGTCTTATTCGGAGCAGGACGGCGTGTTGTTGGAGGGCGTCGCGCCCAGCTCGCCCGCCGAGCAAGCGGGGCTGAAGGCAGGCGACCGCATCGTTGCCGTCATGGGGCAGCGCGTGCGCAATATCGAGGAACTCACCAGCCTGTACGACAAGATGGAGCCAGGCAAGCCTGTGGAGTTCACCATCATCCGCGAGGGCAAGGAACTCAAACTGCAGGTGACGCCAACTGTTCCATAAATTGCTCTGGCGCGCAGAGCCACTTGGGTACAACCGTCGGGTCTGCTGTTTAGGGTATACTACCCTTTTGGAGGAAGATTGAGCATGCCGATTCTGGGATACATGGGTACGCAGGAGTGGATGATTCTGCTAATCATCGTGCTGGTGCTGTTTGGCGCGTCGCGTCTGCCAGCGCTGGCACGCTCGATTGGCGAAGCGTTGACCGAATTTCGCCGTGCCACTCGCCCGGAAGACGAGGCGGAACACGCACAGAAGTGAGGAGCGACCGTTGGGCAGGTGGCTTTAGCAAATCCCTGCCCACGCGGATTGGCTGGCAGGGAATACGGCTGGACGCGCCGCCTGACTGGTTCCTCAAAGGCTACTCGGGGGACTGGCGCGAAGGCTTCCTGCAGCTTGGCTCGCCCCACAGCATGGAGTTAGACCTCAAGTGGAGTCGTGCGCGTCGCGCGACCGATTTGCAGTATGTGTTGCAACGATTTATCAGTCGAGTGGAACACACGAAGCGCAAGGCGTGCCCGCCCTTAGTTAAAAGCTTGAATCCCATCAGTGCCGATTGTATTGAGTTTCGTTGGCGTGCTGACGAGCGTGCAGTAGGGCGCATTCAACGCTTTCCCGATCCCTACATCGTTGTGTTGATTCAGCTACGCGCGTCGTCTAAGCATGACGCGCTGTTTCAGTATGCGCGTCCGATTTTCGAGAGCCTGTGCACTGCGCCCGATGCAGACGGCTGGGTGGAGTGGAGCGTGTATGGGCTGCACAGCGCCGCGCCTGCTGACTTCCGTTTGCAGCGAGCGCGTGTGCTTACGGGGCAGACGCGCCTGACGCTTGTGCGTCGCCACGAGCGACTGATTCTGGAGCGCGTCGCCCGTGCGGAACAGCTCCTCAAAGGCTACGACCTTGCAGAGTGGGTCGACCACTGGCTAGGCTGGAGCCGCTGGCGTGGCGTTCGCGAGCGATTCCGTTGGGGTGCGCACGACAGCGGCGTGCACCTGACCACGCGCCTGAACTGGAGCGCGTGGGCGACCGAGTGCGTAACGAGCGCGCTGCGCTTGCGCTTGCCTGCATGGCGCGTGCGAGCTGTGGCGTGGCTGTGCCAAGCACGCAACACCGTGTTCCACATTCAACACTACAGCCCCTTCCGTTCTAACCTATTAGAGGAGGTGATGGCGCGTACTGTATGCTGCTGAAGTGGCTCTTCAGACGCCCCCCATGCCAGACGGTCGATCGGCGACAAGTGTTGCGCTTATATCCTGTGCGCAACGCGGTGGTGCGCTATGAACAGAACGCTGAAGGCATCTTCACCCTGATCGTACCTGTGCAATCGCGCGGAATCTTCGGCTGGCTTGGCAGGATTTTCAAGCTTCCGCGCGAACATCGGATTGAGCTGGACGAAATTGGCAGCGCGGTGTGGGCGCAGTGTGATGGCAAACATGCCATAGAGACCATCGTGCAACAGCTCGCGCGGCAGTATAAGCTCGAACGGCGCGAAGTGGAGTTGTCGCTGTTCGCGTTTTTGAACACGCTTGCGCGGCGCGGGTTCATCGCCTACTCGAAACGACGACTATGAGCGCGAAGCGGACTGGCAGGAGCGAGGTTCAGAAGCAGATACAGTTGCCGCTCTCGGTGGCGTTCCGCATTAGCCTGCTGAACATTCGGGTGCGGTTCCTGCGGGCGCTGATTACCGCAGCAGGCGTGATGCTGGGCATCGCGTTCTTCACAGCGGTACGCACAGCGACGCTCTACGCGCCCCCCTTAGACCCGAACGACCCCGTTGCCATCGAAGCAGCCACGCGCCAAACTTGGCTGGTGGTGATGAGCCTGCTGATGTCTGCGGTGGGCATCTCCAACTCAATGCTCATGGCGGTCACCGAGCGCTACAAAGAGATTGGCACGATGAAATGTCTGGGTGCGCTCGACTCGTTTGTGGTCAAGCTCTTTTTCTTGGAAGCAGGCATGCTGGGAGTGGTCGCTTCCGCGCTTGGTTTCGTGGTCGGGTGGGGACTAGTGTTTGTGATTAATCTCTTTCGGCTGGGTGCGGGTGTGTGGAGCGCAGCGACACCGTTAGAGTTGTTGAGGGTGTTGGGACAAGCGATGGCAGTTGGTGTCGTGCTGACCGTGGTGGCGACGATTTTGCCCGCCATTCGCGCTGCCAAGATGCCGCCTGCCGCTGCGCTGCGTGTGGAAGTGTAGTGAGTGGCTAACGCTTCGTCCACTGCTCCAGCATCTGCAGGGCGCGCTCGCGGCTTGTGTCTAACGGCTCCTGCGGGTACGGATAGGTCTTGCCCAGTTCCACGCCCGCCTGACGCAGCACGCCTTCGGGCGCTTCCCACGGCGCGTGGATGTATTGCGTCGGCAGGTTCGCCAGTTCGGGCACCCACTGGCGCACATACGCGCCGTCGGGGTCGAACTTGCGCCCTTGGATGACGGCGTTGAAGATGCGGAAGTAGGGCGCGGCATCCGCCCCGCAGCCCGCCGTCCACTGCCAGCCCAGCACATTGCTCGCAGGGTCGGCGTCGACCAGCGTGTCCCAGAACCACGCCTCGCCCAGCCGCCAGTGGTGCAGCAGGTTTTTGGTCAGCCACGAGGCGACAATCATGCGCGTGCGGTTGTGCATCCAGCCGATGCGCCACAGTTGGCGCATGCCCGCGTCTACCATTGGGATGCCCGTGCGCCCGCGCGTCCACGCTTTGTAGGCAGGCGTCTCCACCTCCGTCCACGGGAACGAGTCGAACTCCGACCGCAGGGCGCGTGTCTGGGTGTAGGGGTGGTGGTAGAGGATGTGGTAGGCGAACTCGCGCCAGCCGACCTCGCGCAGGAAATGCTCCACGCCCTTCGTCCACTTGCCCCTGCTGTGGCGCAGGGTGGCGTGCCAGATTTGGCGCGGGGTGATTTCGCCGTGCTGCAGGTGGGGCGAGAGGCGCGAGGTGGCGTCCAAGTCGGGTCGGTCGCGTAGGGTGTGGTAGTCCTCTACGGCGTTGCGCAGGAACCACTCCAGTCGTCGGTGCGCTGCCGCATCGCCCACCTGCCAAGTCTCGCGAAAGCCCGCCGCCCAGTCGATGGTGGGCAGCAGTCCCAGCGATTCCAGCGGCTCGGAGGCGGGCATCCGCTCAGGCGTGTGCAGCGTCTCTGGGGCGGGCAGCGGGTCGGGCACTTCCACCACCTGCAACATGCGCTTCCAGAACGGCGTGAACACCGTGTAGGGCTGCCCCGCGTCGGTGCGTACAGCGTTCGGGTCGTGCAGCAGATAACTGGGGAACTCGCGCGTCTCGATGCCCCGCGTGCGCAGGGTCTTGTGGACGCGCTCGTCGCGTTCCCACAGTTGCGGCTCGTAGCGGGTGTTCCAATACAGCGCGTCCGCGTCCGTTTCGGCGAGAATCTGCTCCAGCACGGGCAGGCTCTGCGTCGCGCGGCGGATAATCAGTCGCGCGCCCAGCCGTTGCAGCGACTGGTTCAACGCCTCAAGCGAGTGGTGCAGCCACCACCGACGCGCTGCACCTGGGGCGCGCTCGCCCTGCTCTTCGGGCGCGTAGATGAATACAGGCACAACCGCGCCGCGCTGCGCCGCTGCATAAAGCGCAGGATGATCCGCGACGCGCAGGTCGCTGTGAAACCACACAACGGTCGTTTTCATAACACAACCTCCTACAGGTCATTCCGATAGTCGTTTCTGCAGTCGTTGGATGCCCAGCGCCTTGCCTGTGGTGCGGTCTAAGTCGATCAGCACGCCACACACGACGCCCGCGCCTTTAGCGACATCGCCCTTGGCGGGCATGCCCGTGAGGAATCGGCGGATGGACGGCTCCAGTTCCATGCCGATGGACGAGTGCAACGCGCCGCACATGCCCGCGTCGGTGATGAACGCTGTGCCGTTGGGCAGGATGCGCTCGTCGGCGGTCTGCACATGGGTGTGCGTGCCGACGACTGCGCTCGCGCGCCCGTCCACATAGTAGGCGAAGCATGCCTTCTCGGAGGTCGCCTCGCCGTGAAAGTCCACGAACACGAAGGGCGTTTGCAGTTGCGCGTAGATCTCATCGAACTTGCGGAAGGGGCAGTCGGCGGTCTCCATAAAGATTCGCCCCGCCAGCGAGATGACCGCCAGCGTTTTGTCCAGCACTTCGAAGTAGGCGATGCCCTTGCCTGGGGCAAGCGGCGAGTAGTTGGCGGGTCGCACGATGCGCGGATCGGTGTCCAGCGTGGGGTAGATGTCGTTTTTGTCCCAGATGTGGTTGCCTGTGGTGAAGCCTGCGATACCCAGCGCGAGCAGGTCGTGCATCACGGCGGTGGTGATGCCCTTGCCGCCTGCGGCGTTCTCGCCGTTGGCTAAGATGATGTCGGGCGCGTAGCGTTCGCGCCATTCAGGCAGCGTCTTGGCAACCGCCTGACGCCCTGTGCGCCCTACGATGTCCGCCAGAAACAGAATCCGCACGGGGTAAAGTGTACCTGCTACGGCTGCTTCGGCGATTTTGGTTCGATGACCATCGAGCCGATGGGCACGCCGTCGCGCTCTTTGGACTTAGCTTCCACGCGTTGCAGGTCTTCTTCGAGGTAGACCACGATGCGCGCGTTATCGCGCCAACGGATGCGGTAGAACTCGTCCTCGCCGTCGAGCGACACATCGCCCTCCAGCGTGATGGTACGCTTCTGGTCGTCGTAGAGCACGCGTTGTGCTGTGCCGTTGAGTTTGCTTAGCGGTTGCGGGCGGTCATAGACGAACTCCACCTGTCCTGACGCCGCTGCTGTGCGCAACACAAGGCGCCCCTGCTCATCAGGTCCCAGAGTCGCCTTCAGCTGCGTGCAGCGCATCGTGAAATACTGCTCTGGGGATAGCACGCGCACAGGCGCTCCGCGCTTGCCCCGTACCTCCACCTCAAAGACATCCCCCTTGAGACGGCGCGTGGAGACCAGGGTGTCGTATTGGATATCCACTTTGCCGAAGCGTATTACCTGATCGCTTTGGGGTTGCTGTCCCTGCAGTAGCCCAACGCCGATGAGTAATGTCACGCACAGCCTGCGCATTGCATTGAGTGTACCCTCACGCAGGTGTGCGCGACGCCTTGTCCACTCGGAGTGAGTAGATTTCTACGCAGAGGGAAGGTTTGGGCGTCGGGCGTGTGCTTGACGCCCTGCGGTGCGACTACGGCGCGATAGCAACCTTCATCACGCCATCCTGCCGTGCCGTAAACACCTCGTAAGCCTCGCGAATGTCGTCCAAGCGGAAGCGGTGGGTCAGCAGCGGCGTCAGGTCTACCCGATGGCGGCGCACCGTCTCCATGAGGCGGCGCATGCGCTCCTTGCCTTCAGGGCAGAGCGTGGTAACGATTTTGGTGTCGGCGATGCCTGCGCCGAACGCCTCGTAAGGGATTTGGAGTTTGCCGCTGTAGATGCCGAGGCTGGAGAGCGTGCCGCCGAGACGCAGGCTGCGCAGGCAGTTCTCCCAGGTCTCTTAGAGTCCCAGTGCCTCGATAGCGACATCTGCGCCGCCGTCTGTGAGCCTTTTGATTTCTGCGGGGGCGTCGCACTCCGTAGGATCCAGCACGACATCGACGCCCATTCGCTGGGCGAACACGCGGCGGTGTGGGTCGGGGGCGACTCCGATCACCAGCGCCGCGCCCATCAGGCGCGCGCCGATTGCTGCGCACAAACCAATCGGTTCCAGCGCAAACACCGCTACCGCGTCGCCGATGCGCACATGCGACGATTCGGCGCCGCTGAACCCTGTGGAGGCGATGTCTGCCAGCAGCACCACCTGCTCGTCGGTCAGGTCATCGGGGATTCTTGCCAGATTCGCTCGGTTCGGCATCCAGTGTGGCGGCAGTTAGCGCTGCAGGATCGGACAGTGCATCCTCCACAATTTCGCTCGCACGCGAAAGCGGGTTGCGCTGCACGCGCAGGCACCGATCTGCCGACTCGTTGATTTCCTCGAAATGCGAGATGACAAGGATCTGATCGAACCAAGTGCGCAGGTTGTTAAGCAGTTCCATCACGCTGTGGCGTCGCTCGGCGTCCAGCGAGGCGAACACCTCGTCGAGGATAAGTAGCGACATCGGCTGTCCTGCGCGTTCGGTGATGAGTCGGGCGAGCGCAAGGCGCAAACTTAGGTTCACGATGTCCTCTTCGCCGCCGGAGATGACCTGTTTGCGCTGCCCCTCATCCAATAGGGTGAAGCGGTACTCCTCGTCGATATCGAGTTCGGAGTAGCGCCCGTTGGTGAGTGCGTTGAGGAATTCGGTCGCCAGGGCGGCGAGGGTGGGGCGCAGGCGCGTGTTCAGGTCTGCACGGAAGTCCTGCATCGCTTTGCGCAGCAGGCTGTGCATGCGCAGTTGGTGTTCCTGCACCTGCAGGGTGCGCTGGAGTTCGAGCTGCCGTTCAAGCTGGGCACGCAGTTGATCGCGCAGGGCGATCTGGTTCGCGTATTCCGCTTGACGCGCGGCGAGGCTCCGCTCCAGCGCGTTTACCTGTGCCTCTGCCTGCTGATACGCCTCTGCTGCTTGCTGGTATGCTGCCTCGGAGTAGCCCAACTGCTGAATTTGCGCTTCTAGCTGTTCCAATTGGGCGACGACTTGCTGCAAGGCGGTCTTTGCGTCCTCGATTTGAGTGCGCAGGGCGTCCCGCTGCTGAAGGACGGGCATCAGCTGCAGGGTCTCCTCGTACAGCGGGCGCAGTTGCTCGGTCTCTGCGCGCAGGGCGGCGTGTTGCTCGGGGTCGTAGCCGTGGGGCAGGTGCGCGAGTGCGGTCTGCGCGCGCTGTCCCTCGCGCTCGATCTGCTGTAGTTCGCGCTCGACGGCGGGCAAGCGGCGCAGTTCGACTTCGAGGGCATGTGCCTGCTGCAAAGCAGGTTGTAGGGCGTCCAGTTCGGCTTGGGCGCGTGCCTCTGCCTGCGGGTCGTAAATAGGGATTCGGTTGAGCTGGCGTTCCAGGTCGCGCTGCTGGCGCGTCAGCGTGTCGGTCTGACGCAGTTCGATCTCCAGTTGGCGCAGGCGTACTTGGAACTCGGCGAGTTGTTGCTGGGCATGGTCGCGTGCCTGCTGCTGTTGGGCGAGCTGCTCACGCAGGGTGCGCACTTCGTCAGGCTCCTGCTGCAGCGCGTTGCGCTGGTGGCGCAAGGCGCGTTGCTGCTGTTCGGTCGCGTGCACCTCTTGCAGCGCAGCGCGCAGCACGCGCTGGTAGGCGTCGCCCAGCGGTTGCCCGCAGGTGGGGCACTCGCCCGCCTCGCCCAGCGCCTCAAGTTGCTGCACCCGTGCGCGTTGCTGCTGGAGTGTGGTCTGCAGGCTACGCAGCTCGGCGTCTATGTTGGCGCGCTGCTGGCTCCATGCTTGCAGTGCCTGCTGCAGGTCGGTTTCTATCTGGGCGCAGGTACGCTGACGCGCTTGCAGTTCGGCTTCGGCGTGCTGGGCTTTCTGTGCCTGTTCATCGCGCTCCGCTGCTTTGGCGTGCACGCTTTGCAGCTGCTCGCGCACTGTGTGCAGTTGTGCTTCGAGGCGTGCGCGCTGGGCAGCTTGGCGCGCGATGTGGCGCAGCGTCTCCAGCTCGCGGCTGAGCGCGTCGGCGCGTTCACGCTGGGGCTGCAGTGCGCTCAGCTGCGCCTGCTTCTGCTGAAGCGTATCGCGTTCAGCGTTTAGTTGGGCGCGTCGTTCGGCAAGCGCGTCCAGCCGTGCTTGCAGCTGGGCGCGCTGCTGTGCTGCCTGCGCGAGTTGTTCCATCGCCTCCAGCGCACACGCGCGTTGGCGGTAGCGCTCCGCGTCCTGCCGAATCGCTCTGTAGCGGTCGCTCGCCGACTTGAGCTGTTCCCACTGGGGACGCAGCTCCTCGAGGCGTCGCTCAATGTGCTGGCGGTCGTTTTGGAGCAGGGTGTGCTGGTGGTGCATGTGCTGGTATTGCTCGCGCAGGGCTGCTTGGGCGTCGTAGTGGGCGCGGGCAGCATCGCGGGCGGCGACGGCTTGTTGGAGCGCGGCTTGCTCTGCCTGCAGAGCAGTCTCTGTTGCGTGTAGGGCGTGCTCGATTGCTTGTAGCTGCTCTTGCAGGGCGCGTGGGTCGCCAACGCCTTGCCGAAGCCCTTCCACAGACGCCTTCAGCTCGCGCTCCGCCCTGCCAATCGCCTCTATCGCCTCACCAACGCGCTCGTAGCCCAGCATCCTGCTAATCTCTTCGCGTCGCCTCTGGGGCGTGTAGCCTAAAAACTCCAGCTCTTTCTGGCGAGCGCAGAAGCTGGCTTGGAACTGCAGGTGGTTCATGCCAAGCAGTTGCTCCACCTGGCGGTTGACAGGGTTCGCGCCACGCGCGAGCGCAAGCCACGCGCCATTCGGGTTCAGCTGCGCCAACTCTGCATCGGTGGTGGTGCGTCGCACGCGGTAGCGACGATTGCCCAGCTCGAACTCCAGCTGCACACGCACTTTTGCACCACCTTGCGACCAGAGGAATCGAAGGGTGTGGGTATCATCACGCAGCGCGCGGGCGCCATACAACGCCCACAAAATTGCCTCCAGCAGCGTAGTTTTGCCCGCGCCATTCGCGCCCACAATCGCCGTAATACCCGACTCAAACGCAATCTGCGCGTGGGCGTACTGGCGAAAGTTCTCCAGTTCCAACGCAATCAAACGCATCGCTCAGCGATCAGCTTTCGGCTTTGTTTCGGGGCTTTCGGTCATCCACTGGGGTCTGGGCACAAAGAATGTGGCGGCAGCAATCGGTGTCAAGTTGCGCTTGACACCATCCACGCTCACAGTGCCCGTGCCCTGCAGCGTGAATGCGGCAACACCCTTGAAATCGACGCGCACCTGGCGCAGCACTGCCCGTACCGAATCGTATCTGCCTTCGATACGCACTGTGCCCTGTCCCATGTAGACCTTGAGCCGCTCGCTCAGAGGGGGCTTGAGACGCACGCCTCGCGGCAGCTCCTTCACCTCTTGGAAGCCTTCCATCTGTACTTTACCCCGCACGGTGTTGATGACTAAGTAGCCCTGCCCACGAACGACCAGTGTTCCTTCGCCCCTCGAGAAGAGGTTGATCTGTCGACCTTCAGCGGCGAAGATTCCTGGCTTCGGTGGTTCGGGCGGCTTCTGCGATTGCTGCTTCTGCGCCTGTTGCAGCAACTCTTGGCGCGATGGGGGCGTATTCTGCTGGGCAACGCCGCAGACTAGCACCGCACACGCCGTCACCAGTGCAATCAGTTTGCTCATGGCAAGAACTCCCAGCACGCAATTATACCCTACAAGCGATGTAGGGCACGGCAGCAGCCTCCACGGGGTTGTGGAGTGGCGCAGATTATCGCAGGAGCGCGTCTTTGAAGGCAGCGATGCACCGAGCAATCTGCTCGCCCTCTTTGCAATCGCGCACAGCTTCGGCGACATAATCCAGCAACGCTGTGTACGCCAGTCGCCACTGCTGGTAGAGCATAATCAGTCGCTCTTGTGCGTGTGGGGGCAGGTCGGGATAGATTGGGCGCGGCTGGAGGCGCATCAGCTCCTGATGTAAAGGCGCGAGTTCATCCGCCATTTCTTGTTTAGCATGCTGGTAGTTTGCTTCGGCGGCGCGTGCGTTGGCGATAGCGGTGAACGCTGCGCGCAGCCGTTCCTGCGGGTCGGCGTTGGGGGCAGGGTTCGATGTGTGCTGCAGGCTACTCTCGCCATTCGGTGAGGCTGCGGATTGGGTTGCCTGCGCGTTCGGGGGGGCTGCCTCGCGGGGCAACGGCTGCCCTTCGGCGCGGTCGATGACCTCGCGTGTGCGCACGCGTCGCGCCGCCTGCACACGCGCCTGAATCGCGTTCGCAACAATCTCCTGGCGTCCGTGGAAGTAGCCACCAAGAAGCGCAAGCCCCGCTAATGGCACCATCAGCCCCAGTGTGAGCAACGCCAGCAGCAACGAGGGCGCGCTCCAGATGCTGGGCGCCAGCACAAGCGCACTCAGCGGTGCAATCAGGGGCAGTAGCAGCACCACCAGCAGTGCCGTACCTGCCAGCCACGCGACGCGCCGTGCCTGCGCCGCACCCCAGTTGAAAAGATAATACAACTCGCTCAGCGCACGGCTGGCGTTCCAAAGCGCACGATACCAAACCACCATCGACAATGCGCTTGCCAACATCGCTATCCAGAGCAGTGGGTTCCGCCAGTCATCCAGTCTGCCTCCGAATGCTGCCAGCAGGAGGTGTCCCAGCAGCAGCCCGACCGCTATTGGCGCGAGCCAGTGAATCCAGCGGAACGCAGTGCGCGGTTGGGCAGTGGGCAGGTGCGTCTCGTGTGCCGCCTCTTCAGAGCTGAGCGGCTCTTCACGGGTTGGCAACGGCGACCACGCAGGCTGACCTGTGCGGTGCCCTGCAGGGGTCTCAACGCGCAGTGGCGCAGCCGTGTGTATATTAGGCAAGTGGGTCGTCGGCGTAGGTGGTTGCGCAAAAGGCGTGTGCGCGGGGGCTTGGGGCATGTCTGGTGCGCTGAGCGAGTCGGTGTCCAGCCCGATTCCCAAAAGCGCGCCCCCGCGCAGGTTGATTCCCGCCTCGCCCGCGCGCAGATACGCCTCCGTGCGTGCCCGCTCCCGCTCGGTGCGCAACTGCGCCAAAACCGAGTGCCACCGTTCGCGCACCTCACGCATCTGCGCTTCCACTGCCCGACGCTGCTCGGCGACCGCGCGGTTGTACGCCTCGTCCGCCGCGCGCTGGACGGCGTAGGCGTTCTGCTCTTCCACCCGCGCCGCAACATAGTGCTGGTATGCCGTGCGGACTGCTTCGTACTGCACGCGCATTAACTCCGCCTTGGGCTGATTGACCTGTCGCAGGATGTCGTACAGCGACCGCCACTCGCTCCTGTCGAAGGGCGTATCTTGAAACAGTGGTTCTAGAACCTGCCTACTGCTACCGTTGTAGGACATAGAATCGCCACTCAACACTATATGATACTCCCTACCTCTGAGTATACCTTTTCCAGCGATACGCCGCGAGGTAAAATCCGTCCGTGGCAGGTTTTGGGGGTATCTTCTCTGCAGTTTTACCCACAGGAAACCGAAAATAGGGAGTGTGAGTCTGTTGGAGATACGCACAGAAGGATTGGTTGACGACTGGGCGCAGTTTCGCTGGACGAACGATGCGGGCGACGCGCTGGAGCGGCTGCCCCCACAGGTAGACGCGATTGCCAAGTTGCCCCCTGCTCCGTTCGGCATAGCGTATCCTGCTGCGCTGGAGGGGATTGGGCGCGTCTATGTGTGGGCAGACAAGTTGACGCCGCGAAAAGCAACGCTAATGCTGGAACAGTTGCTGACGATGCGCTACCTGAGAGCGGCAACTACGCTTGTTAGAAAGTACGCTTGGCGTGGTGCATCGATGGAAAGTGCCCAGCAGCATCTACAGTCCGCGCAGGCGTTGCAAAGCCAGCAGCGATGGAGGGAGTGCCTTGCAGCAAGCGTTGCTGCGGCTGAAGCGAGTGTGGTGAGCCTCGCACGCGCACGATTAGAGCGCATGCAAGGGCGCATGGCGTTCCTCTGGGGCGTCTGGGTGGAGACACCTATCGACACCGAGACACCTCTCCGTGCCCTGACACCGCCGCTGAACTTTGTCACTATTCGCAGTGTAGAGCAGTCCGAGAAATGGAGTCCACTGCTCCATGCAGCGCTTGAAATACGCCCAGCGATAGCCGCCTTCTGGGCGGGGTGCGATCCTGGCTCGCAGGCGGTGGACGCGCTGCGCTGTCTCATCGCTGCGTATCGTGGCAGTATCCGCTACTGGAACATCGTGGCAAACCTGCACCGCTGGGAGGGTTCCGATGTCCTGATACAGCAGATTGGCGCACTGTGTGAAGCGGGGCGCGCTGTCGACTTCAGTATCATACGCTTGCTGCACGGTGCGCACGGCTTCTACGAGCCGCACAGCCCCTACGCGCTGCTGGAGCGATGTACCGAAGCAGGCGTGCCTTATGAAGCTGTCCATCTGGAGTGGGGCTGGTACGATGGCACGCTCTATGATCTTGATCAGCTTCTGGAGCGCTACGGCGAGTTGGGCAAGCCTGTCCACTTGAGCATCAGTCTCCCTCCCGAAGCGGGATACGGCATCTTCTCCCGTGCGGAGCCGATTGCGTGGGTGGAGCAGGCGTGTCTGATTGCGCTTGCCAAGCCGTTTGTGGTCGCGCTACAGGTGCCGTTGCAAGCAACGGAGCGCAGCGGGGGCGCCCTCGATGCGGATGGGCGACCCAGTGCGCACTGGCAGCGACTGACACAGACTGCCGCGTGGAATAGTTCTATACTGGACTAAAAGCTCAGGCGCACAGCGTCGCTCCAGAGCAGGCGACGGATGGCTTCACGCGTGGCAGCGGCAAGCTTCTCGGCGGACTTGCCGGCGAGTTGGGCGTCCGCATCCGTGACGCGCACGACCTCTTGCCCCTTAACCAGCACCGCGCGCCCGTCCGCGCTCAGCTGCACTTCAAACAGTTGCACGCCATCATCCAGCAGCGTGTTAAGCAGCTGCGCAATCTGTTCTGCACGGGCGCGTGAACTGCCCAGCTCCGCGTGCGGTGCAGGGGTGAAGATGCGAATCTGCTCGAACTGAACGGTGTAAAGCCCGTCGGGCTGGTCTTTGTCTTCCATTCGAGCGTGAACGGCGAGCGCAGGGCTGACCTCGCGGCGGCGGATCGGGATGCCGTACTTCTGCAGGGCATGCTTGATGGTCTCCACACGCTCGCAGGTAATCGGGTGCGTGCGGAAGATGCCCCAGTCGATCTGCGGGCGCTTGCGCTCCTCCGCTGCCAGCCGCTCCATAAACACCAGCAGTCCCGCAGGATTGTACGGCGAGCGGCGCAGGTACTCCAGCGCGGTCAGGTCGGCGTCGATCTCCGCCTCTTGGCTGAAGCTGCTCACGCGGGCAATCCGATATAGCTGCGCGCCCGTCACAAGCCCCGCAAAGTCCTCCGTCGGCAATCGCCCGAACACGCCCACCAACAACGCAGGTAGCAGCACGCTCTGCTGCACCTTCGCATCGTCGCGAATGATCTTCATCACATGCCGATGTGCTGCATGGGCAATCTCGTGTGCCAGCACTGCTGCCAACTCATCGTCGCTGGAGACAAACTCCAGCAGACCTTTGTTCACAAAGATGAACCCGCCAGGCACCGAGAAGGCGTTCACATCCTTCTCGTCGACAATTCGGAAGGAGTATTCAAAGGGCGCGGGTCCCGACTCGCCGTAGCGCGCCTCTGTGAGCGTCTGGCGGGCAATCTCCACCAGCACCTGCCCAATCCGATTGACTCGCTCCACCAATTCGGCGTCGGTGATGAATTTGTAGTGCTTTTCGATTTCGGCAACGACCTTCTTGCCGAACTCTACTTCTTGCTGGTCGCGGGGCGAGAGCGTGGGGCGCTCGGGCGCTCGCTCCTGCGCCACCAGACCTCCTACCAGCGCCAAGCTCGCCATCAGCAGGGTCGTTCGCTTTCCTAACGCTCGCATCGGTTACTCCCCATAGCAGCGCATCCAAACTGTAGACGCCTTCCTGCGATGCATCCGCATTATGTATTATAGCACATGTCGCGTCGTTAGCCACCCCTCTGTGCAGCGATGAACTCCGAATACCAGCGCCCGCTCGCTTTCATTGTGCGATTCTGCGTCTCGAAGTCCACATATAGCAGTCCGAACCGTTTGCTGTAGCCGAACGCCCACTCGAAGTTGTCCATCAGCGACCAGTAGAAGTATCCCTTGAGAGGTATGCCGTCTTGCAGGGCGTGGTACGCCTGCTCAAGGTGCGCGCGAATGTAATCCACCCGTAGTGGGTCGTCCACCTCACCCTGCGCGTTGGGCGCGTCGGGGAACGCTGCGCCGTTCTCGGTAATGTACATCGGGAGGTCGCCGTACTCGCTATGAACCCACTTCAGGATTTCGTACAAGCCTTCGGGGTAGACTTCCCAGCCCATCTCGGTATGCAGTTTGCCCGCTTGGTACACGGTGCGCGAGCCTGTGGGATCGCTCGCGTCGTAGGCGACCACGCTGCGCGTATAGTAGTTCACCCCCAGAAAGTCGATCGGTGTCCCGATGGTGGACATATCGTCTGGGGCCACCTTGGGGGCAAACTCACCAATAAAGTTCAGCACAGTGTCGGGATACTCGCCGCGCAAGATAGGGTCTAAAAAGTAGCGGTTGACGAAGTTGTGCCACAGCGTGGCGACCATCTGGTCTTGCGGGCTATCGCTGGCAGGATGTTGGGGGCTAAGGTTCAGCACGATACCGATTTGGGCGTCTCGCAGCCCCAAAGCGCGCAGTGCCTGCACTGCCCTGCCGTGTCCCAGGAGCATGTGGTGTCCTGCTTTCGCTGCTGCGCCGATGTCGCGCATCCCAGGCGCATGTTGCCCCCATAGGTAGCCCAGCACCATTAGCACCCACGGCTCGTTGAAGGTCGTCCACAACGCAACGCGGTCGCCCAATTCACGAAACATCAGGCACGCGTAGTCTGAAAACCACTTGGCACAGTCGCGGTTCGCCCAGCCACCTAAGTCTTGCAACTCAGCGGGCAAGTCCCAGTGATGGAGCGTAATCAGCGGCGTGATGCCCGCGCCGAGCAGTCTGTCTACCAGCCGCTTGTAGAAGTCCAGTCCCTTGTGATTGACCGCGCCGCGTCCTGTGGGCAGCACACGCCCCCATGCCACTGAAAAGCGGTAGGCATTCAGCCCCAGCCGTCGCATCCACTCGATATCTCCTTGCCAACGGCGATAGTGGTCGCACGCCACATCGCCTGTGTCACCGTTGAGCGTGGTGCCTGGTGTGTGGCTGAATCGATGCCAGACAGACGCTCCTGCACCCTCTGCCAGCGGCGACCCCTCGATCTGATACGCTGAAGTCGCTGCGCCCCACAAAAACTCCTTCGGAAACTGCATACCGCTTGGAGCGGTTCGCTCCCCGCCTGCAGATTCCTGCAAGGGTACACTATGGCGTGTCCTTTCTGCAGTATCAGGCGCGGATGATGAAGCAGTTGCTGTTTTGGGCGGGGCTGTGTCTTGGCGCGGGGCTTCCGATGATGCTTTCCACGCGCGAATGGGTGCGCTCATTCGGTGGGATGACCGTTGCGTGGGCGGTGATCGATGCGCTGATAGCGCTGTTTGCGCTACGCGGGGTGCGCCGCAAGGCGCAGCAAAACGCCGATGCTTCGACCCAGCAGGGCTGGATACACCAACTGGTGCGCCTGCTGTGGCTCAATGTCGCGCTGGATGTGGTCTACATCGCCGTCGGGGTGGGGCTGACGCTGTGGGAGCCTGCCAACCACATGCTACATGGCTTCGGCTGGGCGGTGATTGTGCAGGGCGGGTTCCTCTTGGGGTTCGATGCGTGGCATGGGTGGCGGCTGCCGCGTGCCGTACGCGCATAAGCCGCAGGAATTCCTCCGCACGAAGTAAACCAATTGCCCATGATGCGCTCCTTCTGCACCTGAATGCGTTCCGACGCGGGCTGGAAGCACGCCCCGTGCATGTGCCTGCCCAAATACCTGGAGCGACCTTTCCCTGAACTGCATGCCCAGATCGACTGGGCGCGCGGACACCAGTATCCGAATAGATGCGTCCCGTGCGTTTCTCCGCAGAGGTTATCGCTTCGTCGATGGGCAGGTGCGCGTCTACTTTCGCGCCAGCAAGAGCGATGCCCTTTGCCCAGACCCCTTGATATCGTGTGCAGAGTGGGTATAATTGGCACGAATCGAGCAGTTGCCCTCGCTGCGTTGCAACGGCGCGCGCAGACCGCATTGCGCTGCCCGATTGCCTACGCTTGTCGGCGACGATGCCGCCTCAGCATGCGTGCGTCCTACGCGCGCCCCCTGGCAACACTGCCAGAGACCAAACCCAAAACAGAGGAGGTTTTGATGCATGAGTCCACGCGAAGCAATTCAGTTCGCGCGCGAGCATAACGCGCGTGTGGTCGATGTCAAGTTCACCGACCTGTTCGGCATGTGGCACCACTTTTCGATGCCTATAGAAGCGTTTACGGAAGAGCTGTTCGAAGAGGGCATCGGTTTCGATGGCTCCTCTATTCGCGGCTTCCAGTCGATTAATGTTTCTGACATGCTGCTGATGCCCGATTCTGAAACGGTGTTTATGGATCCGTTTCCCGAAGTGGCGACTGTCAGCGTGATTTGTAATGTGGTAGACCCGATTACACGCGAGCGGTACACGCGCGACCCGCGCTATGTAGCGCATAAGGCGGAGACCTACCTGCGCTCGACGGGCATCGCCGACACTGCCTACTTCGGTCCCGAGATAGAGTTTTATGTATTCAACGATGTGCGGTACGCGCAAGGTGCGCACTTTGGCTACTACTACATCGACTCGGACGAAGGCGAGTGGAACACAGGGCGCGAGGAGAAGCCGAATCTGGGCTACAAGATGCGCCTCAAGGGTGGCTACTTCCCCTGCCCACCTGCTGACACGCTGCAGGATCTGCGCACCGAGATGATGCTCACCCTGCAAGCGATTGGTGTCGAGGTGGAGGTGCAGCACCACGAGGTGGGTGCAGCAGGTCAGGCAGAGATCGATATCAAGTATGACACGCTCGTGCGCATCGCTGATAAAGTGCAACTCTACAAGTATGTGGTGCGGAATGTCGCCGCACGCAACGGCTACACGGTAACCTTTATGCCCAAACCGATCTTTCAGGACAACGGCTCAGGGATGCACACCCACCAAAGCCTATGGAAGGATGGTGTGAATCTCTTTTACGATGAGCGGGGCTACGCGCTGCTGTCGGACACGGCGCGCTACTATATCGGCGGGCTGCTCAAGCATGCGCCCGCAGTGCTGGCGTTCGCCGCGCCAAGCACCAACTCCTACCGCCGCCTGGTGCCAGGCTACGAGGCGCCCATTAACCTTGTTTACAGCCAGCGTAATCGCAGCGCGTGTATCCGCATTCCGACCTACTCGTCCAGCCCGAAGGCACGGCGGATTGAGTTCCGCGCACCTGACCCGACAGCGAACCCGTACTTGGCATTCGCGGCGATGGTGATGGCAGGTCTAGACGGTATTCAGAACCGCATCGAACCGCCAGACCCCATCGACAAAGACCTCTACGAGCTGCCACCCGACGAGCGCAAGGGCATCCCGACCACACCCCCAACACTTGCCGACGCGCTGAACGCGCTGGAACAAGACTACGAGTTCCTAATGCGCGGCGGGGTGTTCACCCATGACCTGCTGGAGACCTACATAGAGTACAAGCGTGTCAAGGAAGTGGATGCAATTCTGCTGCGTCCGCATCCCTACGAGTTCGCGCTCTACTTCGACTCCTGAGCCACGCTGGGTGAGGGCAACTGCCCTCACCTGTCCCTCCGCAAGGTTCCCTTGACTCTTCCGAAGCCGTTAGAAATGCAACTATTGGCAATCGAGAAGCATCCGCGCGCGTTTCCGAGTGCGAGCGCAACGGGTACACTATACCGCGTGCATATTCCTGCGTGGCTAAAAATAGCAGCAGGCGTCAGCGCGGCGGTCGCAGGCGCGAACTGGTTTCTGCGGAAGGTGTGGTTCTACCGCGACCCGTTGCGCATCCCGCCGCCCGACCCGAACCTGATTCTCGCGCCGTGCGACGGCAAGGTGGTCTACCTCCGCCCCGTCAGCGCGGACGGCACGGTCTTCGCCGAGAAACTAGGGCGCGCCATCCCCATCACCGAAATCACCCGCGCCGACTGGGAAGGCGTCGCGCCCGAAGGCTGGCTGATTGGCGTCTACATGAGCCCGCTCGATGTGCATTACAACTACGCGCCGATTGCAGGCACGATTCGGCGCATCGTCTACACGCCCGCCCGCGCCAACCTGCCGATGGTGGACTTGTGGGAGTATGTGAGCATGGCGTGGCTGCGCCGCGCGGTTGACCTGCTGGGCAAACGGTATCACCTGCAGAATGAGCGACAGACGATTTTTATTGAGGGCGAGCAGGTGCGCGTCGCGCTGGTGGAAATCGCCGACAAGTTCGTCAACAAAATCACGACCTATGTGCATGAGGGGCAGTGCGTCAAGCCCGCGCAGAAGCTCTCGTTCATCGAGCGCGGCAGCCAGGTAGACCTCGTGATCTTCTCACGGGCGGTGGAGATTCTCACGCACACGGGCGCGCAGGTCTACGGCGGGCAGACGCCCCTCGCGCGGGTGCTATCGCCATGAGAGAGACGCCCTTCGGTCAGGTGCGGGCGGTCGGCTTCGACTTGGACGACACGCTGTGCGTCTACATGCCCGCTGCGGTGCAGGCGCGTCGGGCGATGATGGAGCGCTACCTCGCGCCCCAGACGGGACTGCTTATCGAGACACTCGATCAGCACTACAAGCGGGCGTTTCACAGCGTGCTGGAGGAACTGCACACGGAGCGGTGGTATCCGCTGTATCTGCGGGAGGGGCGCGCGACGCGCACGGAGACCTTCCGCCGCCTGCTACAACGCCTGAACCTCGACGCCGACGGGCTGGCGGAGCGCATCAGCGAGGAGTACGCTGCCCTGCGCGAGCAGATGCTCCACCTGCACGAGGAGACACTGGAGGTGCTGCACGCGCTGCGGGGACGCTACCCGCTGTTTGTCATCACGAACGGTCCCGCCTACGAGCAGCGGCGCGAGTTGCAGGTGCTGGGGCTGGAGGGGCTGTTCGACATCATCGTGATTGAGGGCGAGGTGGGCGTCGGTAAGCCGCACGCGCCGATTTTCGAGGGGGTGCAGCGTGAACTGGGGCTGCCTAGCGAGCAGATTCTGTTTGTGGGAAACTCGTGGGCGCACGATGTGCAGGGCGCGCTGAATATGGGCTGGCATGCGGCGTGGGTGAACCGCGAGGGCGAGCCGCACCCCGACCCTGCCAGCGGCGTGCCCGACCTGCGCGACCTACGCCCGTTGCTGGAGTGGCTATGAGCGGCGCGGTTATCTTGGCGGGCGGGGGCAGCACACCGCCCGAAGTGCCCCAGACCATGCTGCAGCTGGCGGGCGGCGCGAACGCGCGGATTGTCATCTTGGCGCATGTGCAAGCGGATGTCGCGCGGGGCGGACAGCGCTCCGCCGAGTTTTTCGCCGAGAACGGCGCACAGGATGTCATCGCGCCCGACACGCTGGACGCGGGCGAACTTATCGCGCTGGTGCAGTCGGCGCGGGGCGTTTGGATCCCCGGCGGCGACCAGAACCGCTTCATGGAGCGGCTGGGCAGCGCGACAGCGTTGCTGGAGGCGATTCGGGGCGTCGTGGCGCGGGGCGGGGTGGCGGGCGGCACGAGCGCGGGCGCGTCGCTGATGGGCGCGCGCATGCCCACAGGCGACCACTCGCCCGACGGCGACCTCAAAGTCGGCGCAAGCCCCACCGCGCCCGCCATCGGCGTACTGCCGAATGCTATCGTCGACCAGCACTTTCTCAAGCGGCAGCGGCTGCCGCGCCTGCTGTGCGCCCTGCTGGAGCACCCGAGCCTCGTCGGAATCGGCGTCGACGAGGAGGCGTGGGCGCTGGTGCAGAAGGGCAAACTCACCGCCTACCGTGCGCAGGTGGTTATCGCGCGGGTGCGCCAAAAGCCATGCCGACACGAGCGCATGCTGGGCAGCCGTGACATTCGGCTGCACATCCTGCTGCCCAACGAGACAGCAAGGGTGTAAAGTGCTGACCGAGGTTCGCTGCACCTTCGGGAGATAGGTTAGCAATCGTATGACCAGCACTCGCCGATTTGTGCGCATGTGGAATTGCGTTCAGGCGGGGTCAGCCGTGTGTCTGCCGACGGCGTAGCCCCAGCAAGCCTGCCAGACCTGCGCCCAGCGCAATTAGACGCGACTCGCAGGCTCAGGCACGGCGTCCAAGAGGAGAGAGGGCAGGGGGTGGGGGAATTCTGCACGCGCAGAAATTTGTGAACTTTGACGGCGCGATCGGTATGATACCAATCGTATGCCCAGCCATGAATTGCTTCCTCCTGAGGGTTCCCCCCGCTTCGGGGGAAGCCCTCTGATTGCGTGTTGTGATGTTGCCCATATGGTGAGCGTCGGTCACTTTTAGCGCACGCGAATCGGGTACAATTCAACGCCACAGGAGGCGCGTCGCATGCAGGTGCTGACCGAAGCGTTGAGTTTTGACGATGTGCTGCTACTGCCCAACCACTCTGAAGTATTGCCCGACGAAGTCGATGTTAGCACAACGCTGGTGGGGAGCATTCGGCTGCGCATCCCCATCGTGAGTTCGCCAATGGACACTGTGACCGAGTCGCGGATGGCTATCGCGCTGGCGCGGGAAGGCGGTGTCGGCGTGATTCACCGCAATATGCTCGCCGAAAAGCAGGCGTTGGAAGTCGACCGTGTCAAGCGCAGCGAACATGGCGTGATTTGGGACCCGATATACCTGTCGCCAAATCATACCGTGCGCGACGCGCTGGAACTGATGGAGCGATACCACATCTCAGGCGTGCCTATTACCGACGAGAGGGGGTACTTGGTGGGCATTCTGACGAACCGCGACATCCGATTCGAGACCCGCTTTGACCGCCCTATCCACGAGGTGATGACCAGCGAGAACCTGATTACTGCGCCTGTCGGCACGAACTTGGAGGATGCTGAGAAGATTCTGCAACGGCACAAAATCGAGAAACTGCCTATTGTGGACGAGCAGGGCAAACTGCGCGGGCTGATTACCATCAAAGACCTGCTGAAGATACGCCAGCATCCAAATGCGACCAAAGACGACAAAGGACGTTTGGTGGTCGGCGCGGCGGTAGGTCCCTTGCGTCAGCCTGTGGAGCGCGCACGCGCGTTGGCAGATGCGGGCGTGGACTTTATCGTCATCGACTCGGCGCACGGGCACTCGCAGGGGGTACTGAACGCTGTGCGGATGATCAAGCGTGCCTTGCCTGACCTGCTAGTGGTCGCAGGCAATGTCGCCACGCGCGAGGGGGTGCAGGCGCTGGCAGAAGCGGGCGCAAACGCGATTCGCGTGGGGTTAGGCGCGGGTTCAATTTGCACCACGCGTGTGGTGGCTGGCGTCGGCGTGCCGCAACTGCACGCAATTATGGAGTGCGCCGCCGAAGCGCAGAGGTGGAACCTACCGATTATCGCGGACGGCGGTATCCGCTATTCGGGCGACATCGTGAAAGCGTTGGCAGCGGGCGCAAGCGCCGTGATGCTGGGCAACCTGCTGGCAGGCTGCGAGGAGTCACCTGGCGAAATCGAGATCTTCCGCAACCGCGCCTACAAGGTCTATCGCGGCATGGGGTCGGTCGCCGCGATGCGCCAAGGCGCCAGCGACCGCTACTATCAGACCGACCCGCGCAAGATTGTGCCCGAAGGCGTCGAGGGGCGCGTGCCGTATCGCGGCCCGCTGTCTGAGACGATTCATCAACTGGTGGGCGGCTTGCGGTCAGGCATGGGCTATGTCGGCGCACGCAACCTGCAGGAACTGCGCGAGAAGGCACGCTTTATCCGTATCACCAACTCCGGGCTGCGCGAGAGCCACCCGCACAGTGTCTCGATTACGCGCGAGCCACCAAACTACTGGACAGGAGGCGAGGAATGAAACGGCAACAGAGCGTTGAGGGCATCTGGTCAGGCGTGCTGCAGGCGGGCGCACAGCGGTTGCGCCTGGTGTTCCGCCTGCAGCGCGACGCCGACGGGCAACTGCGCGGCACCATCGACAGCCCCGACCAAGCCGCGACGGGCATCCCTATCAGCACCGCCACGGTGGATGGGAACACGATTCGCATCCGTTCCGACGCCATACAGGGCGAGTTCGTGGGAACGCTATCGGAAGATGGCGAACAAATCACAGGCGTGTGGAAGCAGAGCGGGCAGGAGTTGCCGCTGACGCTGACGCGCGGCGAACCGCCCGCCCCCAAACGCCCGCAAGAGCCGAAGCCGCCGTTCCCCTACCGCACAGAAGAGGTGCGCGTGCCCCAGCCGAAAGGCAAGTTCGAACTGGCGGGCACGCTGACCCTTCCGAAGGGCAAACCGCCGTTCCCCGCGATCGTGTTTTTCACGGGGTCAGGGGCGCAGAACCGCGACCAAGAGATTTTCGGGCACAAGCCGTTTCTGGTGCTGGCGGACTACCTGACTCGCGCGGGCTACGCGACGCTGCGCATGGACGATCGCGAGGTGGGCGGTTCAGGCGGCGACTTGCGCACGGCGACCACGCTCGATTTTGCCGATGACGCGCTGGCGGGCGTGCGCTATCTGCAAAAACGCAAAGAGATTGACCGCAAGCGGATTGGACTGCTGGGGCACAGTGAGGGCGCGCTGGTGTGTGCAATTGCCGCCTCCAAAGCACCGCGCGAGGTCGCGTTTCTGATTATGCTGGCAGGCACAGGCGTGCCTGGCGAGCAAATCCTGTACCGCCAAGCCGAACTGGTGAGCCGCAAACTGGGCGTCGATCAGGCGATAATTGCACGCAACCGCGTGGTTCAAAAGCGCGTTTTTGAGATCGTCCACAAAGAGCGCGACGATGCCAAAGCGCAGGAAGCCATCTACGAGGTGCTCACACAGTCGCTGGGTGTCTCACCAAACGCCTCCGACAGCCAACAGAACGCCCTCCGCGCCCAAGCCGCTAGCTACACCTCCCCGTGGTTCCGCACCTTCCTCAAGTTGGATCCCGCGCCTTACCTGCGCCGAGTGCGCTGCCCCGTGCTGGCGCTTGCAGGCGAGCTAGACCTGCAAGTAGACCCCGAACAGAACCTCCCCGCTATTGAACGCGCCCTGCGCAGGGGTGGCAACAAACGCATCGCCGTGCGCCGCCTGCCAGGACTCAATCACATGTTCCAAAAAGCGAACACGGGGCTGTTCAGTGAGTACGCGCAGATTGAGGAAACCTTCAATCCTGACGCGCTGGAAGCGATTCGCAGATGGCTGGACGAGATCATACGGGGCGCAAAGTACTAAAAAATGGTGACCCCAGGGGGATTCGAACCCCCGTCCTCCTGGCTGAAAACCAGGCGTCCTAGACCACTAGACCATGGGGCCAGCCAAAGTAAGTATACCCCCTGAAAGAAGGGAATTGCAAGCCTCTGCGGTAAATGCGTCCACACAACGCGACCGTATCCGCTGGCTCCTGTGCGCTCTGCTCACCCGCGGCACGCTCGCACAAATCTAAGTGTGCCCGCTCCTTGCCCAACTCACCCGCCTCGCTCCCAACACTCGGCAACAACGCCTCAAACGCCTTCGACACCAGCCCTGCCCCGAACAGACACCCTTTCCCACCCTGAAAACACTTAATACTTTACTGCACGATGAGCGTAATTCCCAGCAGGCTTTCCAGCAGGTATACGAGCGCCATCATGCCCCATGCGCCGATGAGTATCTGCAGCAGCCCGCTATGCAGCAGGCGTAATCCCAGTGGGGGCGTTGCACCGCTGAGCGAACGCGCCTTGCGCAACAGCTCCTCACCGACGCGAATTGCCTGCATAAGCTGGCGGTCGGTCGGCGGCTTCGTAGTAGCGACCCACTGCAACAGCGTGCCGAAGCTGCGCCAAAAAAGCAATGTGCCCAGCAGCGCCATCAGCAGCGCAAAATCGCGCGCCTCGCCGTCGGGCACACCAAACTGAAACACTTTCGACAGCCCCAGAAAGAGCATGATCCCCGCGACCAAGTTCGTGCCACAGCGCGGATGCACGCGAGGCATCCGACGCACCACCTCCAGCGTGAGTGGTTCACCCCGCTCAATTGCGTGTACAACCATATGTTCTGCTGCGTGTGTGCCTGCAATGGGCAGCAGGCGCATCAGCAACAGAAACACGACAAAGATTGAACTGCGTAATACTAAGCCCATTACATCCGAGAACAGGAACCACTGCCCTGCGAAGGGCGAGTTATAGTAGCTGTACCACGGGGCGCCGAACTGCTGTTGCGCCCACCACATGCCGCCCACCACGAGCCAGTGCGCCAGCAAAAACAGGGAAAACAGCAGCGCACCGGTGAGCATCAGCCCCAGCCTGCCTGCGCCTGCGCTGGTCGCACCGTTGGTCAGGTAGACACCCAACGGGGTCGCCATCCCACCAATGGTGCCCAGTTGGGGCAAGTTGATGGGGCGCGCTGCCAGTCCTGCCAGCGTGACCACACCCACATATCGCCCCCACGGGTCGACACCCAACGCGGGCTGCTCGGTGTGGGCGAGGATCTCTGCCGCCGTCTCCAACGGCGTATCGATGGGCAGGCGCAGGAAGTTATCATCCATCCACCGAGCCACCGGTTCCAACCAGTCAGCACCGCGCTGGATGGCTGTGCGCAGGCGCGTCTCGGTCAGCACGCCCACGGGCGCACCGTATTCCAGAATCGGCACTACACCTGCGCCGCCGTGCGCCATCAACTCCGCTGCGCGGAGCAGGCTGTCCTCAGGGTAGGCAGGCAGCACCCGTTGCAGCTTATCCGCCACAAATCGCTTCTCGCTCATTCCTGCGCCAGTTGCTGATCATACTGCAAGTAGCGGTCGTACTCCAGCAGTTCATACAGCTCCGCGCGAGTCTGCATTGCGTCCAGCATCGGTGTCTGCGTGCCGTGCTGCCGCAGGCACAGCAGCGTCTGCTCTGCAGCACGCATCATCGCGCGGAAACAGCTCATCGGGAAGATGACCATCTTGTAGCCCAATTGGGCGAACTCGTTGACGGTCAGGTACGGCGTTTTGCCAAACTCGGTCATATTTGCCATCAAGGGTGCGGATATCGCGCGAGCGAACTGCTCGAACTCGTCAGGCGATTCGAGCGCTTCGGGAAAAACCGCGTCCGCACCTGCATCCAGGTAGCGTCTGGCGCGTTCAATCGCCCCCTGCAGCCCCTCGACCGCGCGGGCGTCGGTACGGGCAATGATTACGAAATTCGGGTTGCTGCGCGCTTGCACAGCTGCCCTAATTTTGGCAACCATCTCGGTAGCGGGCACGACCGCTTTGCCTTCCAAGTGCCCGCAGCGTTTGGGGCTGACTTGGTCTTCGATGTGAACGCCTGCCAGTCCCGCGCGTTCGAGCGTGTGGATTGCACGAGCGGTCTGCAGCGCACCGCCGTAGCCTGTGTCGGCGTCAGCGATCGCAGGAATACTGACGACTGCCGTGATGTAGTGGCATATCTGTGCCATCTCAGGTAGGCTAAGGAACGCATGATCGGGCACCCCCAGCAGGCTATTCGTTACCCCTGCACCTGAGATGTAGACCGCCTCGTAGCCGTGAAACTGTACCAGTCGGGCAAGTGCTGCGTTGAAGACTCCAGGCATGACCACGATATTGCGCTGCTCCCACAAGAGGCGCAGCCGCGCGCCCGGATCGCTTAGCCGCCCCTCGCCCCGTAATGGAAAGATCATTCGTCCCGCTTCCCCAACATCAAGATGTCGGCGCGTGTGAGCGGAATCACCTTGCGCACGCGCCAGTAGCGCGTCTCGCGCATCGGGTTCGCCAACTCGCGACGAAGCGACTCGGAAACTTTTGCATACGCGGGTACTTCAATCGGGGCAGGTCGTTCACGCACTTCCTCTAAGTACTGTGTGTCGTACATTCCAATCCCGTCCGAGCCGATACGCGCCTGAATGTGCGGTGAAGCGTAGCGCGGCTCGAAAATAAGCTCCACCTCGTACTCTTCCGCCTTGAACGGATACATCTTCGGATCCTTGCTCATGTCGATTTCGCGGCGGAACTTCTCCTCGCGCACTGCCAGTGAGTCCTGCATGTAGGTGAGCTTCGAGTCCACCTCGAAAGTGAAGGTCTTCAGCGCCTTCGGACTGTATTCCAAGGTTCTTCCCTTGTCGCGCAGAATCACCGTCACCCGCGCGCCGATAGTCGGGATGCCGAGCGTGCCCTCTACCAGCAGCACACGCGGGCGCACAACCTTCACACGCGCGTCAAAGTTTAGCAGGATCGGCGGTCGAGTCTCAGGGTTCGGTCCGTAGCGGCGCAGGAGATCCAGAAGAGTATCTTCCAAGTTGTTCTGGCGCACATCGTAGAGATTGTTCGACTCCCAATCTTTACCCCGATCTTTCTCGGCGTCTAGCAACAGCTGCGCCCAGTGGTCGACAGCGTTGTCGAAGCGTCCCGCCTTGAAGAAGGCGTGCGCCAGCATGTGGCGTTGAGCAGGTACCATTTTGGGGTACTCATTGGCAATTTGCATCCAAGGTACGGCGTTTACAGGGTCTTGGATTTTGTGGTAGTACATCCAGCCCATCTCGAAGTAAAGATCCCACACGGCGGGATTGTTCTGGATACCCTCTTCAAGGAACTTGAGCGCCATCGGAATGTAGCGTCGGTCGGAGCGTTGCGACTCGTCGGTGAAGTTGTAGCCCATGTGCCAAGCGCCCGTAGAGTAGACATCCAAGTTGTGGGGGTCGAGCCATGTGACTAAGCGCAGCATGGGCAGCACCGCATCATAGTTACCCGAGTCGAAGAAGCTATCGGCACGCACCCACAGGATCGCCGCTAAGAATTCGCGGAACCCCGCGACTGCTGCCAGCAGCTGATCGGGCGACAAGCCAACAGGCGTCACCTGCTTCGGCGCGTAATCGCGCGCCCACAGGGGGAACAAGCGCGTCTGCAACCCCGCCTGAATCAGGAGCAGTCCCACGATTGCAATCCATAACTTGCTGGAATTACGCTTACTCATCGTTGTCATCTCCGTCTCAATACCGCGCTCGGATAAGGATTGTGCGCAGTTGCTGCAGGCACGCTTCGGCTAGCTTGGCGCGTTCGGCGTTCGCGTGCACACCATGCTTCGTCGTACATTCAGGTGCAGTTTTCGTCTTCGCCATAGCGTCCTACATCTCCCGCTGATTGAATATCAGCATGCTTGCGACCAACAACAGTGCCATATAGACCACCGCGTAGCTGAGCGTCTGCACCATATAAGCTGTCGGGTCGGTAATTACTTGTTCTGGATTGATGATGGGGTTTTGCACATTGAAGTTCGCAAAGTTAGGCAAGATAATTGTCAGTATCTGCACAGGAATTCGAGTAATCGGCACTACCTCGGGATCGCGTTGGATGGTGGCTAAAAAGCTGCTGAGAAGGTTGCCCAGCAAAAAGACTCCGCCTGATAGGAAGTAGTTCACTAAGGGCGAGACAAAGGTGGAGAAAAACAGCACGACCGCTGCCAGCAGCGAACTTTGGAAGAAGAACATTATCAGCCCACGAATAATCTCTGGGTTGAATTCCCCCAGAGCCAAGCGTGAAGCCATCAGGAACACAAGTCCCATCATCAGGTACATAAATCCGAGCGTGCTTACTGCACCTAAGAATTTGCCCAGCACGAATTGGTAACGCTGTACCGGCTTCGAGAGGATAGTGTAGATGGTGCGGCGCTCAATCTCGGTGGGAATCATGCCTGTACACATGATGATGGCGATAAAAGTTCCTGCAAGCTGAATCACGCCGAATCCGAAGCTAAGAATGAGCGTGCGGGCGCCGCGCCCGCCAGCAAACGGCTCGAAGGCAGGGCTAATCAGCAGAATCAGCAGCGCGACGAGCAAAATAACCATTAGCACACGCTTGCGCACGGCTTCGCCAAAGGTTGCTCCTGCAATTGCAAAAGTCGCGTTCATATGTCTTTGCCCCCCTGAATCGTTTCCACGAACAGGTCTTCCAACGAGCGTCGGTAAGGCTTGACGCTAATGATGTGTCCGCCTGCAGCGCGCACGATGTCAATGACGCGGTCTATAGAGCCGTTGTCGGGCTGCTCGACAATCAGCCTGCCGTCGTGCAGACTGACCTTGCCCCCCAGCTGCCGAATCGGCTCCACGGCGTTGTCGGGCACTTTGTCAGCAATCAGTTCCACATGCCCGCCTGCGAGCAACTCCTCGATACGCCCTAACTGTACCATCACCCCTTTGTTGAGAATCGCCACCCGATCGCACACACGCTCCACATCGGAAAGTTGATGCGAGCTAATAAACAGTGTTTTGCCCTGATTACGCAGGTCTAAAATCATGTCGCGGATGTCGATGTGCGCTATTGGGTCTAACCCAGCTGTCGGCTCGTCTAAGATGAGTAGTTCGGGGTCGTTGATTAAGCACTGTGCTAAGCCGATGCGCTGCAGCATGCCTTTTGAGTAGGTGCGCAAGGGCTGATCGGCGGCGCGCGACAGTCCGACCCGATCGAGCAGTTCGCTCACGCGCTTGCTCCGATCTGGCTCGCCAATTCCAAACAGCTTCGCATAGAAGGTGAGAATCTCGCGCCCTGTCATGTAGTCATAGAAGTAAGGGTTTTCAGGCAAGTAGCTAATTCTGTAATGGTTTTTTGGGTCGCCCGCAGGCTGTCCCAGCACATATGCTTCACCATCAGTCGGGTAAATAATTCCCAGAAGTACCTTGATGGTCGTGGTCTTTCCTGCCCCGTTGGGACCGAGAAAGCCGAAAATCTCGCCGCGATGCACCTCCAAGTTGAGGTTTCTCACTGCTTCCACTGGCTGCTTGCTCCACAGCCCCGAATACCGCTTGGTCAAATTGACCGTCTTGATAGCTAAATCGTTCATTACTCCCTCCTACGATGGCGGTTGCAACGGGGATTATACCCGACTGTGCGCGGTATGCGATTAGTAGCCGCTTGAGGGGCTGTCCACAGATGACAAGAGAACACACTTGTTTCCGACTGTGTAGGTATAATCCCGTGCGATGGAGAGCCTGCCGCGCGCCCACGGGTCGCACACGCATGCGCTGTTGCTGGATGGCAAGCGCGTCGCGCAGCAGATGCACGAGTCGCTCAAGACGCGCGTTGCCACCCTGCACACGCGCGGGACTATCCCTTGCCTTGCCGTGATGCTTGTCGGCGATGACCCTGCCTCGCACACCTATGTGCGCACCAAAGCAAAGGCGTGTGAGTTGGTCGGTATCCGTTCGATTGTGCGCCACTTTCCCGCCAGCGCGTCGCAAGCGGAGCTGGAGGCGCAACTGGACGCTTGGAACGCCGACCCCAGCGTGCATGGGGTGTTGATTCAGCATCCTGTGCCCGCGCCGCTGGACGAACCCGCGCTGCTGCGACGGTTAGACCCGCGCAAGGATGTGGACGGCATCACGCCCTACTCGCTCGGCGCACTGGTCGCAGGCGAGCCTGCCTTCGGCGCGTGTACCCCGCTGGGCATCATCCGCCTGCTGGACGCCTACGAACTGCCCATCGAGGGCAAGCACGCCGTCGTGGTCGGGCGCAGCGTGATTCTGGGCAAGCCGATGGCGCTGATGCTGCTCAACCGCAACGCGACCGTGACGGTGTGCCACTCGCGCACGCGCGATTTGACGAGCCTCACGCGCCAAGCAGACATCCTCGTGGCGGCGGTCGGCAAGCCCGAGTTCATCACGGGCGCGATGCTCAAGCCCGGCGCAATCGTCATCGACGCGGGCTACAACCGCGTAGAGGGGCGCACGGGCGATGTGGGCGATGTGGCGTTCGACTCCGCCGCGCAGGTCGCCTCGGCGATTACGCCCGTGCCTGGTGGGGTCGGACCGATGACCGTCGCGATGCTGCTGCACAATACCGTCGAGGCGGCGGAGCGCTACGGCTAACGATGCAACCGCAAGAGTACCAGCGAATGTTCCAATGGGAGGGGGACTACTGGTGGTTTGTGGCGCGTCGGCGACTGGCGCGAGCGTTGCTGCAGGCGCACCTGCCCGAAGTCTCTGGGCGGATGCTGGACGCAGGCTGCGGTACGGGCGCGCTGCTAAGCGAGTTGCATGCGCAGGGCGTCGCCGTCGGGGTGGATGTGGCACACGAGGCGCTCTGCTTGACGCGCCAACGGGGCGCGCTAACCGTCGTGCAGGCGCGGCTGGAGGCGTTGCCGTTCGCCAGCGCGTGCTTTCAGGTCGCCTTCGCGCTCGATGTGCTGGAACACCTGCCCGACGAGCGTCCCGCGCTGCGCGAGTTGCATCGCGTGCTGCAGGCGGATGGCTATCTGATAGTGAGCGTGCCCGCCTATTCGTGGCTGTGGAGTAAGCACGATGTCGCGCTGGCGCACTATCGTCGCTATACAGCACGGGGGCTACAGGCGCGGCTGTGCGAGGCAGGCTTCCAAGTGCAGCGGCTCTCGTATGCGCTCGGCGTGCTGCTGCCCGCGATTGCGCTGCTGCGTTGGCTCGATCGGTTGCGTCCAGGCGCGCCCGCCGCAACGGTCATTCCCCTCCCCCGCTGGCTGAACCGCGCGCTCATCCGCCTGCAGGACTGGGAGACGCGCTACCTGCTGCGCCGCCGATTGCCCTTCGGGGTGAGCCTCGTCGCCGTCGCCCAGCGCGAATAAACGCTACTCGAACAACTCACCCACACGCACGCGAAACTCAGGCAGCAGCTCGCCGCCCGTGAGCGTGTCGTCGGCTTCGAGCGTCTGCACCTCCAGCGGCGCACGGTAGCAGTACACCTGTCGGCGGTCGGGCAGCAACAGCCACACCTCCTGCGCGCCCGACTCGAAGTATTCCGCGACCCTTTGCAGCAGTTCGGCGGCGCGCTCGGACGGCGAGACGACCTCCACCGCGAGGTCGGGCGCGCCGTCGATGAACTCGTCAGGCGAGACGCCGTCGGGCAGTCGCTCACGACGCATTACGGAGGCGTCGGGGCTGCGGATGTTCCCGCTGCGCATGCGGAACCCAACTGCCTCGCTGTAGAGCGCGACCGTCGGCGTCTTCGCCGCGTGCAACCGCCCAATCAGGTTGCTCACAATCTCGCCGTGCCGTGCGCCTGTGGGCACAATCTGCAGCCTCCCGTCCACCAGTTCGTACTTGCGTCCATCACTGGGCATCTGGAGCAGGTCACGCTCCGCAAGCCGCTTGCGTCGGGGGCGCGCCGTCGCTGTAGGCATCGTCCTCACCGCCTGCAGTATACCCCGCGCAGGCAGGAAAGCCACCCAACACGGCGTATACGCCCTGTGATGCCAGAGCCAGAGCTGAAGGATGTGCTGCACGCGCTGCTGTTCGTGGCGGACGCGCCGCTGAGCCTGCAGACGCTGTGCGAGGCGACAGGCGAGCCTGCCGACGCGGTAGAGGCTGCCCTGCACGCGCTACAGGCGGAGTTGGCGGCGCGCGGCGCGGTTCAACTCGTCGCGCTCGCAGGCGGCTATCAACTCGCCACAAAGCCCGAATACGCCTTCTATATCGCTCGCCTGCTGAACCCGCCCCAGAAACGGCTCTCGCGCGCCGCGCTGGAGACGCTCGCGATTATCGCCTACGAACAGCCCGTCACCCAAGCGCAAATCGACGCCCTGCGCGGGGTCGACAGCGCACACACTATACGCCAATTGCTCGCCCGCGGGCTAATCCACGAACTCGGACGCAAAGACGCGCCTGGAAAACCGCTCCTCTACGGTACAACACCTCTGTTCCTGCATTATTTCGGACTAAACAGCCTTGCAGAACTTCCAGAAAAGCCCCAAGGCAGTGTTGTGCGTGACGCCTAAAGCTTGCCACTTCGGGCAGGTGTCGCCCTGCAGACCTCGAGAACACCCCATCGAGTACACAAATTTGTGGCAGGGCGCAGGAGGGATGGGATCTTTGAGGAGGAAACCGTTTGCGCGCTTCGATGGCTGTCGCGGTTCATGCGCCTTGAGTCCCCCACGCTCTGCAATCGGTATGCAGGAAACAGCCCCCGCGCTGCGAATCAGAGACACAGGGTGCGAAACCACCATCAAGGGGTAGGCGAGATGAGAGCGATTCTCTGCGGCATAGCCGTTCTGCTTGGCTGCACGCCCTGCGTGGCGCAGCAGGTGTACCTGTTCCGCACGGGAGTCCCAGAGAGGGACGCTGCACTCCACAACGCGCTTCAAGCGCACGGACTGCAGGTCACGCTCGGCGCGCCTTACCAAGCGTTCGACGGCAGCCAGAACCTGAGCGGCTATCATGTCGCCGTGTTGGCAGGTACAGGCGTCAACGACGCTATGCCCCTCAACGGACAGCAGGCTCTGCTGGACTGGATCGGCGGCGGACGCGGGCTGGTGACGCTGGAATGGACGCTGTGGTCGGTAAGCCGCATGAACGGGTTCCTCATCCTGCGCGAGCTGTTCCCTGCAACCTATCAGCGCCACGCCTACCGTTCGAGCATCCAGTACCTGCAGCAGGCGAGCGACCCGATCCTAAATCAGGGACTGCCCGCCGCGCTTATGCTGGGCGAGGGGCACGAGGCGCATCTACGCCCCAAGCAGGGCGCGACGGTCTACTACGCCAGCGATTACCTTGCGGGCGCGGGTGGCGTGGTGGGATGGGCGTACCAATCAGGGCGTGTGATAAGCCTCTCGGTCGCGCCTGCGTATGCGCTCAATCCGATGGCGCAAAATCCCACCTTTCAGCAGTTGCTGACCAACGCAGTGCGGTGGGCTGCACGAAATGCCTGTGCGTCCGCGAAGGGTGATGTGGACAGCAACGGGTGCGTCGATAACGCCGACCTGTTGCAGACGCTGGCTGCCTTCGGCACGGTGGAACCCAACCCTGCCGATGTGAACTGCGACGGCATCGTCGACGACGCCGACCTGCTGGAAGTGCTGTTCGCCTTCGGTAGCGGGTGCTAAGCCATCTCTCAGGTACAATTTCCAGTGGAGGGAGTGCGATGACCAACTTTTCTGGGCGTGTGGCGGTGATTACGGGCGCGGCGAAAGGCATTGGTCGGGCGATGGCGCAGCAGTTCGCCCAGCGCGGCGCGAAGGTCGCCATACTGGATATCGACACCGAAGCCGCCGCGCAGGTTGCACAAACCATTCAGCAGCACGGCGGCGACGCGCTCTCGCTGTTTGCTGATGTGTCCGACCCGACCACCCTCAGCCACGCTGCCGCCGAAGTGCAAAAAGCCTACGGCAGAACCGACATCCTCTGCTGCAACGCGGGCATCTACCCCCAAGCGTTCCTGGAGACGATGACCGAAGCCGACTGGGACAAAGTCCACGCCGTGAACCTCAAGGGGATGTTCCTGACCGTTCAGGCGTTCCTGCCGATGCTCAAGCAGTCTCCCTACGGGCGGATTGTGCTCACCTCGTCGATTACGGGACCCGTCACGGGCTTTCCAGGCTGGGCGCACTACGGGGCGACCAAAGCGGGCATGCTGGGCTTTATGCGCTCCGCCGCAATCGAACTGGCGAAGTACGGGATTACCGTGAACGCCATCCTGCCGGGCAATATCGAGACGGAGGGGCTGGGCGACATCGGCGAGGAGTACCGACGCCAGATGGAGGCGGTGATTCCGTTCAAGCGGCTGGGCAAGCCTGAGGATGTCGCCTACGCCGCGCTCTTTTTCGCCTCCGACGAGGCGTCCTACATCACGGGGCAGACGCTGATTGTGGACGGCGGGCAAATCCTGCCCGAATCGAGCCTCGCGCTGGAGGGCATATAAGTCAGCGGCGTCAGCCTGCAGCTGGGATATAATTCCGCCTGTGAAACCACGCCGAGATACCCAGCACGCGGAGGTTGACCCGATTGCGGAGCGAGACCGCATCTGCGTCATGCTGCGTCAACATCTGCCCGAGCTGCAGCGACGCTACCGTGTGCGTGCGCTGTGGCTGTTTGGGTCGCACGCGCGCGGCGAGCAGCGACGCCGAAGCGACATTGATGTGCTGGTAGAGTTCAGCGAGACGCCGTCTCTGCTGGAGTTGGCGCGACTCCAGCGGGAGTTGAGCCTGCTGCTGGGCAAGCGCGTCGACCTCGCGCTCAAGGACGCCCTCAAGCCCCATATCGGCAAGCGAATCTTGGAGGAAGCAATCCCTGTATGAAACGACAAACGCGCACAATCCGTGATTATTTGGAAGATATTCTCCGATATGCAGAGAAAGTGCAAAACTTTGTAGCAATTGCTGGAAAACCGCTCGCGAAGACATCCCGCCACTTCGCCGACAGGTGCTTCGCATTCTCGACGCCGTTGGGCACGATTAGCAGCATGGGCTAACCGCCGAGGCGTAGCACATGATACCAATCGCGCAGCCAAAGTTCACAAAAACGAGTATGCCCGATAACCCCCTCCTTAAGGTTCCCCCTGCAAGCAGGGGGAACCGAACCCACGCGCCCCACGCGGTTCCCCTCGCGAAGCGGGGGGAACCTTAAGGAGGGGGGCAATTGTAAACTCTGCCCTTGCGATTGGTATGACAACGGTGCGTTACTTATCGTCCGTAAGCGTAAAAATGGTTCACAGGGCTGTGTCCTGCGCCGATGGGCTGCGCCGCGCGCAGGGCAGCCGTGAGGTAGTCTTTCGCGCGGGCAATCGCCTCCAGCGGTTCGTGCCCCTGCGCCAGCAGCGCGGCAATCGCCGCCGAGAAGGTGCAGCCCGTGCCGTGCGTGTGGGGCGTGTCGATATGCTCGGCGGGCAGCCAACGCATCGACGCGCCATCGTAGACCAAATCGTCCGCGCAGTCCGCCAGATGCCCCCCCTTGACCACCACGATGCGTGCGCCCAGCGCGTGAATCGCTCGCGCCGCCCGCTCCATCGTCGGCTTATCGTGTACCTCGAACCCCGCCAACACGCTCGCCTCGCCCAAGTTCGGCGTCACGACATACGCCAGCGGCAGCAGCGCGCGCCGTAGTGCGTCGATGGCATCCTCGCGCAACAACCGATCGCCGCTCTTGGCGACCATCACGGGGTCAACAACCAGATGCTCAATACCCCAGCGTCGCACGCGCTCGACGACGACCTGAATAATCTCCGCGCTGAACAGCATCCCCGTCTTGGCAGCGTGCGCGCCGATGTCGCTCATGACCGAGTCGATCTGCTGCCCCACAAACTCTGGATCTACGGGATAGACGCCCTGCACGCCGAGCGTGTTTTGGGCGGTGAGGGCGGTAATCGCGCTGCTGCCGTACACCCCCAGCGCAGCGAAGGTCTTCAGGTCGGCTTGGATGCCCGCGCCGCCGCCCGAATCGGAGCCTGCAATCGTGAGCGCCTTGCGCATAGGATTATTGTACCCAGCGTTTGGATCAGCGCAGGTAGCGTAGCAATCCGCCCGTCATCTTCAGCGGCGTGAAGTGGCGTGTCAGGTAGCGCAACTCGGGCAGCAGCCGACGCGCCGTCGCGCCGCCCATCTTCAGGCTCGGCGACGCCAGAAACGCCATCAGCCAGTCGGTAATCCGATGCACCCGCGCACTGTAGGGATACCACCACAGCTCGGGCTTACCCGTGTAGACCTCGCTCACATACTGGGGCTGCACCAGCTCGTACAGCCCGAACTCGCCGTGCGTGCGCCCGACGCCTGAGTCCTTGACCCCGCCCCATACACCGTAGCTGTCGCCGTAGGCGACGATGTGCGAGTTGACGCTGACCGAACCGCACTCCAGCATCGGCGCGAGTCGCTGCGCTTTGCGCGGGTCGCGCGTCCAGATCGAAGCCGTCAGCCCGAACGCGCTCGCGTTCGCCTTGCGCACGGCTTCCTCCGCGCTGGCGACGGGCTGCACCATCACCAGCGGTCCGAAGGTCTCCTCCTGCATGCCGAGCATCGCGTCGGTCGCGTCGGCGATGAGCGTCGGCTCGTGGTACAGCTCGCCCAAGTCGGCGCGTATGCGCCCGCCCAGCACGATGCGCCCGCCCCGCGCACAGGCGTCCTCAATATGCCGCTGCACGCGCTCCCGCTGGAACCGCGCCACCACAGGACCCATGTCGGTCTCCGCGTGCAGGGGGTGTCCGAGCCGAATCTTCGCCAGCTCCGCCCGTAACGCTTCCAGGAACGGCTCGTAGACGCGCTGCTCCACATAGACGCGCTCGACGGAGGCGCAGGTCTGCCCTGCGTTCACCATCGACGCCCACGCGATGCCCTGCGCGGCGTGCTGCAGGTCGGCGTCCGCCAGCACCAGCGCGGGGTCTTTGCCGCCGAGTTCCAGGATCACCTTCTTGTTGGTCTTGGCGGCTTGCTCGGCGACCGTGCGCCCGATGGGCACGCTGCCCGTGAAGATGACGCCGCGCACGGTCGGATTGGCGAGCAGCGCACTGCCCTGCGGCGCGCCCCCCTGCACCACCTGCACCAGCCCTTCGGGGAAGCCCGCCCGCTCGAACAGCTCCACCACCTTCGCGCCCGTCAGCGGGGTCAGCGGCGAGGGCTTCAGCAGCGCGGCGTTGCCCGCCAGCGTCAACGCCATCAGCTGCGTCATCGGGATGGTGAACGGGTAGTTCCACGGGGCGATTACCGCCCACACGCCGTAGGGATGAAAATAGTAGGTGCTGCGGCGGTCGCTGAAGAACGGGTTTTTGGAGCGCACGCGGCGCGGCTGTAGCAGGCGCACGCCGTCGTACATCAGAAACGCGCTCACATCCAGCGGCGGGAACAGCTCCACAATCATCGCCTCGATGCGCGGCTTGCCCTGCTCGCGGGCGACCAGCTCGGCAATCGCGTGCCGCTCCTGCAGAATCAGCCGCTTGAGGCGACGCAACGGCTCGACGCGCTGGTGCATGGGAACCTCGCGCCAGTGCAGGTACGCCGCGTGCGCCCGCGCTATCATCGCCTCAATCGCCTCTGGCGGCGTGACGGCAACCTCGCCCACGACGCTCCCGTCCGCAGGGCTTTTGACCACAATCCGCTCCATACGCTTTAGATTCGAACAGGCGTTCAAATTCTCCTGCAGAGCAGGAATCGCGAAAGCAGCGTCGAATTTTGTGTATCGTAATGGGGGAGTGTATGAGACGAATCGCCAAACCGTACCTCGCAAGACAGCAAACAACGAAGACCGCCTCCTGCAGGTTCCCCCTGCTCGCAGGGGGAACCGCGCGGGCGCGCGTCTCGGTTCCCCTCGCGAAGCGAGGAGAACCTGAAGGAGGGGGGCTGGTCTGGAGATGGGTATGGGTAAAGCCATGAAGACGCTATCACCACCCGTTGGAGTTGCAATTACACGCAAGGCGACGCTGCTGGAGTGTCTGCTGGCGGCGGTTGCGTCGGGCGCACTGCTGGCGTTCGCGTTGCCGCCGTTCGATGTGCCGCTGCTGGGCTTTGTTGCGCTCGCGCCGATGATGGCGGCGGTGCTGCGCGCCTCGGCTATCCCCGTGCTGATTAGCACGCTGCTAACGGGCATCGTGGCAGGCACGGTAATGACCGCATTCCTGTCGGGCGTCGGCGACGGCTTCGGCAGCCCGACGCTCGCGCTTGCTTACTTCGCGGTGTTCGGCGCGGCGATGTGGTTCCCGCTGATGGGCGCGCGCGTGCTGGGCGCGGGGCGCACGGGGGCGATTGTGCTAAGCGTCGGCGCGTTGGGCGTGCTGACCGAGTGGCTGGCGGCGCGACTGGACTACCCGTTCACCCTCGCGCTGGTGCTGTGGCGGGACGCGCCGCTGCTGTGGGTCGCAGGCTGGGTGGGCGTGTGGGGGCTGTCGTTTCTCGTGTGGGCGACGAACGCCGCGCTCGCGCTTGCCGTGATGGAGCGTCGCCTGAACGCCCCGCTCAAGGCGTTGGCAGGCGGCTTGCTCGCGTTGCACCTGCTGGGCTGGCTGCAGCACGCGCTTATCCGCGAGGGCGAGACGCTGCGCGTGGCGGTCGTGCAGTGGGAGGGTGACTATGCGCCGCTAATTGCGCAGGCGAAGGCGCAGGGCGCACAGCTCGTCGTGCTGCCCGAAGCGTGCTGCTCGGCGGACGAGGGGTCGCGCTGGGCGCGTCAGGAGCAGGTGTGGCTCATCTTCGGCGCATCCTACGGGGGCAACGCTGCGATACTCGCCGCGCCCGACGGCACACTCAGCGAGCCGTACTACAAGATGTATCCGTTCGGGGGCGAGCCGCCTTCGTGGGAAGCGGGCGACCCCGTGCGGGCGTTCCCGTCGCCGTTCGGGACGCTCGGCGCGGTGATTTGCTACGACACGATGTTCACCGATCCGTGTCGTCGGCAGGCGTTGAACGGCGCGCGGCTAATCGCCGTGCCGACTTTTGACCCCTACGCGCCAGGCTATCTGCTGCATCACCTGCACGGGGCGATGACCACCCTGCGCGCGGCGGAGCATCATGTGCCGCTGGCGCGTGCGGAAGACCGCGCCGCGTCGATGATTGTGGATGCGTGGGGGCGCGTGCTTGCGTATGCGCCGCCTGAAGCGCAACTCGTGATTGCCGATGTGCCGCTGGGCAGCGGGCGCGGCACGCTCGCCTCGCGCGTCGGTGACGGCTATGTGCTGCTGTGCCTGCTGCTGGTGATGGGGATTGGGTATACTCGCAGTCGCCGTGAGCGAAACCTGCCATAAAGTATCCCTCAAGCCTCGCCAAGAGGCGTTCTACCAGCGGGTGCGGGCGGTCTATCGCGAGGCGGGGATGACGCCGCCGTCGGTGCGCGAGGCGTCGCGTATCGTCAGCGCGCCGCCTGACGCGATACGCGCCATGCTCCAAGTCGGCATCGAGCGGGGCGAGATTGCCGACGCGGGCGAAGGCGTCTACTTCGCCGTAGAGACGCTGCACGCGCTCGCCGAGCAGTTGCGGAGCTTCCCGCCGCCGATCAAGGTTGCCCAAGTGCGCGACCTGACGGGCAGTTCGCGTCGCTACGCCGCCGCTGCGCTGCGCTGGCTGCGCGAAGAGGGTAAGCTCCCCTCGCCTGCGCACGGATGGGGGGAATAGAAGCGCAGGGCGAACCGCCGCTTGCCCCTCAGCCCCTCTCCCACACGGTAGGAGAGGGGCTGAGGGTGAGGGCAGAAAGAAGCGTGCGCGGCCCACGCGCAGCGAACTCAAGCGATGGAGCCTTGTCAGCTGCACGCATGGGGAACCATGTGGGCGCGTGGCTCCATCCAAGTTAGGACTTACGCAGGAGCCCATAGCTTTTCTGCTGGAGTTGGAAGCAGTTGCCCACGAATCGCCGAATTCAACTGCGTAAGTCCTACAAGTGTGGGGAACCTGCACAACTGTATGAACGCTGAACGCGCAGTTAGTATGATACACTCGCCTCGCGCTTGCCTGCGAAGATGTCGCGGATAATCTCGTCGATGTCCACCTCTTCGATGGTGATGTCGTACACGGGCAGCGACTGCAGGATTTTGCTGGCGACGCGGCTGACCTGCTCGCGGGGCACTTCCAGCACCGCCTCCAGCCCGTCTAAGCGCACGATGCGCCCGAAGCGACCCAGCGTCTCGGCGTCGGCGGGCTGCTCCAAGCGCAGGTGCAACGCTTTGGAGGGGCTGTACCGCTCCACCAGCGCATGCAGGGTGTCGTCGAAGATGAGTTGCCCGTGATGGATAATCAGCACGCGCTGCGCCAGCTCCTGCACATCCTGCATATAGTGGCTGGTGAGCAGGATTGTGGTGCGCTCGCGCTGGTTGTATTCCCGCAGGAACTCGCGGATGCGCTTTTGCGAGACGACATCCAGCCCAATCGTCGGCTCGTCCAGGTACAGCACGCGCGGACGATGCAGCAGCGCTGCTAGCAGCTCGCACTTCATCCGCTCGCCCAGCGACAGCCGCCGCACCTGCGTGTGCAGCACATGCCGAATCTCCAGCATCTCCGCCAGCTCGTGAATACGCTTCTCGAACACCTCGTCGGGCACTTCGTAGAGCGCTTTGAGCAGCAGGTACGACTCATACGGCGGCAGGTCCCACCAGAGCTGCATTTTTTGCCCCATCACCAGCGCGATTTGGCGTTGCATTTCGGGGCGTCGCTCCCACGGCACATAGCCCAGCACGCGCGCTGTGCCCGATGTCGGGAAGATGATGCCCGACAGCATCTTCAGCGTGGTGGTCTTGCCCGCGCCGTTGGGTCCCAGAAAGCCGACCAGCTCGCCATCCTCAATCGTGAAGGAGATGTCGCGCACGGCTTGCACCTCATGCCGCTCACGCCGAAACAGGCTCTTGACCGCGCTCCAGACCCCAGGCGGGCGTTTGTAGGTGAAGTAGGTTTTGGACAGTCGCTCCACAACAATCGCTGGCATACGGCAATATTATGGCATACTGGGGGCGATTTGCACGGGCGAACAGCAGGAATTCCGACTGCTCGTTCGAAAAACGCTTTTGGAGGCGTCGACGATGATTCAATCGCGCTGGATGTTCGGACTGACGACGGCGTTGCTGCCGTTGCTGCTGATGAGTGCATCGGTTTCGGAGGGGCGATTCGTGGGCATGCGCCTTGACAACGGCGCGCTTGTGCCCAATCCCCCGCCCTACGACCCCAACAACCCCGACACGGGACTGCAGAAAGCCTTTCCGAGCGAAATCGTGCAGCCCGCCGACAACCCCACAACCCCCGAAAAGGTGGAACTGGGCAAGCTGCTGTTTTTCGACCCCATCCTGTCCGATGACAACACGCTTTCGTGCGCGCACTGCCACCATCCGCACTTGGGCTTCTCGGACGGGCTGCCTCGTTCGCGCGGACGCGGGGGCAAAGGCGCAGGGCGCGAGCGCGCAGGCGGAATCGAACTCACACGGGGCGCGCCCAGCCTGTGGAACACGGTCTACAACCACCGCCAATTCTGGGATGGACGCGCAGCGCACCTCGAAGAGCAGGCGCGCATGGTCATCACCACGCCCGAAGAGGTGAACGCCGACCCTGCCGAACTCGTGCGCGAACTGAAAGCCATCCCCGAATATCGCGCCCTGTTCGACAAAGCCTTCGGTGGCAAGGATGGCGAGGCGATCACCTTTAAGAATATCACTTACGCGATTGCGGCGTTCCAGCGCACGCTGGTCAGTTTCAACTCGCGCTTCGACCGCTACGCGGCGGGCGACGGCAGCGCGCTAAGCCCCCAAGAGAAGCGCGGGCTGAAACTGTTCCTGTCGCCGAAAACGCGCTGCAACGAGTGCCATGGCATCCCCGTGTTCGCCGACCGCAACTTCAAAGTGATTGGCGTGCCCAACCCGAAAGACGGACCCGCCGATGTCGCCAAGCCAGAGGCGGAGCGCGGGCGCGGCGGCGGTCCCAACGGTGCGTTCAAAATCCCCACCCTGCGCAATATCGCCCTCACCGCGCCGTATATGCACAACGGCGTGTTCGAGACGCTGGAAGAGGTGCTGGACTTCTATTCGGGCGGCGGCGGGCGCGGGCTGGGATTGGATGTACCGCTGCAGGACGACAAGATCCGCAAGTTCACGCTGACCCCGCAGGAGAAGGCAGATCTGATTGCGTTCCTGCTCGCGCTGACTGACGAATCCGCGCTGCCAGAGATCCCCCAGCGCGTGCCGTCGGGGCTACCTGTCGTACAACCCCAAGTCCCGCGCTTGCCCACCCACCTGAATATCAGCAGCCCCGAACTGCGCCGTATCCGCCAGCAGCAACGGCGTGCGGAGAACAGTCTGTCAGCAACGCGCACGAGCAAATCCCCCCTCACCCCAACCCTCTCCCTCCTTGCTAAGGGGGGAGTGGGGGGCTCCCGTGTCAACCGAGTCGGTTCAGTCTCCCCCGCTCGCGTCGTGGAGGTGCGCCCTGGCCAGAGCATCCAGGAAGCCGTCGACAAAGCGGGGCGCAACGGCATCGTGCGCATCTACCCTGGTACCTACCACGAGAATGTGCTGGTCATCCATCACGGCGTGACCATCGAGGGCGTCATCCGCAACGGCAAACGACCCGTGCTGGACGGGCGCAACCTCCTGCCCGACGCCATCTCTGGGCTGGGCAACGACTTCAAGGTGATGAACCTCGAAATCCGCAACTATCAGGGCAACGGCGTCGTGGTGCATAAGGCGCGAAATGTCATCTACCGCAACCTCATCTTGCACAACACAGGGCTGTACGGCGTCTACCCCATCGAGTGCGACGGCGTGCTGGTGGAAGACTGCAAGGTGTCGGGCGCGCGCGACGCGGGCATTTATGTCGGGCAGTCGCGCAATATCGTCGTGCGCCATAACGAAGCCTTTCAGAATGTTACAGGAATCGAAATCGAAAACTGCGTCAACGCCATCGTGGAAGACAACTATGTCCATAACAACACGGGCGGCATCCTGGTCTTCCTGCTGCCGTTCAACCCCTCCAAAGTGCAGGACGGGTGTATCGTGCGGCGCAACCGCGTCATCAACAACAACACGCCGAACTTCGCCGACCCCGAAGCCATCGTGAGCAATGTGCTGAAAGGCACGGGCATCATGCTACTGGCGGCGGACAACACCGAAGTGTACGAGAACGAAATCGTCGGCAACGGCACTTTCGGGATTATGACGATTGGGCTGCGCCAGATTTTCCCTGCACCGACGCCGCTCGATGTAGACCCCACCCCCGACGGCAACCGCATCTACAACAACACGCTGCGCAACAACGGCAAAGACCCCGACGAGCGGCTCAAGCGGTTCGGCGTGCCGCCCGTAGACCTGCTGTGGGACATGACGGGCAAAGGCAACACTTGGAACCAGCCTGAAGGGACGCGATTTCCGCCTGTGTTGCCAAGTGGTACATAGTTTGGCAAGCGTGGCGCTCCGCGCGCCCTACGCTTGCCTGTTCATGCAACTTCTCGGCGAGTGTAAAAAGAAGTCACACGCCATGCGAACACATCTCCCAACACGCACCTAACGCCAAACCTGCACAACACCGACATCTCCGACCCCCCACACCCCAGCTCAACAAAATCCCCGTGCTCTGTTGCAAAGAGGGGTGGCAGTGTGGAATAACCCCTGCGGAGAAAAAACGCCTATGCGAGAGAGCCGATTTGTCCGTATCGCAAAACTCGCTTACCACATCGCCCAACAAACACTCCCTACCTACTCCCTGATAAGGGTACATCGGTCGGGTACAAAAAAAGTGCCGCTTGGGGTAAATTTCATCCACTATGATAACATCCAAACGGCACAATACGGCAGAAGAGTACCCGATCGCAACACTGCTCCAACACCTC
>Ga0308421_1000133_pt1 | contig 43985 bp, 41 predicted proteins | sample HotsprSampleMS60_FD_203673 | JGI IMG/M metagenome (GOLD analysis project Ga0308421, IMG submission 203673) | Hot spring phototrophic mat microbial communities from Mushroom Spring, Yellowstone National Park, Wyoming, United States - 20090730_MS60 ...
TGACCCTTACTGGTTCATTATCAAAACCCACCTCTTCAATCGGCATAAACTCATCAACTTGCGGCATTCGTTCTTTTAGTTTTTGTAAAATTTTTCCGGTTTTATCCCGAAAAGCAACGCCCACCATGCAACCGGTAACAATAATCTTAAGCCTTGGTTTTTTTTCTTTTATTTTGCCTAAATTTCTTACCAAGCCATAAACTCTATCTTCAGCCGATTGGCGGACCATGCAGGTATTTATAACAATATAATCAGCATCAGCGTATCCTTTTGCTGGCTTCATCCCACGCGCTTCAAAGGTCGCCGCTATTCTTTCTGAATCAGCCTTATTTTGTTGACAACCGAAAGTTTTTATAAAATATTTCATAGACTAAATTATAAACAAAAATTTATCTTATGCAGCCAGAAATTATTTTTTTAAATTTTGCTTTTTTTATTAAATTTGCCGATGAAGAACAAAGGAAAGTAAAAATGGAGGAGGTGGGGTGAAAAATATTTTTTAAATTTATTGGCGTTTGGGATTTTGGTTAAAATAATTTTTGGACTATAAAATGTTTACCAACTTATCTGCTTCCTTGTTTTTCTCACGAGGGATTAGATGATAAAAAATTGGAAGGTTTATTTCTTGTTCTAACATTCTAATTTTTAAAATATATTCTTTAATCTTTCCATTTTTTACTTTGAAAAAACCATTGGCTTGACTAACTAAAAGCCGTGAGTCAGAGTAAAAATCAATTCTTTCAACTTTAAAATCATTAGCCAATTTTTCTTTTTGCTTTTTTATTTCCTCAAGAGCGTAGATTAATGCTTGATATTCGGCGTCGTTATTGGTAGCAATGCCAATTGATTGATTAAACTGAAAGATTTTTTTGTTATCAATATAAAAAACACCACCGATGCTGGCTGGTCCTGGATTGCCTTTTGATCCACCATCAGTAAAGACTTTTAATTTAAACATAAGATTATATCTTACTTTAAAATTTATAAAAATTAAACAAGAGATTTTGTATTGACTTTTTTTACTAAAAAAAGTAAAATATTAAATATGAGTGTAATTTTTGGTTTTTGGTTAGGAAAAAGTTTAGGGGAGAGAGTTGATAAATATAATCAATATATTAAAAGAGCTGAATTTGAGAAAAAAAATCCAAAAGAACCACCAAAAAATAAAAACCAAATAATTAACGATTTACAACGGTTTTCGTCTCTTACTAAAGAAGAAATTTTTTCTGATTTGGAAACAGGTGATTTTGGCCTTAATGATAAAAAAGTAAAAATTAGACTTCATGTTTATGGAAAAAATGAATTAGAGTATAAAAAGAAAAAGAAATGGTATGAAACACTCCTTCATATTTTGATTAATCCTCTGATAATTTTATTTTTTTTCATTATTGTAGTTTCTTTATTTACTCAAGATTACCAAACCTCTTTCATTATTAGTTTGATGGTTTTTATAAGTTTAATTATTAGATTTATTCAAGAGACTAAAGCCTATAACGAAGCAGAAAAACTTATGTCTTTGGTTAAAACAACAGCCACAGTTATAAGAAACGGAAAGAAAAAAGAAGTTGATTTAATAAATATTTGTCCTGGTGATATTGTTTATCTTTCTGCTGGTGATTTAATTCCTGCTGATTTAAGAATTATCGAAAGTAAAGACTTATATGTTAATCAATCGTTTTTAACTGGTGAATCTTTACCGGTTGAAAAAAATCATTTTCCAGAAACTAATACCAACATTCATCCATCAAATTTGAAAAATATTTGTTTGATGGGGACAAATGTTGAAAGCGGATATGCGATTGGGGTAGTCATTCATACGGGGAAAAATACATATTTAAATTCTTTAACTAAAGATATAGCCGGAACAAGACCAGAAACTGCCTTTGATAAAGGAATCGAGAACTTCACCTACTTAATGATAAAATTTATGTTTTTTATGGTGCCAACTGTTTTTTTAGTTAATGGCATAACTAAAGGAAATTGGTTTGAGGCATTTTTGTTTGGAATTTCAATAGCTGTTGGTTTAACTCCTGAAATGCTTCCTGCTATTGTTACTTTGAATCTTTCAAAGGGAGCAATTAATATGGCAAAGAAAAAAACAATTGTTAAAAATTTAAACTCGATTCAAAATTTTGGAGCGATGGATGTTTTATGTACTGATAAGACTGGTACTTTAACTCTAAATAAAGTGACCGTTATTAAATACTTTAATGTTTTAGAAGATAAAGATGATAAGGTTATTGACTTTGCTTTTATAAATAGTTTTTTTCAAACGGGTTTTAAAAATTTAATTGATACTTCACTAGTTGATTATCAAAAGAAAATTAAAAGAGATAATATATACAAAGATTATAAAAAAATTGATGAGGTGCCATTTGATTTTAAAAGAAAACGTTTATCAATAATTGTTGAAAATAAAAATAAAGAAAAAATATTAATTTGTAAAGGAGCGGTAGAAGAAGTTTTATCAATTTGTAGCCGCTTTGAAATTGGAGGAAAAGATAAAAAGATTGATAAAAAAATAATTTATAAGATAAAAGAATTAAATAATCAATATTCAAATGAGGGTTATCGATTAATTGCCGTTGCTTATAAAAAAATAGACGCAAATAACAATTCTAACAATTTAGAAAAAGACCTTGTTTTTATTGGTTTGGTCTGCTTATTAGATCCTCCAAAACAATCAGCCCATGAGGCAATTGAAAAGCTAAAAAATCTCGGTGTAGAAATTAAGATTTTAACTGGTGATAATGAATTGGTAACTAAAAGAATTGCTCAAGAAGTAAAAATAAATAATAACGGAGTGATTTTAGGAGCACAGATTGAACAGATGGATCAAAAAACCCTTGAAGAAGTGGTTGAAAAAAATACAATTTTTGCTAAATTACTTCCCCATCATAAAAAAAGAGTGGTTGAGGCATTAAGAAAAAAACATATTGTTGGTTTTTTGGGTGATGGGATAAACGATGCGCCAAGTCTTAGAGTTTCTGATGTTGGAATTTCTGTGGATGGTGCAGTGGATGTTGCCAAAGAATCGGCTGATATTATTCTTTTAGAAAATAATCTTAAGATTTTAGCTGATGGGGTAATCGAAGGCAGAAAAATTTTTGGGAATATTCTTAAATATTTACGAATGGGCGCATCATCTAATTTTGGCAATATGTTTTCTGTATTAGGAGCAAGTATTTTTCTTCCTTTTTTACCAATGAAACCGATTCAAATTTTAACTAATAATCTTTTATATGATATCTCACAATTGGCAATTCCTTTTGATAATGTAGACAAGGATTATATTAAAAAACCAAGAAAATGGAAGATTGATGATATAAGAAGATTTATAATTTATATCGGGCCAATAAGTTCGATTTTTGATTATGTGACTTATTTTGTTATGCTTTTTATTTTTAATAGCTTTAGCAATCCTTCGCTTTTTCAAACTGGTTGGTTTGTTGAGTCTCTACTTACCCAAACACTGATTATTCATGTTATTAGAAGTAAAGGATTGCCTTTTATTCAAAGTCGAGCTCATCCTTTATTGATTTTAACTACAATACTTATTTCTTTAATAGGAATTTTTTTGGTTAATTCTCCTTTTGCTTCCTTGTTTGGTTTTACTACTTTACCTTTATTATATTGGCCAATTTTAGCTGGTATTTTAATTAGTTATATTCTTTTAACTCAATTAGTGAAAATATATTACATTAAAAAATTTGGCTGGAATTAATTATTTTTTTTAATAAAAAATTACTTAAATAATCCCAAAAATATTTTTGAATAATATTGTCTTAAAGAGAAAATCAGCTAAATTATCGGTCTAAAAAGATTGAGCTATTGATGGAAAAGATAAATAAAAAGTATATTTATTTAAAAATGGAGAGATTATTTATTCAGAACTTTAACGATCTATTTTCTTAACTTTCTCAATAATCAAAATAAAAACAATTAAAATCACAAAAAAACTTAAAAAAGCAAGGAGTTTATCAAAACCTTTTAAAAACAAAGAAGCAACACCTAAGATAAAAGAAACTAACCAATAAAATATAGCAATTCGTCTTTTTCCCCAGCCAATTTCCAGTAATCGATGATGAAAATGACCCCAGTCGGCCTGGAATGGAGATTTTTTTTGATAGATTCGTCTTATGATGGTGTAAATAGCATCAATCATTGGCATCGATAAAATCAAAATCGCGGTTCCGACTTTTCCAAAAGATAAAATCGATAAAATCCCAAGCCAAAAACCAGCCAAAGCACCACCGCCATATCCGGGCATAATTTTTTGCGGATAAAAATTCCAGGTTAAAAAGCCAAGATAAGCACCACTTATAATAAAAGCCAAGATTGTTACTGAGTAAACTGTAATGTCATGAGCGGTAAATCTTTGCGATAAAATTCCCAAAAAAAAAGCAGTAATTGCCACAAATCCAGGAAGTTGACCATCAACGCCTTTGCTCCAGTTGACCATATTAGTCAACCATGTTAACCAGATAATTGATAAAATATCAGCCAAAATCAAAATTTGACGATGACCAAAAAAATCAAAATCGATTTTCCATTGATCAAGTCTTATTACGCCACCTAAAGGATTGGAGATATAAGGAATTCCCAAACCAAAACTAACGACCAAAGAGGCAATTAAAAGATTGACGATAAAGCGAAGATAGGGTGAAAGGTCAAAATAATCATCTAAAAGACCAACAATAAGAAGTAAAAAACTAGCAATAATAATCCCTAAAATTATTTTATTGATTGTTAAAAAAAATAAGATACTAATTAAAAAACTAAAAAAAATTGGCAAACCACCACCGCGAGGGATAATGCCAATATGAGTATGGGCCGGGTGTTTTCGTTTTTTTTTATCGGTAACTAAATTTATTTTTTTTGCCAAAATTATTGTTGGATAAGTTAACAAAAAAGATAAAAAAGAAGCAAAAATTAAAGGCAAAATGTTTTTCATAAATATTTAACTGATTAAAAAAATAATTCGTAAAAAAATTATTGGAATGATAATGATGAAAAAAAGGTTAACGTAATCGACGATTTTTTTGACTAAAAAATTGCCAAAGAAAAATTTTTTATAAAAAAAATTGTTAATAAAAAAAAAGAAGTTTAAAAAAAAAGGTAAAAAAACAATCATCCAAAGATCAGCAAGTTGTTCTTCACCAAATCGACGGGAATAAAACAAAGGAATTTGCGGCGGTAAATGATTGAATTTTAAAATAAAAACTCCAAGCATCAAAAAATTGGCAAAAAAAAGTAGTTTCTTCATATTTTTAAATATTTTTATTATATCTTAATCTTTTAAAAAAACCGCTTGGATTGAGTAAGAATCACTTTCGACAATAAAAGCTTTTTTGGGATATAAAGGAAGAGAAAAAGTAATTGCTTCCTTTGGAATTAATACTTTGCCAACATAATTTGGGATTTCCTCATAACTTTTGTTAAAAATTTTTACCCGATTGATATCAAAATAATAACCGGCGATAAAATAATCAAGTTCGGAAGTGACATAAACAAAATCCTCTTTTTTTGCTAAAGCCTTTATTTCTTGATAAAGTTTTTTATAGTTTGATTTTTTTCGAAATTTAATCTGTAGTTTTTGATAGTCAAAAGAAAAAAATAAAAGAGCAAAAACAATTAAAATCGCAATTACTTTTCTTTGAATGTGATTGATGATAAAAACTAAAAGAAGAAGCATTAATATTAAAAAGCTAATAAGATACCGCGGAAGAAAAATTGGTTTAATATAAGAAATTAATGCTACTAATAGCGGTATAAAAACCCCGTTGAAAAAGAGATAAAAAAAGACTGGTTTTTTAGAATTTTTTTTAATAAAGAATCCAAAAATTATCAAAAAAATTAGAAAAAGCGATAAATACCCCATTTTTTTATAAGAAAAACCAAAGTATTTTTCAAAACCGGTAAATAATATTCCCAAAAAATTTTTAATAATAAAAAAATCCGGTTTTTTGATCCAAAAATCATCGCCAATTGATTTTCCTTTTTGAAGAAAAACAAAAAAAATCCACAAAATCAAAAAAGCTCCTTGATAGAAAAAAAATCTTAATTGAATTTTTTTAAATTTTTTTTTGAATAAAAGATAGGTTAAAATCTGAGAGAAAAAAATAAAAATCATAAAATAATGAGTAAAAAGACCCAAAAAAGAAGCTAAAAGATATTGTTTTTTATTTTCCTTTAAAAAAGCATACGATGACCATGAAGAGAAAAAAGCAAAAAGGGTATAGGTGCGAGCTTCAAAAGCGTAGTATAAAAATAAAGGATTAAATATAAAAACCATTAAAGAAAGAATCAAAAGTAATTTTTCTTTGATTTTAAAGATTTTAGTTAAAAATAAAAAGATAATATAAATCGTTGCCCAATAAAAAACTAACGACAAACTGCGAAGGGCGATTTCTGATGAGCCAAAAATTTTCATCCAAAAATGAAGCAAAATATAATACAAAGGCGGATTATAGTCTTTGGCGGATAGAAAGATAATTTCTAAGATGTTTTTTTTTGCCAAAAAATAAGAAAAAGCCTCATCTCGCCAAAGGCTTTGGGCAAAAAACAAAAGGGGTGTTTTTGAAAAGAGAAAAGATAACATAAAAATTTTTTAAACTTTTTCTGTTACTTTATATTTTATCGGTTTTTTCAGCAAAAGTCTTGTTTGCGCCTCTAAAGCCGGGGTTGAGGAAAAAAGAAAAGAAATAAGAGGAAGAAGATACCATTGGATAATTAAAATGGGCAAAGAGGTAATTTTTATTTTTTGTTTTAATTTTTTTCTAATGCTAACATCTAAAATAATATAAAAGACAAGTATTAAAGAGCTTAAAGTTAAAATAAAAGCAGAAATTTTTGGTAAAAGAAAACCCATCACCGTTCTTTTAAAAATAGGATTAATTAATGGGGGGATTGAGGCGCTTATCGTTAAGATAAAAAATGAGGTTGACCAAAGAAAATGAGTTTCAAAAATAAAAAGAATTTTTTTTAATTTTAAGAAAAAAGGGATATGGGGAGTTTTAAAAAAGTTTTTTAAAGCGTAAGCAATATCCGATGCCCCCCAAGCCCAGCGTTTTTCCTGTTGATAGCGATTGATTAAAGTTTTTATTAAGCTTCCAGAATAAACCGCATCGCCATTAATAATCGTATACAAAGGAAGAGTTTTTAATTTTTTACCAAATTTAAAAAATGCTTGAAGATAAATATGCCAGTCTTCAGGAATGATGTTTGTATCCCAAAAGTTAACTTGTTTTAAAAGCCAAAAGGAGGTGGAGTAGGTTGAGATTTGGATAAGATTTTCTTTATCTGCCAAAAAAGCTAAGCGCAAAATTGAGGAAAGAGTAGCTTGAATTCGAACAAAAATCGGCAGTTGCCAAAAGTTGTTGTAAAGTAAAACTGGTGCCCAGTAAAAATGAAAGAGGCGATCTTTGTCTTTGAGATAAGAAAAAGTAAGATAGGAAAAATAGTTTTTGGGAAGGATGCTATCAGCATCACAAATAGTAATTAAAACTTTTTGGGGATCAATGTTTTTTTGAGCAAGATAACTTTCAATGAATTTTGCTGCATAGGTTTGGTTACTGGCTTTTCCTTCAACTTCATTGTCTAAAAGTTTGTGAAAAGTAATAAAGATTTTTTCAAAATGATTTTTAAATTCGTCGATTAAGATTTTTGCTTTTTCTTTAGCTTCTTTCTCTCTTTCTTCAAACGCTAAAACCAGATAAATTTTTTGTGGATAATCGTTTTTGGCAATGGCTTGAATTGTTTGTTTTAATTTATAAATTGGCTCTTTGTAGTTTGGAATGATCACAAAATGATAAATTTTTTGGTTTTTAATTAGTTTTTCTATTTTTTTAGCAAAATTAATCTTTTTAAAAAACTCAATTTTTTGATAAGAAATCACTGCCTGATAGACTGTTTTTAATGATTTGTAAAAAAAATAAACATCAAAAGCAATGATAAAATAACCAACAACCGCTGGATGAAAAGGGGAAAGCCATATAGGTAGAGTAATCGTCAACCAAGAAAGGGAGGGCAAAAAAATTTCTGTTAGTCGTTCAAAAAAATAACTTTTTAAAAAGGATTGCGTCATAATATTAGTATTATATTATAAAATTAACGTATGAATGATGAACAAAGACAAGCAATAACTTACAATCAAGGACCCCTTTTAGTCATTGCTGGGCCAGGAACGGGTAAGACCTTTGTTATTGTTGAAAAAATTAAGTATTTAATTAAAAATAATTTAGCCAAACCAGAAGAGATTTTGGCTCTTACTTTTACGGAAAAAGCGGCTTTGGAGATGGAGGAACGCGTTGATAAGGAGATGCCCTATGGTTATTTTCAGATGTGGATTTCCACCTTCCATTCTTTTGCTTATCGAATTTTAAAAGATGAAGGAGCCAATTTGGGTTTGCCTTTAGATTTTCATTTAATGAGTAAGGCGGAGGCAGTGATTTTTTTAAGAAAAAATCTTTTTGCTTTTGATTTAAATTATTTTCGTCCTTTAGGCAATCCGGAAAAATTTTTGGAAGCTTTGATTTCGCATTTTTCTCGTTTAAAAGAAGAAAATATTAGTGAAGAAGAATATCTTGATTGGGCAAAAAAATTAAAACCAAAAACTGAGGAAGAAAAAATTGAAAAAGAAAAATATCTGGAACTTTCCAAGGCTTATTCTCTTTATCAAAAACTTAAATTGAAAGAGGGATTGGTTGATTTTTCTGATTTAGTTTTTTATCTTTTTAGACTTTTTAAAAAACGCCCCAATCTTAAAAATCACTATCAAAGACAATTTCGTTACGTCTTAGTTGATGAGTTTCAAGACACCAATATTGTCCAATATGATCTTTTAAAACTTCTTTTTCCCAAAGAAAGAAATCCTTTTTTGACAGTAGTTGGTGATGATTCCCAAGCAATTTACAAATTTCGCGGCGCCTCAGTTTCTAATATTTTAAATTTTATGAAAGATTACCCCGAAGCCAAAAGGGTGACTCTTGTTAAAAATTATCGCTCTTGCCAAAAAATATTAGATGCTTCTTATCGCTTGATTAAACACAATGACCCAGACACTTTAGAAGCAAAATTAGGCATTTCAAAAAATTTAATTTCTCAAAAAAAAGATAAGAAGGGGGCCATTGATTTTTATTTGGCCAATAACGTTGAAGAAGAGGCGGAATTTGTGGCCAAAAAAATTATTGCTTTAAAAGAAAAACATAAATATTTGTTTTCTGATTTTGCCGTTTTAGTGCGAGCCAACAATCATACCGAACCATTTATTCGCGTTTTTTCCCGTTTTGGAATTCCTTATCAGTTTCTAGGACCTTCTTTTCTTTTTCATCAACCGGAGGTAAAAGATTTAATCGCTTATCTTTATTTTCTTTCTGATATTGAGGATTCTTCCTCGTTTTATCGGGTTTTGACAATGGATATTTTTGATATTGATAAAAAAGACTTGGCCTCCCTTCTTTCTTTTTCCAAAAGAATCAGTCAACCCCTTTTTTTAGCTTTTAGAATTTATCTTTCTTTAATAAGCGATGAAGGATATGAAAAAGAGTTTGAGGTTTATAAAAAATATCTCCCTCTTTTTACCAAAAAAACTAAAGAAACTTTTTTAAAAATTTATAAAATGATTAACCGTCATTTAAAACTTTTGAAAAAAGAAACCGCCGGGCAAATTCTTTATTACTTTTTAGAAGACACCGGTTATCTTTCCAAATTAGTCGATTTTAAAACAGAAAAAGAGGAGAAAAAAGCATTAAATATTTCTAAATTTTTTAATAAACTCAAAACCTTTGAGATGGAACATGAGGATGCTTCTGTTTTTGCGGTTTCTGATTGGATTAAGATGAGTTTGGAACTTAATGAATCGCCCCAAGTGGATGATTTTGATAAAGAACGTTTTGATGCGGTTAATATCTTAACCATTCATTCGGCAAAAGGCTTAGAATTTCCGGTAGTTTTTTTGGTTAATCTCACCCAAGGCCGTTTTCCCACTTACGAAAGACAAGAAAAGATCGCTTTGCCTGATGCTTTAATCAAAGAGATCTTGCCTTTTGGTGATTATCATCTTGAGGAAGAAAGGCGACTTTTTTATGTGGGGCTAACAAGAGCGGCCGACTATGTTTTTTTAACCGCTTCTTTATATTATGGGGAGGGGAAGAAAGAACGAAAAATTTCTCAGTTTGTGGTTGAATCTTTGGGGAAAGAGTTTTTGGAGAAAAAGATTTTGATAAAAAAAGATGAAAAAAAGCAACTTTCGATTTTTGATTTTGCCCCAAAAAAAGAAACAGTGTTAACGTCAAAGGTTTATCCTTTGGAATTTTCCTTTTCGGCTTTGGAGGTTTATAAAACTTGTCCGCTTCAGTATAAATATCAATATGTTTTAAAAATTCCCACCACCCCAACTGCGGCTGAATCTTTTGGGGTAAGCATTCATCAAACCCTTCAGCGATTTTACCAAAGGTATCAAAACGACAAAACAATTGATTTTAATACCATGCTTGAAATCTATCGACAAAGTTTTATCCCTGTTGGCTACAGTTCCCCCTCTCATTTTAAGCGAATGAAGAAAGAAGGTGAAAAAATTCTTAAAGATTTTTTTGAGCGTTTTCACCCGCCAGAAGGAAAAATTTTAGCTTTGGAAAAAAATTTTAAGATTAAGTTGGAAAAAGAAATTGTCATTTTGGGCAAAATTGATCGTCTTGATGAAAAAGAAGATGGCAAAATTGAGATCATCGACTACAAAACAGGAAAAATGCCAGAGGAAAAAGAACTAAAAAAAAGTTTGCAACTTTCTATCTATGCTTTGGCGGCAACGGATAAAGGAACTTTTAATAAAAAATTGTCCGATATAATTCTTACTTTTTATTTTTTAAATGAAGGAAAAAAAATTAGTTTTCAAAAAGATAAAGAGGATATAAAAAAGTTAAAGGAGGTAATTGAGGATTTAGTTTCGCAAATAAGACAAGAAAAATTTGAACCCAATGTTGGTCTTTGGTGTGATTTTTGTCCATTTCGTATTATTTGCGAAGCATGGAGGTAAGTTATTTTTTATCTAAAGATCAAAGTTTTTATAAGAGTAGGATCAATCTCTTTTTTGACATCTAATTCATTAAGTTTATATTTTTCAACTCTAAAATTACTTTTGTTAAATTGAAATACTTTTTCTGGATTTTTATCAATTTTTACCATATTTTTTTGCCACCATTCTTTAGAATATCCAGGGTTGTCACTTGGATCAATGATTAGGTAGGTTGTTTCTTTTTTTTCATGAATAATTGCTTTTTTATTCTTATAAAATTTTCCCATATAATTCATTGCGTACCAAGAGGGATAGCCAAAGTTGTCATCACTAAATATAAAATAACCAAAATTTTTTGGAGCATCTTCATAAATTTTTTTTGCCATATTTTTATAAAAAAGCCATGAACTTTTTTCTTGTCCAAAATAATTTTTAGTTTTAATTATTAATTGAGTTTTTGTATAAAAACTGCATGCGATTAAAGTTATTATAAATATGAAAAAAGCTTTTTTGTTTATATATTTAATAAAAGAAGCAATAATGATTGATAATAAAGGTAAAAAAGGCCAGTAATAATGCCACCAAATTATTCCTTTGTAAAAAATGACAATCAGCCAGTAACCAAAATAAAGATATAAAAATAAAAGATATATTTCTTTATTTTTATCCTTTTTATTTTTAAAAACTTGATAAAAGCCGATAAATAGGATGATAATTGTTAAAAAATTTAAAAGAATATTCCTATCAGTTATGAAATTAAGTTCACTTCCAACTGAGTGGGTGATTTTTTGTTTAATTATTTCCCAATTATAAAAGTTTTTGTTATTATTTTTTATATTTTGACTAAAAAAGTTTATTAGCGAATGGGTCTGTAAAAAATTATGCCTTAAATCAAAAATAATATAAGTAGATAAAGGAATTATAAGAATTAAAAAAGCTAACAAGTGATAAAACTTTTTATGCTTAATAGCATTAAATAGAATTAAAATAAAAGCAAGAATCAAAATTGGGCCGCCAAAGGCTATTTGAAATTGGATGATTAAACCTAAAATAAAAAGACTGATTACTAAGAATTTTATTTTTTTCTGTTTTAGATAGCTAATTAAAAAATAAAAAAACATAGGTGATAAAATTAAGGCTCCCACCGGATTTGATGGGCCAGCGGGAAATGAAATTGTACTTAATGCAACTATAAGTGTGGCAATTAATCCTATATGTTTATCAAACAAAAGTTTTCCAATTTTATAAGTAATGATTAAATTAATAATATAAAGAAGAACCCAAAACCAACCAACTACTATTGGATTACCTTTTCCTAAAATAAAAGCGGGAAGATTGAGATATAACCATAGCGGTCCATGAAAAACTCCAGATATAGCTCCCGAACGAGGACCAATTAAAGCAATTGGTTTGTTATATAAAATATCCTCCATCAAAAGAAAATCGCGAGCAATATCGCTGTAAAATAAAATATCTCCATTAATAACAAACCAAGAAGCTAGAATTGTACATAATCCAATCAAAAATAAAAAAAGATAAAGAATAATCTTTTTCTTCATTCTTTAAAAATAAAAAATCTTAAAAAAATAAAATCAGATTAAAATAAATTATAATTTAAGTAAAATTAATTTTAAAATATTTTTTTCTATTTTTTCTTTTAGATTTATTTAACTTTAATAAATTTTTAATAATCTCAAAAAGATAAGACAGAACGGGTGTTTTTTTATCAAAACTATTTGCTTTTATAAAAAATCAAAAAAATATCTTGCCTCTTTATCAGTCATATTATTTGATAAAATTATATTTTATGAAACAAGGAAAAGTGCTTTTAATTGGTCGGCCAAATGTTGGGAAATCTACTTTTTTAAACAATTTAATTGGCCAAAAAGTTTCAATCACCTCTCCCAAACCCCAAACCACTAGATTTCCCATAAAAGCTTTGTATCAGGATGAACGAGGCGAAATTATCTTTATCGATACGCCAGGGCTTATGCGAAAAACTGAAGATTTACTTTCAGAAAATATCAACAAAAAAACCCTCCAGACTTTAAATGAAGAATTGGATTTAGTTTTATATATGGTTGATCCAACAAGAAAACGAGATTTTGAAGAGGCAAGGGTTTTGGGATTGGTACGGCAAATTGAAAAACCAAAGATTCTTGTCTTAAATAAAATCGATTTTTGGCAAACTGGTAAAAAAGACGATTACTCGGCTCAATACAAATTTTTAGAAGAAGAATTTAGTGATGTTTTTTATATTTCTGCTTTAAAAAAACTTCATTTTAAGCCACTAATAAAAAGAATTTTTGAACTTTTGCCAGAAAAAAAAGAAGAAAAATTTGAAAACTTAAATCCTTATCCGGTATTAAATATTGATGCCAAAACTTTTGTTGCTGAGTTAATCCGAGAAAAAGTTTTTTTAATGATGGGTGAGGAAATTCCTTATACAACAACAGCAATTGTTGATGAAATTGATGAGAGAAAAAATGGGGTAATATATATTAAAGCCCGGATTTTAACCAACAACGATCGCTACAAAAAAATGTTAATTGGCAAAGAAGGGCGAAAGATTAAAGAGATTGGTTCATATGCTCGGAAAGAGATTGTTTTAGCCACTGGTAAAAAAGTTTATCTTGATTTACAAGTCGAAACCGATCCTCATTGGATGGAGATTTATTTTTAAACAATCTTTTGCGAATAAGAATAAATGACTTTTTTTCAAAACCACCTCGTCAATAAGCCGACTTAGATTATTTCTTGCTTGGGTAAGATTAATTGGTTTTTTAAAATATTAATTATATAATGCACATTATAATGTTCAGATTATCAAAAGAATTAAAAAAATTTATTTAACTTAGGCCATTTATTGTTTAATTTATTCTTTTTTTTCGACTTTGGTCATGTGCCAAGATAACTCTTAACGTATTCTTATTATTCTATCAATATTTTTATAAAATCTCCGTATATAATCCGTCGACTTGAGTTTGCTACTTTATATCATCCTATCCTCCGAGTCGAAGGATCATTGAAATCCCAACTTAGTCGGGATGACAGTTAAACGTGATTGTAAACTATTGACAATCGCCTCAACTTTTTGTTGGGTAATCTCACCTTTAACCAAAGTTATTTTTGTCATTTATTTTCTCTAAACTTCCATTAATAAAAACTGGTTTCATTGCCAAAATTTCTTCTAAAATGGTTTTTGATTTTTTAATAACTTTGTTATAATTTTGCAATGAAGAAAATTATTTTTGACAAAGAAAACGAAAATCGACCCTATGTAGCGGCCAATGCGGTAATTTTTAAAAATATAAAAGGAAAACAATATCTTCTTTTGGGAAAAAGAAAAAATGTGGCCGGTCATAATCATTTTTATCTTCCTGGTGGTCATATTAAAAAAGGAGAAAAAATAAGCGAGGCTTTAATTCGGGAAGTTAAAGAAGAAACCAATCTTGATATTATTCCAGAAAAATTTTTATGGATTGAAGAAAACTTTGACGGACCTCATCATATTACTTTTTATTATCAAGCCAGATTAAAAAATGAAAAACAAAGACCCAAAAACTTAGAACCGCAAAAATGTTATTTTTGGGACTTTTATCCGATTGATAAGCCACCAAAACCTTTATGGGTAAGTTTAGAAAAATTTTTAAAAGAATATAGGGAAAGAAAAAGAATTTTGCGATTTGGGACGCCATCAATTGATTATATTGGCGTTGGGGTGGCGGCTATTATTTTAAATGAAAAAAATGAAGTTCTTCTTCAACTGCGGGGTCCAAAAGCAAAAAATGAACGCGGCCTTTGGAAATTGCCTGGTGGGGTGATAGAATATGGCGAAAAAGCAGAAGAAGCATTAAAAAGAGAGTTAAAAGAAGAGTTGGGGATTGAAGTAAAAATTATAAAACAGGCTTTTTGTTTAGATGATATTTTAAAAAAAGAAGATCAACATTGGTTAGTTCCTTTTTATCTTTGTGAGATTAAAAAAGGAATACCTAAGATTTTAGAGCCAGAAAAAGCAACAAAAATTGCCTGGTTTTCTTTCAAAAATCTTCCCAAAAACTTAGCCTTTGGTAACAAAGAAGCGCTTAAAAAAGTTTTTAAATAAAAAATCCCTCCCAAAAGGGAGGGAAAAGGTTGTTTTAAATTAAATTTATTTGGAAGCCACTTTAACGGGTATTTTTTTAGGTTTGGCTTCCTCGGCAATCTTGGCCGAAACCACGACCACCCCATTTTCCACCTTTGCCTCAATTGATTTTTCATCAACTGGGCGAGGAAGGGTAGTGGTGTAATCGAAGGAGGTAACCCGATCCATTCGATAAACCACTTTTTTCTTTTTCTTTTCTTCTTCTTTTTCTTCATATTTACCTTTTATTCTTAAAACCCCATCCTCATAAGTCACCTCCACTTTATCAGCCGGAATTCCAGGAACCGCCGCTTTGACAATTACTTTATCATCTTCCTCATAAACATCCAATCCTTCAGTCATGGTAATTTCTGGCCATTCTTCCTCTTCTTCCCAAAGCATTGGTCTAAAAAACCATCGGCCTAATGGTGAAGAAAGCCTTAAATCAACCATATTTTTTCACCTCCTTTCGATTTTTGAAAAACTTATAACTCTATTAGCAGTCTACCATAAAGTTTGCTAATTTGTCAAGAGGTATTTTAAAAAAATGATTGGCATTTGATTATCGACTTATTAGATTATGATTATTAAGGATTTTACAGACGTCAAAAGTCGACGGCAATATTTGGAAAAAAAACTTAATATAAAGCTTGAGAATATTAAAAAAGCCTCGCTTCATGAGGAAAAAGAGATAACCGTTGAAAATTTAATTGGAGAAACAACTTTGCCGTTGGGGGTTGCTGGGCCGATAAAAATTCAAAAATCAAAATTTAAATCTCAAAATTATTATATTCCTTTGGCAACAACGGAGGGAGCTTTAGTTGCCTCAGTTAATCGGGGTTGTAAAGCAGTAAATCAATCAGGAGGGGTAAAAGTATTTTTGGAAAAAATTGGGACAACGCGTGGACCAGTTTATGAAACAGGTAATTTAGAAAAAGGTTTTTGGTTTTTAGACTGGCTTAAAAAAAATGAAAATTTAATAAAAAAAACAGCTGAAAAAACCTCATCTTACCTTAAATACTTAAAATTTGATGGCAAAGTAATTGGTCCTTATACTTTTTTGCGTTTTTATTTTGATACCGGCAAAGCAATGGGAATGAATATGGTAACTTTTGCCACTTATGAGATTAATAAACTAATTGAAGAAAAAACTGGGATTTCTTGCTTGGCTCTTTCTGGAAATTTTTGTGTTGATAAAAAACCATCGTGGTTAAATTTTAATTTAGGACGGGGAGTTTCTTTATGGGCTGAGGCCATTATTAAAAAAAAGGTGGTTGAAGAGGTGTTAAAAACTACCCCTAAAAAAATATTTGACGTTTGGTTAGCAAAAAATATGGTGGGATCTCTCGTTTCTGGAAGCTTAGGATTTAATGCTCATTTTGCCAATATTGTCGCTTCTTTTTTTGCGGCCACGGGTCAAGATTTAGCCCATGTGGTTGAAGGAAGTATGGGGATAACTGCGACTAAATTAGAAGATAATGGTGATTTATATTTTTCGATTTATCTTCCATCAGTGATGATTGGGGTAGTTGGTGGAGGCACGAACTTAGCAATTAAAAGAGAAGTAATAAAAATCACTCAAGCTGAAACAAAAGAAGAACTGGCAGAAGTTTTGGCAGGAGCGGTTTTGGTTGGAGAACTTTCTCTTTTGGCGTCTTTGGCAGAAGGAAGTTTGGCCAAAGCTCATAAAAAATTAGGACGAATAAAAAATAAAAAATAAAAATGAAAAATGACAATGAAAAAAATAAAAAAAATTTTTAATTTTTATTTTATTTCAATATGATTGGAATTGTCTCTTACGGATTTTATTTACCAATTTGGCGAATAACAACAAAAGAAATTGCCTCAGTTTGGGGAAAGAATCATTTGGAGATTGAAAATTCGCTTTTGGTAAAGGAAAAAACTGTTGCCTCAATTGATGAAGACTCATTAACCATGGCTTTTGAATCTTCAAGTTTAGCTTTGAAAAACTTTCCTGATAAAAAAGAAAAGATTGAGTTTGTTTTTTTTGGCTCAGAAACTCCTCCTTATGCGGTAAATCCGGCCTCAACTATTTTGGCGGAATTTTTAGGGTTAAAAAACAACTATTTAGGAAGCGATCATCAGTTTGCTTGCAAAGCCGCCACTGGGGCTTTGATTTCTGGCTTGGGATTAATAAAAAGTAATCTTTTTGAATATGGGTTGGTGGTTGCTTCAGACAAAGCCACAGGTAAACCTCACGATGCTTTAGAATATACAGCCGCCTCCGCATCAGTGGCATTGATTATTGGTAAAAAAAATGTCGCTTTAGAAATTATTGATCAACAGTCTTTTTCTTCCGACACACCGGATTTTTGGCGACGGGAGGGAATTCGCTATCCATCTCATGGCGGTCGCTTTACCGGAAAGCCCTCTTATTTTTATCATATTAATCAAGCATCGAAACTACTTTTAAAAAAAACAAATTTAAAGCCTAAGGATTTTTCGTATGCTATTTTTCATATGCCCAATGGTAAGTTTCCTCAAGAAGTGGCTTTTGGTTTGGGATTTGAAAAAAAACAGATTGAAAAAGGTTTAGTTGTTTCATATCTTGGTAATTCCTACACTGCTTCTGCCCTAATGGGTCTAATTTCAGTCTTAGAAGTATCTAAAAAAGACGATTTAATATTTTTTTGTTCCTATGGATCAGGGGCTGGTTCTGATGCCTTTGTTTTTAAAGTCACAGAAAATTTAGAGAAAGTAAGAGTTTCATTTAAATCTTTGGTTGAAAATAAAAAATATATCACTTATCCAACTTATTTAAAGTTTATGGGAATGATATAAAATGAATACCATTATTGCTTTTTATCAAACAAAATTTGGCGAGCTTTGGGAAAAGTCATTAACTTCTCTTATTAAAGAGGTAGTTTTTGGTGTTTTAAAAGAAGCTAATTTGAAGATTAACCAAATTGATGCCATTTTTTTTGGTAATATGATGGCTGGGGTTTTGGAAAATAATCTTCATATCGCTTCAAAAATAGCAGAAATTATTCAAAGAAATATCCCAATTTTTCGGGTTGAGGCAGCCTGTGCTTCAGGAGGAGCGGCTTTTCATTTGGCAACCAAATATCTAAATGATAATTGCCAAAAAACGGTTTTGGTCTTGGGAGCAGAAAAAATGACCGATTACTCACCGGAAGAAGTAACCTCAGCCTTGGCTGCTGCTTCCTCGGGTGAGGAACAAGAGGCGGGATTAACTTTTCCTGGTTTATATGCCTTAATGGCCAATTTTTATTTAAAAAAATATCACTATAATGAAGAAAATTTAGCTTATGTTTCCTATAAAAATCATTATCATGGCAGTCTTAATGAAAAAGCTCATTTTCAAAATAAATTAACGATTGAAAAAATTCTTCAAAGTCCATATGTGGCTTATCCCTTAAAAGTTTTGGATAGTTCCCCAATTTCTGATGGGGCGGCGGCTTTAATCATAACCAACGATAAAAACTTAGTTAAAAAGTCAAAAGCTTCAGTTTTGGTTTTAGCCTCAGAGGTAGCAACCGATACTATTAATCTTTTTCAAAGAAAAAGCTTGGATGAAATTTTGTCAACAAAAATTGCCGCCGAACTTGCTTTTAAAAAGGCTGGTATTGAAAGAAAGCAAATAAATGTGGCCGAAGTTCATGACTGTTTTTCCATTGCTGAAATTTTGGCAATGGAGGATCTGGGTTTTTGGAAAAAGGGAGAAGGAGGAGGAAAGATAAAGGAACTATCAACTTTGCTTAATCAATCAAGTTTAACGGTTAACTCTTCTGGTGGTTTAAAAGCTGCTGGTCATCCAGTTGGGGCAACTGGAATAAAACAAATTGGGGAGATTTTTTTACAGTTAACGAAAAAAGCAGAAAAACGCCAAGTAAAAAATGCCAAATATGGTTTGGCTCATAATGTGGGAGGATCGGGCGGGACAGCGGTTGTTACGATATTAGCTATTTGAAAGATACGAATGATGCGAATGAATATGCGAATGACGCGAATTATGAGAATATGAAAGAGAGATAAATGGAGATAAGTAGAGATAAATGGAGATTGGGAGATTGGGTTAATTGTATGTAGAGACACGCTATGGTGTGTCTCTACAAAGATATTTTCCAAATATCCCAAGGTGACGAATATAATAACACCTTAGGAGGTGACGAACCTATAACATTGTTCTTATTGTCATTACCGCAAAAGCGGGAATCTATAAAATCATACCTTAAATAAAAAAGAGGTTAAAAATTATATAGATTCCTGATCAAGTCAGGAATGACAATTAAATTAATTATTTCAATTTGATTTTAAATTTTGAGATTTTAATTTTGAAGTTTGAATTTTTATTTTAATATGATCTCACCAGTAAAAATTTGGCGAAGGCAAAAAGAAAAACGGTTGATTTTAGGAAAGGAAGGGAGGGTTATTTCTTGGACAAAGATATATGTGGCACCAAAAGACTTTAAAAATTTTGCTCCTTACGTTGTTGTTTTGGTAGAATTGGAAGATAAAAAAAAGTATGTTGGGCAACTTATTGATTATGATGAAAATAATTTAAAAATTGGGCAGAAGGTAAAAGCGATTCTTAGAAAAACAAGAAATGTTGGACAAGAAGATGTTATTCCTTATGACGTTAAATTTAAGCCAATATAAAAATGAAAAATATTATTACTTTTTCTGCTCCGGCAAAAGTTATTTTATCAGGGGAACACAGTGTTGTTTATGGTCATCCGGCTTTGGTTGCTTCTATCGATAAACGTCTTTATTTTTCTTTAAGTGAAAAAGATTTTTTTAATAAAAAGAAAGATGAAAAAAGTAAAAAAATTGTTAAATTGATTGAAAAAACGGTTGTTTCTTATCTTGAAAAAAACAAAATCGCCTATCATCAAAAAAAATATTCTTTTAAAATCGAATCAGAAATTCCAGTGGGTTGTGGTTTAGGATCATCGGCCGCTTTTTCAGTGGCAGCCACCGCTTGTTTTTTAAAATTTTTAACCAATAAAGATTTTCCAAAAGAAGAAATTAACAAACTTGCCTATCAAATTGAGACCTATTTTCATCAAAATCCCTCAGGTGTGGATAATACCGTCTCTTGTTTTGGGGGATTAATTTATTACCGCAAAGAATTTGAGTTTTTAAAAAATACCTCCTTTTTAAATTTTAAAATTCCCAAAAATTTTTCACTTTATTTAATTGATTCCGAAAGACCAAAAGAAAAAACAAAAGAGATGGTGAAGGCGGTTTTTGAAAAATATAAAAAAAATCCCTCTTTTTTTGAAAATGTTTTTTTTGACATCGAAAAAACGACAAAAAAAATGGTCTTGGCAATAAAAGAAGAAAATAAAGCTCTTTTTCAAGAGGCGATTTTGGATAATGAGATTTTTTTGGAAATTATTGGCGTTGTTTCCTCAAAAACAAAAAAACTTTTGCAAAAACTTTCTTCTTTTGGGGTGGGAAAAATTACTGGCGCTGGTGGGAAAAGTAGGGGTTCTGGATTTATTTTATTTTTTGCCCAGAAAGAAAAAGAATTGATAAGTTTTTTAGAAAAAGAAAAAATTAATTTTTTAAAGTTTGCTTTTGACGATAAAGGTGTATATGAAAAAAGTCAAAATTAAAAGTCCAGCCAATATCGCTTTTATTAAATACTGGGGACAAAGAGACAAAAAACTTTTTCTTCCCTTTAACGATAGTTTTTCGATGAATCTCTCTTCGTGTTATACGATTTTAGAAATAGAAAAAAAAGAGGATCCAAAAATCCAAAAACTTTATGTCAAAGATTATGAAAAAGATAATTTTGAGATTAAGACCGATGACTCTTTTAAAAAAGTATTAACTTTTTATCATCAAGCGAAAAAATTTTTAAAAGTAAAAAAAGATTATGGTTTTGTTATTTACTCTTATAACTCTTTTCCAAAAAAGGCCGGGATTGCCTCCTCAGCTTCTTTCTTTTCGGCTTTGGCTTTGGGATTTTCTTGGCTTTTTGAAAAAAAGTTAGACAAAAAAAATCTTTCCATTCTTTCTCGTTTATCTGGTTCGGGTTCTTCTTGTCGTTCGATTCCCGACGGCTTTTCTTGGTGGTATAAAGGAAAAAAAAGTAGTGACAGTTATGCAATATCAATTGCTCCACCATCTTATTGGGATTTAGTCGATTTGGTTTTGATTTTAAATAAAAAAGAAAAAAAAGTTTCTTCTTTGGAAGGACACATTATGGCAGAAACCAGTGGTTTATTTAAGTATCGGCTTTTAAGTTTAGAAAAAAGACTAAAAGAAATTAAAAAAGCTTTTTTCAAAAAAGACTTTACTTATTTTGGCAATCTTTTGGAAGAGGAAACAATTTCAATGCATTCGGTTATGATGACCCAAAAACCACCTCTTTTTTATTGGAGTGGGAAGACGGTTGAGGTAATAAAAAAAATTATTGAACAAAGAAAGAAGGGACTTGAAGGATATTTTACCATTGATGCTGGAGAAAACATTCATTTAATCTGTCAAAAAAAGGATGAAGAAAAATTTTTAAATTTTTTAAAAAAACAAAAAGAAGTTTTACAAATCATTAAAAATTATCCAACTTATGGAACAAAATTTATATAAGAAAAAAATAGTTCTTATAAAATTGGGTGGCAGTTTAATTACCGATAAACAAAAACGTTTTACACCAAAGATTTCCGTGATTGACGACTTATCACGTCAGATAAAAGAAGCGTTAGCTGAGGATAAAAGTCTTCAATTGATAATTGGCAATGGCGGTGGTTCTTTTCCTCATTATCCGGCTTTAAAGTATCAAATGAATGAAGGAATAAAAAAAGAAGATCAGAAATTTGGCTTTTGTTTGGTCCAAGATGCCGCCTCAAGATTAAATCGAATTGTTGTCGATTCCCTTTTAAAACATAATTTTAAAGCCCTCTCCTTAAATCCCTCATCGATGATAGTGACCAAAAACGGAAAAATTAAAAAATTTTTTCCTTATCCACTTTTTTCCATCCTTAATTTAGGTTTGATTCCAGTGACTTATGGCGATATCGTTTTTGATGAGGAAAAAGGAAGTTTTATTTTGTCAACCGAAAGGGTTTTAAATTTTTTAGCTTTATTTTTGAAAAAAAAGGGTTTTAAAATCGACAAAGTTATTCACAATGGTTTAACCCAAGGAGTCTTAGATGAAAAAGGAAAAACAATAGAAAAAATTACTTTGAAAGATTTTTCTAAAATTGAGAAAAATTTTTATCAAACTTTAGGTTTTGATGTGACGGGGGGGATGTTACATAAGGTTAAAGAAAGTCTTTATTTAACTAAATATGGAATAAAAAGCTTTATTATTAACGGGACGGCCAAGAAAAATCTTTTAAAAAAAGCTCTTTTGGGAGAGGAAGTTTTGGGCACTTGGATAATTTAGAGGGTAGGAAGGCTAAATTCGATGCCATTTGGGCCAATTTTAATTATCCCTAAAATATTCCCAGTAATTAATCCCCAAACGGCAAGCATGACAAAAATTAAAAACATCCCAATAACCGCATTGGTAATTTTTGCTTGAGCTTTGGCAATTTTTTCTTTTTCTCCGCCAGAGACAATCCAATCATAAGCACCCCAAAGTAAATAAATGATTAAAAAAATTCCCGCTATTATAATAAAAAGTCTAATGCCAATTTCAAAAAGTTTAGCCAAAGCAACAGTTGGATCGCCCACTAATATTCCAATACCGGCTGGGGGTGAGATTTTACCAAAAACGTCATCGGCTTGAGCCAAAACCTTTATCATATTTTTTAAAAAGGCAAGATTGATTCAATTCCAAGAATTTTTCCAATAATTCTTACCAAAAGAAAACTACTAACAATTAAAATCAGTCCCAAAACGGCAAAACTAATAGTGTTTTGCGCTTTGGCTACTGCTTCTTTGTTTTCGCCCGCCGTTAAGATTTTAAAAGCCGCTTTAAAAAGGATTATAAGAAAAAAAACAGCCACCGCCGTCATTATCAGTGGTAAAATTATTTTCATTAAACTGGGAACGGTGGCTATTTTTGCAGGGGCAAAATTAGTGGGATTTATTTCTATGGCATAAACCATAAAAAAATTTTAAAGAAAATGATTTTTAAAGTCAAGGGGACTAATAACTTTATGGATAATTTACCAAAACATATTGCAATTATTCCTGATGGCAACAGGCGTTGGGCTAAAGAAAAGGGGCTGCCTACTTTTGAGGGACACAAGAAGGGTTTTAACCAAGCAATAGAAATTGGTAAAAAGGCAAGAGAGTTGGGAATTAAAGTTTTAACTCTTTGGGCTTTTTCTAGCGAAAACTGGAAAAGAACTAAGGAAGAAATTTCCTATCTTATGGATCTTTATTATCAAATGATTGAAATAAATATTCAAGATGCATTAAAAGAGAAAATAAGAATTATTCATCTTGGACGAAAAGATCGAATAAGTAATAAACTTCGTCTCAAAATAATGGAAGCAGAAGAAAAAACAAAAAATTTTGATAAATATTATTTAGCTATTGCATTAGATTATGGAGGAAGAGATGAAATTATAAGAACAATAAATAAAATAAATCAATCAAAAACAAGCATTAAAAATTTTTCTGAGGAAAAAATTAATCAATTTTTAGACACCAAAGATCTTCCGTATCCATCCCCTGATTTAGTGATTCGAACCAGTGGTGAAATAAGAACTTCGGGTTTTATGATTTGGCAAGCCGCTTATTCTGAATGGATTTTTTATCCAAAATATTTTCCCGATTTTACCCCTTTTGATTTAGAAAAATGCATTGAAGAATATAAAAAAAGAAAAAGACGTTTTGGTGTATAATATTTTTATGTTTCTTCCTTCTTTTACCATCACTAACAAAATTTTAACCAACATTGCCAAAATTGAAGCAGCCGAGGAGATAATCAAAAACGCTCCGCTTCTTCCCTTGTGGGAAAAACAGTTTAAACAAGAGGCAATTATTCGCGCTGTTTATCACGGGACTCATCTAGAAGGTAATCTTTTAAATAAAGAGGAGGCAAAAGATGTTCTTTTGGGAAAAGAGGTGGCGGCCCGTCCGCGTGATATTCAAGAGGTGATAAACTATCGTAAAGTGATTGAGTTTATCGATGAGGAAGCCAAGAAAAAGATTGAGAAAATTACCGAACAGTTAATAAAAAAACTTCACAAAATTATTACCGACAAACTTTTACCACCAGAAGAACAAGGAGAGTATCGAAAAAAGCAAGTTGTTATTCGCAACTCTCAAACGGGAGAAGTGACTTTTCGACCACCGCCACCGATTGAAGTGCCATTTTTGATGCGAGAATTTGTTTATTGGTTAAATACTTGGGATTTTCAAAAAATTCATCCGGTTTTAAAAGCGGGAATTGCTCATCATGAGTTGGTAAGAATCCATCCTTTTTTGGATGGTAATGGCAGAGTGGCAAGAATTTTGGCCACTTTGATTCTTTTTTTGGGAGGGTATGATATTCGCCGGTTTTTTTCTTTGGAGGAATATTACGATAAAGACGCCGCTTCTTATTATGAGAATTTACAAAAGGCTTCTTCTGGTGATTTAACTTCTTGGCTTGAGTATTTTACCTTAGGGGCGGCCAGCGAATTTGAAAGGATAAAAGAAAAAGTTTTAAAGCTTTCTAAAGATATCAAACTTAAGCAAAAAATTGGCGGGCAGCAAATATTTTTAACAGAAAGACAGATGAAAATTGTAGAGTATATTCAAGAAGTGGGATATCTTCAAAATCAAGCGTTTAAAACTCTTTTTCCTGATATTTCCGAAGATACGGTTTTGCGCGATTTAAAAGATTTAGTCAATAAAGGTTTAATTAAAAAAGTTGGCTCAACTAAAAACGCCCGTTATATCATGGTATGACTTTTAAAGATCTAGCCTCTTATTTTGAAAAAATTGAAAAAACTACCAGTAGGTTGGAGATAACTGAGCTTTTAGCCCAACTTTTTAAAAAGTTAACGGCAAAAGAGTTGGAGATGACGGTTTTTCTTCTTCAAGGACGGGTGGCTCCTTTGTATGAAAAAGTGGAATTTGGGATGGCGGAAAAAATGGTGATTAAAGCGGCAGTTTTGGCTTTAAATCTTGATACTAAATTTTTTATAAAAGAGTATAAAAAAATTGGCGATTTGGGAGAAACGGTTTATTATTTTAAAAAACAATTTCCTTCCTTTGAAGAAAAAGAATTGAAAATTGAAGACGTATTTTCTTATTTAGAGAAAATGGCAAAAGAGGCAGGCGAGGGTGCTTATGAAAGAAAGATTAATCTTCTTTCTTCTTTAATCCGGCAACTTGATCCTTTATCTTGTTGTTATTTGGTAAGAATTCCAACCGGTGTTTTGCGTTTGGGTTTTTCGGATATGACTATTTTGGATGCTTTGTCATGGATGGAAAAAGGGGATAAGAGTTTACGAAAGGTTATTGAAACGGCTTATCATGTAAGACCCAATTTGGGATATATTGCCAAAGTAATTAAAGAAAAAGGCGTTTCTTTTTGTAAAAAAATAACACCCTCGGTTTTTACCCCGATTTTGATGATGAAGGCAGAAAGACTTTCCTCGGCCAAAGAAATTTTGGAAAAAATTGGCCCTTGCGCTGTCGAATCGAAGTATGATGGGTTTAGGTTACAGATTCATTATTCAAAAGAAAAAGACGACGTTAAAATTTTTTCTCGCAATTTGGAAGAGGTTTCTTCGATGTACCCCGATATTGTTTTGGGAGTTAAAAATGAGATAGAAGTGAAAAACATTATCTTTGAAGGGGAGGCGATTGGTTTTAATCCCCAAACCGGCGATTTTTTACCCTTTCAAGAAACGGTGCAGCGAAAAAGAAAATATGGAGTAGAAGAAAAAAGTAAAGAAATTCCTTTAAAAATTTTTGCCTATGAGCTTTTATATTTAGATGATTCTAGCTTCATTCATCATCCATTTGAGGAAAGAAGAAAAGCCTTGGAAAAAGTGGTTGCTAAAAAAAAAGATATTTTAAAAAATACGATTTTGTTAGCCCCCCAACAGATTGTTTCTTCAGATAAAAAATTGGAGCTTATTTTTTACGATGCTGTTAGTCGAGGATTGGAGGGGATTGTGGCAAAAAAACTCGATGGTATTTATCAAGCAGGTGCTCGGGGGTGGAACTGGATAAAGTTTAAAAGAAGCTACTCCTCAAAAATAGAAGACACCATTGATTGTTTGGTGATGGGTTACGATGTGGGTAAAGGGAAAAGAGTCTCTTTTGGCATTGGGGCCTTTTTAGTTGGGGTTTTTGATGAAAACAATGACTTATATGTAACTGTTGCCAAAATTGGTACTGGTCTTTCTGATGAGGAGTGGCGACTTCTTTTTCAGAAATGTCAAAAGATAAAAGTGAAAGATAAACCAAAAAATTATCTCGTTGATAAAACGATGGCGTGTGATGTTTGGGTTTTGCCGTCTTTGGTGGTTGAGATTCGCGCCGATGAAATTACTCGTTCTCCAGTTCACACTGCAGGAAGAAAGATGAAATTAACAAAAACTGGTCAAGCAGAAGAAGTTGATATTCCTGGCTTTGCTTTAAGATTTCCAAGATTAGAGCGTTTTCGCGATGATAAAAATCCAAATGAATTGACGACACTTTCTGAACTTGAGAAACTTTATCACAGTCAAAAACGATGAGAGACTAAATTTTTAATTAAGCGCCAAGGATAATTTAGGAAAAAAATCCAAGGAGTTTTTGTAATTCTTCTTGATGAGGCATAAACAATCAAATTAAAATCATAAATAATCTTTCCGTTATTTTTTAAAATATGTAAAGATAAATCAATATCTTCATGGATATTTTTTTCATCAAAACAGACTTCTTTTTTTATTTTTTCCCAAATTTTTTTTGAAATTGCCATATTTGGGCCAAGTAATGTTTCACCTTTTTGTAAAATCTTCATTAAAATAAGATAAATCTTTGAAAAAAAAGAAGTTTTTAAAAAAAAATCATAAAAAATAATTGGTCCGGTTAAACCATCGATTTTATTTTTTGAAAAATCTTCTTTTATTTTTTTTATCCAGTTTTTCGGTAAAATTGAGTCCGCGTCACAGCGAGCTAAAATATCTCCTTTGGCTTTACTAAATCCTTTATTTCTGGCAAAAACAACTCCTTTCTTTTTTTCCTTAACGATTTTAATCGGCAGGATTTTTTTATATTTTTTGACAATGTTTATTGTGTTGTCGGTGCAGTTATTGTCAACAATAATTATTTCGTTGGGTTTCTCAATTTGTTTTTCAAGACTTTCCAAACATAAAGTAATGTATTTTTCTTCATTAAAAACAGGAATAATCAGCGAAACTTTCATTTTTTTATTATAATTTTAAAAATATGGCTTATTTTTTCTCTTTTATTATACCAACTTTAAACGAGGAAAAGTTTTTACCACGGCTTCTTTCAGATTTAAAAAATCAAAAAGAAAAAAACTTTGAGGTAATTATTGTTGATGGCTTATCAGAAGATAAAACAAAAGAAATTGCCAAGAAAGACTGGCAAATACCGATTAATTTTTTTGAGAGTGAAAAAAGAAATGTTTCCTTTCAAAGAAATCTTGGCGCCAAAAAAGTAAAAGGTGAGTATCTTATTTTTTTAGACGCCGATAGTCGGGTTTATAAAAACTTTACTCAAAATTTAAAGAAAATAATCAACGAAAAAAAAGGATTGGTTTTTATTCCTTCGCTTGTTCCTGAAAAAAAAGAACCCCAAATTGATTTAATCTTTAAATTAATCAATTTTTTTGTTGAGATTTCGCAATCATTTCCTAAACCCTTTTCGGCTGGTGGATCAATTATTATTGATAAAAATTTTTTTGAAAAAATTGGTGGCTTTGATGAAGATACCTATTTGGCAGAAGATCATAATCTAATTTATAAGGCCACCCTTTGGGGAGTAAAGGCAAAATTTCTTTCAAAAATAAAGGTAAAATTTTCTCTACGTCGATTAAAAAAAGAGGGTGAGTTAAAGCTTTTTTATAAATATTTGTATGCTTCAGTCTATTTTTTAACCAAAGGAAAGATTGATAAAAAAATTTTTCCTTATCCTATGGGTGGGCAGGTGTATGAAAACATAAAAGATATCTCTTTTTCTTCTAATCTTAAAAAATATTTAAGAAAGATAAGGCTTTTTTTTATAAAGTACTTAAGTTAGAAAAAATTTTAAGTATACCGATCAGCTACTTTTGAAGCAGCGTATGACTCGGGTTTAATTTTTATTTGATAGCCACTACCTCTAATCATCCCAACCACTTCGGCAATCATTGCCCTTGTTTCACCATTATGGCCAATATCAACGTGAATTTGGATGTTGTAACGGGAGATACCGTTGGTTTTTAAGAATTTAATAAAAGTCTCAGCCGTTTGTAAAGAGAAGGTCGCTTCGGTATAAATTCTTTCCTTAAGTGACATTTTCTTTTTTATTATTTCTCTTTTCCAAAAATATATACCACCAAAGCCCACCCGGTGGACAATTAAGGCCGAAACAAAGTCAAAAGAGTCTTTATCAAATTTTTGCGAATCAGTGCCAACGATTATCTCATAGCGACTTTTTTTATCAGCGGCCATAAAGTCTTTTATTATTTTTTTTAGTTTATCAATATCTATTTTTCCGTAAGTTGGACTGTAAAACATAAAAAAATCTCAAATGTCAAAAATCAAAACGCAAAACTTTTAAATTAAAACTATCCTTTGATGTTGCCGATTGGTTTAAAATAGGCAATTGGTTTTGATAAACCGGCCAATGCTACTGATTTTACCACTTCTTCAATACTTTTGTAAGCAAATCCTGCCTCTTCGGCAACACCAGAAAAAGAAGCCGCTTTAACATAGATGCCCTTTTCTTTTAATTGGTTAATTAAATTTTCTCCCTGAATCATCTTTTTCGCTTTGGCTCGAGACATAGTTCTTCCCGACCCATGAGCGGTTGATCCAAAGCTTTTTTCCATTGCTTCTTTTTCTCCCAAAAGCAAAAAACTGCCAGTTTCTATTGACCCACCAATGATCACTGGTTGACCGGGAAAAGAACGAGTCGCCCCTTTTCTGTGAATTAAAAGTTTTTTTTGATTATGGGTTTCAAATTTAGCCACATTATGAGCCACATCATAAACAAGATTCATCGAAAGACTCTTTGCATCTTTACCCAAAACCTCTTCAAAGACTTTTCTTACCTGATAAGTGATGGCTTGGCGATTAACAAAGGCAAAGTTAACGGCAGCGCTCATTGCTAGAAGATAGTCTTTTCCCAAAGAGGAATTAATTGGTGCACAAGCTAATTGGCGATCGGCAACTTTGATTTTAAAACGGGCAAGATTTTTTTCAAAAAGGCGAAGATAGTCGCTACAGATTTGATGGCCAAAACCACGCGAACCACAATGAATCATCACCGTTATTTGATCTTTGGCAAAGATCCCAAGACTTTTGGCTATGTCTTTGTCAAAAATTTCCTCAACTTTTTGAATTTCTAAATAATGATTACCCGATCCCAAAGTGGTAAGCTGGGAAATTCCCCTTTCAATTGCTTCTTTGGAAACCTTTGAAAAATCAGCATTCTTAACCACTCCTTCTTCTTCGATGCTTTTTAAATCTTCTTGCCAACCTAAGCCAAATTTTTCAATAAAATAGGGAACGCCCCTTTCTGCTAAGTTTTTTAATTCGTTTTTGCTAATTTTTAAAAAACCTGATTTACCAACACCCACTGGAATTTTTTCAAAAAGTTTGTTGACTAATTTTTCTAAGAATGGCAAAATTTCTTTTTTCGTAAGATTGGTTGTAATTAGTCTCATTCCGCAGTTTATGTCGTATCCCACAGCTCCTGGTGAAACAAAACCTTCTTTTTCATCCATAGCAAAGACCGTGCCAATTGGCGCGCCATAACCTGAGTGAGCATCAGGCATCACGTAAACATCGCCAAAAAGACCAGGAAGGGTGGCGACATTTCTTGCTTGGATAAAAACCTCATCATCCATTTCTTTTAAAAGCTTCTCGGTAGCAAAAATTTTTACTTTTCTTTTTAGATTTTTATCATCAATGACCCACTCGACCTCTCCAATTTTCTTTAAAGAAAATTCTTTGATATTAACCATATTTAAATATCAAAAACTAAACTTAAGCGATAAGTACCATTTTTTATTTTTAAATCAAATTTATGTCTTGTTAATGCTTTAATATCAACTTTTATCGGTAAATGGGTTAATTTTTGACCAAAAAGGGTTGCCTCAATTGAGTTTTTTTTAAAACAAAAATCGCCTTTTTTAAAAATTAAGTGTTTGGTGTCTTTTAGATAAATTACTTTCTCAATAAACAAAAAAATTTGTTCAGAAAAATCAAAAGCTTCAACTTTAAAATTAATTTTTTCTTTTAAATTTTTAATTTCTTTAATTTCCGTAATAATTGCGGCAAAAGCTTCAAGAAGATTGTTTAACAAAGCATGTTTTGTTTTTCCAAAAACAACCAAAAAAACATCGGCAATATTTTTATCTTCAACAATCTCCCATTTTTTAGGCTTCGCCCCAATAGGTTTCTCCATAACCAGAGTAAGCTAATTGATCTAAAATTTTTTCAGCTCTTTTTTGATCGACACCTAATTCTTTGGCTAAAAAAGAAGCTGGCGTTTCTTCTCTTTTTTCAACAATTTTTAAGGCTTTAAAAAAGAAAGGATCTTTTTCTTCCTCTTCTTCTTTTTTCTCAATTTGAATTGCCCCACTTTCAATTTTTTTTACTCGTTCATCGATTTCTTCTAGTTTTTTAAGAATCAATTGAAGCACATTATTGTCCATAAGATTGTTAATTTTTAACTTGGCGGAGGCAAGAGGATTCGAACCTCTGATCCGCCGTTTGAGGCGGATACTGGTTTTCAAGACCAGCCCGTTCAACCACTCCGGCATGCCTCCTTAAAATATCAAAAATCAAAAATCAAAAAGATTTTTGGAGGCGCAGAGGGGAATCGAACCCCTGCAGTAGCTGTTTTGCAGACAGCTGCGTTTCCACTTCGCCACTGCGCCTTTTATTTAATATTTTACCACGCAAGCAATAGTTTTATAGTAAAATAATTTTATTGCCATGAAAACAAAAAAAGAAACTTCCGCCGGTGGAATTGTTTTTAAAAGACAAAATGGAAAAATTTTTTGGCTTATCTGCCAGCATTCTTATCATAAAGGTTGGGTTTTCCCAAAGGGCTTAATTGGTGATAAAAAGGAGAATGAAGAGGCAAAAGAAGCCGCTTTGCGAGAAGTTGAGGAAGAAGGTGGGGTAAAAGCAAAAATTATTGATAATAACCCAGTTAAAGTTTCTTATATGTACCAATGGCAAGGCTCGCCTCACGGTGGAAAAAATGGGGAAAAAATATTAGTCAAAAAAACAGTTTATTACTTTTTAATGGAATATCTTTCTGGTGATCCAAAAAATCATGATTGGGAAGTAAGTGATGCTAAGTTTGTTTTAGAAGATGAGGTAAAAAAAACTTTAACTTATAAAGCCGATAAAGAAGCGTTTGAAAAGATATTAAAAATCTTCAAAAACCATTTTCCTCAATAAAAGAAGCAATCTCCTTTGTTCCCAAAAGAGAATCAAGTTTTAGAATCTCTTGAAAACTAAACCATCCGTATTCTGAAGCTTCGCTATTTATTCTAACAGAAAAGTTATTCTCCTTTGGAAAACAACGAAAAACAAACAAAAGCCCATGCCAGTTATCTTTGGGGCGAATAATCTCAAAAACTTTAGGGATAAATCCTACTTTTAAAATTTCTACACCTGTTTCCTCCTTTATCTCTCTTTTTACCGCATCTTCTAAAGTCTCAAAAAACTCTAATCCTCCCCCTGGAAACTGCCATTTGTTCCATTCCTTTTTTGGTGATTGGCGTTTGGTAAGAAGATATTTACCATTTTTTTTAATTACGCCAATTACCACCGGAAAAATTTGTTTTTTCATAAAAAAAATATGTTTTTATGATTTTTTATTAAAAATTTGATTTTTTAGTGAGGTGCTATTAGACATTATTTTAAAATTATACTAATAAGTTCAAAAATGTATAGGTTTTAAAGAATTGAATTTGAAAATATAGGGTGTTAAAATTAAAGAAAATAGAAATATGCATAATTTATTAGAGGACTTAAAAAATTTACTCCAAAAAGATGAGAGGCTTGTAAGTGGGGGCGAGCTTTTAAAAAATAAAATTATTGAACTTGCTTTAAAGTTGGACAAGGATTTAATTAAACTTCTTTTATCTGATGAAAGGATGAAGGAAGTGTTCTTTTTTGATGTTGATGGGGCGCTTATTTTTGATAAGGATAAATTTATTAAGTTTGTCTCTAATAAACAATTTTTGCCTGACTCTTATACTGCTTTTAAGAACAAGATTGGTTTAATTGACGAAAAGGGTGAATTTATTAGCGAGAAAAAAGAAGTTGTGCTTTCCTGGCCATATAAGGATTGTGTACTTGAAGGCGGAATGACAAAAGAAGACCAAAAACGAAATGAAATTTTTTGGAATGAAATTTTAGCGCCGGATGAAATAACCCGTCTTTTAGAAGCAAAAGTTTTTACTAACGCAAAACGAATTGATAAAAATGGTGAACATAAATTCGACGGATTTAAAACTGATGCCAATGGAGATATAAAAGATAATCTTATTATTAAAGGCAATAACCTTTTAGTTCTTCATTCTCTCAAAAGAAGATTTGCTGGGAAAGTAAAACTGATTTATATTGATCCGCCGTATAACAGAGATAAAGATATTTTTTACAATGACAGTTTTAAACACTCAACTTGGTTAACTTTTATGAAGAATAGGCTTGAAATAGCAAAAGGTTTATTAAGAGATGATGGCGCTATTATCGTAAGTTGTGATGACACCGAACAGGCATATCTAAAAGTTATTATGGATGAAGTTTTTAAAAAAGAAAATTTTTTAGTAGGCGGTGTGGTAAATAGACCCAGTGAAATCGCTTCTGATTTTGTTATTTCTAAACACGAATATTTTATTGTGTTTGCAAAAGATATACGCCATTTTTTGTTGGGAGGCAAGGAACGAGTTACAATATCTCGGGGTACAGTAGGCACACCGAATCAAACAATGCCTGTAATTGTTTTTCCAGCGGGTTTAAAGTGTATTAATGTTAAAGACGGTATTTACAAAGAAACTAGAAAAATTGAAAATAGTATGGAAAATATAGAAAATTTAGACCCTATTATTGTGAAGGATGGAAAATTAAATAAACCTGTACGACTGAAGGCAAGATGGAGAAGTTCTAAGGATATGAAAAAATTTTTTGACAATGGCTGTAGACCGACACCAGCAAAGATACAAGGAATTATTGAAGAGATTTATTTAGAAGGGGATAGATTTATGCCTATGATTAAAAAAAGAATAATAGAAAAAATTCCGTCTTTAATATTGGATAATAGACGAGGAAGCAAAGATTTAGAAGAATTAGGTTTAGAAGATAAATTTAAATTTCCCAAGTCCGTTCAATATATAAAAAAGTTAATTTCTTATTTTGTTTCAGGAAATGACATTATTTTAGATTTTTTTGCAGGATCCGGAACTACCGCTCAGGCAGTTTTAGAGTTTAACAAAGAAGATGAGGTAAATAGGAGATTCATTCTAGTTGAACAACTAGATGAGCATATAGCTGTTTGCAAAGAAAGAATACAAAAAGTTTTACAAAAAGAAAATATAAACGATGATTTTGTCTATTTAAAACTGATGAAATGGAATGAAAATTTTGTTGAAAAAATACAGGAAGCAAAAACAAAAGATGAACTTAAAAAATTATGGGCGACAATAAAAGAAAAAGTGTTTTTGAGTTATAAAGTAGATATAAAAACAATTGATGAACACGCAAAAGATTTTGATGACTTATCAATTGAAGATCAGAAAAGATTTTTACTTGAGTGTTTAGATAAAAACCATCTCTATGTCAATTACAGCGAAATTGATGATGAGGAACATGTGGTGGGGGAAGAAGACAAAAAATTAAATAGTGAGTTTTATGGAAATTAAAGTTTCTCAAAAAACTTTAGAATTTTTAAGGGATATTATCACCGGAGATAAAAAATTCTCTACCTATAAAAGCGGTCCAGAACTTGTAAAATTTTTTAACAGCTTAGGATTTAATGATGTATATGGTGAAGGATTTCCTTCTAGATGGTACTATACAGAAACAAGACTTCAGGAGTTGAATAAACATGGAAAGATAAGCGATGTGATAAATGCTTATTTTAATCCAATAAATTTTATAGAAAAAGAAAATTTATTAAATAATCTTGTTGATTTAATAAACAAATATCTTGAATTTGATGGATACAAAATAGAAATTCGTAATAGAAAAGTAAGAATAATAGCAATTGTCGATGAAATTTTAGAAACAAAGGAAATTTATAAACTAGATAATGAAATTGTAAGAGAAAATATTGAAAAATGTGATAAAAGAATTGAAGAAGGTGATTTTTCTGGAGCAATTACTATTGCACGAACTTTTTTAGAATCTTTACTCTTATTTATTTATAAAGAGTTTACAGAAGAAGATTATAAATTTAGAGGTGATTTGCCGCGCCTTTATAAAGATTTAACAAAATTTATTGGCTTGAATTTAGAAAAAAGTACTGAGGATGATATAAAAAAAGTTTTAGGAGGTTTAATTTCTGTTATTTCTGGAATATCTGGTATAAGTAACAAAGTTGCTGATCGTCACGGAAGATTGAATAAATATAAGAAAGAAATATTAAAGCCGTTATCTATTTTAATTGTTAATTCAGTTAAAACTTTATCTTTTTATATATTAAATGTTTATGAAAAAAATAAAAATTCATAATAATAACCATGCTCTACGAAACTTTTGATTCAATAAAAAACCATTTAATTGCGTTTATTTTCAATTGGATTATAATACAATTGAACTTGAAATTTTGATTGGATTAGAATACAATTGAAATATATGGCTAGTAGAGAAAAAATAGAAAATTTTTATAGATTATGGAATTCAGAGGTAGATAAACTTCTTTCAGGTTACATTTATGATGAGGAGGGCGATTTTAATCCTACAAGGTATATTTTTTCTTATTATTTAAATATTTTAAAAAAATTTACAGAAAATCAATTAGAAGAAATAAAAAAAATAAATCTACTATCTGGAATAAGGGGTGTAGGTAAGACTACGCTTTTAGCCCAGCTTTATTATGTAAAAAAATTTATACCAACATATAAAAAGATAAGTTATAAAAATGTTATATCGCAAAATTATGAGAAAATTTATTTAGATGTTAGTAGATTATCAGCAGAAAATATCACTTTAACTGAATTTTTTAATTATTATCAAGAAATAAACAATACACGATTTGTTGACTTGAATAAAAAGCTCCTTATTTTATTAGATGAAGTGCATTATGATGAAAAATGGGGCACATTTTTAAAAAATGTTTTTGACGCTACTAAAAGTCATAAAAATATTTTAATTATTGCTACTGGTTCTTCAGCTATTAAAATAAAATTGAATCCTGATTTATCGAGAAGATCTATTTTGGAAGAATTATATCCTCTTAAGTTTAATGAATATGTAATTTTAAAATATGGACAATTATTGAAAAAAGATGCTTACCCAACTAGAGGATTGTCAGATAATATTACTGAGGCAATTTTACTATCGGAAAATGCTAAAAAATTATTTGATTTTTGCAAAAGTAATCAAAGTGAAGTTTCTAAATACTTTAGTAAATTACCACCCGAAGCCGAACGAGATTATTTCTCTTTTGGAGGTTTTCCTTTTATATTAAGATTAAAAAATAAAAAATCTATTATTTTTGAACTAATTTCCGGGGTAATAGATAAACTAATAACTAAAGATTTACTTGAAATGAAAAAATTTAGCTCCGAAACTATTTCGAAAATAAAAGATTTGCTTTATTTAATATCAAGTTCTGATGCCACAGATATTGATAAATTATGCACTGTATTAAGATTAGATTATAGAACTGTGAGAAATGTTTTAGATGCTTTAGTTAAAAGTGGGATTTTAGTAGAAGTTAGAAGTTATGGCCAAAAATTTGTAAAAGTAAGAAAACCAATAAAATTTTTATTCATTTCTCCATCTTTAAGAATTAGTCTTCTTAGTGGTATTTTACCACCAGAGGTTAAGGGTAAAATTTTGGAAGATTATTTAGCATTAATATTTTGGAAAGATTTCAGAAAGAAGCGCAAAGGATTCAATAGTGACATTGATATAATGTATGATTCTTCTGCAGGCGGTGCTGATTTTGTTTTAAGAATTGGAGAAGACAAAAAAATTATTATTGAAGTTGGTTTTGGAAAAGAAAATGAAGGTATAAGGCAGATAGAAAATACAGGAAAAAATATTGGTGGATATAATTATGGAATTATTATTAGCCAAAAAGCGGATTTAGAATTAGTTAGTGATAAAATTATTAAAATACCATTAAAATTTTGGTTAGCAATATAATAACCATGCTTTACGAAACTTTTGATTCAATAAAAGAATCATTTGGGCAAGATTATTTTACTTCAAGAGTAAGCGAAGATATAATTCAAAATCTCAATCCTAAATTTGAATTGCGCGATTATCAAAAAGAAGCATTAGGAAGATTTGATTTTTATTTTAATGGTTATCAAAGAAGACAATGGCCAGCTCATTTGCTTTTCTGGATGGCCACCGGAAGTGGTAAAACTTTGATAATGGTGGCCAATATTTTACAACTTTATAAACTTGGCTACAGAAATTTTATATTTTTTGTAAATAGCGTCAATATAATAGAAAAAACTAGGGATAATTTTTTAAATCCTTTATCTGAGAAATATCTTTTTGCTCCAAAAATTAAATTTGGTGATAGAGAAGTTTTTATAAAAGAAGTTCAAAATTTTGAGGGGGTTAATCCGGAGAACATAAATATTATTTTTACAACAATCCAAGGTTTGCATACAAGATTAAATACTCCTAAGGAAAACTCTTTAACCGAGGAAGATTTTGAAGGAAAAGATATTGTTCTTATTTCTGATGAAGCGCATCATTTGCAAACAATTACAAAACAAAATAAGACAGAAATTGAATTAGAGCGAAGTTGGGAATATACGGTTATTAATAGAATTTTTGGAAAGAATTTTAAAAATATTTTATTGGAATTTACAGCAACCATTGATTTGACTAATGAAAACATAAAAAGAAAATATGAAGACAAAATAATTTTTAAATATGATTTAAAACAATTTCGTTTGGATAAATATTCAAAAGAAATTGAAGTTTTACAAGCAGATTTAGAGCCAGTTGATAGAGCCTTACAAGCAGTTATTTTAAGTCAGTATCGTAGAAAAGTTGCTGAAAAATATAAACTTCATTTAAAACCGGTTATTCTTTTTAAGTCAAAAAGTATTAAAGAATCAAAAGAAAATTATGAAGGTTTTTTGAAAAGAATTAAAAGTTTAACTTCTAAAGATATAGAAGAAATAGAAAAAAGATCCAAAGGAACAGACTTAGAAAAAGCTTTTAACTATTTCAAAAATGAAAATATAACTTTTGAGAATCTTATAAAAGAGTTAAAAGAAGATTTTTCAGAAGAAAAAGTTATGCTTTTAGATTCAGAGAATATTGATGAAGAAAAACAGTTAAAACTTAATTCTTTAGAAAGTAGAAATAATGAAATAAGGGCTATTTTTGCTGTTAATATGCTTAATGAAGGGTGGGATGTTCTTAATCTTTTTGATATTGTTAGATTTTATGATACAAGAGATGGTAAATGGGTTCGCGGTAAATACAAACCAGGACCCACTACAATTGGAGAAGCTCAACTTATTGGCAGAGGAGCAAGATATTGGCCTTTTAGACTAAATGATTTTGATGATATTTATAGAAGAAAATTTGATGATAACATTAGTCATGAATTAAGAATTATAGAAACTTTGCATTATCATAGTGCGCATAATCCAAGATACATTGAAGAGATCAAAAGTACCCTTACAGAAATGGGAATTTTACCTGAAAAATATATTCAAAGAAGATTGTTTATTAAAGAATCTTTTAAGGAAACTGAGTTTTGGAAAAGTGGCGTTATTTTTATTAATGAACGGATACAAAATCCAAGATCGGAAATATCTAGTTTGCAAGATGCAAGGATTAAAAATAATTATCAATACGAGCTAAAAACAGGAGAAATAAAAGAAGAGATTATTTTAGATGAAAAGGAAAAAGCAGTATCGTCAAATGTTCAAAAAGCTAAGATAATATATAAGTTTGCTGATCTTGGTGAAAACATAATTCGTACAGCGCTTGATAAATTTGAATTTTATAAATTTGATAATCTAAAAAAATATTTTCCTCATCTAAAATCCATTCGTGAATTTATTTTCTCAGATAGATATTTGGGAAATGTTGAAATAGAAATTTTCGGACCTAAAGAAAAGATTGAAAAATTAAATTCTGAGGAAAAATTAGAAATAGCTTTGTTTTTAATTAAAGAAATAGCAGAACAAACAAAGATGAATGTCTCCAAGTATATAGGAACAAGGCTATTTAAAGCAAAAATGATCAGAGATATTTTTAGAGATAAGATTTTAAAAATAGATAGCGATGATGAACGTGCTCAAGGAGCGGAAGAAATAAATTTGGAAGAGAAAGATTGGTATGCTCAAAATGAACTCTATGGAACAAGTGAAGAGAAAAATTTTATAAATTTTCTAGACAGTTTTATAGACAAATTAAAACAAAAATATTCTGATATCGCTTTACTAAGAAACGAGAAATTTTTCCAAATTTATGATTTTGAAGAAGGCAAACCTTTTGAGCCGGATTTTGTGATGATTTTGAAAAAGAAAAACAAAATTATTAGTATTTATCAAATTTTTATTGAGCCAAAAGGAGACCAATTTAAAGATAGTAAAGGAAGATTTGAAAATTCTAAAGAAGGATGGAAACAAAAATTTTTGCTTGAAATAGAAAATAAAGCTGAAACTGAGATGCGTTTAGAATTTGAAGACAGAAATTTTAAATTAATAGGATTACCTTTTTATAACAAGACTTTAGAAAAAGAATTTGAAGAATTCTTAAAAGGTAAATTATTAGATTAAAATGCGTACAAAAGTCAAATTTTTTTCAGGTTTTAAAAGAGATTAAATTTTTAAGATAAAAAAATAAAATAATCTTGAAGTAACACTTATGATACTTTGTTTGATTATAGTAACACTTTTTGCTTTTTGTGTTACTTTATGATAAAATATTAAAAATGAAACCATATCATCCGCCGAAATTACCAGTAAAATTAGATCCAAGTAAGTTTTATTTAGAATTAGCTAATGCCAGTTTAGAATTGGGAAATTTAAATGGGCTTTGTCAAAATTTACCTAATCCTAAAATTTTAATTGCTCCTATTTTAGTGAAAGAAGCAACTATTAGCTCTAAAATTGAAGGAACAAGATCTACTGTTTCCGATGTTTTACAATTTGAAGCAACAGGGATTCCCAAGTATGATGATACGATTGAAGTTTCAAATTATAAAAAAGCAATGATGATGGCCATTGATGGTTTAAAAAATAGAAAATTAGATTTAAGTTTTATTAAAACTTTACATCAAATACTTTTGGAAAACACAAGGGGATATAATACAAGAGGAAGATTTAGAGAAAAACAAGTTTGGATTGGGTTAAAAGGAGCAAAGATTGAAGAGGCAGATTATATTCCACCTGAACCGTTTTTAATTGAGGAATATATGAAAAATTTAGATGACTATATTTTAAGTGACAACAACGAGCATCCTTTACTTAAAGTTTCTATGATCCATTATCAATTTGAAGCAATTCATCCCTTTGAAGATGGTAACGGGAGAATTGGACGGCTTTTAATTCCTCTCTATCTTTATTGGAAAAAAATTTTAAATTTACCAATTTTGTATATTAGCGGTTATTTTGAAAAAAATAGAGATGAATATATTGATAAATTAAATTATGTTGATAAAACTCAAGGATATGAAGAATGGATTAAATTTTTCTTAGTTTCCATAATCAATCAGTCTAAGCAAACACAAAAGTTAATATATAAAATTTTGGAATTAAAAAATAAAATAGAAGAAAAAATTAAGATGATAAAATCTCCCTACAAAAATGAGGTCTTAAATTTAATATTCTCCAAACCAATTTTTAAAAGAAAAGATATAACTCTTGAAAAGATGACAGCGATTCGTTTATTAAAAAGGCTTGTCTTTTTAAATATTTTGGAAGAATTAAAGATTAAAAAATTAAAAGGAAGAATTTATGTTTTTAAAGATCTAGTTAAAATTCTTTCTTATTAACATTTAATCTCTTTGTCATTTATAGCTTTCTTTGAAGTTAAACTCCATCTCAAATTTAATAAGCGCGCTTTGGGAATAAAATTTACCATCTCCCCACGAATCGCGGGGTGCTCTACCGATGAACTCTAACTTAAATTTAATGAGCGGGTGATGGGAATCGAACCCACTGTCTTCTCCTTGGCAAGGAGACGTTTTACCGGTAAACTACACCCGCTTAATAAGTTTTTTAAAGGCGTTACCGCCTTTGTACGATTTAATTTGTCTTTCTCTTTTTCTTGCTTCTTTTAATGTTATGCTCCTTCTACTTGATTTTGCAACTTTATGTCATTCCTGGCTCCGACCAGGAATCTATATAATTTTAACCTTTTTCTATAACAAGGTATGATTATATAGATTCCTCCCTTCGCCAAGTCAGACTATGCTTTCGACACGTCTGATGTGTTTTTCGCCGGATTGACAAAAATAATAAAAGTTGCAAACTTGAGTTACTTGAGTATGTACTCCTCTTTATAAACTAAAAAGGACCCTGATTTTTCAAAGAAAAAATCTCAGTTATAAAACTTCTTGTCTTTTAAGGAAATTAATACATAAACAAAATAAAACATGTGCCGAGGGGCAGAGTCGAACTGCCATCTGAGGTTTTTCAGACCCCCGCCGTGACCACCTTGGCTACCTCGGCAACCACAAACTTTTATCTGACCCTCTGATTCAAAGAGCTTGCCGTGACTATTCTTTTCTACCTTGGCAACAGTAAACTGTCATCTTTACCCTCCGCTTCTATAAAAGTCTTTGATTTGGTTGACAATTTTTTAAACTAATTTTAAAATTATATCAAATATTTTACATCTTTAAAATTAAATAAATCTTCATTTGCACTTTATAAAAAATGTTATATAATATTTATTTAGCTTTTTCATGACAAAAATAAAAGAATTATTTTCCAATTCTTTTTAAAATTTTAGCCGGATTGGACGGCGTTTTTCAAGCCCCAATCTGGGGCTTTTTTGTTTTTATATGACAGGCTTTATTTTAGGTGAAAAAGGGGAGATGAGTCAAATTTTTGATGACCAAGGTATTCGTTGGCCAGTGACTAAAATCTTAACCTCTTCCTGTTATCTTATTGATATCAAAACCAAAGATAAGGACGGTTATTTTGCTGCGCTTCTTGGTTTCAAAGCCGTCAAAAACATCAAAAAATCAGTATTGGGTAAACTAACGAAGGCGGGGGTGAAAACCCCGCTTCGTTTTTTAAAAGAAATAAGGTTTCCCGACTTCTTAGATGATATTTTAGTTTTAAAAAATGAAGAAGGCAAAGTTAATGGACTGGAAATTAAGAGTTTAAACTTAAAATTAAAGATAGGCGATCAAATTAATCCAAAGTTAATATTTAAAGTCGGTGATAAAGTCAAGATTGCGGGAAAAAGTAAAGGAAAAGGATTTGCGGGGGTGGTAAAAAGACATGGTTTTGCCGGAGGTCCTCGGACTCACGGTCAATCTGATCGCGAACGGGCGCCTGGATCTATCGGTCAAACAACAACGCCAGGTCGAGTTTACAAAGGAAAAAGAATGGCCGGAAGAATGGGAGGGGAAAGAGTAACATTAAAAAATTTAAAGGTGGTTGAGGTAGGCGATGACTATTTAGTTGTTTCCGGTCTTGTTCCTGGAGCAAAAGGTGGTCTTTTAGAAGTTGTCTCTTTTTAATTTCTTTAAAAATGCCAAGAAAAAAAACCATTGAAAAAAATAAGGAAGAAAAAAAAGAAAAAAATAAGCTTACAACGATCAAATTTTATCCCGATGGCAAAAAGGAAGAAGTGGTTTTGGAAAAAAGTCTTTTTGATGTGGCGGTTAATCCCAAAACTTTGGCCCTATATATCCGCGTATATTTGGCCAATAAGCGTCAAGGAACTGCCTCAACCAAAACACGGGGTGAGGTTTCTGGCTCAACAAGAAAGATTTATCGCCAAAAAGGAACCGGTCGGGCAAGACACGGAGATATTAAGGCGCCAATTTTTGTTGGCGGTGGTGTTGTCTTTGGTCCAAAACCACGGGATTATTCTCTAAAAATAAACAAAAAACAAAAAAGACAAGCATTTTTGGGAGCTTTAACTTATCAGTTCAAGAATAATGGGGTTTTGGTTTTTGATGATAGTTTTTTGACGATTAAACCAAAAACAAATGAGCTTTTTGATTTTTTTGTTAAAAATAATTTAGCTTCAGAAAAAAAACTGATTGTTTTACTAAAAATGGAAAAGAATAATTTAGTGTTGGCGGGAAGAAATATTTCTAATTTAGAGTTTGCCTCTTTGGAAAGTTTAAATGCTTATCAGATTTTAAATACTAAAAAACTAATTTTTTTAGAAGAAGCCCTTAAAAGTTTGGCCAAAAAATATGGAAATCAATGAGGTGATTGTTGGTCCTTTGATTACGGAAAAAACGACTAATTTGGTAAAAAATAACGTTTATACTTTTTTAGTTAATAAAAAGGCAAGTAAGCCCCAAATAAAGACGGTTCTAGAGTCTTTATATAAAGTGAAAGTAGCCGAGGTTCGGCTGGTTAATCGAAAAGGAAAAAAGAAGAAAGTAGGGAGATTTTTACGTGAAAAAAAGTTACCCGATACCAAAGTCGCTTATGTTAAGTTAAAAGAGGGAAGTTTAGAAATTTTCCCTAAAGCTTAAAAATAAAAATTTATGAAAGAAACCGTTGTTGATAAAAAAGCAAAGCCAGAAAAAAGTTTGATTACCATCTTAAAAAAACATTCTGGCCGTGACAATAGTGGGAAGATCTCGGTTCGTCATCAAGGAGGTCGACAAAAGAGATACTATCGGATAATAGATTTTAAAAGAGATAAAAAAGATATCAAGGCAAAAGTTTTGCGGATTGAAAAGGATCCAAACCGCAATGCTTTTATTGCTTTGATTGAGTATGAAGATAAAGAAAAAAGGTATATTCTTTGGCCAAAAGATTTAAAAGTTGGGGATGAGATTATCGCCTCAGAAAAAGCAGAGATTGCGCCAGGAAATGCTTTGCCATTAAAAAACATTCCCATTGGTATTTTGGTTCATAACATTGAGCTTTATCCGCAAAGTGGGGGTCAAATTGTTCGTGGAGCAGGGACGGCGGCGATGGTGGTGGCCAAAGAAGATAAATATGTTCATTTAAAACTTCCCTCGGGTGAAGTAAGAAAATTTTTGGGTGATTGCTGGGCAACCATTGGTCAACTTGGGAATGAAGAGCATAAAGATAAGATAATTGGTAAAGCGGGGAGAAAAAGACTGATGGGGATTCGACCAACCGTTCGCGGAACGGCCCAAAACCCAAGAAGTCATCCCCATGGAGGAGGAGAAGGAAGAACGGGCGAGGGGATGCATCCAAAAACACCTTGGGGCAAACCCGCGCGTGGCAAAAAAACAAGAAAGAAAAATAAATGGAGTGATAAGTTAATTGTTAAAAGAAGAAAGTAAAAATAAAAAATCTTATGGAAAAAAAATTTGTTTTTAAAAATTTGCCTATTTCACCAAAAAAACTAAGATTTTTGCTGCCACCTTTAAGAAAAATTTCGCCAGTTGGGGCTTTAGATTATC
>Ga0308421_1000137_pt1 | contig 43599 bp, 43 predicted proteins | sample HotsprSampleMS60_FD_203673 | JGI IMG/M metagenome (GOLD analysis project Ga0308421, IMG submission 203673) | Hot spring phototrophic mat microbial communities from Mushroom Spring, Yellowstone National Park, Wyoming, United States - 20090730_MS60 ...
CCACCATATCCTTTTATTTTTTTAAAATTCATCTTTAAAATAAACCTATCGTTAATTTTTATTGGAAAAAAACTATCGCTGTCAGCTGTCCACCATGAATTTGTATTTTCAAAAACTAAACAATTATTGCTATTAACTCTTTTTGGATAATTTAAAGAATTAAAAATCCTTAATAAATTAACAACTTTATATTGCTTATTCTTTATTTTTTCATTAATTTTTATATCTTCAAGATCTTTACTAAAACCTATTTTTTCTAAATGCGCTGTTTTTTTAAAATAATTATTTGGTAAATCAATACAAGATGATTTTAAATTTAAATCACTTAATAAATAAAAAAAATAAGCGGCTAAACCACAAATTAAAAAAAAATAAACTAAACTATCTTTTATTTTAATTCTCATTTTTTATTTTGCTAAAATATAGCCATGAAAAAAATTTCCAGTCTTCACGTCATTATATTTTTATTTTACTTCATTCTTTTTTTTATAAATCCATCAAACAAATTAGCAATTATTTTTTTCTTTTTACTCTATTTACTATTTTTCATTATTTTGAAAGATATAAAAATTAGCTTACTTACTCTCTATTTTACTTCCTCATTAATTCCTATGGGAAAAACTTATATTTATAAACTGTTAGATTTAAGTTTTCTTTTTCAAAGATTTCCACATCTTCACAAAGAATATCCTCTTGGATTGGTTCGGGTTATTCAAATTAGCATTAATGATATAATATTTATTTTCATAATTTTATACTTTCTCTTCTTAATAAGAGAAAATTATAAACAATTTATTAAACTAATAAAACTTGATTTAATTGATATCATTCTTTTTTGTTTTTTAGGTTGGAATTTTATTTCAAATTTTATTGTCGCAAAAAATCTTTCTCTTTCTTTTTATTTTCAAAAAGAATTTTTTAAAAATATTTTTATTTATTTTTTCATAAAAATTCTTATTTCATTAAATAAAAATTACTATCAATTGATATTTTTATTATTGATAAAATTTTTTATCGCCGCAGTTGCTTTTGAATCTTTATTATCACTTTATCAATTTTTTAATCAAAGTCCTTTAGGAAAAAATATTGAGGCTACTCACAGCATCGAAGTTTTTGGAAAAGCCGCTGATGAAATCAGTTTTTATTTTAGACCGGTTGGCACTTTTACTCATGCTAATTTTTTGGCTATGTGGCTGTCTAATTTAGTATTTTTTTTAATCTATTTGTTTCGATTAAAAAAATTTAAAAATTTTTCTTTATTGATTTTAATATTTCTCTCTTTAATGAATATTGGTCTATCTTTAAGTCGCGGAGCCTGGTTTTCTTTATTTATATGTTTTTTATTTCTATCTTTTTATTTTGAATATCTTAGAAAAGAAGTTTTTATTCCAATAAAATATCTAATCTATTCATTGATTACTTTTACTCCTTTTTTTTCAATTGTTTCAACGCGTTTTTTAAAGACCTTGTTTATTTTTAATGAGGGTGGATTAATTTTAAGATTAAAACAGGCAGAAGAAATTTTTAACTTAATAAAGATATCACCATTTTTTGGTTGGGGGACAGGACAAACAATTGTCAGCGCGATAAAAATCAATCCTTATGGAATATTTGCCTCTCAACCTTTTGAGATTCATAATGTCTACCTTTTAATAACTGCGGAAAATGGTATAATTAATCTTACCCTATTTTTCATTTTTCTGTTTTTAGTTTTCAAAAAAGCAATTTCTTTAAAAGATAATTTTTCAATATTTTTTTTATCGATGATGACTAATCTATTAATTATCGGTTTATTTCAACCATATATTTTTATAGATTTAATTTTATATTTTATCCCATTTTTAAATTTTAAATTAAGTAAAAATGAAGAAATTAAAAAATATATTTAAAAAATTTAAAGAACCAAAGCTTTTTGATTTTTTGTTAATTTTTTTTATCATGTTTATTTTAATTAGCGCGCTTTTGGTTTTATCAAGAAACCAACAATGGATAACAATTGTTTTAAAGATATACCGAGAAGAGTGGTTTACCAACCTTCTGCGTCCTGGGATGAAAGAAAAAAATATCCTTGGCCAAACTATGGCCGAAATTACAAAAATAAATATCTATCCTTCACCTGATCAAAAAAAAATAATTCATTTAACGATAAAATTAAAAACTATCTTTTCAAAAGCTAATCAAAAATATACTTATAAAGGCAACGATATTATGATTGGATCTTATCTTGACAATCTCCAATTTGACAATTTGCTAATCGATGGTTTGATAATTGATATTAACAATATTAATAATAATAATTTTTTAAAAAACCGAGAAAAAATCTTTGTTAAGGCTCGATTGATGGATATAAACCCTGCCTTCCCTTATACTGAAGGAGTTCTTCTATTTGTTGCCGACTCAATAAACGAGGGAGAAAAAATGTATGACTCTCTTAATCGACTAGCTATAATAATAAAAAAGAAAACAGTCAAGCCGGCAAAAATAATTATTCCTAGTTTTTCGGGTAATTTATATCTTCAAGAAAATCCTTTACGTTTTGATGTGTTTTTAGATTTAGAAGTTTATGCATATAAGATTGGACAATGGTATTATCTTTTTGGTGATGAGAATTATCCAATCGTTATTGGAAATAGTATTCCTTTCTCAAATAAAAATAATTGGGTTTTTTTAACTATTACGGAGATAAAAGATGAAAATAAATAAAAAATATCAAAGCGCTCTTAAATCAAATATAGCCATTGTCATCCCTCTTCATCTTCCAATAAAATATCCCTGTGATTATATTGATCAAACAGCAAAAGTTTTATCAAAAAAATATCAAGTAATTTTTTACGATTATTATAACCCTATTTCTTGGAAAAATTTGTTTAAAAAAACTCAATTGAAAAAGTTTTTCCTAAATCTTAAGAAATTAAAAAAAAATCAAAAAAATGATATCATTTTAATGAATTGGCCAGCTTTTTTACCCTTAGCAAGATTTTCTCAAATTATTGAAATTAATAAAAAAGTTAGCTTTTTTTTCTTCTTGTTTTTTTTGTTTCTGCTTAGAAAGAAAGTTTTAATTTGGGAGTTTTATCCGCTAATTACCAAGAAGAATTTCTTTACTAAATTTCTTATTTATGACTGTGTTGACCATTTAGATAAAAAAGTTCACCAAAAGGAAATCATAAAGGAAGAAAATAAATTATTTAAAAATTGTGACTTTATAGCTTTTAATTCAAAGGCCTTATATGAAAAAAAAATTAATGACCATTCTTTTATAAAAAATAAATCAATTTATACCGTTTGTGGTTGTAATTTTAATCTTTTTAATATCAAAAGAAAAAAAATATCAAAAGAAAAAAAAATAAAAATTATTCTTTATGGAATTCTTAACTATCGAATAAATCTGCCATTGTTACAATATATAATTTATAACAATACTAATTACCAATTTGTAATTATCGGACCTATCGAAAAAGACATTCCTTCTATTTTTTTCTCTATTCTTAAAGAAAGTAATGTTTTTTACATAAAAAAAATACCAAAAAACAAACTTGTTGATTATCTTAAAGTCTCATCCTTAGGAATAATCCCGTATGATACTTCTTATGATTTTGTAAAATATTCTAATCCGATGAAACTTTACGAATATTTAGCCGCTGGAATTCCGGTCGTTTCAACAAAAATATTAGCTTTAGAAAATTATCCAAAAGATATTGTTTATACCACTAATGATAAAAAAGCATTTTCATTATCAATAAAAAAATTAATTTTCAATTGGAATGAAGAAAAAATAAAAATCGCTAAAAAAATTGCTCAAAAAAATAGTTGGGAAAATAAAGTAAACTCAATATTAAAATTTATTTTTAAAAATGAAGAAAAAAATTAAAATCGGCCTTATTACCTCAAAAGGCGGTCATCTATTTCAACTGATTCAGTTAAAACCACTTTGGAAAAAATACGATAGATTTTGGGTAACTGATAAAGGTATTGATGTTGATTTTTTTTTAAAGAAGGAAAAAGTTTATCATGCTTTTTTTCCTGATTCTCGAAATATGATAAACGCTTTTAAAAATTTTTTTTTAGCCATTAAAATATTAAAATTTGAAAAGCCCCATTTTTTATTAAGCTGTGGCGCTGGCATTGCTGTTCCCTTTTTTATTGTTGGAAAATTTTTTCTAAAGACAAAGCTTGTCTTTATCGAACCATATGATTTTGTTAATTATCCAAGCTTAACTGGAAAAATTGTTTATCACTTTACCGATCTTTTTTTAGTTCAACATCAACATCAAAAAAAATGGTATCCAAAAGCAAAGTATTGGGGAGGCGTAATCTAATAATCCTCATATCAAAGGGGACAACACAAAATTATTTTTATCGAATTGATAATTATTTTAAATCTATAAATGATAATCAATATAAAATAATTAATGAATTCCAAACACCATCCAATCTTATCAAATTAATAAAAACTGCGGATAAAATTATTGTTCATTGCGGACCAGCAACAATTTTTCTTTTAACAAAATATGCAAAAGTTATGCCATTAATTATTCCACGCTTAGCTAAATATAAAGAGCATGTTGATGATCACCAACTACATTTTGTTAAATTTTTAAGAAAAAAAGTTCCAAAAAAATTAAAAAAATATTTCATTATAAAAGAAAAAATAAAAAACGATATTGAAAATTATTTAAACGAAGAAAAAATTGAAAATAAATTAAAAAAATTTTTATTTTTAAATAAAAGAAAAAAGATGCTGATAAAAAAATTAAAAGATTATATTAACCTATGAACATTCTTCTATTATCAGATAGTCAACCCGGAGGTGAATGGATTGCTACCCAAACTGTTATTGAAAATTTAAAAATAAAAGACAAAAAATTTAAATTTTATTTAATTTCTTCAAATAAAAATAATCAGTTATTAAACAGATCTTTATTTGAAGAAGTGGTTTTTATAAAAAAAAAGACCTTTAAAAAACCATTAAAACACTATCGAGAAATATTATATCAAATAATCAATGGAGCAAAAATCATTGATTTTCTCATTAAAAGAAAAAAAATTGATCTTGTTATTATTACTGATTATCTTTTAGCCATCTCTTATCTCCTTTCCCAAAAAAAAAGAAACTATTTATTTTTTTTTCACGGAATAAAAAACAGATATCAAATTTTTCGTGACACTTTAAATCACTATCTAATTTTTAAAAAAATATTAGAAATATTAGCATGGACTTTGACAAAAAAAATTATCGTTCCCTCAGAATACGCAAAAAATTTTTTAAGTGATTCTTACAAATTTTTAAATAAAAAAAAATTCTTAATTATTCCCAATCTAATAAGAAAAAATTTTAAAAACAAAATTTGCTCTTCTTGCATTAATAATTTTAAAGAAAAATTTCAACTTAAAAATAAAAAGATTTTGATTTATTCCGGTAGATTGGTGGAAGGAAAAGGAATCGAAAATCTAATCCAATCTTTTTTAAAAATTAAAAATCAATTTTCAAAAATAATATTAGTTATGGCTTACTTTGGCAAAGAAAATAAATCATTGATATTTAAAGATGAAAAAATAAAATATTTTAAAGATTTAAAAATCAATGAATTAGTTCAATTGTATCAATCAAGTAAATTAGCCGTTCTGCCTTCTTACTTTGAAATTTCACCTCTTTTTATTAGAGAAGCAATTTTTTGTAATTTGCCAATAATCTCCACTAATTGTGGTGATGTAAGTAATATTTTATCCAATATTTTTATAATTAAAGAGAGTGAAATCTATGCGATCACTCACAAAATAAAAGATTTTTTACGCAATGAATCTTACTATAAAAAAGAATTTTTGAAAGTAAGAAATAATTTTATAAAATTTAATTACTCTGAAGAGGAAATTATTAAAAGTTGGTTAAAATTATTTAAAGAATATGAAAAATAAAAAAAATAATTTTATCAATGAATTAGAAAATAAAATAGAATCAGGATTGGTAATTTGTCATGAATATGTTAATCCAGAGATATTTCTACCAATAAATCCTTTTTTTAGATTATTTAAAAAGATTTTTCTTTTTCTTATTAAGATGTATACTAAATATCAAATCGTTTTTAATTACAATATTTTCTACACTCTTAATAAAATTTATCAATATCTTATTCATTTAAAAACAGAACAGGAAGAAAAAGAAAAATTCTATATAAAGAAAATTAAAGAGTTGGAAAATAAAATAAATAAATTAAGCAAAAAAGTAAAATGAAGCACAAAAAAATAGCTATCGTTACTTATCATTTTTTTAAAACAAAAACAAGAGGCGGAGAAACTTATGTATATTTACTAGCTAAAATTTTAAAAAAATTTGCTGATATATCAGTTATTACTACTCAATCAACTGATCATCTTACATGGAAAAACAGTTTAAAATCCGGTAAAGAAATTTTTAATGATTTTTTAATAATTCGTCATCCTATCGATTTTTCAGTAAAACCAAGAACAATAACCAATCTTACTCATTATCTTTTAAAAAATAAGAATCATTTACTCAAAGAAGAAGAAAATTGGATAAGAAAAATAGGTCCTTATTCTTCAAATTTATTTAAATATTTAATTAAAAATAAAAATCTCTATGATTTATTTTTTTTTGTTGGTTATGCTAATCCCATTACTTTTTTTGGTCTTCCAATGGTAAAAGAAAAAGCATTTTTAATTCCTCTAACCCACAAGGAACCTCGTTTATATTTTAAAATATTTGATCAACTTTTTTCTCAACCAATAGCTATTCTTGCAAGTAGTTATGGTGAAATCGAAGTTATTAAAAAAAGATTTCCCAATCATGCACCACTTCACCTTCTTGGAATTTATCCTTCGCCAATAGATAAAAATTTCAATAATAATACGAGGAAAAAAATTTCACTCAATAATCATTACGTTTTATTTATCGGAAGAACTGAACCGTATAAAGGCATCTATCAATTAATTGAATATTTTAATTTATTTATTAAAAAAAATCCAATTAAGTTAAATTTAATAATAATTGGAGAAAAACTTTTCCCTATAAACACCAATAAAAATATAATATATCTTGGCGCTGTTTCGCAGGAAGAAAAAAATATCCTTATTAAAAATTCACTTTTTTTAATTAATCCTTCTTGGTATGAATCTTTATCATTAACTCTTCTTGAAGGATGGCAACAAAAAAAACCTTCATTAGTCTATGGCTTTAATCCAGTTCTTAAAAATCAAATCACAAAATCAAAAGGTGGTTTTTATTATGAAAACTATCAACAATTTGAAAAAAATTTAAAAATTTTATTACTTAATAAAACATTAAGGAATAAATTAGGAGAAAATGGCTGGAGATTTTATCAAAAAAATTACTCAGAAAAAGTAATTACTGAAAAAATTTTAAAAATTATTAATTCTTTTTAAATAATATCTCTCTTTTTTCAAAACAATTGGCTTATCTTCAAAAAGAAGTTTAATTTGTGATTGATAAAAATTGATTAATTTTTCTTTAACAAAAAGATTATTTTTATATTCAAAAATAAATAAATTATATTTTTTTATAAATTTTTCATCTGGAGGAAAATTTAAATTATAAGGGTAGTCCTCATAAAAAATAACATTTTTAAAATTTTGATTAATGACATCTCTTACCAATAAATGATCAGGATTTCCCCCTACACCTAAAGGTGAAAAAATTAGCATATTTTCATTATTAATAATTTTTTTCAATTTATTATTAATCTTTTTTTTAAACGATAAATTGATCAGATAATCATTAGTTGAAATTTTATCACTTATAAAAATATACTCATAAAAATATAAATGAAAAAACCCGATTTTTAAATATGCACATAATTCTTCGTCTTCTTTCTTTCTTTTAAGAAAAAGTTTTTTAAATTCAGAAAAACCTGTTTTTTTCAAAAAAATTTCAGCCTCTTTAGAATATTTTTGTTTAACTAGAGGTTTTGTAAAAATGCTAATAATATTTATATTATTTTGCTCTTTTAAACTATAAATTAAAGCCCCACAAGAAAGAATTGCATCATCTAAGTGAGGAGAAATAAAAAATATTTCTTTATTTTTAATTTTATTAATTTGAAACATATTTTTACTTAAATTATATAATATATATAAAATGAAAAAATTGAAATATATCGTCTGCCCTAAGTGTCTTAAATCTCTAAAAATTTACAAAAAAATAGATAAAAATAATTATATTTTAAAGTGCTTATGTGATTTTTATCCTTTAACTTGGGGAATAATTTACATGAAAAACGATAAATTAAAAAATAAATTAATAAACAAAATATTAAACAAAAAAAATTTTCTCTATTTATTTTCTTTTTCTTTATTTTCGAATTTCCTCTTTAGATTTAAATTATTTGAAAACATTTTATTTTCTTTAAATTTTTTATTATTTTTGAAGGTAATAAAAATTTTAGGATACGATAAAAAGTACGCATTTTATCTCTCGCAAAGAAAAAAATTACCTTCATTTTTCTTATTTTTATTATTGCTAAATATAATTGATAAAAAAAATTCGACAATTATCGATTTAGGATGCGGTTTTGGCCAATTAATTCCATATTATAAATATAAAAATAAATTAGAAAACGTTATTGGAATAGATAAAGACTATTTTAGCCTTTATACTTTAAGAAAATATTTTGTTAAAAAAGACACGCTGCTTATTTGCTACGATCTTGAAAAAAATATTCCACTTAAATCAAATTCTATTGATTATTTTTTTATGACTGATGGATTCCATAATATAAAAAATAAAAAAAAATTTATAAAACAATTAGTGGAAATTTCTAAAAATAGAACTTTAAGAGGAGCCATAATTCAGATGTTATCTAAAAGAGCTGATACCTATAAAACATATCACACCGAAAGCCAAAAAAATATAGAAAAAAATTTATTATCAAACAAACAATCGAGTTTTTATTTTACATCTTCATCGTATTTATGGAAAAACTTAGAAAACAAAAAAATAAAACTAATCAATGAATATAAAAAAAGAATATATAATATTGTCTTTACAAATAAAAAATACATCTATCTAGAGAAACCATTTTTGTTATTGCTAAAAAAAACTAAAATTAATTTTTATCAAGACAAAGATTTACTTTTAGATATAAAAAGTAAAAAATAATATAATTAAAAAAATTATAAAAAACTATGTTTTGGTATTTTCAAATAATCGAAGTTCTAACAATTCGAGAAATAAAAAGTCGTTATAAAGGTTCAATTTTAGGACCCTTATGGTTAATCTTTATCCGCTAATAACTTCTTTATTTTTAAGCTTTATTTTTGAAAAAATACTCAAAATAAAAGTTGACAACAATATGCCATTTTTCATTTTTATCTATTCGGGGATTATTTACTGGTCGTTATTTGAACAAGGAATTAATTTAGCCAAAAATTCCTTAGTTTGGAATCGAGAACTAGTTACTAAAACCGCCTTTCCTAAAGAAACACTTCCATTTTCATTTGTTTTCTCCAAAATAACTGATTTGGATATGAACCCTAAAAACTGTACACTAACTAGCTTAGGTTTGCTGGCAATTAGATTTCATGTTCTTAAACGATTATTGTAAACTTAAAATATATGAACAATCAAGATTCAAAGCCCACAAGAAGATCATACTTATCATATGTTAAATTTCAGCCTGTAATTCAGGTAATTAAAGAAAAATCCGTTGATGAAGTCACACGTGTATAGAGATCTTTCCCACATTATTTCCCGCCGGGAACATTCACAGGGTTCTGTCAAGTGGATTGTGTAAACTAATAACTTATCCACTTGAAAAAATCAGAAAACCGCCTCATCACCTCATTTCTCATAGTATTTTTCCCAAAGTATTTTTAACTCTGCCTCATATAACACAAAACCATTAAGACGTTGAATATCCCAATACTTTGAGATGTCCTTTATCTTAAAGTAAATAGCACTTTTTAAAGCTGGTTCTGTTGGGAATGAGTTTTTGGTTTTGACTACTTTTCTAAACTCTTTGTTTAGTCTCTCAAGCCAGTTGGTTGAATAGATATGGGGACGTAAATACTCTGGGAATTCAAGAAAAGTCATAAGAGTTTCTATTTTATCAATCCAACGGTTGAAAAGTTTTGGATAAAGTTTTTCCCATTTGTTTTTGATCATTAATAGTCTTTCTTTAGCCTGCTGAAGTGATTTTGATTTGTAAATTGATTTTAAATCTCCGGCTATTGCCTGCTTATGAGCTGCTCTCACATATTAGAGTGTGTTTCTTATCTGATGAACAACACAAAGTTGGGTAAGAGTTTTGGGGAAAACTTGTTTTACCGCCTCTTATAATCCTAAAAGACCATCAAAAACAAAAAGTAAAACTTCTTCTACCCCTCTTTCTTTTAAATCCAAAAGAATTTCCTTCCAAAAAGTTGATTCCTCCCCAGCAACACACATTCCCAAAATGTCCTGATGACCTTGATCATCAATTTAAGCAACCAAATATACCGCATCCGATGATGCCTTATCGCGTCTTACCTTAACAAACAAGGCATCAATAAAGATAACGTACATCTTTTTTTAGTCTTCTTTTTTCCCAAGCAATTCTTTCTTCTTCCACTTCTTTGGTAATTTCTGATACTTGTTGGGGAGAAAGTTTTTTCACGTATAATTTTTCAATCACATAAACAATATCAAGAGAAGATATTCCTTTAGCATAAAGCTGCATAATTAATTTATCTACTGGTTTGGTTGAGTGTTCGTAAGCATCAATAAATTCCTAAAGCAAATTCTCCCAGTCTATCTCGTGGAACAGCCAATGAGGTAATATTGCCCAAAGTAGTTAGAAGATCTCTTTTGTAATAACCGTTTCTTGAGTTTTGAGTTTTTTTGTTTAGATAATCGTATTTTTCATAACCCAAAAATGCATTCTTTCTCCCTCCATTAAAGCTTCCATCATTAGTTTAAACATTTTTTCAATATCTTCGTCTTTGTTATTATTGTCATTGTTTATTTGATATCCCATATTATTAAGAGGTAAATTTATAACGGTTAATAAAAATTAATAAAGGTTTACACAATTAATTTTATAGTACCAATGAAGCGATAAAAACATTGAAAAGCTTAAGGATTTAACAAAAACGTATTTCCATCAGGATCAGGGATCAGTGTTTAAAAGTTATGAATGTGTAGGAACAATTGTTAAAAAGTTAAAAGCTTTGATTTCATTTTCAAAAGTGACCAGCCCCGAAGATAACTCAGAGATAGAATCATTCTTTGGGAGACTAAAAGATGAATGGAAAAAGACTTTTTATCAGGTAAAAACAGAGGAAGAAATTTTCGGGTAATCCCACCCACTTATCACAAAAAGGTATTATTTAATAATTAAAAATCATATTAACATATCCATTAACAACAAGATAAAAAGTTTTTAATCAGTTATAAAAAGCTACCAAAATATTTACATGAATTTCAAGCCAGTTTTTAACGTAAAAAATATTTAAAATCGGTAGATAATTACCTTCTAAATACACTCAAGATTGTGACAACAGGGTAGGATTACCCAAATTTTCCAGTTGATTTCAGAAGCAATCTTTTATTACAATATTAAAAGAATTCATTTAAATCATAAAAATAAGTCGCCGGATGAGTTCTTAAAACAATTACTAAAAATTTAAAGAATCATTTTAAGAAGAAAACGTAAATTGTTAACCGGTAAAGAAATTGTGGTTTATTTCGAAATCAATTAAAAAAGTTAAAAAAATTTAATAGTTATAATTTTTATGTTTAAATTTTATTAATTTTAATATTATAAAAAATGAAAAAGTCTAAATTAAAAAAAGTTAAAGAGTTTACGTTTGATGACATACTGCTTATTCCTCAATATTCAAAAATATGTTTAGAGGATGATTATAAAAAAATTGATATTTCTACTAAATTAACTAAGAATATTAACTTAAAAATTCCTCTAGTTTCTTCCCCAATGGCTTCAGTAACTGAGTGGGAAATGGCAGTTTTAATGGCAAAAATGGGGGGGATAGGCATCATTCATTCTTTTATGAGTAAAGAACAACAGCTATATCAAGTTAGAAAAATTAAACAAATTTCTTCAGATTTATTAGTAGGAGTGGCTATTCATGATGGATGGAATGACTTGTTGATACATGTTGAAAATCTAACAAAAGAAAAAGTTGATGTCATTGTTTTAGATACATATCATGCCTATAATAAAAGAACATTAGAAGTCGTTAAAAAATTAAAAAAAAAATTTAAAAAAATTCAACTAATCGTTGGAAATGTTGTAACTAAAGAAGCTACTGAGATTTTATGTAAGTTAGGCGTAGATGGTATTAAAGTGGGAATCGGATCAGGATCACATTGCACTACAAGGTTAGTCACCGGTTGCGGTCGTCCTCAAGGAACTGTGATCTATGAATGTTCTAATGTGGCAAAAAAATTTAAAGTGCCAATTATTAGCGATGGAGGAATACGGTATTCAGGAGATATTGTTAAAGCTATATTTTTAGGAGCTGATACAATAATGATCGGTGGATTATTTGCAGGTTGCGATCAATCGCCAGGAAAAATATTTTGTTTTGGTGGAAAAAAATATAAAAAAAGTTTTGGTAACTGTTCTAAAGAGATTTTTTTGCAAGAAAAAAATAAAGGTTTAAGCTGGAAAGAAAATATTAAAAAAATTGTAAAAAATATTCTAGATATGAAAATTAATAAAAAAGAAATTGAAGATTTTAATTTTACAGAAGAAGGATTAAGTGGCTTAGTAGAATACAAAGGAAATTGTATAGAAATCATAAAAGATTTAATAAAAGGTTTAAAAAGAGGAATGTGGTATCTAGGCGCATCTAACATTAGAGAATTACATAAAAAAGATGAATTATGCTTTATAAGCTTTTCATCTTTAGAAGAGAATTTTACTCGTAATTTAATAACTAATATTTAGTTATGAAAATAGAAGTTATAATTTGGGATGTTGATGGAACTCTTTGGAGAAATGATAAATTATCAGAAATAATTAAAAAAAGCTACATTAATTACTTAAGTAAAGTTTTAAAAAAATCTTCAAAAGAAGTAGAGCCTTTATTTTTAAAGAAGAATAATGAGGGTTATTGTTGGAGTCAAATATTAGAAATTTTAGGAAAAATAAACCAAAAAAAAGCTATTTTAGAAGTAGAAAAAAATATAAATAAAAGTCACTATATTGTAAAAGACAATAAACTATTAACAACATTTAATCTTCTAAAAAATTATAGACACATTATTTTGACTAACAGCACTTACGAATCTACCATTTCTGTCATAAAAGCTTTAAAATTATCTTATAAAAATAAATTTATTAAATCTAATAATATTTTATATCTAAAAAAGTTTGATTATTATCCTTTTGAAAAAATATTTTCTTTGAATAAAGATTCTGAAATAAAACCAAAAATTTCTGCTTTTTTAAGAGTCTTAAAATACACAAACTTACCGCCTAATAAACATTTAATGATAGGTGACTCTATAGAAATCGATCTTATTCCTGCAAAAAAATTAGGAATGAAAACATGTCTAGTTTATTCAGATAAAGCATCAAATTGTAATTGGATAGATTTTCATTTACCTGATGTTTATAGTGTGCCATCAATTTTTAGTAAAAAAATTATTATTTTTAATTTTTTTAAAAATTTAGAAAAAAAATTTATAAATTTAATAAAAAAATAATTTGGGATATAATATTTTTTTAAATTAGCTAAAAAGCTATTAATATTTTTTTTATTAAGATAAGGCATAAAACAAATTTTATAGATTTTTATTTTTTTTTCAATATATCTATTTTTTTTAAAAAAAAGAATTTTTACATTAGCAGGATAAATATTATATCGATTACACAAGTCTTGAGGAATTTGTTTATTGTCTTTGAAAATTAATCCCAAAATTAAACTATATTTATTTTCGGTTATTTTAATTTTCGGAATTATTTTCTTTATCTCATTAACAAAATAAGTTTTATTATTAAATTGTTTTTCATAAACTTTTCTAAACCCTTCTTTTCCCAAAAAATTGATTAAAACCCAAAGCGCCACGGCCACTGCTCCTTGTCTTGATCCCAAAAGAGTTTCATCCTTCTCTTCAAGATAAGAAATATTTTTACTAATTAAAGAAATCAATTTTTTTTTATATAAAACAAGACCGGCTGGATATGCTGCCATTCCAAATTTATGAAAATCAACAACAAATGAAAAAATATGGGAAAAATTTAGTGGTGTAAATTTTTTATTAAAAAAAGGTTCCACCATTCCATCAGAAGCAGCATCAATAAAACAATAAAATTTTAAATTGGTATCTTTTTTTTCTAAATTTTTTAAAAATCTATTTATTTTCTTATAATTATCTCTTGTACCGCTAACAGAATAGCCTAAAGTCAAAACAATAATAAAACCCAAGTATCCTTTTTTAGATAAACTATTTATTTTATTTTCCAAATCATTAATATCCATTCCTAAATTTTTATCCAAAGCAATAATAAATTGAGATAAATCAATAATAGAAGCAATTTTATCAATCGAATAGTGGGTCAATGAAGTTTTTAATAAACATATTTTATTTAAAGATAAGAATTTCATAAGATAACTTTTAGCTAACCATACAGAAAAAAAGTTACCTTCAGTTCCACCAGAAGTAATATATCCACCCCATTCAATATCATTTCCTTTATATAAATTAATCATCTTCTTAATTACTTCATACTCTGCTTCTCTTATGGTATTTTTTTGAACAAAATCAGACCAATTACCTAAATTATTAGGATTATATTGTAAAAATTGACAATAATATTTTAAAAAAATTTTATTTGGTAAACCAAGAAGAGCTCCTAAATTATTTTTTAAACCATTTTTTGTATCTTTTTCCCAAATTTTAAGTTTATATAAATCCTTAAGTCGTGAAAAAAAACTGGATTTTTCATAAAAAATTGAGTCATCTTTTAAGAAATTTTTTTTTAAAAAAAAATATTTTATTTTTTTAAAAATTAACATTTCTGAACAATTCCCAATCCAGAAACTTTTGGAAAAGGAAAAATAATTTTATTCGCTTTTATTTCTTTAAAAAATTTCCATACACCAAAAGGCGGTAAGTTTGGCGCTCTTTTTACTATCACATCGTGAAAAACCATTAATCCCATCTTATCCAATCTTGGCCAAAATAAGTTATAATCGGTAGTTACCCCTTCATAAGAATGATCTCCATCAATATAAATATATTGATATCGATAATTATACTTTTTTGCAAATTCCTCCGTTTTCATTACATAAGTAGTTATCCAATTATTAATTTCTAAAAAGGAAAAGTGTTTATTTGGATTATTTTTTTTCCAAAAACCAATCCCTGTCCAATGTTTAGGATGAGTTTCATCATAACCAGCATCTACAAAATCAACATGACCAAAATTATTTTCTTGACAAGCCAAAGCGCAAATTGCGGGAATAAAACCTTTTCTTGAACCAATGCATAAAATTCTTTTGGGCTTAATGTTTAAAATTAAACCGTAATGAATGAATCCGTAGCCTAAATTACCAGTTGATAAGTTAATATTTTGACCATCATCCGCCCCAAAATAAGTAATTAATCTTCGTGTCACCGCTCGGTTAAAAATAATCGAACGATTCAAGCCAAATATTTTTTTACTTAACCAATTATTTGTCAAAAAAAAACTTATATTATCTCGAAAATGAAGATTGATATCTATTCTAAAAAATTTCATAATTTTATTTAAATAAACTAACCCAAATATTAACTGCCTTTTTCAACTTTAAAAAATAATCTTTATTTGGTAAATTTTCAATATTAATTTTATCAAAAAGTTCCTTATAGGCATCAATTATTGTTTTTTTTGTTAATTTTACTTTTTTTACTTCATGAAACAGAATTTCATTTGCTTTTATTCCTTCTTTTTCTTTTTTAAGATTTTCTTTGATACTAGATGCTTTTCTATGTTCAACAAAAGGCGCACCATTAACAACGGCATAATCTAAATGATCAATGATTTTTTTTGCAAATATACCAGCCCAAATATCATCAAAACGATCAAAACCCCAGTAATTTCCTTTATGATCATATCCCATCGGTGGAAAATACATTATTGGAGTAATTTTGGTTTTAAAAGCTAAATTCATTGAACACATAGGAAAAAAGTAGCCTTTTGGAATAAACTCCATAAGATTTTGATTTAATACAGAAACCTTTAAATCAGGATATTTCAAGTGAGTTTGAGCATCAAAATCAAGTATCTTTGACCAGAGACCATGACTTATAACCAATTCCTTTTTGTTTCTTATTAAATAAGGAAAACCTCGAGTGGCAAAATATTTTCGATGGGGATAAGTAGGATACCAATCGCTTGGAGCTAAAAAAGAAAGGTTTTCTATATGAGTTTTTAAAAAATTATTTTTTTTAACTGGATAACAATCATCATCTAAAGTAATAGTTATATCAACTCCTAACTGAAAAGCTTTCAAAAAACCAAAATTTCTTATACCAGCATTTTTTCGACAAATTATCCATGATTTATCTTGTAATTCTCTATCGATATCTTTCCATGTGTAATGATAGACTTTATTAAAATATTTATTGGGAGTGGTAATTTTTTTATAAGGATGATCTTCTATAATTATTCCAATACAATTTTTAAACTCATCAGCCCAATCTTTTAAAAAATCTAGACTTCTAATAGTTGGAATAACAATAGCAATTTTCATTATTGTTTATCTAATGCTTTTAATAACTTTTTTAAAATAAAAATTAGTGTTAAAAAAATAATTCTTAAATCATACCAAAAATTTTTATTTTTTATATATTCAATATCCAACTTCATCCAGTAATCAAAATTACCATGAAAAGCTCCTTTAACTACCCACAAAGAAGTGATTCCCGGCAATACAGAAAATCTAACATTATATTTTTGAGGAATTTTTTCTGCTTCTTCTATAGGGAAAGGTCTTGGGCCAACAAAATCCATTTCACCTTTTAAAATATTAATTAGTTGCGGCAACTCATCTAAGCCAGTATGCGATAAGAATTTTCCTATCTTTGTAAAACGAGGATCTTCATATATTTTAAAAACAGGCCCATCAGCTTTATTTAAAAATTTATATTTTTTTTTAATTTTATCAGCATCTTCTACCATTGTTCGAAACTTAATTATTTTAAAAGGTTTTTTATTTTTACCACTACGCCATTGCTGATAAAAACCAGGTCCTTTGGAAGTGACTTTTATTAAGATATAAATTATAAAAAAAATAGGAGAAAAGAATATCAACAAAATAAAGGCTAAGATTCTTTTTAAAAGGTGTTCCATATTTTTTTAAGTTATTATTTTAATTTAGTCTGTTTTTAAAAAAACTAATTTTTTTAGCTAATAGAGATTCTTTATCTAAAAGTTGTGATTCTTTTTCTATTTTTTCTAATAATTTAAAAGTTATTTTTTTAGCTTTTTTTTCATCTTTATAAACATCGACTGATAAATCATAAAAACCCGGTAAGTAATCAAGATTGAGCGGACTTTTTAATAAAAATTTTTCATAAAAAAATAATGCTTCTTTTTTTTTATTTATTTTTATTAAATAACTGAAACAATTTAAATTAGAACCGGAATCATCAATTATTTGGTTATAGATTTTAATATATTTTTCTGCACCAAAGAAATCATTTTTACCGATTTTTTCTTTTATTATTCCTTGGACGGCTTTATAATTAAAAGGGTTAATGAAGTAGGCTAAATTATGAAATCCAAAATTAGATAAACCATGGCTTGTAAAAAAAAGTAAAATAGTTATATAAAATAAATACAAAAGAAAATTAACGAAATTTAATTTTAATTCTCTATTGCTATAGTCTATTAAACCCGCAAGCATATAATAAAAAATTAAAAAAATTGGGTAAATAAAACTAAAATCAAATAGAAAAATTAAGTTCATTAAAATAAAACTAATTTTATATTCGTTGTTTTTAGCTTTTCTAACAAGATTAAAAATAAAAAATAGAAAAAATAATAAAGCCAAAACACCTCGCTCTAATAAAATATCAAAAAATAAATTATGTGAGCTTACAGTAATTTCTCCCGGATTTTCACCATATTTTTGTGAAATATAATTAAAATTTCCTGCGCCAACCGGCTCAAAAATAAATTTTGAGTAATTTTTGATATATTTTAATCCTTGAAGTATATATTTTTCTCTATTTCCTAACACGTGCTTTTTGTTAAAAAAACTCGCGGTAGAAATAACAATAAAAAATATAAATAAAACAAACGAAAGAATATAAAAAAATTTTATATTTATTTTTTTTGACTCTAAAAATCTAATAAAAGAATAAATGATTAAAACAAGATAAGCAGTTCTTGACTGAGAAAGGATTATTCCTATTAATAAAATAATTTTCCAATAAAAATTTTTTTTTAATATAAAAAAAATTGAAAACAAATTACCAATCTGACTATGAGAATAAGAATATAAAAGACTTCTTGAAGGTAAATAAAAATTTAAATTAAAAAAAATGCTTAAAATAAATAGAGGAAAAAAAATAATTGTTAGGATATGAATTAAATTTATAAAATTTTTTTTAATAACTTTTTTTTTATTTAAACAATAAATATAAATTATAAATAAAATACAATCGTTCAAAATTATTGTTAAGGTTTTTTCTTTATTTATTGAACTTTTTAATGAAAAAAAACTAAAAATAAAATAAAGTAAAAAAGAAAATGTGGTAAATAAATTAATTTTAATTCTCTTTATATTTAAAATAAAAAAATTAATAAAAGTCAATCCAAAAAAAAGGAGAATATAATTATTTTCATCAGCAAAAAAAATATTAAAGAAAATAAATAAAATAATAGTATAAAAAAAATAACCTAATCTATTTCTATTAAATTTAAACATTTTATAAAAATTAATTTTATTGGCTCTCGACTAGAAAATTTATAATAACTTTGGTAATTGCACCTGAAATTTAAAAAAATATAAAATAAAAGGTGCAATTATGTTTGAGTATACCAAAATAAAAAGAAGTCAGATAAATAAATTATTAGACTGTTTTATCTTAGGATTACCGGCATTACAAAGAGCAAAATATACAGGTATCCATAGAAACACAGTTAACAGATTTTTTAAAAGAATAAGATTAAAAATTGTTAAAGAAACCACTAAAGATGATAAGTTATTAAAAGGTAATATTGAACTTGATCAGGAATACTTTCGAGGACGAAAAAAAGGAGGAAGAGGTAGAGGAAGTGATAATAAAAAGATTATATTTTAAATACTTGAGCGAGGTGGAAAAGTAAAAACCACGTCAGACGTGGTAAAAACAATTATTGTTAATGATGTATCAGCAAAAACATTAATGAAAAAGATAATTACCAATACTGATAAAGGCTCAAGTTTATTACACCGATAAGTTTAAATCATATAATTCTTTATCCAGATACGCAAAACACTATAAAATTGATCACACAAAGGAGTTTAGAAAAGAAAAACACAAACATATTAACGGTATTGAAGGTTTTTTAAGTTATTCAAAAAAATTTTTAATAAAGTATAATGGAGTATCAAAAAAGAATTTTTATTTATACTTAAAAGAAATTGAATGGCGTTATAATAATATAAAAAAGCCTAATGTCAAACTAAAGTTAATCAAGTTATTAAAATCTTAGGTGCAATTACCTAATTTTTTTAGCCTCCCAATCTCCAATTTCCATTTATCTTTACTTAACTCCATTCAAGATTTGTATTTTTTCTTATCCCAACGCTCCATTTTTGATATAGATTGTTATATTAAGATATTTTAAATATGGCTTGACAGAAAGCAAAAAACTTAATATGCTATTATCGTTTTGAAAACAGAATTTGTTAAAAGTTTAAATCAAAAGGAAAGGGGGTGAAAAAAATATGACTAAGGCCGATTTAGTCGCTCAAGTGGCCAAAAAAGCAGAGCTAACTGCTAAAGCCGCAAAAGAAGCTGTTACCGCTGTCTTCTCAACCATTACCGACGCTTTAAAACGCGGTGAAAAAGTCGTTGTCACCGGATTTGGCACCTTTATGGTAAGAAAAAGAGCTGCCAGAAAAGGAAGAAATCCGCAAACTGGAGCCGAGATTCAGATTCCGGCGACCAAAACTCCAGGCTTTACCGCCGGAAAGAGCTTAAAAAGAATGGTTAAGTAAAATTTTTTATAATTTTAAGAAAAATAAGGCGCCCTTTTGGGCGCCTTGTTATTTTTTTATTCAATCAAAGCCCTCTCTTCGGGGGAAGCAATCACATAAAACCCAACATGGGAACGACCAGCAAAAAAAAGCCCCTCCCCAACCCCAGCTGATAAAAGAAAGTGTTTTTCACCCCCTGTTAAATAAAAAGTTTCGGTAATTTTCTCAACCGAGGCGGTTGACTGCTTTAAGATAATTTGTAAAGAAGAGTTGTTAATAATTGCCTTTCCCTCATCGGTTGATAAAAAGTCTTCAACATCTTGGGTAATAACAGTCAATCCCAAAAGATACTTTCTTGCCCGCTTAGCAAAGGAGTGAAGGTAGGCGGCTGAATCTTTGTGTTTAATTAAATACCAAGCCTCATCCACGACCAAAATTCTTTTTTTTCTGTCTTTTCTTACCCGATTCCAAACATAATCTAAAATAATATACATCGCCACTGGCCGAAGATTCTCCTCCAAATCACGAATGCCAAAAACAGTCAGATGATTTTTAATATTAAAATTGGAGTGAGCGTTAAAAATCCCAGCCGCTGATCCTCGAACAAATTTTTCAAGTCTGTCAGCCAACTCTTTTGCCTCAGGCGTTTCCATCCCCAAAAACACTTTGTATAAATCTTCAAGAAGCGGTGGCTCATTTTTAAAAGTTTCTGAATCTTGGGTAATCCCTTTTTGTTGATATGCCAGAATCAAAGCCTTGTCAAGAAGAGCATCTTGGGAGGGGGTAAGATCACCCATAATCACCCGCATCAAGGAGTGAAGATCTAAAATTTTATTGGAAAGCTCATCGGCAGTTGTCTCAGTAATCGCCAAATCAAAAGGATTAATCTTGTAGGAACTGGTTGGTGAAAAAACAACAAACTCTCCCCCAACCGATGAGGCGAGTTTTTGATACTCGTTTTCCGGATCAATAATTATTACATCAACCCCCATCATCAAAAGCCGCAAAGACTCAAGTTTCACCAAAAAACTTTTTCCGCCACCAGACTTTCCCAAGATAACTGAGTTGGCATTTTCCAAAGTAAACCGATCAAAAATAATTAAAGACCCATCATGTTGATTAATCCCATACAAAATCCCCTCATTTCTTGTCAAAGAAGCGGTGGAAAAAGGAAAGGCCAAGGCCAAAGAAGTGGTATCCATATTGCGCCAAACTTCAAGCTTATCGTAAAAAATCGGCAGGGTTGACTTAAAACCTTCTTCTATCTGTAAAGTGGCTTGTTTGGCAATAATGAGCATTGAGGATAAAACTGAATCAACCTGCTTGGTAATTTGATCCAACTCTTCTTTGGTTTCGGCTGGAATGGTAATATAAAACCCAAACTGAAAAAAACGCTCCGCTCCCTTGGCTAGCTCTGCCTGAAGGGCCAAGGCATCATCCAAAGCCACTTGAAGTGAGGGGTCAACCACTTTTCCTGCTTTTATATCATTTTCAATCGTTGCCTCCATCTCAGCGATTTTTCTTTTTAAATCTTCCAAAACACCTTTGGTCTCAGTTGGGTAAATATACATGGAAATATAAAGAGGATGATCAAAGGTAATAAGAGGATAAAGCCAGTTGGCCGAAACATAACGGGGGTAACCAACCACATATAAAGTTCGATAATACCGGTCATCAATCTTTAAATGATTAAAATCAACCTCAATGAATGAGGGGGCGATAATATCTTTTATCGAAACTGAACCTTTGGCTAAAAATGAAGCCACTGTTTCTGTTTTTTCTTCATTGGTTTTTTTTGGTTGATTAAAAAAGCCAAACATAGGTTTTATGTGCTTACTAAAACCACATCGGTATAACTTTCAACCGGAGCCAATGGTCGACCCGTTGGCGAAGGATTATATAAATTATAAAAAAGTTCGGTTAGTTCTTGCTTCTGAAGGACTTTCCCCGAAAGACCGATTTTTGCCAAAAGTCGAAGCAGATGATCACGTTTGGGATATAAAGAGGTTTTTGCCCGACTCAAAACATAATCTTTTTTTAGGGAAGAAGTATTTACTCCACTTATCCCAAGTTCCAAAGGAGAAAAAGGAATAACAAAAAAAAATCTTTTTTCCAAAACCGTATTTTTTTTGACGATGTTTTTAATAAACTCTTTATAACTTTTAAGCCTTGTTTTCAAAATCTCATCACTCGTTTTGGCAATTCTTTGATCAAGATAATCAAGATAGTTGGAAATATCCATTTTTTTCGAAAGAATCAAAATCTGCAAAGGAAAAGATAAAGAGTTTAAAAGACTACCATAAGCATAAATAATTGACATCTGCTCTTCAGATGATAAAAGCCAAAAGTTAACCGCCGAAATCTCAATCACCAAAACCGCCGAATAATCTTTAAGAAGAACAACATCATCTTGAATCTCTTCAATCTCAATAAATTGTTGGGTGGTGGCTTTTACTGGTGAGGTTGGTTTTTGAACTGACATACGATTTTTTCCTTATAAAAGCTCTTTGGAAAAAAATTCTAATGGTTTTTGAGTTTCTCCTCCTATTTTTAATCTCATTGTATCAAAAAAGTAACTCCCTTGGGGATCCTTTAACTCAAAAATATACTCTCCTTCCTTCAAAGGATTAAAAGTAGCAAAAACACCATAAGGATTGGTTTTTAAAAGCCGAAGGACTTTGCCATTTTGGTCTTTAATATAAATCAAAATTCCTGACAAAGGAATCATTTTTCTATTCTTTACCACTCCAGTTAAAAATGGCTTCTTTGGTAAAGAAGCGGTTATTGGTTTTGAAGAAAAAGCTTCAGTCTTTGGCTTTTCTTTTTTTACCGAAAGTAAACTTGATGGCGAAGCCAAAAGTTGATTGATTCTTTGTTTTGTTTGAATGGATGATGAAGTTTGTGGTTTTCTTTTTTGCGAAAGATACTGATTTAACATCTTTTGCGACTCAATATGGGTAAAAACCTTATGCGGATCGCTGACAAAAACTAAGTCTTGTAAAAAATAAAGAGGCGAATTTTGTTTTTTATAAAAATATTGAGTGGGCGAGGTTAATCGTTTGATTAAATTCTTAATCCAAATCTCCAACGGCCGATCGTTTATGGGGACAAAAGCCAAAGCCGGACCAATGGCCGCAATAAGAATCCCCAATAAAATATTTAAAAGGGGTATTGGAAAAAGAACAAAAGTTAAATATCCAGCAGGAATAAAAATTACTAAATAAATAAATTGACGCAAAGTTAAAAAACCAATCAGTTTAAACTCAAAAGTGGTAATTTGTCTTGGGATTGGGTGTCCTTGCTCCATAATTTTAAGAATACTTAAAAACCAAAAAAATCACAACCGCAAAATCTAGCATATGACGTGAAACGTGGAACGTAAAATATGAAAGGTTAAACGTTCAACATTAAACATTAAAAAAATATTCTATCTTTTTACGATCGGTGCTAAGATAGAATATATCTTTTTTTTACCTTTTTGTTACGATAGCATTAAATTGGTAAATTTTTGGGTGATTTTTTAAGGAAGAGAGATTAAATAAAATAAATAAAAAAGTTGACAAAATTAATAACGATCACATATTCAATTTGTCAACATCCTCCTACTTTCAAATTCGCTAATAACGAATAACGTTGAATGTTTAAATTTTTAATTTTGCTTTCCAAATTTTTTGTTTTATAATATATTTAATTCTTTCCCCTGTAGCTCAATTGGTAGAGCAACCGGCTGTTAACCGGTAGGTTCCAGGTTCGAGACCTGGCGGGGGAGCTTGTTAAATTATTAAAAAAATACCTAAAGATATAAAAGAAAGTAAAAAAAAATAAGGATTTTAAACTATAAAAATTTTTATTTTATTATTTTTATTAGTATCTAAAATTATTTATAAAGAAGTTTTTTATCTCCCTTTTCCTTTAATTTTACCAATCCCATCCCAATATTTCTTATTTTCCAAGAAACAGTTAAAATCTGACTCATATCAGGATATTTTAAGTCATCTTTTTTTGTTATCCAAGAGGCTAAATACTCTTCTGATCTTTTTTCTATGCCAAAAAGAGTAAAAACAATCCAAGCAGTTAACTCGGCCTCAAGCTTTTTAATGTTTTTTGGAATATCTCTTCTATCATTTAAATGCTTAAGATAATAATGAGCCATCTCGTGAACTAATACCCCATAAAGCTCAATCTTGTTTTTTTCTTCTAAATAACGAGGATGAAAAACAATTTCTTTTTGTAAGGAAACATAACCTAAAGCCTTATCTAAGTTCATATGTGTTTCCGTTAACTCTCCTTTTTTTAAAAAAATTACCTTGATTCCTTCTTTTTCCTCTAAGTATTTAATTGTTCTTTTTGACTAAAATTTAGTTCTTCTTTTTCTTTAAACCAATACAAGAATCTATCATCGGTTATTTCTTTTCCTTCAGTGTCTTTATAATCATAAACAAAAACAATTGGAGAAAAAGGTTGCAAAACCACCATCGGCCTTGCCTCTTTTTTGACATAACAACCAAACTTTTCCCACTCTTTAGCTGTTGCCCAATAATAGCAGTCTGGATTTTGAGCAAAAACTAAAGCATTATTAAAAGGAGAGCGATTCCTAAATCTTTTTATAAATCTTAGGAATTTAATAAAATCATCGGAGTTTTTTGTTTCAAGTATTTTTCTAAATAAATCGTTGACTTCGGTGAAAATATTTATTTTTTCTTCTTTATTGAAAGATAAATTTAATTGCGTCATTTTTATAAATTATAATAAAAAAATGGTTCTTGCCAAAACCATTCTAATTTTAGAAGACAATTTAAAAGTAGTGTCTAAAATCCTTTATTATTTATATGAATTAGAACAAGACCAGCCTTATGATTTTTCGGTAATAGTTCTAACAACTTACCAGCAAGTTGAAGACTATATTAATAGCAATCCCAAAGCAAACTTTGATATTATCCTTCTTGATGGCGATTGTAAATTAAACCAGTCTTTTCATATTTTAGATTTAGAACGCTTTGGCGCCGATAAAGTAATTGCTATCTCCTCAGTTAAAGACTACAACGAAAAAGCCAAAAAGAGAGGCGTAAAAAGGGTGATTGAAAAGGATTTAGCTAATATTGAGGACTTTTCTCAAAAAGTAGTAAAAGAAATTGAAAAGATGATAAGATAATTTAACAACCAACAAAAACAAAACTTTTCTCCCTGAAGTTGATATTTTCTAAAAATGTTTTTATAATTCTTACATTAAAATTTAGACTTATTTTATAATTGCAAAATAAGTCTTTTAGGGGGAGAGGGAGTATTTTTTGAAATATTCAATAAAATTTTCTTTCCGGTTTCTGGACCGCATTCACTACTAAAATTAAAGGCTAATTAGTTCATACTCCGCATCAGAATTAATTTGATCATCTATCTTAACAAGTGCTCTGAATTTTTTTCCGGAGCATGATGCACTTAACATTCCACTGGGCCAGCCATTATTTTTACTTAATCCGCACGCCATATTTTTTAGTTTTCTACCATCAGTTTCAAATATAAAACTAATAACCTTACCCGCTGAAAAATCACCTTTAGCTTCAACACTATAAACTTCTGAGCAGTTGATTGTTGAGGCTTTAATTTTAGTAGTTTGTTTTTTTCAATAAAGAAGTTGAAGCCAAAGAAAAGATAGTGATGAAAATTAAATAACCAAGAGTAAGTATTGTACTAATCTAACCAGTGATTTTATTATTTTTAATATTTTTAATTAATTAATCTAAGTATACAAAATTAATATAGGATTAGATGATTTTGGTAAAACTTCTTCTGAACTAAGAAATTTTTTTAATGAATGTAAAATAAACAATTATAAAGCCAAAAGAAGGAACTGATAAATATTCGTCTTTTCTATCTCATCTAAAACTATTTTTCCATGCTAATGACTCTGCTGGTTGGCAAGATTTTTGGAAGCAAGCTTTCCTATTGCTTTACTTATTCTTGCACAAAAAGAATTCAAGATCCCTTGGCAAAAACTGATGGAGGAAGTGACTATATTATAATAAATACACTTGGTATTTTTAATCCAGAAAATATTTTTAATTAAGAAAATAAGGATTTTATGAACAAATTTATTTAATCTTTTTTGTTATATTTTTTTATTTTTTAGTCTATAATAGACTAAATGATTGTTTTTATTATCCTCTTCTTTATCGGTTTATTTATAGTTATCAAATCAGCTAACTTTCTTGTTGATGGAGCGTCAAAAATTGCTTTTTTATTAGGAGTATCTCCATTTTTTATTGGTCTTACCATCGTTGCTTTTGGCACATCAAGTCCTGAGTTGGTTGTTAGTATTATCAGCGCCCTCAAAGGCTCAACCTCACTTGCTTTTGGTAATATCATTGGCTCAAACATATTCAACATTGCTGTCATTCTTGCTCTTTCGGCAATCATCTCTCCTCTACCAATTTACTCCAATACTCTCTGGAAGGAAATACCCTTATCTTTTGTCGGTGCGTTAGTGGTATTTATATTAGGTCTTAACAAAATCGTGGATAAACATAACTTTGATCAATTACTTTCAATAGAGAAAAATCAAATTGGAGAAATAACTTTAAGCAAAGGGTTGATTCTTTTAATTTTTTTTATTATTTTCCTTTACTATACCTTTGGTATTGCTAAAAATAAAACAAAGGAATTAGATCTTGATGATAATATTAAAAATCTTTCAATAAAAAAATCCATTTTTTATCTATTTATTGGCTTGGCGGGATTGATAATTGGCAGTCGATTATTGGTTCAAAATGCAGTTAATTTAGCCGTTGCATTAAAAATCAGTGAAAAAATTATTGGCTTAACATTGGTTGCTATTGGTACTAGTATTCCAGAAGTAGCCACAAGTCTTGTTGCCGCTTTTAAAAGAAATTCGGATATTGCTGTTGGCAACATCATTGGTTCAAATATTTTTAACACTTTTTTTATTCTTGGAACAACGGCGTTGTTAAAACCAATTCCAATATTTACCAAGGACTTGATTGATCTTGGAGTAATGGTCTTTGTGACTTTTTTTCTTTTTCTTTCTTACTTTTTATTTCATCGGAAGTATCTTGATCGTTGGGAAGGTATAGTTTTAATTATAACCTATATTTTTTATTTCATCTTTCTGTTTGTTAAAAAATAGAATATAAAAAATTTAAAAAGTTGATTTTATTTATTCTTAAAATTTTTTAAGACTTAATCTATGTATAATTGAATGATGATTGATGATAATTTTTAAAATCTATGAATCAAAAAATATTTAATTCTCTTCTTCAGGCCCAAAAAAGGGAAATCACTGAGTATCACGTCTATCTTTTTCTATCAAAAAAAACAGTTGGGAAAAATAAAAAAATAATTGAAGAGATTGCTCATCAAGAAAAAAAACACTATGAAATTTTAAAAAAGATAACTAAAAAAGAAGTCTCTCCCTCAAAATTAAAATTATTTCTTTATGTCTTAATTAGCAAAATTTTTGGCTTAAACTTCACTCTTCAACTAATGGAAATTGGCGAAAGATACTCAAAGTCATTCTACTCTTCACTTATCAAAAAAGACAGATCTCTTGAAACACTTAAAATAATTGATGATGAAACTAAGCATGAAAAAAGACTCATTTCTTTAATTGATGAAAAAAGACTTTCTTACATTGGTTCTTTTGTTTTAGGGCTTAATGATGCTTTAGTTGAGTTAACGGGAGCTTTGGCCGGCTTAACTTTAGCCCTAAACAACGCAAGGATTATTGCAATGGTTGGTCTGATAACCGGCATTGCCGCCTCAATGTCAATGGCTGTCTCAAACTACTTAGCCGCAAAAGAAGAAAACAAAAAAAACCCGCTTTTTAGTGGCTATGTGACTGGTCTGGCTTATATTTTCACCGTGATTACCTTAATCTTTCCATTTTTTTTCTTAAGTAAACCGATTTTTGCCCTGGGAGTAAGCTTGATACTGGCGGTTTTAGTTATTGCCCTATTTAACTTTTACACCGCGGTTATTAAACAAAGGAGTTTTCTTTCAAGTTTTTTAAAAATGGCAGTAATAAGTCTTTCTGTTGCCCTTATTAATTTTAGCATTGGATTTTTAGTAAAAAAAATCTTTGGCATTGATTTATGAAGTCAAAAAAATCTATCAAGAAAAATCTCTGCTTTCTCAATTAAGGACATAATCTTTTCTTTTCTTTTTAAGGCTGATTGAACAAGAAAATTAACTCTTGGATTTTTAAGTAGGTAATTTTTATGTCTTAATAAGAATCTCCAAAACAAACCATCCCAAACAAAAACCCAATCACCCCTTTGATAATCACTCATTTTTAAAAGGTAACCACTTGATGAAAAATAAGGTTTAGTTGACATTAAACCACCATCAGCATACTGACTCATCCCATAAACATTTGGCACCATTACCCAATCATAAGCATCAATAAAGTAGGTCATAAAAAAACGATAAACTTCATCAGGATCAATCTCACAAAGAAGAAAAAAATTACCCAAAATCATCAACCTTTCAATATGATGACAATAGCCATATTTTTTTATCTTTTTTACCGTATTGTCAAAAGGCTCAATTCCTGTTTTTCCCTCAAAAAAAGCCTTCGGCATCTTTTTCTTAAAATTAAAAAAATTCCTTGTTCTTTGATAACCTCCTTTAAACTCATAAACACCACGAATAAACTCTCGCCAACCAACAATTTGTCTTAAAAAACCCTCAACTGAACTTAAAGGAACCTTTTTTTCAAGATAAAAATTAATCGTCTTTTCAATTACTTTTTTAGGTAAAATGATACCAGAATTTAACAATGGTGATAAAAGACTATGATTAATTAAAAGACTATCTTTAACAATTGCATCTTGATAGGGGCCAAATTCAAAAAGCCTCTTTTTTAAAAAATTATCAAAAAATAAACTTGCTTCTTTATGATTTTTTGGTAAAAAAAAGTTTTTATTGATCTCTCCAACATTTTTGGGAAAGTTCTTTTTAACATATTCAACTGCCTCTTTATAAAAGTCATCCATTGGGAAAAAGACAATCTCAGGTGGTTTTTTATTTTTAGGATATCGTTTTCTGTTTTCTTTATCATATGTCCATGATCCACCAACAGGCAGACCAAACCTATCAACCAAAAGAGACATTTTTCTTCTTTGCCTAATGTAAAACTCTGTTTGAAAATAGCGTTTATTTTTATCAAAATAATCAGAAAGGTCATCTTTTTTATTGATAAAAAGAGGGTTATTGATAAAAGTTAATCTTGAGTTAACAAAATAAGCAGCCTCTCTAATCTTCTTTTCTAACCAATCATCAACCGGATCAAAAGTAATAATCTCCTCTATTTGATGGTTTTTGTTAATAGATAAAATCAACTGATAAACATCAGAAAAATAAGAGATAGCATCAATGTAAGTTGCCTTTACGCCCTTAGTTTTTAAAAAACTAAGATAGCTTTTCATTGAGGCCCGATGAAAGACAAGCTTATGTTTGTGAAAAGGCAAAATCTTAAAAAATAAATCTTCCTCAATTAAAAAAACCCAACTGTCTTCAAATTCTTTTGGATAAAAGTAAAATAAATTATTGGGGAAAACTAAAAAAATTTTTTTAATTGTCTTTTTCATTTATAAATTTTATAATTTTTAAATTAAAAGATTATCTTCTTCGAACATGTTTTTTTAAAATCCTTTCTCCTTCAGTCTTAACCTCATCATCTTTTCTCATAAGCCACATAATCTTCACCGCTTCTTTTTGAGTTGAGTACAAATCAACAATGGGCTTTGGGTAGTCTTTACCAATAATCACCCCATACATTTTTTGTTCCATATAAGTCAAGCACCAAGGTTCATGAACCTGAGCGCTTGGCACTTTGGAAAGAGTGGGTAACCATTTTTTAATAAACAAACCTTCTGGGTCATGTTCTTTTGAGTTTTTTATTGGATTATAAATTCTTATCGTGTTAATTCCTGTAACCCCCGATTGCATTTGTATTTGAGGATAGTGAATTCCTGGTTCATAATCTAAAAATAAACGAGCTAAAAAATGAGCTAAATCTTGCCATCTTTGATTGAGATTATGAACAAAAAACGAAACCAACATGGCCCGAGTGCGAAAATTAACATAACCAGTTTTTTTAAGACATAAAATTGCCGCATCAATAATTGGAATTCCAGTTTTTGCTTCAAAAAAAGCCTTTATCTTTTTCTCATCAGGAGTTTTTACTAATCTATTATAACCACGATTGATATTTTCAAACTCTATTCTTGGCTCATCCTCAAACTTTTGAATAAAGTGTGATCGCCAGATTAAGCGCGACATAAAAGCACGAATGGGCAACTTTTTTACTTCTTTATCAAACAATCTTTCATATGTCTTTTTATAAACCATTCTTAAACTTAAATTACCATAAGTAAGATAAGGTGAAAGTCTACTACAGCTAAACTGGCTTTGGTATGGTTTTGAAATGTCTTTAAGATAGTTAACATAGTCGGTTGACAAAAAGCGCTCAAGATGCTTCCTTCCCTCTTCTTCTCCTCCAGTTTGAAAATTTTCATCATGTAGATTAATTTCCTCAAAGAAATTTTTCTCCTCTTTTTTACTTTTTATAAAATCCTCCTCTTGTTTTTTAAGTTTTAAAAACTTAATTGCCGCTAAGTTAACATCAATAATCTCACCAAGAAGTTTTTTTTCCACTATCCTTGCCCAGTTTCTTTTGTCTTTTTTCCCTCTTATCACCCCATTGTTTTCAAACTCAAGCCATAAGATACCTTTATTTTTAAAGTATTTTTTTAACTTAAGATCTCTTTGAAAAGTTAGGTTATTACCTGTCTCTTCGTATGATAAAACAAATTTTATTTGATAAAAAAACTGAATTCTTTCAAAAATGTTTACTATCTCATCAAAAAAAACATAAACTTGGCCATGATAAACTTTAAGCTTGTTATCAATACTTTTTATTGACTGATTGATAAACCTTAGGTGTCGAATATCACTATCACCATAATTTATAACTGATGGCTCAAAACAAAAAATAACCAAAGCTTTAAAACCCAAATCTTGCGCTTTTCTAAAAAGAATATTGTCCTCAATTCTTAAAGAGTTTTTTTTAAGAAAAACAATAGTAATTGGCTCTTTATTTTTCATAAAATTAAATGCTAAAATTTAATAATAAAGACTATAAATCCCTACTATTTTAACCAATAATCTCTTTAACTTTCAAAAAAAGTTTAAATCTTAATAATCATCCAAATAAAACAAGTTCTTTTTATTTATAAACAAAACTCAAAACAAGATTCTTGCTAAAATATTATAAATATGGATATTAGTCACGAACCACTTCCCGCTCTTATTCCACCCCACGAAGCCCAGAAAGACTGGCAACCAAAAACCGTATTTTGGCAGATTTTAACTGGACATCAAAAAGTTTTTGGTCAAGGAGATCTTAATGAAATTTTTTTCCCAAATAACCAACTTACTCTTCCTCCAAGCGATTTAGAATTCCTTGACCCTGAAGTGAGAGGAATTGATGAAAAACAGTTTAACAGAAAGCTTAAAAATCCAATTTTAGTCCAACCTGGAAAAGAAGGGTTTTCCCCCCAAGAAGTTCTTCATCAATCATGGCTTGGAGTTCAAGATAGTTTAAGACTGTATGTTTTTGATGAGGAAGGATTGGAGGCGCTTCAACAACAATTAAAGTCTTTGGGAATCCACTTTGAACCTCTTAAAACTGGTCTAGGAATTATGGTAGAAACAAAAATACCAGCAATTGTAAAAGATGAACAAAATGGAGAAATAAAAAAAAGAGAAGTTGATGGCGTGGTTTTTTTCTTAAAAGAAGACGCTCTTCAAACACCAGCTGATGCTTTGGCTTTGGTGACGGAAATTGCCAAGCTTCATCGAGAAACAGGCAAAGATTTGATGTCTTCTTTGTTAATCAAAGCAATAGTTGTTTCTCATAATATAAAAGTTTGGCGGGATGTTTTAAAGGCGTATGAAACCGGTCAATTACTTTATGAACTAAATTTACCTTCACTTTCTCAACTACCTCAAGATCTTCGAGGCATTTTTTATCAAATAAAATCATATCTTGATAAAATACCAGGTGATTTAGTTAAATTTGAAAAAGGATTAACTGAAAAATTTAAAGAATTTAAAGCTACTCCTTTAGAAGAAATCAATGATCTTCCTCTTCCTTTTATTGATAAACAAAAAGCTATAGAACATTTAAGAAGAATATTGAAAATTACCTCAAAAAAACCGGAAGACTCAGAAAGACTACAACGACTATTAAGAAGATTGGAAGCTAATATTTTAAAAACTCCTCCTATTGTCAATGAATCCTACGAATCAATTGAACCAAAAAAATGGCTTTTAACTGAGGTGGCCGAAAGAGGTCAGCAGCTGATGCTTGATAGAATGGCGCCAAGTGAAGCAATGATTAGAGTCTTTAAACAAAAACATTCCGATAAGCAGCTTCCTAAAAATGTTCGGGAATGGATTGAGACAATGGGAATAAAAGAGGAATTTATTAAATTAAAAGAAGAATTATCAAGAGCCGAAGATATTTCTCTTAATGAACAACAAGAAGAAGAATATCAAAAAGCTTATCAGGAGATTGAGAAAAAAATAAATGATATTATAAAAAATACAACGGCTGATGAACAACAAAAAAATGATGAACAACAAAAAAATCTAGAATGGTATCAATTTCCCCCTCATCCAGTTTTAGCAGGATGGGGAGAAATTGAGAAAATAATAGATAATAAATTTGAGGAACCAGTAAAAGATAAAATAAGAGCTGTTTTTGAGGCAAAAAGAAAATTAGCAGAAAAACAAAAATACTATACTGACCTTTTCTTAGAAACAACTATAAAATATATGCCTGGTGGCTATAATGGTTGGAATGAAGAATTAAAAGGAGTATTAGACGCTCTTCTCGAAGCCTCGCCTTACTTTGCCTCATTATTTAAAGAACCAAATTGTGCAGGAAGAATGATTCTTTTATCAGGAATGCTTATGAAGGCTCAAGTTTTTGAGAAGAAATATTTAATAACAATGGCAACCTATGATCACTCATTTTTAGTTGGTTTTGATGTTTTGGGTTTTGGAAGAGTAATTGAAGGATCAGGATATCCAAGAGATTCTTATTTTGGTATTCCTAAAGAAGAAGTTTTTCAAGGCAAAGTTTTTGATAATCAAGAAATTATTTTTCAATTTCCTTTACAAGTTGGTCTATTAACTGAAGCAGGAATTATCTATTCATCTTATTTAGAAAAACAAAAAGCAAGAGAATTAACACTTTATATTTTACAACAAAGTGGATACATCAGAGATAATTTTTGGCAAATTTTATCCACTGATTTAGGTAACTTGGATTGTTTTTTCAGCCGATCTCGCGCTGCCTCAATTAATAATTTTTTTCCTCATCCATTTTATTATCTACTATATGACAATCAAGAATTTACTAAATCTTTGGAAGCCTTAAAAAAAGAAAAATCTGCTCCACTCTTACCTTATATTAAATTAAATCTTTTAGTCATGCAAAAAGCTTTAAACGATGAAAAAAATGCAAATGAATTAAGAATACGAATTATTAAGGATGAATTCACAAAAGATGATGTTGAAACGATGAAAAAAAATCTTCAAACATTATTATCTAATCTTGCTGACATTGAAATACCATCTTACTGGCAAAAAAAATATGGTCCAAATATTGAAAACGCAACAATAGAAAAAATGAGAGAGGACCTTTGGAATCCCAATCTTTTTCCAAAGCCAGTAGCCATTGATGATGAGGGCAATGTCAGATGGCAAATGCCATCTTAATTTTAACCTTCCAAAACAAAAAATTCCTACCAATTTCTTTTCTTTAAAAAACCCTTTTTTAAAAAGATGATAAAATTAACCTATGAAGCCCATCATCCCCGCCATTTTAACTGATAATTTTTTTGACTTCCAACAAAAATTAAAAAAAGTGGAAAACTTATCTTCTTGGCTTCAGATTGATGTTTCTGATGGAAAATTTACACCAAGTAAAACTTTATCTCCAAACGACCTCTTACCGCTAAAATTTAAACAAAATCTTGAACTACATCTTATGGTTTTTGAACCAGAAAAGTATTTTTTAACGGCGGAAAAATTAAAAGTAAAAAGAGTGATTATTCATTATGAAGCAGTAGAAAAAAAAATTGACGAAGTCTTTTCAAAAAAATATCCCTTTACTTTAGGTTTGGCTCTAAACCCAGAAACAGAAGTTGAAAAGATGCTTCCCTACCTTTCAAAAGTCAATTTTATTCTTATTTTAGCTGTTACCCCAGGCGCCCAAGGCCAAGAATTTCAAGAGGCAGTTTTGGAAAAAATTAAAAGAATAAAAACTTTATCTCCAAAAACTATCGTTGAGGTTGATGGCGGTATAAATGAAAAAACCATTCAAAAAGTCAATCAAGCTGGAGCTGATATTTTTGTGGTCGGAAGCGCTCTTTTAAAAGCCAAAGAGCCAAAAAAAGCAATAGAAAATCTTAAAAATATCATCAGCTAGAAAAATCCATCCAATTGAAAGCAAAAAAATTTTTTATTGTTTTTTTCCTTATTTTTTAACTCCATTAGCGTTTACCTTAGATTTTCTTTAAGATATTCTAACCCAACCAACCGCTACCCCAAATCAGACGCCAACCAATACTCCAATCCAAACCATTCAAACAACAGAAACACCGATTCCAATCGAAACCTCAACACCAACTCAACTAGAAAATACCTAAACACCTTCAGCTTACCTATTACCAACTAACATTCAAAAAACACCCACCAAACTCAAAAACCAAGCCAAAGATTAAAACAAAAAGAAATGATAATGTACGGAGTAATTGATTTTTTAGTTTTGGTTATCCTTCTTCAAAACTTCCCCAAAATCAAAAAATGACTTCATTAAAAAACCGCTTGAATTTACTCTCCTCTTCCCCGCCATCCAATTTGGCCAATTTAAATATTTTGAGCAAAAATTGAATCAAATTTTTAAAGAAATACTTAACCAAATACTTCCAAAAAATTTTGCTGGTTGACTAACTGCCAAGAGGCGGTAGGATAAGTTTCTCTCCAAGCTTTTGGCGGTTTGCTTTTTCTTATCATTTATCTCTTTTAAGTTTTGTTTATTTATCAACGTCTTCCTTAACTTTACTTATCTCTTTTCTTAAATCTCTTTTATTAAATTACCCCCACCAAATTCGCCAATTCATTTCAAGAAACCTCATTAATTTACTTGTTTGAAAAATCATCAATCAAAAGTTTAACTTTTAACCCGATATTGGCAATTTTTCATAAAAATTAAGATATTTAATTCTCCTAATTTATACTAAATTAGGAAAATTTTGTTTAGGATTATTTTTGTTCTATTTTTAAAATTGTTGGTTTAATATATTAAGAGATTAGAATTTAAGAGCGCTGAAACTAAAAAAAGAAGCCGCAAGATTTAGATTTTATATTATACGATAATTAAGTTGTTGCTTGTTGTTGAAGAGTTTGTTTTAATTTTTCAATCTCGGATTCATCTTGGGTCTTTGTCTCTTGATTTTTATTTAATTTTATCTCTTAAATGTTTTTATTTATTTCTTCTAATAACTCCTCTTGCGCTTGTTGAAAAGCTTCTAATCTTTCTTTATATTCTTCTTAATTTAATAATGATAACTCGGTATATATATTTTCATATTCATTAACCAACTCATCATAGATATCAGCTGTTTTTTCATAAAAATCAGCTTGTTGATCTAAAATATCCGCAATCGTGTTTATTAAAACTTTATTTACTTCTTTGGCTCCGTCTATTAACTCAAAAATTAATTCTTCTAACTCTTTCTCCAGTCCCAATTTTTTTATATAGTTTTTTAGTTCTTCTTTGGTCATATAAAGATTGATAAATTTTAACGATTAATTTATACAATTAGCCATTCCGAAAACTATTAGCACCGTTTCTTCTTACCTAAGCGCCCTCTCTTCTTTGTTGGTCAATTTGTCTATGGCAAGAATAATTAAGTTGTTGAAAAGCATAACTGAAGCAAGAATATTGGATAAGCTAACTAACGAAGAGATAATTTTTCAATCAAAAATATCTGATTAAATTAAGAACATATTAAACGCTATTGGTGTGTCGTACTAATTTGCAAAAGTTGGGAAACCAAGCAAGTATTTTAGCCGGCAAAGGTTCATATTCGGGAGGAATAGCTATTTAGACCACTTTAGCCATGAATTATATTTTTAGGAAAGATCGTTCAGATATTTAGATAAGTCGACGAAGTAATTCTTGATATTTATTTTCGACTTCATCAGAAAAAGAAGCTGTACCATTTTGAGGATCAAATCTAAATAAATAATCTAAACTTGGAACTCCTCCAGCATCGGCTGTATAAGAACCCGCATCACAAATGTAGAACATCCTTAATATATCAACTAATTCTTTTGGCGAAACACCAATAGTTTCTGCAAGGGTGTTTATTTGAGTGGCAGCATCTTGACTATTTATCTGATCTTTAAAATATTCACCTAAAATATCTTGATCGACGAGGCACATAATTGTATCAACTTTTTGAGGTGGAATACCAGTTGCTTGTAACGCATAGGTTAGCACTCTTTTTGTATATTCATGTTGAGCGCTTGTTGAGCCTGTTGCATAGACACTAAGGGGTTTACCAATATCGTGTAAAGCTAACATTAATCTAAAATCACCCCTAGTCAAAAAAGTTGATTTAAAATCGGCGGAGAAATATTTCTCAAATTGATCCATTACCATTTGCGTATGTTGCTCCGTAGAATAGCCTTCTCCAACTCCGGAACTCATTTCATATAATTTTTTTAAATAAGGACATTCTTTTAATATATCAATAAATTCACTTGGGGAGAATTTTCCTTGATTAATTGCTTCTTGAATTATTTGACCATCTAATCTATACCGATTATAACCTTCTTCAGTAAAAATAACTTTACCTTCGGGATTTACTACTGGAATGTAAAAACCATTATTTGCAATATTGAAGAAAATTTGTTCTCTTCTCAAAGTTGAGTCTTGATTTTCATCAAGTAAAGGCTCGGGCAAAATAATTGCATCTATTTCAGTAGAAGGAATTCCTGTTCTTACCCCATAGTGTCTTTCAGTGTCAATTCCTGAATAAAAAAGTTCATATTTTTGTGGATTATATTTTAAATTTACGACTTCTTGTTGATCGGTTCTTATAAACTGACCTCTATCACGAACTAAAATAATTATAGTCCCATATCGCTGAGCAGGAGAAGAATTTATCACTTGATGTAAGTCACTTTCTAAATCCTCTTGTAATACCATAGCGGTATCCATATCAAATGGAGTTTTAGATTTAGAATCCGCATTTACTCCAAGATATTCTCTAGCAATTGAGCCATTTTGTAAAATATATCCTAATACATCATCTTCAATTCCCTTGAGTAAATCTCCGGCATTTATTTCTAGTTGCCCATCCTGAACTCTGGGGCTAGATAAATTTCTCTTATGTGCTTTTTCTTTTATACTATCCATACGGGCTAAAACTTCATCGATTGATTCATATCCTAATGGTTTGACAAACATTTCAACAACTCGGTCAATAATTGTCTGACCTTCTTTAACCTCTAAATCATTTCTTAAACTTGTTATTCTTGCTTCTAAACTAATATCATCACTTAAAGGAGTTGCTGATTTTCCTCTTATTCTAGCTAATAATGAATTTTCATATAGAACACTTATTCGATTTAAAACACGTGTTAATTTAATTTTCTCTTCCGGAGTCAAACTTTCAATCCCTTCAGAGTCAACTTTAATTAATAAAACTTGTCCTTCTTGCATAGCTGCTAAATAATTTCTTAAGGATATATCATCGGAATCAATACTAATTCGAAGCAAGTCTTTGTATATTGTATCGAGACGACGTAATCTTGAAGCTCTTCTCAATATTGGACTCAATATGTCACCTTTCTCTTCCATTTCGTGGTCAAATCGGGTTTTACCATCTATTTCTTGGGTAAAATATAATATTTCAAAAATTTTAAATTTCTTTGCAAAATCTGGAAGATTATTTCTTTCAAATAATTTGCGAATTTGTCTTAATTTTTGTTCTGGTTGTGAACTCCTAAGTAATTGTAAAATTAACTGTTTTTTTATCTTTTGTAATTCTTGTGAAGGCGATTGTTCGATCTCTTCAAAAAGAGTATTGAACATTTTTATTTCCCTCAATAAATCTTCGGTTATTTGAGGATTATCAGTTAACTTTTCGTTAAAAATTATTTTTCCTTCATCTGGAAGATTTCTCCATTCACGCCAAAAAACTTGTTCAGTTTCAGGCAATTGTGCTATTATATCGTAGGTTAATAATTTATTAGCTATATTTACTTCTTGTGAGTTTTTTAGAACCAACAAAATTAAATTGATATTTGGTCTTCCATCAGTAATTAATGAACTCCATTTACCATAATCCGTTCCTAAAATTGTATAAATAGATTGCAACTCAAAACTATCTAGAGTTGTAAATGCTTTTGTTAATCCTTCTATAGAAGCTGGCGCTTGTTTTGGATCTAATAAAAAGCCATTTATTGAAGAGATATAAGTTTTATCGATGTAATCTGCTGTCAAATATTTATCAGGTACTCTACCAAAAAAACTTGTGAATTCTTCAAAAAATGTGTCTGTTAATCTTCCTCCCTGATAAAATTCATTAAATTTTGATTGGTTTTGAATAAAAAAAAGTAAGACGAAGTTATTTGGCTTTCCAAGCCCTCGAAATTTATGTTCTCTCCAGTCAAATATTTGACGCCAAAATGACTGATCTTCTTGTGATAATTTATCTAAAACATCTAGCCATTTTAGCTCAAATAATAAATTATCTACATTTAAATCTACGCCTAAATCATCGTCAAATAAAACAAATCTGTTAAGCAAATGGGCTCTTTTTGCTGGATCATCTGTCAATTTATTTACAATATTCATTGCTACCTGAAGAGTATCTTGACTTGAAGATCTTTCTCTCACTAATGATTCAAAAAACCTGCTTCTTCCAATAGAAAAAACTTCATATTCTGGATATTGTGATAGGCGTAAATCTTCAATAAATAATACTTCTGATAATAAAGTTTTATCGCTAAACTGGGTTAATAATTCTGCTGATCTTCTAATATCCTCTTGCATAGCATTTAGTTTTCCTTCATCTCTTTGGTATTCATCAGTAAAAACCTGCGCATGATCTGCTCCAATAGTAAATCCGTTTCTTATTAATTCTGCTAGAGTATGTAAATAGCCTGCTTGTGCAAGTTTATCTATCTGGCCGAAAACATATGTATTTTTTTCATACAAATATTTTTGTTTCCAATGACTATCTAAGTTGCTGCCAGCTCCTACTCTAGGATCGTAAAAATCCAATACTAATTGTTCTAATACTATGAGCTCATCAGATAATCTTTCTTTGTTAGAAAAGAGAAGAAAAGGATCATGTCTTGATAGTATAGGATGAAAGTCTCGATCTCCATAGCTTCCTGGTTCCCCAATCTGATAAATTCGTCTAGCTGTCTCTAAAACTTGCCTTTGTTCTGCTGAAATCTGGGTATTTGAAGCAATAAATTCAACCAATGGATCAAAAACCAAATAGTCTTCTACGATATAACTTCCTTCAGGAAATAAAAAGCTATATTGGCGTAAATCATTCAACATGGTTGAAAATTGTTCGCTGGGAATTCTTGCCAATTTCTGGAGCATAGGGATTAATTGTTCTGCATCTTGTCTGCCTATATTGTTTAGGGAAAATCTTGCTCCCATCTGTTGCATACGTTCCCAGACTGTTAAAACATCGCCAATTTCTCGACACCCATTTATAAATTCATTGCTTTGTGCACGTTCATATATCGAATTAAAAGCACTTACTGCTCTTTTTCTTTCATATGTTGACCAAGAATCGTTTTTCCTAATAACTTCTAGATTAATATAACTTAGTTCGAAATTATTACCCGATTCTGCTTCTAAAATTTGAAGAACTCTTTCTGGGTTTCTTATACCTTTAGTAGTCATTATCGCTAATGCTTTTGTTCTTATAACTGCTATTTCTTCTTTTTCTCTATTTGATAAAACATCTAGAACGGATTTAGCTTTTTCTCTACCTTGTTTTAAAATATCCTCAAATGTTGGAGGAGTTTCTGTTTTTTTTTCGCTTTTTCTATATGATAAATAGGATTCGAAAGCTTCTTTTCGTTGCTTGTCTTTTTCCTGAGCAATTTCCTGTAAAGTTCTTTCTTCTTTTAAACCTAATGCTTTTCTTTCTTCGGAGTATGTAGTTGTTGTTTTTTGCTCTACTGTAACTGATGATCTAATTTCTACTTGTGAATCCATATAAAATATGATTAATTTTTTGTTTAACTTGATTGATTTGTGCTTCAGTTTCTTTATTAGCTATTATCTCTAGGTATTTAGTAATGATTTGCGATAAAACATTAAAATAAGATTCTTTTAACTTTAACAATGTTTTTTAATCGTTTCTAAATCGCTATTTTCTGGTAAAAGCCCCAATAATTTTTTAGCAATTTCTGAACAGTTTTTTTCATCTATCTTTTGATAATATGTTTTTTTGATTAATGTTAAAGCAATGTCGTATTCTAATTTTTGTAATATTTGCTGGGTAAATGGCATAAAATAATGATAACAAAAAGTTCTACAAAAAGTTCTAAATTTGGTATTTATTAAATAAATTAGCACTTCCTTGACAAATCTGCTAAAATTGTTTATGATTAATGATACAAATGACGAGAATGAATATGCGAATATGAAAGAGAGATGAATAGAGATAAGTAGAGATAGATAGAGATTAATGGAGATTGGGAGATTGAAATTATTGTAAACATTGTTTAAGAATAGTGTAAAAGTTGTTAATAAAAGTTGACGTTTAATGTTTAATGTTTCACGTTTAACGTCTTAAGTTAAACGTTAAAGGTTAGGTGTTAGATGTTAGAAGTTAGACGATTACTGATTTTATGGACATTCAATATCAATCACCAGAGGATAATACCAATCCTTTGGAAAAATACACTGTCAATTTAACTCAAAAAGCAAAGGCGGGAAAACTTGATCCGGTAATTGGCAGGGATGAGGAGATAAGACGGTTAATTCAGATTTTATCAAGAAGGATTAAAAATAACCCAGTTTTATTGGGTGATCCGGGTGTTGGGAAAACCGCCATTGTTGAGGGACTATCCCAGCGGATTGTTGATGGTGATGTACCTGATACTTTAAAACATAAAGAAGTTTTAGCCTTAGATTTGGCTGGTCTTTTGGCAGGAGCCGCCTATCGAGGAGAGTTTGAAAAGCGTCTTAAAAAACTACTTGAGGCAATTGAAAAAAGTGAAGGAAGATATATTTTATTTATCGATGAGCTTCACACATTGGTCGGTGCCGGTGCAGCTGAGGGAGCAGTTGATGCCTCAAATATGTTAAAGCCAGCATTAGCTCGGGGCACTATCCATGCTATTGGCGCAACAACTGTTAAAGAATACCGTCAATACATTGAAAAAGATGCGGCTTTGGAGCGTCGATTTCAGCCAATTTACGTTGATGAACCAACACCTGAGGATACTTTAACTATCCTTCGGGGAATCAAAGAAAAATATGAAGTCCATCATGGGATAAAAATCTCAGATGATGCTTTAATCGCTGCCGTTAATCTTTCGGTTCGCTATATCACTGACCGCTTTTTGCCCGATAAAGCAATAGACTTAATTGATGAGGCAGCCGCAGCAGTTAAAATTGAAATTGACTCCATGCCGGTCGAACTTGATCAGATAAAAAGAAAAATTTTTCAACTGGAAATTGAACTGGCAGCTTTAAAAAAAGAAAAAGGTTTGGAGGTAAGAAAAAAAGCCCTGGAGGAAGAAAAAGAAAAATTACAAAAAAAATTTGAAGAGCTTAAAAAAAGATGGGAAGAGCAAAAAAAAATTGTTTCAAGACTGCAACAACTAAGACTTCAAATTGACCAACTTAAAAATGAGTTAGAAAAAGCAGAAAGGGAAGTTTTGCTTGATAAAGCGGCAGAAATCAAATATGGCAAGCTCCCTGAGCTAGAAAAACAATTAAAAGAAGAGGAAGAAAAATGGAAAAAAATCCCAAAAGAAGAAAAACTTTTAAAAGAAGAGGTAACGGACGATGATGTTGCCAAAATTGTTGCCCGCTGGACTGGAATACCAGTTGCTCGCCTCCTTCGTTCTGAGGCAGAAAAACTTACTCATCTTGAAGATGAACTAAAACAAAAAGTGGTTGGTCAAGATGAAGCTTTGGTAAAAATTGCCAAAGCAATTCGCCGCTCGCGGGCTGGCTTAGCAGAAGAAGGAAGACCCATTGGCTCATTTTTGTTTTTAGGCCCAACTGGGGTGGGAAAAACCGAAACCGCCAAAGCCTTAGCTTACTCCCTTTTTAACGATGAAAAAGCCTTAATTCGCATTGATATGAGTGAATATCAAGAAGCTCATACTGTGGCAAGGTTAATTGGGGCGCCACCTGGCTATGTTGGCTATGAGGAAGGCGGACAACTGACTGAATCCGTAAGACGAAAACCATACTCAGTTATTTTATTTGATGAAGTAGAAAAAGCCCATCCGCAAGTATTTAACATATTTTTGCAAATTTTTGATGAAGGACGACTGACTGATGGACGGGGGCGAACCGTTAACTTTAAAAACACGATTATTATCTTAACCTCCAATTTAGGTTCAGAAATTTATCGCGAGGAAAAAGATGAGAAAAAAAGAGAAGAAAAAATCTTGGAGAAAGTCCAAAAGTTCTTTCGACCAGAGATAATAAACCGCCTTGATGCCATAGTAATTTACCGGCCATTAAATTTAGAGATGATGAGAAAAATTGTTGATCTGCAACTTAATCTTTTAAAAGAAAGATTAAAAAAACAGTCACTTGATCTTGAAGTATCGGAAAAAGTCAAAGATCATCTTTTAAAAGTGGGTTTTGATGAAGTCTATGGTGCAAGACCTCTAAAACGAGTAATCAATGAACTTATCACCGACGAAATTGCTTTACAAATAGTTGAGGGAAAGATAAAACCAAATGATAAGATTGGGGTTGATTTTAAAAATGGAAAAATTGTGATAGAATTAAAATAAAATTATTAGTTAAGATTTTTTTATGAAAAACAAAAATAACTCTTGGCCGGAAAAGGTAATTAATTTTTTAGGTTGGCTTATTTTACTTGTTGGCATTTATGCGACGATTAAAACTTCTTTTAATTTTTTTTATTACAAAAAATATCCCGTTGATCCAGTCATAGGTCCAGGTTTCTTTTACCCAAAATACGAAGAAGAATGTTACGAACAAAACAACTATCCTCTTTTTGATGAAAAAGGCGTTTTAAGAAAACCAAGTTTAGAAGAAGAAAGACTTCGCAAAGAAAATATAAAAAATTGTATTAAAAAAATTGATAAACAACGTGA
>Ga0308421_1000138_pt1 | contig 42464 bp, 38 predicted proteins | sample HotsprSampleMS60_FD_203673 | JGI IMG/M metagenome (GOLD analysis project Ga0308421, IMG submission 203673) | Hot spring phototrophic mat microbial communities from Mushroom Spring, Yellowstone National Park, Wyoming, United States - 20090730_MS60 ...
CCGAGGTACAGAAGCCGAAGAATGTGCTGGCAACTATTGCACGCTTCTGGACCTACTTTTATCCATACTGGCCTGCCATCGTACTGACGTTGATCACCATTACAGCCAGTGCTCAGTTGCAGGTCACTGCACCGGAATTGATCGGACAGGCGGTTGATTGTTATCTCTTCCCACGGGCCGATGCCTGTTGGTATACCACTATTGACCTAGCTGCCACAAATGCTGACCGACTAAGTGGGTTGACCGGCCTGATCGGGTTGTTGCTGGTCGTATTTATCGGTGGTGCACTGTTGCAGGGTGTAGCCTTCTTCAGTATGAACTGGGTTGGTCAACGCGCTTTGCGTCAGATCCGTGAAGATGTATTTGCCCATATTCATCGTCTTTCGCTCGGATATTTTGCCCGTAACGAAGCGGGTAATGTCATGAGCCGAATCACTAGCGATACCGATACGATACAGCAAGCGCTCAGTTTCGCACTGTTGAGTGTGGTCAACGGCATACTGCAAATTGGTCTCACCATCAATGCCATGGTGCAAAGCAATCTGCCGTATGCGCTCATCAGTCTGAGTGTCTTGCCATTGATGATCGTGGCGACATTCTACTTTTCGACCCAGGCCCGTCGTGCGTTTCGAGCCAGCCGCCAACAGATGGGTAACGTCAATGCCGGTTTGCAAGAGAGTATAGCCGGTGCCCGCGAAGTGCAGGCCTTTAACCGTGAAGCCGAGAGTATTGCCCAGTTTGAACGGGCCAACGCTGCAAATCGTGACGCAAATATTCGAGCGGCGAGCTTTACCAGCGCCCTAAACCCGGTACTTGAAGCGCTCGGGTATGTCGCCATTGCGCTCGTGGTCGTTGTCGGTTCGATCAGTGTCCTGCGCAATGCCCCACTCTTCGGAACAGCGGTTATCTCGTTGGGCACAATTTTTGCCTTCATCCAGTATGTCCAGCGCTTCAATCAGCCGATTCAACAAATCGCCTCGTTGTGGACAAACGTACAGAATGCGATTGCCGGTGGCGAGCGGATCTTTGGTTTGCTTGATGTCAAGCCCGACCTGGTTGATGCGCCGCAGGCCTATCCGTTACCACCGATCAAAGGACGAGTGGTCTTTGACCGGGTATGGGCAGAATATAAGCCGGGTGAGCCGGTCCTTCGTGATGTGAGTTTCGTTGCTGAACCAGGTCAGACTATCGCCATCGTTGGGCCTACCGGTGCCGGTAAAACAACGCTGGTCAATCTGATCCCACGGTTCTACGACGTAAGCGCCGGAGCGGTGACGATTGATGGTCACGATGTGCGTAACGTAACGAGTGCCAGCCTGCGTTCCCAGATCGGTATTGTGCTGCAAGACACCTTCTTGTTCGCCGATACGGTGATGAACAATATCCGCTATGGCCGACTCACAGCGACCGATGATGAAGTCATCGCAGCAGCCCAACTGGTTGGCGCCCACGAGTTTATCGAGCGTCTACCCGAGGGGTACCAAACCGTGCTTGGCGAACGGGGCACCGGTCTCAGTCAAGGACAGCGCCAGTTGATCGCAATTGCCCGTGCTGCGCTGGCCAACCCTCGTATTCTGATCCTCGATGAAGCTACCAGCAGTGTTGACACCCGAACGGAACGGATCATTCAGCGGGCCTTTGACCAGTTACTGGCAGGACGAACGAGTTTTGTGATCGCCCACCGGCTGAGTACCATTCGTAATGCCGATCTGGTGCTGATGGTGAAAAATGGCCAAATTGTCGAACGCGGTACTCATCACGAACTGCTGGCCCAGCGTGGCGCATACTATGAGCTGTATCAACAGCAATTCGCCAGCGGTGTAGAGACGGTCTCATGAAGCCTGTCTTGAGGCACATGTGACCGTCACATCGCGAATCAGCGGGAAATGATTGGCAGATAGCGATCATACGCTATTGGGAGACCGGTTATCAGTGGAAAGGCAATACCACCAGATGGTGCTGTAGTAACGCCACCAATACCGACCGGAAGATCGCTTGCCAGCCAGGAACGGATAAATCCGCTCCAGGGATCGGTTTGCCCACGGTATAGCAGCGATTCAACCAGCACTGGCTGCGTACCGAACAGTGAGCGATGAGGGAAGAACTCGGCGAGACCGGCGCCAGGCGGGAGCGAGGGGATGCCAATCTCTTCGGCGGCGTTGCGTCGGGTTGCCAACACGAGTGGCGTACTCCCTCCTAGCGCATTGGAAAGGTTAATAGTCGCGGTACGTACTGCGGCCAGATTACTATCCTGGAGTACCGGTGCATTGGCCAGCGCTGCTGTGAAATCACCCAGATCGATAAAGGCATCTTCGGGCACCGACCAGCGTTGACCGGTAGGATCGGGGATTGCATCGGCCAGACCATTCCCAGAACTATCGTACACCGTACTCCTGGATCGCACTTCCAGTAACGATAACTGAATGACGGCTGCGCGCTCATTCCAAATTTGCTGCAATGCAGTAGCGAGATCATCACGCGCTGACCGCACCTCATCGGCGCGATCCAGATCAAGTGCCGTCAAAGCGTATTCGCGCAACACACCATCTGAGCGCACAGCGTTACTATAGATCGTAGGAAGATCAACGGCAACTGCACGAGGATTGTCGCCATCACTTGCCGTTAATCGGCCAAGCACGCGGTGAATCCAGGCTGTGCGCCAGATATTGCCGGGCGGAGCAACCAGATAATCGGCTGACGGCGCCAGCGCCAGCGCCGTGTTTAGGTTCGCCATCAACGGTGCCTGGAAGAGCACCAGATCGATCCGCTTTTCGGCGGCTATTGTTGCCTCGCGCAGCGCAACACCGAGATCGGTAATAGCCATTGCTGGCGTAGCGGCGACCGACTCATCACTCCCAAAACCAAAAGCTGGATGAGCTGGACCAACCAGGATCAGCATAGTACGCGCAGCCGGAAATTCGCTTAAACCAAACCTCACAAATTCACGGAGGGTAGCCGGTTCGGCACTGTTCGGTTCAAACTGGCGCCGACAATCGACTGAGCTACCCCGGAATGCACAAATTTGACCTCCGGTGATCCCATAAGCATCGTAGAAGGTCACAATTGAAAAATCGGGATAGGCAGCCGCCAGTAAACGCAGACGTTCTAACTCAAAATCAGGCTGGGCCACGACACTGGTGCGTAACGGATCACCAAGCGCGTTATCAGCAGCAACGTAGATCAGGATCGTCCAGGCTGCCGGATCAGCGCCATCTGGCCGACCTTCATTGACAGTTACTCTCACTGGAATTGAGTCAAGGGCAGGAAGAAACGTGATCGTACGCTCGGCAAAGCTGTAGCCATACGCAGGCAAGGTATCTGTGCTACGACCATCGTGAATCTTGACATACCAGCGGTAAGGTTGACCATAGCGTAGGGTCATAGTATTCACACTCGCCGGAACCAGATCGATATACGGTGCTGCGGCTGTCAGGCGTGGGCTACACCACTGGGGCGATAGACCGGTTTCAGGGATGAACAGGGTTGGGTCGTAGAGACATATCTGATACTCTTCACCATCAATTGATCGCGGCTCAAACAGGAAGCGCACCGGCGAATCATCATTCAGGACGAGCCGGGCATTGGGTTGCGGATCAAGCAGGCGAGGTGAACTGAGTTCCAAGTCGAGATCGGTTCTCTCATCACCAGCCGCTAACTCAGTAACGACCGGCCCTGCCAACACGCTCAACCGTTGTCCATCACGACGGTTGGTCAGTGGTTGATTGACAAACCAGACCTGGTATGCTGCACCAGCAGACAGAGGTGGCACGCTGAACTGATAACGAAACCCGTCATCGGTAGCTACTACCTGAGCTGTTGCAACGACACTCCGACTAGTTGTATCGGAGCGCACGAGCAAAATCTGAACATCGCGCAAATCGGGCGACTCACGATTGCTTTGGGTAACGCGACCACTAAGGGTAGCAAGGTTTCGCGAACAAAGCTGCACTTCAATGTCATCGAACGAGACTGCCAGTCCTGTACCATCACGAACACCCCGCATCGTTACGATTAACTGTGCAGCCCCCTGCTCAACGAGGGGTGTAATATCGGTCGCCGCCCAGGAGAAACTCCGCCAATTGCCATCGGCTTTTCCGGTCAGTGGAATATCTACTGCAAAGACACGCCCTGCCGGTGTCGGATCATCAGGCACATTGAGGGCAATCGTCACCGTATCGTTCGGGCCGAGAGCACCTGGTACAATTCGGTAGCGGATCGTACCAATGATCTGTTCAGCCGCCGAGGGAACGGTAAACCGTTGCCCAAACGCATCAACATCTGTACTACCATCGCCATCACCATCGTCATCTTCGATCAGATAAATCGCCTGCGGTGCAGAAAACACACGGGCACTGGCGGTTGTGAAGAGTACTTCGTTTCGTACCGCTTGCCATGGCGACGACGACCGTGGCCGACTGATCGTTGAGTCCTCGATCACATTAGCACAAATCAAATTACCAGGGGTAGGTGGTGGCTCGGTACTCACGGCTGCAAGCGGTGAAGACCAACCGACCATTACCAGCATCATGCAAGCAAATACACCGATCCAACGTACCCAGAACGCAACCGATCGGCTTGAAGTCTGGTACAATAGAGCGACCATGCGCCACAACTCCACTGGAGGCGATATGACCGAATTACATCATCTCACTGTCACCGCCGCACACGCAGCGCTCGCTGCTGGCGACCTCACGGCGGTAGCACTTACTGAAGCCTGTCTTGCGCGGATCAACGCTACCGAACCTCTGATTCGTGCATTTCTGCATCTCACACCAGAGACTGCTCTGGATGCGGCACGAGCCGCCGATGAACGACGTCGGCAAGGTCGATCACTCGGCCCGCTTGACGGCATCCCGATTGCAATCAAGGATGTTATTTGCACCAATGGTATCCCAACCACTGCCGGTTCACGCATTCTGGCGGGGTTTCGCCCACCTTATAATGCCACTGTTATCGAACGACTCCTGGCTGCCGGTGCCGTGTTGATCGGGAAACTCAACTGCGACGAGTTCGCGATGGGTTCAAGCACCGAAAACAGTGCTTACCAGATCACGACCAATCCGTGGGATCGGACGCGGGTTCCTGGCGGTAGTAGCGGCGGTAGTGCAGCAGCCGTCGCTGCCGGACAGGTACCGGCCACCTTGGGAACCGACACTGGCGGCTCGATCCGCCAACCGGCCGCACTCTGCGGCATCAGTGGTCTCAAGCCAACGTATGGCCGGGTCAGCCGCTACGGTCTGATCGCTTACGGCTCATCACTCGACCAGATCGGGCCAATGGCCTGGACGGTCGCCGATCTAGCGTTGCTAATGAATGTGATTGCCGGGCACGATCCGCGTGATGGTACCAGTGCGCCCATCACTCCCCCCGATTACACGACGGCCCTTACCGGTGATATTCGCGGGTTGCGTATCGGTATTCCCCGTGAGTACTTCGTTGAAGGAATGGAACCGGGTGTCGAAGCTGCGACCCGCACGGCCATTGAGGTGCTGCGCGAGCTAGGTGCCACGCTGGTAGAGGTCTCGCTCCCGCACACCAGATATGCCTTACCTACATACTATATCATCGCACCCGCCGAAGCTAGTGCGAATCTGGCCCGATTTGACGGAGTGCGCTATGGCTTCCGTGCTGAGGGTGAAACGATGTGGGAACAGATCGAGCAGACACGGGGCCAGGGTTTCGGCCCGGAAGTACGACGACGTATTATGCTCGGTACGTATGCGCTTTCAGCCGGCTACTATGACGCTTACTACCGTCGCGCCCAGCAGGTACGCACACTCATCAAACGTGACTTCGAGCACGTGTTCGCGGAAGTTGATGTCCTGGCAACCCCCACCTCACCGACGGTCGCTTTCCCTATCGGTCAAAAGATCAACGATCCGCTAGCGATGTATCTGAGCGATGTCTGTACGCTGCCGATCAATCTGGCCGGTGTGCCGGCACTGGTAGTACCTTGCGGGTTCAGTGAAGGACTACCGGTAGGTCTTCAATTGATCGGGCGACCTTTTGATGAGGCAACCCTGCTGCGCGTTGGTGATGCCTATCAGCGTGCGACTGAATGGCACACCTATCGCCCTGATCTGCCTGCATAGACACAGCGATAGCGGGTAGGAGCGAGAAGTTGCGGGATCAGTGGTAGCAACGAATCCCCAACTCAATGTTCGCCCTACCCGACCAAAGTGATAACATTGGAGCGAGCGCAGCAGCAACGGGTTCCCAACCCACTTATAGCGATACCCTCTCACGGAACACCTGTTGGTCAGCGTACAGGAGGGGTATTTCCCCCTCTTTTCAACCACGCTTGGGGGAAATAATGTGCTGATGCGCCACACCATGCGTTGTCAGGCGCCGAACCTGCGGACTAGCGGTCTGCACTCCCAGGGAAATAGGGAATGTCGGAATCTGTTGTGAGGCATGGTACAATAAGGTATCTCCGTGCTGATACTGATGAGATACGCAATGAGTCAACCTGAACCGAATCAAGTCCCACCAACTGTTACTCAATCACTTAAACCGCCAGGCTCACAACCACGAAGTTGCCTTCGCCAGATCACCGGATTCATCGGCTGGTTATTCACGCTGATCATTGCGGTCGCATTGACTCTGACCGTTGCAGGTGGCTTCCTCTACTGGGTGGGTGTTGATCTGACAACGCCACAGCAGATTCGCCAGGCCAGCACCGGTATGCAGACGTTGCAAATGGTAGCGACCGATCAGGCGGTCAAGATTCATCAATTGCAGACAACGCAGGCCCAACTTGTTGGCGAGCTAGGGAGTGCACGAGAGCGGATCGACGAACTAGAAGTACAGGCTAGCGAACTGGCAGTTGTTGCCACAACCCAGGCTAGCTACGCCGCAACCGCGGTGGCACTGGGGCGTTCACTTCAGACAGCCGTTGCTGAAAATGGGGCGCTACAAGATCAATTTCGTGAGGGGCAAGTGCTGGTAGCGGTAGTAGCAACTGTACAGGCTACGCAGAACGAGCGGATTCGAGAAGTTGAGCGGCGGAGTGAGCGGCTGATTCGCTTTCTCAATCGCCTGAGCGACATTGCTGGCGATACCGCCGATGACGTAGCCTCACCCACACCGACCAGTATCACCCCAATACCCCCAACACCGACTATGACCGCGCAGGCAACACCAACACCGTAACGTGAACAGCGGTACTGCACCCACTTAAGGGCCTATCCGAATAATCGTCTCACGGTACGGCGGATACAACCTGATAGATGTACGGGCGCAGCGACGCTGCGCCCCAACCGAATCTTCTTCTGCGACAGGGTATTCCGGATAGGCACTTAAGGCCTATCTGCATACCCGTCTCACGTGCAACGGATGCACCCCATCGATAGATGTAGAAGCGTCCCAACCGATCTCTGTCTGCGACTAGTACGGGGCGAGGCGGTACCTCACCCCTACCAGTACCTCGCCAATCGGCTCGACCGTGCCTACCCTGCATGCCCGCATCGCAGGGGATACGGGCACTGTGCCCCGACCAGTCTTCTGCTGCGAAAGGACACTTCGGATAGACTCTAATCACGCCCGATAGCAGCTTCGGTCAAGAAACGTACCATCTGCTCAATCGAACGTCGAGCACGGGCAAGTGCCAGTGTCATATCGGCCAGCACAGCCTCGGCCAACAAAAAATTAGACTGGTAATTCTGGCGCAAGGTCGGAAACAGGTCTTGGGCCGCTTCAAGATTTTGGATCGCCTCTGCAAGAGCGTGTTCGCTATCGTCACGCTGACGGGCAGCGACCATCGGCCAGCGGCCATGGATTTCGGTGCCGCGCACGATGACCAGGTAGCGACGCATACGTTCGGTGCAGGTCAAGGCATCGCACACGGCACGTTCGGCAGTAACGATCAGTATCCGACACAGGTGAGGGTTGCGGCTCAGTTCGTTACGCACCTCATCCAGCGTACTCCGGGCCTGCAGGATGTGCTGAGCCGCCTCTTCCGCTATGCGGATCAACTCGACCCTCTCGGTCTCCAGTTCGGTTGGCCAGCGGCGTGGTATCGTCGGCATAATCAATCGCGCTCCTTCGTGGTCGACGCAGGTACTCTTCGGTTGCTTGCTGGCGCAGAATGTTTTCGCCCAGTTGCCAGAGGATGATCGGAATGCCTGCGGCGACAAAACTACGCCAGACCAGCTCTTCATAGCGGCGCCAGTCAAGATGGCCCAAACGACGGGCAGCCAGCGCAACTGGCGCCAGCGAGAGAACAACCCCGCCGGCGACCTCGGCCCAGAGGTGATCAGGCAGTACGGTTGGAAAACGACGCTGAAGCAGACTTAGCGTTGCAGCATAGACAGACGATAGCCCTATAACCTGTAGAGGAAGTTGTACTGTCAGATGATCGGCTTCGGTCACGGTGTTGATCGTGGCGTTGTCATTCACTGCTCGCATTGCGGGGTTCCTTTCAGGTTCTTGTCAGGTATCATTCTAGCACGATTCGGCAAACTTGTCCAGTATTTAGGTTGTTACTGGGTTGTTATTATACGCTTCTTAGTTGTCTTCTGGCAATCTCATCCGTTACTCCTGATGAATATCGGCGCTCATGACACCTCCTTGTTCTGGTTGACCGACTCAGTTCGCAATCATCATACTACAAATTGTAGTAAAATCAAGCCCCCATCAGCAGACCGTAAAACATGGCTAGACAACTCGAATATTATATGCTATAGTAACATTGGTGAAGCCAGTAAGCTCCCAATAAGCACCCTGAAACTGGTGAAGTTGCTGTTGACATGCGAGGGAACCATGCTCCTTGGTACGTGGTATACGCTGCTCGATAACAGTGGCCGCTTTACAATCCCGACTCCGCTGCGACCGTTGCTTCAGCCCGGTATGATTATCACCCGTGGGTTTGACCGCTGTTTACAACTCTGCCCAGAACCGTTCTGGCGTGGGCTAGCGCAACGGGTAAATAATCTCACCCTCAGCGGCGACGACGAACGCTGGGTTCGTCGGTTGTTGTTTGCCGAAGCTATGGTCTTGCGGCTAGATGACCAGGGAACGATTACCCTCAGCGAAGCCCTGCGCGGCTATGCCGGTATCGACCGTCAGGTAGTGTTGATTGGAATGGATCAGTATCTGGAGGTGTGGAATCCTGAACGATGGCAAGAATGCCAGGCTACGCTGGTAGCAGCAACCGGACGTTGGTCACGGCGTGACTGGGATATGGCCGTATCGTTACGCGATGGTTTTTCTTTATGATCGTATTTACTACAATATGTAGTAAAACGATGCAACGGTTGTTCATGTCGTGTTCTACTCTTACCACGCCTTGCTGGTCACCGTTGAGAACGAGAATCGTGGGGAGTCAAGCCCGAGCAACACGACCGACGGTGATTATTTTTTGTCGCCAAAATTACTACATACCATAGTAGAAAGGAAATGACTCATGACCATCTCAAGCCGATCTATGCTCTATTCCACGCTAAGCCGACCAACCACCAGCGCTGCGATTGCCCGTCAGCGCCTACGCAGCACACTGCAACTTGATCGGCGCGCGACCCATGACCCTCGTCTCGATCAGCAGTTGCTGAGTACGCTGCTGGGCGCGGACGTACCTCATGCATCGCGGCAAGAATGAAGTGTGGGACGCTTATCATCATTGTTGTGCTATGACGAACACAATGGCTGAATGGTGGTTCGTGGCCAGGATGTACACCGATTTGTTCGGATTGTTGTTGTTCTGGTTGTTTTCCAGGTGGCAGGTACTGGTGATCACCTTCAGCCCGCTCTCCTTCCCGCTCATTACTTTGATTCGGCGACTGCTACGTATGAGATCAATATACCAGCCCATCTTACTTTCAATCGATTTTAGTTCGTATCAGCGCGGATTCTTTGTGCGCTGGGAAGCCAGTGAGGTGATCGATATTACTCAGAGCCAAATGCCAATGCCGATTGCCGAAGCCGATCTTCCCCTCGTATTGCGGGCCCTTGATGTTCTGCAAGACCCGGCATACCCGCATCCGTGGACAGCAGCACAGGAAGCGGTGTTCAGGTTCACCCAGAGCGAACAGGATCGCTTACGTGAACTCGATTTTTGGGACGATGATTGGCGTGTTCCGCCCGATTTACCGTACCGAGTCGGACGCCGTCTCTTTCGAGCGCTGACGCACGATAAGCGCGGCGCCGAGGCCCTGAAGATCGTGCGAGCCTATGCGCTGGCAGTTGATCGTCCGTTGCTGATTTCGTGTCACTTCAATGCCCATGCTCCGGCTGATGTCGCCTTGGCATCACTACCATGGGAGCTGCTTTGGGCCGATGAACCGACGCCACTCTTAGCCGAACGGCGCTTGGCAGCAACGATTGAGCGTCGTCTGAAGCATACCGGTCCGCCACCGGCACATGTACCGGGGCTAGGGGCGCTGCGCATTCTAGCACTTTCACCACAGGCTGGCATTCCACCCGAACTACGCCAGATCGAGCGGAGTGCACGAATGCATGCCCTGCAACCGCTCCTCGAACGAAACCTGGCAGAAATACGTGAGCTGAGTCCTGTTTCGCGCCGCGAACTGGAACGGGTCGTTCGCGAGTGGTCACCCGATGTGATCCACTATTACGGTCACGGACGGTATGAAGAGGGCAGTGGGGCACTACTGCTCGACAGTGAACGTGGTGGGGAAGAGTGGATACCGTCCGGGGCATTAGCGGCTGCTCTGGGTAGCGTGCGAATGGTTGTATTGCATGCCTGTCAGGGCGCCATGACCACCCCAGGCCCGAATCTGCTTGGTAGTGTGGCCCCTGCACTCAGTCTGGCCGGGGTACCGGTCGTGATCGGCATGCAGTTTACTATTCGTGCCGATGCCGCAACCCGCATTGCCAGCATTGTGTACGCCGGACTGGCACAGGGGCGCAGTGTTCAGGAAGCACTGGCGGCGGCCCGCATCGCATTGTACGTCAGTGAGACGGATCAGGTGTCATGGTTTGTACCGGCCCTGTACGTGCGTAGCCGGAGCCAGGGGCCAGTCTATGTACGACCACCGAGCGATCAGCCGCCAGCACTGACGCTTGGCTCCCGTCAGACACCACGTATTCGCCGTCTGCGTATCCAGGAAGAGTGGGCACGTCAACGTCATCATCATCGCAGTGAATGATTCGAGAATACCTATTCCAGGATCAGGTGAGGCATGTATCAGATTGAATGGGTTGGGATGCTCCGCAATCATTTCAAACCGGGCACCCCGGATCGTATTCGCATGATCGTGTTGCATGCGACCGCCGGTACCTACCCTGGCGATCTGAAATGGTTGCGTCAGGGTGGTGCACCGGGACGTGAAGTTTCGGTACATTACTACATCAACAAAAGCGGTCAGATTTTCCAACTAGTTGCCGATCGCGATATTGCCTGGCACGCTGGTATAAGCCGTTGGGAGGTCGATGGACGCACGGTTATCGGGTGTAATGAAGTGTCATTAGGGATCGAGTTAGAGAATCGCAACGACGGCCGTGATCCCTATCCGCCTGAACAGTATGCCGCAGCATGCTGGCTGACTCGTGAGCTAGTGCAGAAGTATCAGATTCCGCCACACCAGGTAGTACGCCATCTTGACATTTCACCTGGTCGGAAGACTGATCCAGCCGGGTTTCCCTGGCAACGCTTTCTTGCCGAGGTCTTTGCTGATCTCCCCGGTCAGCCGGCGTTACCGCCAGCCGAACAGTTGCGGCAACATATGCTCGATGTTGCATACCGGGCCGCCGGCAGTGGTCTTCCTGCCAACTGGCCCTTCTTTACCGTAGCGCGCACGACTCATCTGGGGATGCCGGTGACTTCATTGGTGGCCCGTCCACCGGCGCCACGGCCAGCATCGGCGCCTGATGATCGCGAACGGGTGTTGTCACTCCCAGATGGCACGCGCTATCTGGTTGAGGTATACGCACGTGATGCGCTGTTTGCGGCCGTTGGCCCCGATGATACGATACGCACCGATGAGCCAGTTCGACGGTTGAGCGATATTCCAGCCAGCCCACAACGCCTGACCTTGCTGGAAGCCATCTTCCGAGCGGCCGATCCGATCAACGGCTTCCAGCCAGGCTGGGCATTTCACCAATATTTTCTCGCTCATGTCGGTGAACTTGGCATGCCGATCAGTCACAATCATCGGCTGACGCTGGCTCCAGGCTGGAATGTTGCCTGCCAGCATTTCGCCCTCGATAGCCTTTGCTCGCCGGTTGGTCAATGGCAAATTATCTACCGCCTCAGTGAAATCCGTCGTGCGGCAGCAGGTGAAATACTGCTCGCCGGTATAAGCCGCGACCGGGCAGCGCAATTAGCGCACCTCATCCTCGATGATCTCTTCACCTTACGTACCGGGCGACGGTATCAGGCAGATGCGGCACTGGTACGCTATGCACTCGATGAGGAATTAGGCGCACCACTTGGTCAGGCCGAAACTGCGCTGATTGCTGGCGTGCCGATGGCACTGATGCCCTTCGCGCTCGATGTGGTTGCCTGTCGATTGCCAACCCCTGATTGGCCACTCGACCAACCATTACCGCCCGGTCATCCGTTTGGCCGGTTAACAACCCTGCTTGGCCCACGTCGTCAGTTCACGAGCGGCATTGTCCGCTTGTCACGGCTCGGTCATCAATTTGGCTCACTGCCGGTCATCAGAAACCAGCCCGTCTTGGGGCCACCGCGGCAGCATCGACCACTGATCGACGTCAGCTTGTTTGCCGGTGATGGTGAGCTGCGGCGACGTGCCATTGACACCATCCTGGTAGTGCCAGCACCAGGGCCAGCAAGCCTTTCACTATGCAACGCACACATCGAGGCGCACTGGCACTACTATATTGATCATACTGGAACCATTTTTCGGTTACGGAATGAACGCTACGTGGCACGTGCTGCACGCGGTATTGGTCTACCTGCCGAACAACTCGACCAGCGCGCACTGGTGATTGCTGTCGAAGGATCGCTCGATAACACTCCACCAGTGCTACGGCAGGCAGTGCGCACGCTGGTACGATGGCTGCAACGACATTTTCAGATTGGTCACGATCGGGTGCGATCAGGTAGTCTGACAGGTGATTCTTAGCATGGGTTTGCGAATGCCATTCCCGAAAGCAGTATTTCTCTTCTCCTCTCCCCAGTGTGAGAGCAAAAAAGTGAGAACAAATCCTGTCTGCAAACGAAGAGCCGGGCTATTGCTATCACCGGCTGCCAGAAACACATGGGGGGTCTATGCAGCCAACAACACCTTCGTTTCACCCCTACCCTCCGATCACTATCAAACTGATCGGGTTGGGCGGATGTGGCGGAAATCTGGTCAGTACGTTGAAGCTCCAAACCGACCGGGTCGATCTGATCGTTGCAAATACCGATCACCAAGACCTGACCGGTCGCACGAATGTGCCCACGCGCATTTTGCTGGGGCCACAGTGTACTGCCGGTAAAGGAGCTGGTGGGCGGCCGGAAGTCGGCGCAGCGGCAACGGTAGAAAGTGAGCCGGCGCTGGCAAAGGTGTTGAGCGGCGCCGATCTGGTTGTGATCGTTGCCGGTATGGGTGGAGGTACCGGTACTGGCGCTGCACCGGTTGTTGCCCGTCTTGCCCGCCAGCTCGGTGCGCTCACCCTGGCCTTTGTCACGATGCCATTCTACGTTGAAAAGGGTCAGCGTAGTCGAACCGCTGAACAGGGATTAACGGCACTAACCAGCGAAGCTGATGCCGTCGTGGTTGTCTCCAACCAGAAAATTCTCAATGTTGTCGATCCGCGCACGACGCTATCCGTTGCACTAACCTACAGCAACACCATCCTGGGCGCCGCGATCAGTGGCGTTGTTGATCAACTCTCATTACCGTCACTGATGCAACTCGATTTTTCGCATATACGGCAAACGCTCAGTAATGCCGGACAAACGATGCTCGGTATTGGTAGCGCCTCGGGGAGCGATGCCGCACAACGTGCGATGCACCATGCTCTTAAATGTGATCTCCTGGAAGGGAATTTGTTGAAGGCGCGCCGGGTCTTTGTGTCGATTATTGGTGGGAGTCAGCTTGGTCTGTTCGATGTCCAGCAAGCGATCGAGCAGATTCATCGCACGATCAACAACGAGATTGATCCAGTCATCGGGGTTGTAACTTCGCCCCACCCTGCCCATCGTGATCGTGTGCGGGTGACGCTGATTGCCAGCGAGGTTGAATCGTTTCGCCAACCGTTACGCTCAGTACGCCCGGCAAACATCGTATCTGCATCGAACCATTTGTACCCTGACGATCTACCACCCTTTTTGAAATTACACCATCGAGGTAGCCTATGATACTTCACCTCTGCACCAATGATCCACTCGTTACGCTAGTGTACGATCTGTTTGGCGCGAATGCCGTGCGGGTACCTGATGCTCGCATCCGTCCGTTATCGGTCGTCGTTCATCGGAATGGACGAAGTATCTTTCGTGGTTCATTGTTACCGCTACTGACCGATTCCAGTCCACTGAGTGTCCAACCTGCCGTGTCACAGCTCATTGATGTCAGTGGGCGGCGCTCGCGGCGAGTCAGTCTTGATCTCGGCATCCATATCCTACGCGGATTCCTCTACGGCTTTGGGGCGCCGACCGCCAACCTGTCTACCTCGCTCCAGGGTGTGTCTACCGTTGCGTTTTCGTTCCCAACGGCAATGCGGGTTGCCTACGATGTCAATGCGTTGGGCTGGGCATTAGCTGGCCGGGCCATTGATCGCACCAATCCGGCAGCAGCCATTCTCTTCGAGCAAACGCCGTATGAATTGTTGTTGATCGATTCCGTCCTGACCAGTCGCCATATCACGATTACCCTCAGCGGTACGAAGGGGCAGGGCCTGAACGTTAATATCGATGCGTTACGCCAGATGATCAGCGATCTCGGCGGTCAGATTGGTATCAGCGGCGACTCTGAGCTTGAGATGACACTTGCCAGCCCACACGATCTGACCTTTGCCTTTTCGTGTGTCCGTCTCTTCTTCGATGATGAGGGATTTATCACGACGATGCCACCCGACCTGAACCGCCGGGTATTAGGGAGCACCCACGGAACGATGGTGCGTTATAGCCCCGACCGGGTACTCCTCAGCGAACAACCGGGATTGCTGATGTGGGATCGTGTGGAAGGAGAGCAACGCAGGCCGGCTATTGCCACACCACCGGCGAACGTCTATGAATGAAGCGATCTAATGGGGCAGGTTTCTCACCTGCCCCGCCAACGCCAGAATGATCTTAGCCGTTTGTCAGCTCACGCAGTACCGTGAGAAAAACATCTACTTCTTCAGCGGTGTTATAGTGAACCAGCCCTACCCGCACCATACCACCGCTCGACTCTACCCCTAAACGTTCACTTAAACTCAGGGCGTAGTAATTTCCATCCCACACGAAGATTCCCCGCTCGGCCAGGGCAGTAGCCACTGCTCGTGGTGACAGATGAGCCAGGCGGAATGAGACGGTGGGGGTGCGCCAGGCAAAACGTTCCGGCTCACGAATGCCGTAGAAGGTCAGACCAGGGATCGCAAGCATCCCCTCAATTAACTGCACAACTAGCGTTCGCTCGTAGGCTGCAATCTGCTGCATTGCCGTGGTCAAGGCAGCACGACGATCAGGTGCTGGCTGCCCCAGGCTAGCCAGATAATCGATAGCCGCGATCACACCGGCCAGACCTTCGTGATTTTGCGTGCCGGTCATCCAACGCTCGGGAACTGTATCGGCAGCCGGACGAACTTTGTATGGCTGGAAGCGTTGCAGATGCTCTCGTTTGCCGTAGATCACCCCTACATGCGGGCCAAAGAATTTGTACACGCTACAGGCCAGAAAGTCGCAATCCAGTGCCTTAACATCGATCAAGCCATGGGGCGCATAGTGAACGGCATCGACAAATACCAGTGCCCCTACCTGATGCGCCCACTCCACAATCCGGGGAATGTCATTGATCGTTCCCACTGCATTCGATGCGTAGCCAACTGCAACCAGACGGGTACGTGGGCCGATCAAGGCCGCCAGATTGTCCATGTCAAGGGTACAATCTTCGGTGTCGATGTCTACCTCGCGAATCACCACACCGCGTTCACTCAGTGCCCGCCACGGAGCAACGTTAGCGTCGTGATCAAGGCGCGTCACAATAATTTCATCACCGGCCTGCAACTCACGACCAATCGCCCGACTCAGCGCAAAGGTAAGCGAGGTCATATTTTGGCCGAAGAAGACTTCATCGGGAGCGCAGCCCAGCAGGTCTGCCATCGCAGCATGGGCACCGGCGATCACTGCATCAGTTCGTTGACTGGTAATAAACACACCGTGCGTATTGGCATTGCTGTGTGTCAGGTAATCGGCAATCGCCGTGATAACCGATTGGGGTACCTGTGTCCTACCAGGGCCATCGAAGAACACGGCTGGCCGACCGGCAACTTCCTGCGCTAACGCCGGAAAGAGGGGACGGATCGTCATGGGGTTGAATGGCTGCATAATAGTCTCCCTTATCAGAAACGAATCTGCTCATTTAGAAACGATGAAGATCATCTTTGCTGATGTGCTCTTGCAACTTGTATCTGATCATGCGCGAGCACTATCCAGGGATCGGTCTCGAAACGAAAGCGCGTCCAATCGCTGGTAGGTTGGATATCGGGTTGTACCCCTCGGCCCTCAAGATCACGGCCATCGTTGAGCCGAAACACCTCTTGGGCAACCCACAGACGGGCGCCACCGGTAATCTCGTAAGCGTAGATCGTTTCGGTATTACCGGCAGAAGGTTGTCCAATTACTATTGCCCCAATCTCTTGCTGGAGCACCGCCGCAAGCAGCTCGGCATACGAGGCGGTGTTCCGATCAATCAACACCACCACCGGTAATCCACGCAAATCGGGATCAGATAAGGAGACAACCAGCGGCGTAGCCCCCTTACGACTGATAAAGGCGCCTACTTCACCGGTCACAAAATGGCCAAGTAATCCACTCAGTACATCACGCCACCCTCCTGGATTACTGCGCAGATCGAGAATCACCCCTTGCAGCGGTCGTTCAGCGACAAGCCGACGCAGTGCCTCGGCGACCTGTTCGTGCATCGTATTGACCCACAGCGTGCTGATACCGATGTACGCCACATCGTTGGTCAACCGCCGCACGAATGGCTCAATCCGTCCTTCTACCTGCTCGCGTACCAATTCCAATTCACGCGAACCACCTTCGGGCCGTACGACAAGCAAATGCACACGACTACCCACCGGCCCTTCGATAGACCCTAGTGTAAAGGTTCGACCATCAATGGCAACAATGCGGTCACGCGGTTGCAGGCCAGCCCGTTCTGCCGGACTGTTCGGAAAGACGTGTTGAATCAGGAGACCATCGCTCAGACGTAACGTACTTACGCCGATCCCGACCTGCTCCTCTCTCCCGCTGGTCAAGCGATCTTCGGCGACGACAGCCTGTGGCGGTACAAAACGAGAGTGATCATCACGTAGGAGGGCAACCATCGCGCCGATCACGGCAAAAAACGAGGCATCATCCTCGGCAACCAATGCTCGTGCTCCATACTCAACTCGTGCTTGCGCCCAATCCACACCGTTGAAGGTCGGATCAAGATAATGCTCATTGATCGTCGTCCAAACCTCGGTAAAAATCTGCTGACGCAGCGTTGCATCGAGCGGCAGTTGCAACGTCGGCGTGAGCGCCATCTCAGGCACAGGCGATGCTGTCACAGGAGATGTTGCTTCTGGCGTATCATCTGCCGGTACCGACGAACAGCCAACCAGCACGACCACTAACAGCCACAGAAAGGTATAGCGCAGGCAAGTCTGTATGCGCATGTTCAACACTTGACTCTGCTGCGAAAGCGAGTGGACAGATCTGCGCTGTACACCTCGCACAACATGAACGAACCAGCGGGTGAAAAGAGCAGGCTACTACAGAGCGTACAGATTACACCGCATTCACAGCACATAGTTCTTGAAAGAGCATCTATTCCTCTAATGCAAAAGCCGCAGCCAACACCTCACCGGCCAGGCGAGCAGCAACACCGCTCCCCTCGCCACCCTGTTCGATTACAACTGCCACTGCGTAACGCGGTGTGTCAATCGGGCCAAGGGCAATAAACCAGGCATGTGGCGGCGCACCAGGCAAATGTTCAGCCGTTCCCGATTTACCACCAACCGGTTGATTCACAAATTGCGAAATACTACGACCAAAACCATACCGGGCAACAGCCGCCATGTACGAACGCATCAAGCGTGCAGTCTGACCCGACATCACGCGCCGAATACTGGTCGGACCAGCCTGCCAGATCGTACTCCCATCGGGGCGCGTTACCCGCTGCACAAGGTAGGGTTGCATCATCACCCCATCATTACCGATAGCAGCGGCGACTAACGCCATCTGGAGTGGGGACACCAGCAACTGTCCTTGACCATAACCGGTATCGGCTAACGCACGCGGCTGCCGCAAAAAATCAGCCTGTACACTGAGAAGGCTCGGTTCTGAAGGTAAATCGCGCAGCGGACGAAAACCGGCTGGCAGGCGATTGGGCAAGAAAATATTAAAGCGCTGCGCCACCTCGGCCAACCGATCAGCGCCAAGCCGGACCACATATTGAGCAAAGGCCGTGTTGCAAGAGAAAGCGTACACTCGTTCTAACGTGGCCGGTTCACCAATTTGAGCGCCTAAATTATCAACTGCATTCACAATTGGCGGTGCGTCGGGTTGGGGATAATATTCATTGGGACAGGAAATCTGGTCAGGCTGACTCTGAAGCCAGTATTCGAGTACGGCCACTGCCGTCACCGTTTTGAACGTTGAACCGGGCGGATAACGCCCCTGCGTCGCTCGATTGAGCAGAGGCTGACCAGCATCATCGCGATTCAACGCAGCCCAATAATCACTGACCCGTTGACGTTCAGCCGTCAGATCGGAAGCAGCAGGGTTCACCACAAGTTGACTTGGATCAAACCCGGGCCGACTTACAAGGGCCAAAATAGCACCACTCCGAGGATCGAGGACGACAACCGCACCCCGCCGATCACCAAGTAATGCTGCTACCCGTGCCTGAAGTTCAGCATCGAGCGTCAACGTCAAGTCATTACCACGTTGGGTTTCACCTGTCCACTCACTGAGGAGCAACTGCCATTCATTGCCCCGCTCACCCGAAAGATACTCGTTGTAGACAGCTTCAAGGCCGCTCTGACCGTAACGCGGACTAAAGAAACCGAGAATATGTCCAAATGCCGTCATATCATACTGATCGGCAAGTGGGTAGACTCGACGGGCGATACCGTTAATCAAAACACTCTCGGTCAAGATACGACCTCGCCGATCAAGGATCGTGCCCCGCAAAACACGCTGTGTTGCCAACACAGGCCGCACATTGCTGGTTGTACTACCATCGACACTCACGACGACATGATTACTGATCGCACTAGCCTGCACAAATTGCTGGCGAAGCAACTGTAGGCTCAACATTAAAAAGCCAATCATAATCACTGTGCCTACCCGCGAAACTGTACGGGCAAGATCACTCGTCGGAGTTGATGTATCCAGCCAACTCAACAGTACTACACCAGCCAGTGGGCCACCGATCCAGAGCAACAACAACCAGAGCAGCTCTTGCTCAACCGGTAGCAAGATACCGTAGCCCAACAAACCCAGCACAACCGCAAGCAGCGGTATTGCCAGGAAACGGCGCCATTTCATGCGCACAAACTCCTCTGCTCAACTGCCACAACAACGAGGCTCGGTGATATGATAACGCACATTTACGAATCAAGGGGAAGTGTCACACGCACGATCAGTCCACCCCGTTCGCCTTCAAAGACGGCCAGTTGTCCATCAAGTTCAGCGACCCGGTAACGGAGAGCACGGAGAGCATGCAGGTGTGGTCGTTCGTAAGTACCATCGAGCAACCCAACACCATCATCCTGTATCTGGAGTGTCGCAGCTTGATCGTCGACTCGTAACCAGACCTCACACGACGAGGCATGGGCGTGGCGGCGCACATTCGACAATGCTTCCTGCGCAGCACGGATCAGCACCATTTGCTGGGCAACGGTTAGTCGCTGTGTTGTGCCTTCGATTCGACATTCTACCTGCAACCCCCCGCGCTGGCGTTCAACATCGACCAACTGACTGATCGCTAATTGCAGATCAGGTCGGAGCGATACCGTAGAAGCCAGGCCGGTCGTCGTGCGATTACCGGTGCTGGTGAAGCTCGGTGGGTACCACTCAGTTGACCGACCAACCGTCTCACCTGAGGTCAGAGATGATCGTGAGGGATTAGCGGGTGGTGAAGCAGAGCGCGGGAAATGCTCACCAGTATATTTGAGCCGATCAGGTGGTGGTTGGCACCAGACCGCCAACGCTGCCCAAACCAGCGCAAAGATCACCGGTAAGACGATCCGTATCATAAAGGACCATCCATCGGCTACCCCATTGTAACCAATGACAAAGAGAATACCACCGCCAACACCACCGATCAGCGCTCCACGCCACCCGAAGATCAAGGCTGGTGCGATCAGGCTACCCAGAGCGTGGGGACCAAAAGGCAAAAAGTCGTGGCCGCTCAGTATCAAAACCAGCCAGCCCAGCAGCACATCACCTGCCAACAAGACAGGCCGCCGCTGCATCAATTGCAGGTAGTGCTGGGCCTGCCGGGTAATGAATAGCACCACCAGCAGCGTTATCAGCAACAGACTGGCGTTCAATGGCCAGCTATCGGCAGCACGTCCAGGTAAGGTAAGCGCGATACCGGCGATCAACCACGCCAGCCAGCGATACCCGATAAACAAATGGACGGGATGTAGACGCTGCCGCCATGTATCAATAAGGTGTCGCACCCGCATTCTCCCGGCGGCGGCCGGAAAGAGAGGGTCGCCGCGATAAACCCTGGGTGTTTTTAGTTAGAGCATGAGTAAGTGTAGCAGAAAGCAGGCGGTGCGGCAAGACTGATCCTGACAATTCTAGGGCTTTTCAACGTTTTCAATGTCTGTACTGCGCAGTATGTCCGGCGCCCCTCTCCTTCCGCCACCCCCTTCCTCTCACCTTGTGGAAGAGGAGTGGGGAGATGGCAGTGGTGAGAATCGGTTCCTTTCGCCACCCCGCTCAGCACATGGTGAGCACAACCAAAACCTGAAAACACTGAAAAGCTCTGCCCTCCTCTATTTTTCACGCTCCTCTTTTCTGCTACCGGATCGAAAGATAGGCAACTCCCCCGATCAGAAGCGCCCCCAGGACACCATATTCAATCAGCAATCGTCGATTCAGTTGACCAATACAGGCGTAACCGAGCAAGCCGATCACAACATACAATACCGTCACCAGCACTACTCCAGCTAGCAAGAACGTCGTTTGCCAGTAATTAAGAGCCCACATCAGTTCAGCAATACCGAGACCGGCAACAAAGGCCACGCCTACCGAAATCGGACGCTGCTGAATATTGAGCAACGCATAGACCAGCACCGCAGCGACAATCGCAACCATCGTGGCCGAGTAAAGGGTACGATAGCGCGTGTAATAAATAGCACTAAAGATGCTGAATGCGATGATGTAGCCAATTATGTGAAGAATAATCTGAGCCGGTATATGTATTTCCGGCTGCCGGTGCAGACTAAAATACTGCACAGTCAGAATCACGAAGAGCGTACCGGCAGTTAAGACAAGAGCTGCCAGAAACGCCGTTCCGCCCAACACCGGATTGAAGAGACGCCAGAAGGCGTAGGCCGCTGCAATGCTCAAACCTGGCAAGACCCAGAGGGCAGGCGTTATATTGCGTAACGGGCCAAACGAGCGCACAATCCAGTCATGCGGGTGCGGATGGCTACGACGTATCCAATCAGCACTGATCGCCGCCGATGCAATTAAAGTGCCGATCAGTACCCACGAGAGACTAATCTCCGGCAAATCACCGCCGAGTGCAAACCGGGCATTCACCGGACTACTATCGATCAAAAATACGGTTGCCAGACCGATGGCCCCGATCAAAGCCATCGTCACGATCTGTTCGTAACGCGGTTGTGGGATATACACGATGCCCCCTTTGCAAGTTGAAACTGTTTCATTTGAAACAAGATTGACATACAACCAACACCCATGATATAGTTGAAAGTAGAAGGAATTATACGGCAGATCACCGTGATCCCTGTTACATGATACCCTAACCCCTGCGCCTCTGGCGCACTAGTGAGGAGAAAGCGATGAGCATCTCCACTGATCCTACCGGATGGCCGCAGAGTGGCGAGATGACACCTGAAATAGAGGCATACACGTTATTACGTCAGGTTCACTCGATCCTCGAAACCTATAACCGCTACGATTTGCGTGGTGAAGATTTGACCGTTCCGCAGTTCATGATTTTGAATTACGCATCACGCAGCGGCGTGCCACTGAGTGAGATTAGTGCGCGTATGATGTGCGACAATTCTAATCTGACCGGCATCGTTGACCGATTAATCGCCAAGGGCTACGTCGAACGTCGACCTGATCCTAATGATCGCCGTGTCAGTCTGATTTGTCTCACTGAAGCTGGCGCCGAGAAGTTACGCAATTTACGTCCACGTCATCACGAGAAGTTGCGCAAACGGATGCGATCGCTCTCGGAACACGAAGTCTACCAACTGCGTGAACTGTTAAAGTCGTTGTACAGCAGTCTGGTCAATTCGAGCGACGATGAGCATCGTGATAAAGCGGCGGATTAATGGTCATCCCACACCCAGATAGTCACGTCCGGGCTGGTACCCCATCCCCTGAAGCCAGCTATCAATCAGGTCTCGTGCACCGTGATTCGTGACGTAGACCAGCACAAACGGGCGCGGCTGTCGGTTCAGCCAGGCTGGTGCGTATACCGGCGCTCCCCAAATGGTTTGGCCGATTTTCGCCGGATCGATATCGATCCAGGCGAAGGGAACAAAGCCACGTTCGATCAGACGGCGCACCCGCTGACGGGTCACCCGTCCGGCACCCCAGTATACCAACGGTCTTCCACTGTGCAAACGCGGATCGCGGGCCAGGAAGTCGGCCCGTAATTCATCGAACGCATCCCGTGCATACCGCGGATCGCGACGTGTCGCCCGCTCGGGATGCTCGCGCCAGGCCAGCAGATTCTGCGGGAGCTTTTGCATAAGCATACCGGCTTCGTGCATGCGCAGCCACAATTCGTAGTCTTCTGGACAAGGCTTTGTCGTATAGCCGCCCAGTTCTCGTACCGGCGCCCGGTGAAACATCACAGAAGGATGGGCAAACGGTGCTTCAACGTAGATTTCGGCGTCTACTTGTTCAGGCGTTAAAATCCGATTTTGCCAGCGGAGATATTCCCGCAATCCGGCCTTTATCACTCGTGCCGGAAAGGCTACTACCCGACTGGCGATTAACACCAGTTCGGGTTGGGACTGGAGTGCGTGATATTGGAGTTCCAGGCGAGTCGGATGCATGACATCATCAGCATCCATACGCGCAACCAGTGGTGCACGGGCCAGTTCAAGCCCCAGATTAAGAGCTGCGGCCAAACCGATACGTCCGGCCGCAATCGGCACAATCCGCGCATCACGTGCAGCGGCTGCGGCAACGATAGCGAGTGACTCATCGCTTGAACCATCGTCAATCGCTAACACCTCGTAATCGCTGAAGGTTTGCCGGGCCAGCGAACGCAGACAGGCCGGGAGGGTTGCTGCGGCGTTGTGGATGGGAAGAATGATTGAAATACGCGGTTTGTTCATGACATCAGAGCAATGACTGCCAGCACACGTATCATCCCATTGCAGATTGATCAATCACCCGTCTAGTCGTAAGTGACAGCTCGCTATCGTGGCACTCTCTGGGCAGGCAGCCCGCATCGTCAAGCTGCAGGTGTGTGTGCGGTGGAACTTGATCTCCGATACACAGTCACCGGTCGGTATGCCGGGGGATGGGATGGCCGTATGATCGCTCTCCTTGCAAGGAGGTAGGAGCGGTAGCACCCGCCCCTACCGTTGCTGACAGATATGACAGACAGAACTGGTATCAGAGGAGCAACGATGATCCACCCTCCCCCAACGCCAGCGCTTACGATGTCTGGGTATGCCCCCTGACACTCTCTAGCAACAGCTCGGCCACATCGCGGCGCTGGAGTGTCTCGGCCCGACCGGTATTCTTGGCCGCGTCTTCAAACATCACCATACAAAACGGGCAGGCAACGGCTATCGTTTGTGGTTGGGCAGCCGTAAGCTGTTCAAGCCGCATAACATTCACATTGCGCTCGCCCCAGCGTTCGAGCCAGACATTACCACCGCCACCACCACAACACATCGCCCGCTCACGGTTACGATCCGGGGCCTCGACAAGCTCAAGCCCTGGAATGCTGGTCAGCAGCGTGCGCGGATCGTCGTAAATATCGTTGTAGCGACCAATGTAGCATGGATCGTGGTACGCTACCCGCTCTTGCACCGGAGTTTGCGGCTTGAGCCGCCCTTCACGAACCAGACGGGCCAGAAACTCGGTATGGTGCACTACTTCGTAATCAATACCGGCCCGCCCACCGAATTGGGGATATTCATTTTTGATGCTGTTGAAACAATGTGCGCAGGTGGTAACGATAGTACGGAACTTGTACTGATGCATTGTCTCAATCGCCTGCTGAGCCTGCGACTGGAAGAGCAACTCTTCTCCCATCCGACGGGCCGGATCGCCGGTACAACATTCCTCTTCGCCGAGAATCGCAAAATCTACCCCAGCCTGTTGGAGGAGTTGCACCATTGCCCGTGCGACCTTGCGCGAACGTTCATCGTAGCTCGGTGCACAACCAACCCAATACAGGACCTCAACCTGCTCCTTATCGGCTAACACCGGTACATCAAGTCCTTCCGTCCAGGCAGTACGCTCACGGGCCGGTAATCGCCATGGATTGCTCTGGCGTTCAATCCCCTCTAATACCCGCTTCACACCCTGTGGTACTTCACTAGCGATCATCGTGAGGTGACGACGCATGTCAACAATATCGTCCACATGTTCGATCATTGCCGGACACTCATGCACGCAGGCATTACAGGTCGTACAGGCCCACAGCTCTTCGGCCTGAATCACGGTACCAACCAGCGGGAGTGTCTCAGCAGTAGCTCCGTTACCGTTCAACTCAGCCAGCGTGCGAACGGTTCCGTCTTTGAAGTGGATCGGATCGCCCCGCTGCAAATCAGCCATTTTGGTTATCAGATACTTGGGTGAAAGCAGCGCACCACTGGTATGCGCCGGGCAGACACTCTGACAGCGGCCACACCGCATACAGGCGTCGAGATCCATCCGCCGCTTCCAGGTCAGATCGGCCAGTGTCGTAACCCCAAGCCGTGGTTCATCCTTTTCAATTTCGGCTTCGAGATTGGGGATAGGATCGAGTGCGCCCTTTGGCTGAAGATCGCGGAAGAACGTATTGAGCGGCGTATACAGAATATGGCGAAACTTGCTGAACGGCAGCGAGGCCATAAACAGACCAGTAGCTGCTGCATGCGTATACCAGAGCACCGGATGAATGGCTAGTGCAACTGGGCTCCCATCGCCTAACCCAATCGCCCGAAAGATCGTAGCCAAAGCAAAACCAACATACGCCAGCCTGGCCCAATCTTGCTCGTACACCGCTACGCCACCGATCGTCTGATTGGCAATGCGCAGTCCTTCGATTAAGAAACCGCCGATACCGAGGAAGAGCATAATGCCGAGCACCCAGGCATCGGTGCGCCGATTATCGAGCCGATCAGGACGTGTGCGGTAGCGTCGCCACGTTGCCCAGAGCAAACCGGCCACAAAGGCCAACCCGAGCGTATCGAGAATGAATTCGTAGCTCTTGTAGAAATCGCCGACCAGAATTTTTCCGGCCTGTTCACCCATTAATGGCACGGTAAAATCTTCTTCGACAGCAATGATGTCAGTACCGATAAACAAAGCTAGGAAGCCGAAGAAGATAAGGGCGTGCATCACTCCGGCCCGACGGTCGCGCAGCACCTTTTTCTGCCCCAAACTTTGACGGGTAAACTCAAGGAGACGGTTTAGCGGGTTTCCGATCCGATTTGCCGGTTTCCCCCTTCGCCAGCGTGCAATATCACGTAAGATACCCCACGCCATCACCGCTGTGGTAATCAGGGCCGTCAGGTAGAGAAACGTTGAGCCGACGGTATGATCGATGTTCCAGTAGATCTCGCGGATTGCAATAATTTGCTCTTGCTCCATTCCTTTTTCTCCGCTTCAATGCAGGTACCCGGAACTTTGTTGATCTTATCATTCGTACTGCATTGCGTCAATGCGACAGGGATAGCGGAGAATGAGGTTGTGATGTTTGTAGCATATTCAGCAGTGAACGCCTGCGCAGAAACTCGTGGGTTTGATCAGGCGCTCAGCAAGGGTGTCGGCTGAAGTGGCGAGTAACGAAGCGCCGCATCAAACACCCGAGTTTTTGATGCGGTGCGACCATGGCATCTCCAGAATGGTTCGGAGAACGGTGGCGAACAACTGCCCCGACCTTCCACCTTGGCTCCTTTCCACTTCTACACGAGGCGATTGAAGGGGATGGTTGACCCCCTCACCTTCCCCCTCGCCCCTTCCGCTCCCACACGGGGTGAGGAAGGAGGACAGAGCGTGGCCAGCGCGAAAGCATGTTGGCAACCCCTCACGCCATGGTCGCACAAGTACGGCACGTAGTCAGTGAGAAAGCTGGGTTTTTGATCAGGCTTTAAGGAGCGCACCCGGCGGGCCAGCGGCCCAGCACCCGGGGGATGGTGATGCCCGTGAACGTTGTCACTCATTTACTTTCGTCTACGGCAAGACATGGTATAGTTGAACGAGAGAGCAGCGAAGGCGCTGCTCACGAGACGAGGCATCAGGGAGGTGTCTTTATGTTTGTTGGCGAACGGATGTCGCATCCCCCGATCACAGTTACCCCCGATACATCGATTCACGATGCAATGCATCTTATGCGCACCGAACACATTCGGCGTGCACCGGTTGTTTCTCATGGGCATCTAGTTGGTATCGTCTCTCTCAAAGACCTGATCAACGCCTCGCCTTCGCCAGCAACGACGCTGAGCGTTTGGGAATTGAATTACCTGTTAAGCAAGTTAACAGTTGAACGGGTAATGACCAGAGAGGTCTACACAGTTACTGTCGATACGCCTATCGAAGAGGCAGCGCGCATTATGGCCGACCGCCGGATCGGTGGTTTGCCGGTGATGAAAGGAAATGAGCTAGTTGGCATTATTACCGAAACCGATCTCTTCAAAGTCTTTCTTGAGCTGATGGGGGCCCGTTCACCTGGTATCCGGGCGACGGTGACGATGGCTGATGAACCGGGTGCCCTAGCCAGGCTGACTGCGGCAATTGCTAACAGTGGCGGGAATATCATAGCCCTTGGTACCTTTGCCGGAGAAACAGCGACGATGTCGGAAGTTACTTTTAAGGTAAGTGGAATGACGATTGATCAGGTGCGCGAAGTGATCACACCGGTGGTTGCGAAAGTTGTTGATGTGCGCGAGAGCCATCCGTAAGCCCTCACCCTATCGTGAGGAGAGAGGAGGAGTTAGCTTTTCGCAGTTGGATAGGCTCCAGGCCTGTTCTCACTCTCCTCTCTCCTCGTTTACCCCATCTCCAATGCCCGTCGCCCTAATCCGCTCATGCGTCCCCAGGCTACCGCCAGTGTTGCAACAACAAACGGCATGAGTTCAACGGATGACATCAGCGCCATATCCTCGGTGATCGTCGTCTCTTCGTCGAGGAAGCGTAATACCCGCTGAATCGGATTATGGCGGAACAGGTTGGCGAAGAAACGATGCCCTGGCGTGCGTCCTGCATCAAGGACATTGAGCAAGATGCTATCCATAAGGGCGTGCCGGTTAAACAATGGTTGTGGGTAGAATGGATGCCCCTCCTTGAGCAGACTCGCCACGATTTGCCGGGTCTGACGTTGGATACGTTGGAAGGTATAGCCGGTTGATGGTTTACTCATCCCACCAGCAGTACCAATGTTAAGCACATGCGGACTAGGACGAAGTGGTAAGGGCACATCACTCATCGGGATGATCCCATACTCGACATGGGTAATGTCGTATTGGTCAATACCGAGCTGTCCAGAAATGTAGCGTTGTAAACCGACCTCATACTCAGACTGACTGACCAGTTGTGGCGAGAAGATAGTGTACTCTACCAGCGCTGTATGCGTATCGAAGGGTAAAACATAGCCAAATCGCACATCACCGGCTTGCGGAATCCGAAAATCCATAAACGTCGCTGCTTCCGCATCAAATACCGGCTGGCGAGTAGTAATCACCCAGCCCTTGAAGTGTTGCAGCCAGCTATGATAACCGGGTGGTGTTGGCGCCGGGCGGTACACGCTGTTGAAGGCAAAGCGTGCCGTGTACTGCTTTCCACCAACAATTGCAGCAACCCCGTTGGGCAATTCAACCAGGCGATCAACGCTGCCGTACAAGCGGGTAATGTTCGGGCGTTGTGCGATCCAGTTATCGACAAAGTGGTAGAAGTCAATTCCCTGGATCAGCTTGTACTGGTACGGCGCAATGGCTAACCGGGACGACCACTGGCTGTCGTGAAGCCAGAGATGCTCCCAACGTCGTGAAACAACCGCTTCAAAGGAACCCTCGCCGATTTCCCAGAAACACCAAGTGCGGTCGTTGCGCCGAGTGACATTGGGATCGATTATCAGAATGGTCTGATGAGCTAATGGACTTTGTCCAAGCTGATAGGCCAGACTAAGACCGGCCGCTCCTGCACCAATAATAATATAGTCGTAGTCCATAGGTTTTCTTCTGTTACGGCCATTTGGCCTGCTCTTCTTACATTATAACCCGGAGTGTTATACTGATGGTAAAGTCAATAGCAATATTGACTGATCAGCTCTTTCGCCGTTTACATCGAGAGGATCTGTATGGGAGCAGTGATTAATGCCAGTGTGCGGCTGCGTGAAGGCCTGCACTTTACAGCGGTTGCGAACTCTGGGCGTCCGATAGAACTTGACAGCCCACACGAAGGCAATACCGAACTGGCCGGGCCTTCACCAATGGAAACAGTGCTGATGGCGTTGGCCGGCTGTACGGCAATGGATGTGATCAGCATTCTGCGCAAGAAACGGCAACCGGTAGCCGGGCTTGAGGTACGGGCACAGGGTGTACGAGGTGATGAGTATCCAAAGCCGTACACGAACATAGAGCTGGTATATCGCTGCGCAGGTGAGGTTGATCCGGCAGCCCTCGAACGTGCGATTGAACTTTCGCGTGAACGCTATTGCCCGGTCTGGCGTATGCTGGGCGCAACGGTCGATATTCGCTATCGCTATGAGATTGTACCGGCGCTCGATTAATTGTTGGCCGGTTGCAAGAACAAAAGTATGGGAAGCTGTCAGGATTGGTGCGTGCAACTTCCCTACCATCGCACGCGGTTGTTGATCGAGAACAGCAGACCACTGATGTCTGTACACGACACCAGCCACGTTCAGGCAGCGGGCGGACTTCTATTCCACCTGCTGCCTCTTTGAATACATCCCTCTATTCACCTCGCATTCTGCCGATAGTTTTCAGAGTTTGATTCGTCTGAAAACGCCGACTGCTAACCCGCGTTGTGTAGCCGTAAACCATCGTTTGGCACATCAGGACACCATTCCTCGCCAGGTTCGGCTTGCGGTGGTGAACCTGCCCCTATCGTTGCGCTGACGAGCGCGATCAGCGAGTCAAAAGGAGGTTCTGGCAGATCGCTATCGGAGCGCGGCGTTACACGCATCCACACATGGCGCGGACGGATTGGGAACTTAGGTTCTTACTCACTCTTCTCCCTATGTTGCGCTTTGAAAAGCTCTGGCATTCTGCTCACGCTCCTGCTTACGCTCTTGTCTACGGTAGGCAGGTATGCTCTATCACGTGAGGTATATCTGTAATCTGACAGGAGTACATGAGCTATGACATGGATCATTGACACTTCCCATTCAACCATAACCTTCTCGGTACGCCACATGATGATTTCCAAAGTGCGTGGCCGCTTTTCGCGATTTGATGGCACGGTTGACTTTGATGAACACAACCCGGCGAATTCGTCAGTAAAGGTGAACATTGATGCAAGCAGCATCGATACTCGCGATGAACGCCGTGATGCTCATCTGATGTCACCCGACTTTCTTGATGTCGCCAACTACCCAACGCTCACGTTTGTCAGCAAGCAGATTGAGGTGATTGATGACCATCACGGACGATTAATCGGTGATCTGACAATCCGCGGCGTTACCCGCGAGGTCGTGCTTGATGTAGAGTACAACGGACAATCAAAGTCACCGTGGGGAACAGTCAGCGCCGGTTTCAGCGCTACGACGAAGATCAACCGCAAAGACTGGGGGTTAACCTGGAACGTAGCCCTTGAAACGGGTGGGGTACTAGTTGGTGAAGAGGTTGCTATCGAAATCGAACTTGAAATTGTCAAGCAGATACCCCAAGAAACTTCAGTTGCAGTGTAGCTATACGCTATTGGGCATTCGTCTACGACGCTTTTCTGACGTCTTGTGAATGTCCCATCACGCATATTGGGAGGGGCAGGTTCACAACTTCTGCATGTTACCATCTGCCACCTCCCCATTCCTGTGCCATCGTGGGCAGGTCAGCTTGCTTGGGGTGCTTCACAGCTAGGCGCTGCAAAGCATCACCGGCCACCAGCTCATACCAGTTTTTACTTACTCACATATATCATCAGCCAAAACGTATCTACATAAATCATGCCTGATGAGAGTCTGAACAAGTTCACTACTTCCCCAAACGTGCAAATCTGAACCGTGCTGCTTAAGATTAGCGATTTTTTCTGGAATATTTCCACTTAAAAACACGGACCGCTGCCAATTGCTAGAAGTTCTGGTATTTGATACAACGTATTTAACAGCCACATTGACATGATGCCATATGTCTGCATGTTGAGGCTAATATTGCTCCCAAATTTCAAAGGTTGTATGTCTTAACAACGAGTCAAACGGCAAGTGCATTTGCCTTCTTATAAGCGCTCCGAGAGTCTCATCAGAATATGAGCATATCCAACCACCGTACACAAAGCCACCACTGGTATCTTCTTCCGGTCCGTCCGGGGCTTGTATGATTCCGTCAAGGGAAATATGTTCAAGCACGATAATTTTTCTCATTCCTATTTGGCCCTCTTACAAAGAATACTATCAGTGAAACCAGCCGACGGCTTGCTATTCACCGACGCCGAGTGAACGTCGTGGAGCGGTATCAGATGTAATACTAATCTTGGCGGTGAAACCCATATTTCGTCCCATTATACATCAGCGCGATGAGGTGGGGAACGGATGGCATCGGTGCGCTTATCCTCTTGCCACTGCACTCGGCATTTTTCTATGGTGAGATATGGTAAAACATAAACAGCACGCTGAGAGCGGCTCCGGTGTAGTACATTAATAGCCGCCCAACACGCGCTTCCACCTGACACCACTTCGCGGCGCAGGTGAAGCACAGGCCGTTAGGCAGCCCTAGTACTTTGGAGAGAAATATGTCAATACCAAATTTCCAAACGATTATGCTTCCGCTCTTGCAATGTTTTAGTGACGAGCAAGAGCACTCCGTTCAGGATTTAATGAGTACCCTTGCTAAGAAATTTGCTCTTAGTCAAGATGAGTTAAACACTTTGTCACCCAGCGGCAAGCAGAAAATCTTTTACAATCGGGTAGGTTGGGCCAGAACTTATTTGACTAAAGCGGGACTTCTTGAAATGTCACGCCGCTCATATTACAGAATAACTGAGCGTGGTAAGCAAGTACTGGCAAGTAATCCATCACGAATTGATATGAGATTTCTCGAGCAATTTCCTGAATATGTTGAATTCCGAGAACGCGAGGGTGTGCGTCGCAGACCCAAAGAATCAAGGAACAATGAAGAAGAGAAAACACCAGAAGAAATTCTTGAAGATGCCTATGAAGAAATACGAGACGGTTTAGCTCAAGAACTGTTGGGATTGGTCAAGCAAAGCTCTCCTTCGTTTTTTGAACGTCTTGTGGTCGAGCTTCTTGTAAGTATGGGATACGGGGGGTCGCGTCGTGATGCGGCAAGAGCAGTAGGACAAGTAGGCGATGAGGGGATAGATGGCATTATTGATGAAGATAGACTTGGGCTTGACACCATCTATATACAAGCCAAAAGATGGGACAATGTTGTGGGAAGACCTGAGATACAGAAGTTTGTTGGAGCACTTATGGGGAAACGATCGAAGAAAGGAGTCTTTATTACAACTTCATCGTTTTCTAAAGAAGCTGTGGAATATGTATCAAGCATTGATGCTAAGATTGTCCTGATTGACGGAAAACGTCTAGCTGAGTTAATGATAGACTACGATGTAGGTGTTACTACAGTAACGACTTACCAACTTAAACGAGTTGATTCGGATTACTTTGGCAATGGGTAAAAGGGGCTGGCTAAAACGCGCTTCACCTGACGCCGCTCCGCTGCACTTCGCGGCGCAGGTGAAGCGCAGACCGTTAGCCCGCCTGCTGTGATGAGCTGTGCGATCTTGTACGTGCGGGTGTAAGCAATGCATGTAAGAGAAGTTTAAGGTGAGTCAAGATAATGGCCAACCGTTGGGCGTTCAAATCTGATGTCAGCTTTCTTGAGAAGATTTCGATGGGTGCGGTAGGGACACATCGAGTCTTTGAGCATCTGAGAGCTCAAGGGCACAACCCCCTCGAACTTGAGCGTGGCTCAATGAGCTTCAAAATTTGGAAGAATATCAAGATTAAGCGGATCAGGGTGCCTGATATTCTCTGCGTAGCTTGTGGTCGTAGGGTCGAATCCAGAGCCAAGACTACTCTTGAAATCTCTATGTCGCATTCGTTGTCCGATCCAGAACGAGGTTGGGATTATGGCCTTAACGACAGCGACTTTGTAGCATTGGTGATTTGCAGGCGGGTTAGCGACAGGCCAATAGACTGGTAAGCCGATGAGCTTGTCCAGTATATCTCCGTTCATGATCTCCGTTCTGCCCAGAGAAACAACCTTATTGTTCTCGTGAAACCAAAAGGTGCGGAAGAAGGATTCGAGACCAGAATCAGTTGGCCTGCCGCAGTTGCGAAATCTGCAGGTATCGTTGAGACCGTTACCAACGATCGCATTCAATATCGCAGACAAAACGATAGTAGAATGATCACATTGAGCCTGTCTAAGCAAGGGCTTCATCTGAATCCTCTTGTTCGTGAAGGAGATGTCATTTCTGAACATCAAGTGCTCGCAGCAGTCATCCCTGTAGTCAAGCAATTCCCCTGCTCGCGAAAAACCGATCAGAAGGATTATTATATTGCTCAGCTTTTAAGCCCGTCTCTGAGCGAGCGATACACCGCAGCAAAAGCTTTATCCACCTTCGAATCAGCGAGTGTTTCCAAGGCGCTCATTGATAGGGTCAATGCGGGCAATGAGCACATCTATGTAAGGCTTGAAGCAGCCGCAGGCCTTGCTCGTCACAATGAAGAACAAGGGTGGTCGTTCATTGAACGATGTTTGACAGATGACTATCTCCAAAATAGACTGGAAGCTGTTATTGTTTTGGGAGAGATCCTGAACGATACATCTTGCAGACTGTTATGCCGCGTTGTGAGTGATAACCAGCAACATCCTGAAATTCGCGCCGGAGCTGCTTGGGCGCTCGGTGAACTTGACAACAGCTTGGCTCTGCATGTTCTGATCGATAGCTTTTCTGCCGTGGATGAGGGTATTCGCATCGAGGCCGCCAGAGCTCTCGCGAAATTGGCCTCACGTTTTACCGGAGAGATCGTGAAAGAGTTTCCTCGGGCTGCTCCAGATAAACGGCCGGGAATAGCTTGGGCATTGAGCAAGTCATTGAGCAAGTCAGGGAACTTCAAACTTGAGGACTTGCTCAACGCACTCACCGATGATGAGGACGTCCGTCATTGGGTATCATACATCCTTGGCACACAAGATCAGCAAAGATACATCAACCAGATAGAGAAACTGAGGGCGCGAGACTCAGAGGTATATTTCGCCGTAACAGTCCTGTGGAAAATTATGACGAGTTGGGTCTACAACCTGGAGGAATACTGATGGAATCTCTGCCGGAGCCGCTATATACGACTCGTTATGGAGCAGCCTATGTCGGCGATGCTCTTGAGCTGCTGCAGGGGCTTCCTGATGAGAGCATTGACCTTGTGCTCACGTCGCCACCGTTTGCTCTGCAACGTCAGAAAGAATATGGTAATGTTGATCAGGATGAGTATGTAGATTGGCTTTTATCGTTCGCCATCGAAATAAAACGTGTACTGAAAAGCTCAGGCAGTTTTGTACTGGACCTTGGAGGTGCTTACCGCAGAGGGAGACCGGTTCGCTCGCTCTATAATTATCGCGTTCTCATCAGAATGTGTGACGACCTAGGCTGGAATCTTGCCGAGGAGTTCTTCTGGTTTAACCCATCCAAATTACCATCCCCTATAGAGTGGGTGAACAAACGCAAAATTCGCGCAAAGGACGCAGTCAATACCATATGGTGGTTTTCTGAGACGGACTTTCCCAAGGCTGATATTACCAAAGTTCTGCTGCCTTATTCTGAGCGAATGAAGCTTCTGCTGCAGAACAGCGACAAATACTATTCACCTAAGAAGAGACCGTCTGGACACGACATCAGTAGCCGTTTTGCGGAGGATAAGGGTGGAGCGATCCCGCCAAATCTTCTTCAAATTCCTAATACTGAGAGCAACTCGCGATACCTCAGATGCTGTCAGATTGTTGGCATCAATGGTCACCCGGCTAGGTTCCCTGAGAAGCTCCCAGAGTTTTTTATCCACTTTCTCACCGATGTAGGAGATACCGTTTTAGACATTTTTGCCGGTTCTAACACAACAGGCGCAGTGGCGGAAGCTTTGGGGCGGAGATGGATTGCTTTTGAGATTGATCGGTCGTACCTTGCGACGTCAGCGTTCCGCTTTCTTAACGGAGCCGAAGAAGATGCCGTGAGGGATTTGTATAGTGAGCTTATCACTGAAGGCACAAAGGGGATCATTATTCCGCAGGGAACAATGCAGCAATATCTTCTGGAGGAGACGGGCGAATATGAGACATCGTAGGAGTGCATAACCACAGTACGGCGGACTAACCTCGCGCTAGAGCCCACGTTGCTCCGCTGACGCTCCGCACGGCGGCTCAGCTCAGTTTATATTATACGGCGCGTCACCAGCAGAATGCAAAGCGGCGTGTGCGATCTGTGTCGCGTTCAGGCACGTGCTTCTTGACGTCAACGCGCACTCAGCGTCGTGTGTACGGGTGCGTGTGGCGGGCGGGTGTGCGCGGCAGGGTGCGTTGGCTTTGCCCAATCCGCACGCCGCATAACAAGCGCATCCAGTCGAACGCCTTCGGCTCGATCCCGCGTGTCATCTTGTTTGCGGGCTTGGTGGTGTGGGATGCGGTACCTTGCGTGGGGCGGCTGAACCGCAAGCCGTTGGACGGCTGTATCTGGACAGTAGTATTCTGTAGTGGCAGAGTCACGTGGATCAAGCATTCAACAAGTTGCGCAAGCGGGCGAGTATTTTGTCGCGGCTGAACGAAACAAACGCGGTGCATTTGCCGTGACTGTTGCTGGAAATATGCCCAAGATCGACATCATTGCGTCCAACTGCGATAGCAGCCGCACCGTTTACATTCAAGTGAAGACGAAGCGTGGTGGGAAGAACTGTTTTGTGCTATCATTGGGCTATGTCAACACGTATCTGAACAGTACAGGAGTATTCTGTAGTGGCAGAGTCACGTGGATCAAGCATTCAACAAGTTGCGCAAGCAGGCGAGTATTTTGTCGCGGCTGAACGAAACAAACGCGGTGCATTTGCCGTGACTGTTGCTGGAAATATGCCCAAGATCGACATCATTGCGTCCAACTGCGATAGCAGCCGCACCGTTTACATTCAAGTGAAGACGAAGCGTGGTGGGAAGAACTGGCATTCAAGTATCGTTGATAGTCAGCCAATGTCTCCAAAAGCCGATGAAACTCACTTTTGGGTGTTTGTCAATTTGGGTGATACCAACACACCCCCACGCTACTGGATTGTGCCAGAATGGTGGATAAAAGATAATATCTACAAAACACACCAGGCGTATCTGAACAAACACGGTGGAATACGTCCTGGGAATCCCGATTCAACGCACCACTCGATTGATGAGCGCAGACTTGAACAGTGGAAAGACCGTTGGGACATTCTCGGCATCTTTGGTTAAGCAGGAAGATTGTAGTGCAAGAAAAGCCGCAATTGCAAGGGTTTGCCCAACACGCGCATCCGGCCAACAGCGCTTCGCTCGCTCGCGACGGCTAATGCGCGAGCCGTTAGCCGTCTTCTTGAATTCAAGAGAGCAAGCAGGCATTGTTCGATAGGCATAACTGAGTAACGAACCGGGAGAATTGACTATGGGCTACATCCAAGACAATCTAATGCCGAACGAAAAGGTCCTTTTTACTGCCAATGTGCATCCTGCTGTGTTTTTACCTTCAGTGTTTTCTTTCGTAGTGAGCGTCGGCTTCGTTGTTTACGCCCTTATGACAGGTGGTAAAGGTGATATGACATCGGGGTTACTTGCGGGGTTCTTGTTGCTAACCGCCATATGGTTTTTCCTATCCTCGATTTTTCTAGGAGTTCAGGCGTTGATCATTCTCCTTACAACCGAATTTGCTGTCACGAACAAGCGTGTGATTGCCAAAAGGGGCCTTATTCGCAGACATACGCTCGAGATATTGTTGCCCAAAGTGGAAAGTATCTCGGTACACCAGAACATACTGGGCAGATTGTTGAACTTCGGAACGGTCACGGTTACCGGAACGGGAGGTACAAGAGAGAGTTTTAGAGCAATTGTTGAACCCATTAAAGTCCGCAAGAAGATAACCCAAATTGTTGAGCATTATATGCAAGCTTATGCTCAGCCTGGGCAGCAGGTAACTCCTCAAAGAGAAGGCAGCTAATATGCGCATCGAGCCGATTGCGCTTCGCGACACAGGTGATGCGCGGGCCGTTAGGCCGCTGTGTGCGTGACCGAACTTGCAGCGGAGCGCATACACGAATCGATTGGAAGCGCAGCATGAAACGCATGTTCACCATCGTAGGAAGTTTGTTGGGCCTGCTGGTGCTTGTAGGCCTGGCAGTGGTTCTTTCCATGACCCTGAACCAGCTGCGGGAGGGAGCGCAACTGGGATTTCAAACCTTCCAATCCCTTATCGAGACGCCAACGCATCCCCCAAAGCCCACACCCATGATACCATCGCCCACCATCCTACCGAAGCCTTCACCTCCTACGATGACCGTTACCTCGCCGCCCTATCCAATGCCGAAAACTCCGACGCCATCTGGAACGTCAATCGCAGTATCTAAGCCATAGGCGACTATCACACCGCCAGCTTTTCATACACTCCACATCTGTGCCCACGCCATCAGGGCCGCTGCCACCCGGCCTGAATGGTGTATGGAGAAACAGACGCTCTTTCTGGAACCACGACGATCTGGCTGGCTAGCGCCACGAATCCGACATTGCGGAGAGTACTTACCACCTTCGCCCATAAGGTAGGTTATGGCGTGTAAGGGGCTGTTTCTCCTGACCGGGATAAGATTGCTTGCCTTGTCATCCCTCCTGATGCTAGCGAGAGAGCTGCACGAACTGCCGGAAGGAAACTGTGGGTGATTGACCTGGACGGTACAGGCCTTCATCATATAGCAAATCAGGTAGGTTGCCTGGCTATGTAGACGCCTAACGGTCGCGCTTTAGTATTTGGTCGCTTGGTTGCACTGGAGAACCCCAAGAACCCGCACGTACCATTTCGGACAGAACTCTACCTGGTAACAGCCGATGGAACAGAACAGAGGCTGTTGCTGAGTGATGAACCTGCTTATGGCCTCCAACCACTCGGTTGGTCCGTGGATGGGCGGCAATTCTATTATGCGATAGGAACCCTTCAGGGTCAATGGGAGCTTTGGACGGTAGACAGGGCCGGCGGATTAACTCGGTTTCAGGCCTCCCTCCCTTCCCAGTACCTCATCCAGAGCGCTTCACTTTCGCCAGATGGGACCAAAGTACTCTTTAAGGTTTTGGATAAAGGTCAATACGCCCTTATTGTGCTCCGTGTAGATGGGCAAGAGCAAAAGACAATCGTGAGCGGAGCAACAGGAGACCAACCTATTAACCAGTACGCCGCAATCTGGTCTCCCGACGCCCAGAGTATTTTCGTTCATATCCCCTCCCCAGCCTGGGCAGCCAGCTCTGGAGCGGATTGATCTACGAACGGGCCAGAGGCACGTGATACCAACAGAGCCTATAATGGAGACAAATTCTTGATTCCTTAAGCCTGGTCGCCGGAAGGAACGTGGCTGGTTGTTCTTAAGTACCTCCGCCTCCAGTCCTTGGCTTATCTGGTGCAGGTCACGGGGGGACCGATGGCGCAGATACCATTGACTCAATCTTCCAACTGGATAACTTCGTTTGGGTGGACAGGCTGAAGGTGATCAAGATGGCCTTCCACTTTCTTGTTCCATAATTTGGAAGGAGAGAGCGATGCCAAAGCGTTACGCACACGTTCGACCTCTATTCAGAGCCAGCTCATTGTTACTGTGTATGGCCTTGCTCAATTTTCTTCTACTTATCCAAATGAGTGACCCTTCGCGATGTGCAACCCAAGAAAGCTATCCTGAGCCCCACACAACCGGCACATCCAGCCTCCACCCTAGGTCGCAGCGGCTGAGCTTAGTACCGTCGGGTACTTGCCCTGAAATGATCGAGAGGAAAGAGCAATGTCTTTTGTAACGTCGCTAAAAATACTCTTTGAGTATTTCTTATCAGTCTTTATATGGTCATTTTTGAATCCGTTTGGATTAGTACAGACTTTGCGACAAACAGTGGGACAATACATAGCTATTAGTCGATCTGTCGTGAAAGGTGTCATGTACGATGACACTGTAACTTTTGTTCTGCCATTCGAAGGAACCTGGAAAGTTGCGAATGGTGGTATTCGCAAACAAACATCCCATTCGTGGGATATCGTAGGACAAAGGTATGCTTATGATTTTGTAGTGGTTGACGATGCCGGGAAAACATATCGAGGTTCTTCAAACAGACCAGAAAACTATCTGGCTTTTGGAAAACCTATCCTTGCAGCATCCGATGGGGTCGTAGTGGATGTGCGGAATGACATCAAGGATTATCATCGAGCAGGAACGGGATGGGTAGATATAAAAACTCCTGATATACGTGGAAACTATGTCGTGATAAAGCACGACTCTGGTAAATACACTCTTTACGCCCATCTAAAAGCGGGTAGTATAACGGTAAAAAAAGGCGAAGCTGTTGTCACAGGACAGAAGATAGGAGAATGTGGGCATTCAGGACATTCTTCAGAACCTCACTTGCATTTTCAACTACAAGATAGGGCAGACTTTTATACTGCTATTGGTCTGCCCATAAAGTTTCGGAATTTTGAGCGTCTGGAAAATGATACCCAAGAATGTATTGAACTTGGATATATTGAAAAAGACCAGATGGTACACAATGTCAATACCTGTTGTTCAGGAATACTGGAGACTGTAGACTTTATAAAACCCAAAATCTCAGACTTGGTATGGAGCACGTTTGTCTTATTCTTTACGGTTCTCGGAATTTTCGTAGTTGTGGTGCGAATTATCGAATTCATTTTGAACATATTATAAAGCGTCCAACCCACGCTTCCACCTGACGCTGCTCCGCTGCGCCTCGTGGCGCAGGTGAAGCACGAGCCGTTGGACGGCGAGCTGAAACGTGAAAAACTCAATCACGCACGCTCGTGTTGTAGAGGACGTGTGGATTACGGGTACATGCGTGTGTAAAGCAAGGTGATGTGATGGGATCGGTGACTATGCCCAACCTATGACACCGCCTAACGGCCCGCGCATTGGTGACCCTTACGATTGTCGGTGGAAGTACACACGCAACGTTGTGGGATGTTACTTTCTGGGTATAATATGAGACGAGCAGAAGACGAAAGGATAAGTACTGACAAACTACTAGACCCTTACAAAACTCAACAAAATAAGGAAGAAAAAGATATGAAGCTTACAAGACTACCTTCATAATCTATTTCTGGTGGCCCTGGTAATTGGTGGTATGGCGGTTTTCCTAAAGATATTTTATCCTGAGACGTTGTCTGTATTCTTTCTTACCGGTTAGTGGTCTCAATCTGTGGCCTATTATCATTCTAGGGTTGCCAATAGCTGCTTTACCCCGGCGCAAACGATGAGAGTAGCAACTTCGGGCTAGCTAACCCGCGCTTGCACCTGACACTGCTCCGCTGCGCGGCGCAGGGGAAGTGCAATCCGTTAGCCTGCTTCACCTTAAGGAGTATCAATGGCAACAGTGATGATTTCGCTATTAGGCGGTCGCCCAGCGCCAAATATGTTAGCAGTATTACACCTAAAGCCTGATAAGCTGTATGTTATCACTTCGGAAGACTCGCTTGGGACAGGCGGAAATTACGAAAAATAGGTTTCCGCTTTGCCTAACCACTTGAGACCACCTCAACCTTTTCCCGTGAAGCCGTATATCTTGGCAGAAACGACTCAGCAATGTGAAGCAATTGCTCGTCAGCATCAGAACGATAAAATTATTGTCGTGTCAGCATCAGAACCAAAGACTATGGGCTTTGGTGCGTATGATTTTGTCAAGAATTTACAGGCGCAAGGTAGAGACGTTGACATGTGCTATCTATCCAGAGAAGGGTTAGTTTGGGTTTTCCGAAATAATGTAGAGCCTGTAAGAATTGGGTTGAAGGACTATTTCGCCTCTTATGGTTGGAATGTGGTACCAAAACAAAAACAAATAGATGAAAGGTTTCAAAAACTGGTTTCATTGCTTTTCCAGCATCCGCCGAATTTCCACAATTTGCTCTGTACTCTCAGGAGTAACGACAGGGGGAGGGGGAAACGCACCATAAAATGCAAAGGTCATCTGAACGACAAAGAGTTTTCCATTCTACAAGAAATAGAACAGTTGCAGATAGTAAGTAACGTACAGCGAACTGACACTGAGACACGACTGACTATTCATAGCGACGAAGATGCCAAATTCCTACTTACTGGTGACTGGCTAGAGTTCTATGTTTACCAAATCGCTTCTCAATTGAATTCTTTGTTTGATGAATGTGGATGGGGAGTAGAAGATACATCTGGCAAAGGCGAAATAGATTTTGCAGGTATCTTTAGTGGACAAATGGTTATCGCCTCCTGTAAAACGGAAGATCGTATCAAGCGAACTTGGTTTGAAGCGTTACACTCTAAGATGGATCAATTAGGCAAGGGGATGTGCTCTAGTTTAATGGTCAGTAGTGTACCTAGGGATAAGAAAGATGTAGCAGATTACGAAAAGTGGGCTCGCGAGCGGCAGATAGTTCTTGTTATGGCTGAAGACTTGCCTCAACTACCTGATATCCTCAAGAAGATTGTAACAGGCGATAAAAACGCCGAACCAAAGCATATACCTTGTTATGCGAGAATCTAGTGCTTTGTTATGTTAGATTTTGTTCTTTTACAACCGGATACAGACGCCTGAGTTTGATGCGGGCATCAGCGGTGGTAAAGTGCCATATCACCTTACTCCACGCTTTATGACGACGCTCTTCCCAGGCTGAGACTTCACGGTTGCGCGTGCTCATATCTGGAATCGGTCGGTCCAAGCACTGCCGTTGCAGAACCGAGCGTTCGCATTCGGCGATATTGAGCCAGCTGCCGTGTTCGGGCGTGTCCTGCCATTCGCAACGCGCTGCCAGGCGATGGGCTTCTTCCGGTGCAACGGCTTCATCCAGTGACTTGGGGCCGTGCGTGTTCACATTGTCAACGACCAGCACCATGCGTTCAGCCTGCGGGTCATCTTCATCCGACAGCAGGCGCACTGGTGCAGCGACGTCGCACCTGGTCCGACGCTCGGTGACCCGTCCGTTACGCCACCCTCGGAGCGGTTCACTCATCAGCAAGCGATTGGCAACCCCATGCCGTTCGTATGCGTCGTCCTGCCGTAGCGGCTGCCCCTGCTCGACAGGCAACCTCCCGCAGGGAAGGTCATGCAGCTCTGTGCTGGCTTCATCCAGGCATACGACCGGGCGCGTGGGGGCATAGGGGCGCTGATAGACATCTCAACCGTCGTCCATCGTGGCACCATCCGTCCCAGACGGCTTGCTAATGCACCAGGTCTGTACTCGCCACGGCGTGATTTCGTTTTTTTTCGTATCTCGCCGACCGTGACATGGCTCATCGAATCCACATAGGGGAGTTCAACCATCTTGTCAGCCAGCAAGCGCACTGTCCAGCGTGCAGCGCCTTCTGGTGGCTCGCTGCAGGCGAACATGACCACCTTGGCTTCGACTTCCCCGGTGAACTTCGGTGGCGCACCTGGCCAGCCTTTGTCAGACAGCGCCGCCTGCAATCCACCCGAAAGAAAACGTCGTCGCACATTGCGCACCGTGTTTTTGCAGCACAAGACCGCATCAGCAACTTCCTGGTCCGTGCGCTTCTGGCCCT